>OLGZ01000019.1_pt1 | contig 164991 bp, 230 predicted proteins | sample 1605981 | NCBI WGS metagenome assembly OLGZ01 (sample SAMN03283291) | human gut metagenome | biome: human-associated habitat; material: feces | host: Homo sapiens | place: Peru | collected 2012
ATTAGATTTGTCTAAAGTGACAGAACATTAACCGATTATCGCTAGAACCTCAGCCATTTTTGCCCTGTCCCTTGGGACACTCTTATAATACAACGGACACACTAAAAAGTCAAACAAATAGTTATTTGTACGGGGGTACATAAAACCGGTCAAACCATTGAAAATACACGCTTTTTTGAAAGGTCATTGTTCCATACACTGACTGAAAATAGCGCATAATGCTTAATAAAATGTAAGAAAACAATAATTCATCTCTTCTGATCCCCTTATTTTTAAAACCCTAGCAATCCCCTACCATTCTATTCATTCTAACTCCTTCGCCTTTTACTAGTCTTCCCCTACTATTATTCCACCAAAATATACCATATAATTAACCATATCAACTGTACTAATACGATTAATACAGTTCAAAATCTCAAGTCATCCCCTCCTATTCCCCATCTTTTAGCCCACAAACGTATCAAAAATCCACCAAATCACCCATTTTTCAAACCTCATCTTTAAAAATCCTAGTCTCCATCTACCATCCCCCGGTACATTCAACTAAAAATATACCCTACAACATAACAGAATAACAATCTTTTGGTTAGCGTCAGCTAAACAAAAAGCAAGAGTCCCAATGAAATGGGACGTTTTTATTATGAGCAACGCGAATAATAAAACGCGCTAGAAGGTTAAACAATATAAGATCAATATATATAACCCTTGCCCCTCTATTAGCCTAGAAAAATGTATGCCCCAACACATACCCTAATTTTTAAACTAAAAGAAAATATATATTAAAATTTTATTATTAATATTATATTATTAAGCGTTATCATTTTGAGACATAAAAAGTCTCTTTTTGAGACATATGTAGTGTCATTTTGAGACATTCTCATTTTGAGACATTATATCTCTTTTTGACACATAAAGTATCATTTTGAGACAAGTAGTCTCTTTTTTAATATAGTCGTATCTTTTTGACACAAAACCTCTTGACAAATTAATCTTTATATGCTATATTAGCTACAGTACAAAATTAAAGCGAAGGGAGGCTAAGTTTTGGCAAAAAACATTACCATTCATAAGAATATAAAAAGTGCGGATATGCCATATTGTATGGTAGACAACGAAGAATTAAATAACGCTATGATATCTTTAACTGGGGCAGGATTTAAACTTTATATATATTTGTGTAAAAATCAAGACTCAGTTACATGGTTACTACGGGAAAAACATGTTTTAGATTTCACTGGCCTATCTCGTAGCGCTTATTATAGAGCTATGAATGAACTTAAAGAGCAAGGTTATATTATTGAAAGTGAAGACAAAATTGATTTTTATGAAACATCACAGGAGGAATTATGAATAGAAAATATTTAGATGACATTGGCGTAACTGATCGCCCAGACACATGGGAATTCAATGATGGTCGAGAAGAGAAATGGGCGCTACAAAGAAAAGAATATGGGTTTGATAGTCGTGAAACTTGGGATCTTAACTATAGTTGGCATCTATGGCTATATGAAAGACTTAAAATGTTTGTTGATATAACTAACATCGACTTAGACTTCCATAAGTTTAAATTTAAAGAAAAAGAATATACACAGCAAGAAATGATAGACCTCATGCTAGAACGTCTTAAATTTAGCTTCTCAGAAGAATATAATGATTGGGACGAAGAACAAGTTGAGTATGTGTGTGAGATTGAGGAAATTTGGGCTATAGTGTGCTTTGCTATGTGGTGGTAAGGAGGAATTATAAATGAAAGTTAAGATAATCACTTTATATGATAAGTATGAATTTGAAAAGAGTATTAATAATCAGCTAAGAAATTATAACTCTTCAGATATTATTGACATCAAGTTTTCTACTGTTGCAACGACATATCACATAACCTATACTGCTATGATAATAATTAAAACGGAGGAAGAAGATGAGATTTAAGTATAAAAGCAATAAACCAATGTTCACTATTCTCCCCCATGAATGCATTAACTGTGGAGATTGGATTTGGTTAGATAAGATGGTAAGACATAAGAACTCTTATGGTGACATATTCTACTATTGCAAAGACTGCGCTAAAACTAGATTAATTAGGGAGGCAAATAAATGACACGTAAGAAATTTATTAAACTTTGTATGGCTAATTTTGGCTATTCCCGCAATGAGGCTGAGGAATCGGCTAGTCATATTGTTGAACTAAATAAGAATTATATTGCATCATATGAAGAAAGATATAATTTTATATTAAAACTTCGTCAGTCAAGGGAGCCGTTTGAATCATGTACTTTGTATGATAACGGAAAATGTATCGAGGTGATGTAAATGGAAAATAGACATTGTAGCGCTTGTGGTAAAAAGCTACCTGATTGGTCTGAGTCGGGTAAATGCTTTGAATGTATAGAACAAGCTTTGGCTCAACTTTTTAAGAAAGAAACTAAACGAAAGAAGGAAAAGAATAATGCAGACACCTAATGCGGTTGCCGAAGATATTATAAAGATTATTTATGATATATATTATGGTCAAGATGAGGAAGCAATTCAGTTTCGTGTACGTTATGGAGCTAATGGTGCAGTGAATAAAATTATTCGTACAATACGAGAAAAGTATGGTGTAGAGCCTAAATCTAACGCCTACCCTCTTGACAAATCTGAAAAATCTGATATAATAACACTAGAAACAATACAAAATTAATGGAGGTATTAAAATGAACTTTGCAAAAAGTATTTTTGTAATTACCAAGCACCCTGATAAAGACGAAGATATTCTCGCTGACGCTAAGAATCTTATGGATTTTGCTAATGCTCATGATATTAGTGTGGAGCTGGCTTATAATGGGAGTTGGAATTTAATTTGTACAGTGGATGTCGAGGGGAAGACCTCGATGTATTGTAGAGGCTGTGTAGCTGAAATTAAGAATATGTTAGAAGAAGCTTTTAATTGCAAACTGAAAACCTTACTAACTGCTTATTAAGGAGAAGTCAATGAAAAGAACTAATAATTTATCTTGGGGCCTATTTAATTTTCGTGGTCGTTATTTTTGGCGCAATATAAAAGATATACCAATTTTTATTAAGCGTATTTTCTTTACGCTTCAACATGGATATGCCCCTCAAGCTCAGTGGGAAACTTACCAATGGTTTATAGATACAATGCATGAAATTTTACTTTGGCATCGGCATCATCGCATGGGGACGGGCTATATTCTTGATGAACCGCCTGAGTTTGATAATGACGAACAGTCTAAGCGCAGCATAAAGGTTTATAATGATGGACTTGATAGAATGCTTGAACTTCTTGTTCTAATGGATGAAAGAAATGACATGTATGATAACTTCGAGCCAGATGATTGGAAAAAGATATATGAGATGCGCGAAATGGCTAGTGAAGAATTTTTTAAACTATTTAAAAAGTATTTCTATTATTTATGGGACTGAGAGGGGGATAATATGACTGAGAAAGATCTTATTATTCAGGAGTTGCGCAGAAAGAATGAATATCAAGCTTATGTGATTCGTAGATTGGTTCTCGATGCGAACCCTTGCCGTTTTTGCAAAAAAGATTGCAATAGTGGACGGGGATGTGAAGAGTTTGAGTTAAAAGAGGGAAGACTATGCTTTTAGAGTTTTTAATTGCTTTGTTGGTAACAGGGAGCATACTGTATGGAGTATGGTGGTTTACATGGTGGATAGAATTGGAAGAAGATACATATAAATTTTCTTTTAAGCAATTTTATTCATTTTATACTATTTCGCCTAATAAATGGTATTTAGGCGATAAGCATGTTAGCTTGCGTATTACGGGGCAACTTATTGGTGAAACATATGAATTTCGTTCTTTTATTGATTGTTTAAGATATAAACGCTTTAGAAGAAAGGTTGAGAAAAATCAAGAGCAACAAAAGGCGATGCGGTCTCAGCAGAAGCTCATTGATGAAATGAAAAAGGTCATTGCTGAAGAAGAAAGAAAAAATCAGCAGTGGACACAAGATAAGCTCCACTCAAACCACGAATGGAGACAGGATAAGTTAAAATCCAATAGTGACTATTGAAAAACGGCGTGAATTTCGCACCCAATTCTTTAAGCAAGGCAATTTCATTAGGAACATATAAAATTAAAAATAGCTTCAAAAAATCAATAGAATACAATAGGAGGCATTTATGGTAGAACTAAAAGAAACATGTATGGAGTGTACTAATGATAGAAATATAGCTACCTTTTGTTCTAATGAGCAAAAATGGATTAATAAGATTTATAAATTAGCAGAAAAGCATCAGAATGAGGTTCAGATTATGAAAAAGCCAGAAGACAATGATGGGTATATATTGGTGCATGTACCTAAGAGCTGGATGAAGCTCTCCCCTCCTAAACAGGTTAATTATACTGATGAGCAGAGGGCGGCACTTGCAGAACGTATGTCGATGGCTCGACAGAAAGCTAAGGAGGGCAATAGATGAGTAAGCTAATAGTTATGACTGGCCCGTGTTGTGTGGGTAAGTCAGAGTTCGTTCGCCAGATGGAAAAGCGTGGCGAGCTTGAAGGATATGACATCGTTTGCCCTGAAGACTTTTATGAACTCTTAAATGGCAGTGCGAGTGACCGTTTCAATAGAGATGCCATCTGGCTTCAGATTTGGTGCCATATTATGGGGAATATGACGGTGGGTGTCAATACAATTGTTGATGCCAATGCGCCGACTGAGTGTTCGCGCACACAGTACCTTGAGTGGTTCCGCGACTTTGATGAGCATATTCTTATTCAGATAGATACTAATTATGACATTCTGGAGAAAAACAACAAGAAGCGTATTGAACGGCAGCTTTCAGATGCGGAGCTTCTCAAACAGTTTCGTAATTATGAGAGTCCGTGTTATGATAGGCATCTTCTTGACTGGGATGAATATAGACATTTTCATAGTGATGGTATGGGTAATTTTACTATCATTGATGGTTGGATGAAAGGAGAGTTCTAATGATTGAGAAAATAGACGGCTCTTTGGTTTGTAATGGAGATGACGATGATGTATCTAATCCTTGCTGGGAATGTAAATATTTTGTGTTCCCAATTGGTTGTATGAAAGGAGAAGAATAAATGAATATACAGATTTCTGCACCGTATCAGCCTTGCGTGTATCATTGCCCTTTCTGTGTGGCGCGTGGGCATAAGCATGAGTATAAGTTTGATGACCTTTATGGCACTGATGAGCAGCGCTATTTCAAAAAGCTTCGTGATTTTCTTATTGAGTACAGCAAGAAGATTGACGGATATCCGACTGTTATAATTACAGGAGAGTGCGACCCGTCCCAGAATATGCGATGGGCAACTAAAGTAGCCAATGAGTGTTCTGATCTTGGGTGCAAGGTAGAATTTCAGACTCATAATCTATCGTTGAAGGAGCGGGATCTTCCTCGTTCAATTAAAGTGCTCAGTTATTCAATTACGAATCCTCGTGAATATCTAAGTGCGTGGCGTTATACTAAGCCTACTTGGTGTACTAATCGAATGGTAATGATATTGCGCGATGGCTTTGGATTCCTCAATAAGGATAATTTCTCCCCTATGGGGTTTGATCAGGTTACGTTTAAGGCATTGAATGAGGGAGAAGATGATAGAATAAATGCTTGGATTGCTAATCATCGTCCCGGTAATATAGATAATTTTTATGAAATTATGGAAAGTCGTAATGGTAGTACTCTCTCTGTTAGAGTAGATACCACGTGTCAGCAGGCTGAGGGACGTTATTATGTTTTTCGTAGTGATGGTAAAGTATATGAGAGCTGGGAAGCTGCGGAACCAATAGGAGGTATGTAAGATGTATGATTTTTGTAGACATTGTGAGTGGATTAGCAAACCTTATTGGAGTATTGTAAGTCCATGCCAAAGTTGTCCAAATAATATGATTGGGACTTATCGTTGCAATACTGTAACAACGACTGGTGGAAAAACAGTTACTATACATTCTGGTAAGAATACAGGGGATGTGTTTGTGACTGGATTGGATGCAAATCTGCCTACTGAGGAAGAATATCGTAAATTTGCTGAGGACACGCTTCAGCAAAAAGAATGGTCTGAACCAAAGTATATTTGCCCTGAATGTGGTGGGGGTATGTGTCGTAATGAGATGTATGAACTTGCTTCCTATCTTCCTAAATATCAATATCAGTGCAACAAGTGTGGACATATAGATTATCAGTATATTTGAGGTGCAATATGAATCAAAGAAATTGTCCAAATTGTGGGGCCCCATATGACATTGAATTAAATAAGTGCCCATATTGTGGAACTAGTTATTATGATTTATCTGCTCTTGATATAGATGCTCAGGAACCATTTTATTTGAAAATTAAAAGTAATATTAATGGCATGCCTTGTTATATTACACAGCTTGTTAGACCTATGCGAGATATGAATATGGAATTTAGTATGGAGACTACAAATGTAATAGGGATGGGTGGAAGTCGGCTTTGTTCATTTGTACAGAACCAGACTTTGACAACAAACATTAGCTTTCAGGCAATCCCATCAGGTGAAAATAAAGAGTTATGCATAATTGAGGTGATGGAATGAGAGTTATTTCAAAGAATGCATTGATGCAACAACTTACTCAAAGTTCTGGGGAATATGTGAGTAAAACAAAATTATTATATTGGTTTGCAACATTTGGATATGACGTTGATATAAAGGAGGAGCCACAAAATGGAGAAAAATCACATGAATGAAATTGCTGTATTATTAGGCATAGAGCTTGATGAAGAATTCATAATAGAGGATTACGGTACTTATGTATTGACTTGGAAAGGGCTTATGCGAAAAGATGGGGCTGTACAAGGGTTGATACTTACTTTGTTACTTACTGGAGAGCTAAAAATTAGGCGTAAGCCTTGGAAACCTATAAAATATGGTGCATATTATTATGTTGCCGAAGATGGACTGACGTGGGAAGAAGAGTGGATCAATAATGATGTAGACCGGATGAGATATAAGCTTGGTAATTGCTATCGTACTATAAAAGAGGCAGAAGCGAATATAAACAAGTGGAGTGCTTTTTATGCTTCAGATAAGCAAATTGAAATATGAGGTGATCACTTATGTATGTATGTTTAGATTGTCAAAAGACATTTGAAACCCCTAAATATTGGATGGACAAACATGGTTTGGACTCTCCTCCTTATGAAACATGGAGGGGATGCCCTTATTGTGGAGGTACTTATGTAGAGGCAATGCTTTGTGATGGCTGTGGAGAACCTATCACAGGAGAATACGTTGAAATATTCCCTGAGCATGAAGTGTATTGTGAAAATTGTTTTATTATGAAAGATATCGAGGATTGATTATCATACAATCCACAAGATTGGAGTGATGATTATTGGCGAAAGCGCAAAAAACACAGCAATTTATATATAAAATTAATTCAAGCTTATTAAAACAAAATAATTGGGACTTAAATTTGCCCTTATCAGATGCAAGAAAGATTCCCGGAGTGGTTGTTTCTTTAGCTGACTCACAAATTTTGACTTGGATTAATGAATTAAATGGAACAGAAGATTATGATTTTAAAGCAAAACAGATCAAAAAAGAAATAAAAGAGATTAAAAAACAGCCAAATAGTACAGAAAATAAAGAAGAAGTTTCAAAAAAATATAAGGATTTATATGAACTACAGTTTAAAAAAGACTATTTGTGCTTAGTAATAGATAAAAAAGGTGATTATGATAGAGCTAATCAGGGGTTTAAAATAAATGGCATTCCATATAAACGCCTTATTTGTACGACAAATGGTGTAAAAACATCTAGTGTTGTTTATGCTGCAGATAGATTTGTTGAATATAATGGTAGCATGATTAATATTCATGATGAACTAAAAAGGCGCATAGAAAATGGTAGAAATACATCAGTTAAATTGTCTCCTGCTAAATATGGGGCCTACGAATCTCTGGCTGCAAGTGCTTCTATACCCGTTAGTTGGCCGAGAACTGGGGATAATAAAATTCCCGGAGGTATAATCGTAGTTAAGGATTGCATTGTCCATTTTAAAACTGATTTTATAGAGATTGATGATAGCGATCCTACAAAAGAACCAAAAGTTACTGAAAAGCATAATGAAGATTTTGAAAATAATATGTCTGATGGGTGTTCAATGATGCTCCCCCATTTGTCAAAAAGATGGAATGGTGAACTGAATGGAGATCCAGAGCATACAATGAGTGGATGTAATATGCGTTGCGCATTCACAAAAGGTATGGCTTTGACTTTTGATTTTATAAAATTTGCGGAAGAAGTTGTTGGTGCTTCTGAAAATTGTCCTGAAAAATATTTAATTAAGGATTATTGGGGGCAAGAAAGAGACATCAGAGATGCAGATTTAATATTGACTGAAAGTCAGCTTAAATTATGCGGAAGTTATTCTTCATGGGAAGATTATTATCAAAAATGTATTGAAAATAAATATACTTTAAGAGTTACAAAGACTTCTGAAGAAGAAAATGATGATATAAGACAATTAAATTATCAATTTATCCAATCTTTAAACCTTACAGATGAGGATATTGATGAGCTTGTCTCCCCTACTGTTAATGAAATAAAAGACATTATGGGGTTAGACCCTCGAAAAAGTATAGCTTATTTATGCGGCAAAGGTTTGAATGAAAATAATGTTATGAGTGCGGATAATATTGCAAAAGCACTTATGATTGATAAAAATACGATAAATGACCCTTATATTCGCTCAAAAATCAAAAAAATGATTAATAGGCGCATAAAAGATGCTAAAATTGGGGTTTTGGACTTACATGGCAACTTTCAAATTCTTTCAGGGGACTTATATGCTCTTTGTGAGAGTATGTTCGGGTTAGAACCTCATGGGATTTTAGATGCAGGAGAAATTTATAGCAAATATTGGTATGATGAGGGTGTTGATAGAGTGCTTTGTTTTAGAGCTCCAATGAGCAATGCTCACTCAATAGTGGCTCAGAATATTTGTAAAAAACAAAAAGCTCTTTACTGGTTTCAATATATTGATACCTGTATAGTTGTTAATGGTTGGGACACTATGCCAGCGGCGCTAAATGGCTTTGATTTTGATGGAGATCTTTTATTTACAACAAATAATGCTCCTTTAATGAGAAGACAAACTAATCTTCCTGCTTTAAATTGTATACAGACTAAGGCTCCCAAAAAGATTGTGACAGAAGATGATGTAATTGCATCTAATAAGGCTGGATTTGGTAGCAAAATTGGTTCTATAACAAATAAAATTACTCAAATGACAAGTTTAATGGCAAATTATGCTCCCGGCAGCAAAGAGTACGAAGCTCTTAGATATAGAACTCAATGTGGGCAGGCATTGCAACAAAGAGAGATTGACAAGGCAAAAGGAATTTTACCTATCCCGATGCCTAAAGAATGGCATAATTATGGAGCAAATATTATTCAATCTGATGATTCTGAGGAAATTCAAGAACAAAAACGCTTTAATCAGAGGATTTGTGCTCATAAAAAGCCTTATTTCTTCATATATAACTATGATGCAGAAAGAATTAATTATCAAAAATTTATTGAAGAAGCGAACTCAAAATCAACCAGTTTATATGGAATTTCGTTTGAGGAAATGTTAAAATTGGGCGATTTAGATGGTGAAACTGAGAAATTTGTTAATTATTGTTCTGCAAAATGCCCAATTGATATGTCCCCTTCTACTATGAATCGTATATGTCATAAAATAGAGAGTGAATTTAAAGAAAATTTTTCGTGTGAGGATGTTGAATTTGATTATACAATTTATAAATCAAAAAATGATGTAAAAAGAGCTTCGTATGCTGAAATAAAATCCTTGTGCGAACATTATTTAATGGATTTAAAGACCTTGAATAGTAGAAAAGTTAATAATGAAGAAGAAAGAAAAGTACTTTTAGCGGATAAAGATAGACTTCTTGAAACTCTTGTAGAAGATGTTACCTCTGTTTGTCCTAATGAAGAATCTCTATGTGATATACTTTTAGACATTTGTTATAGCGGCAAGATGAGTAAAAGTATAGTTTGGGATATTTGTGGAGGACAAATTATTAAAAATATGTTAGAAAAGCATGATTATACTTTGACATATCCTGAAAAATGTGGAGAAGCAGATTTTTGGTGTTGCGGTACTAAATTTTCTAATAAAACTATAAAAATTGGAGGTGACGGTATAGATGAAGTTTAATTTTAATGAAAAAAGTAGAATTTATAACATTATAGAAGATGGTAATGTTGAAGGGTTAAGTGAAAATAAAGCTATTTGGAATGCCGCAATTTATTATACACAATTAAATCCGGTTGATCCGCAGGACGTGTTCTGGGAAATTGTTAAATTTATGGAAAAGCATTATCAAGGGTTTATGTATCAGGGATATGTAAATATTATTAATAAGGATATTAATAAGGCTTATAAATATAGAATCAAGGATGTCAATCTGATTAATATTACTAAAAAGGAAATGGATAAAATTATGTCCCTTGGTGATATTAAAAAAGAAAAAATTGCATTTGTAGTATTAGCTTTAGCTAAGTATCAAAATGCTGAGAGTCAAAGAGATAATGATACCTTTTATGCAAAGACCTCTGAAATTTTTAAATTTGCAAGAGTCTCAATACCTGCGAAAGAAAGAGATCTATATTTTGGATTTGCATATAGAGAAGGAATCCTTAAACAGAATTTTAGTATTGGATATAATGCCTTGACTGCCGCTTTTGTGGATCATGAGGAGGAAGAAGTTGTTCTTACCCTTGATGAATATGATTATTTAGAGCTTGCTTATGCCTTTTTGAATTATAAGAATGGTGGCTATAAGAGGTGCAAAACTTGTGGAAGATGGTTTAGGGTAAGAAATAATGCAATGCAATATTGTAGTATTCATAGAGAAAATTATGAGCCAATGGGTATTAAAGAAATTGAATGTATTGAATGTGGAACTCATTTTATTGTAGCATCTTCTAATAAGAGAAGCTGTAGATGTGAAGAATGTCAGCATCAAAAGCAGTTAGAGTATCAGAGAAATGCAATGATGAAAAATAGAAAGGTTGCAATGAGTGATAATGGAAATTTATAATGACACCTATTGTGTTTATATGCATACCAATAAAATCAATGGTAAAAAATATGTGGGACAAACGAAATATGGAGACGATCCAAATAAACGTTGGCGTAATGGATTAGGGTATGAATTATCTTCATATTTTTATCATGCTATTCAAAAATATGGTTGGGATAATTTTGAGCATGAAGTCATTGCTTCAAATTTAACTCAGGAAGAAGCTAATCATTTTGAAGAATTATTAATAGAAAAATTAGAAACTACAAATCCAGATAAGGGATATAATTTAAAATCTGGTGGAGAGAATCATATTCGTTCTGAGTCTTCTATATTAAAGCAAATTTCTTCTATGCAAAATACAATAAGAAGAAGACATAAAGAGCAGTCTTTTGAAAAATATCAAGAAAGATTTAATAATGGAGATCCTGCCATAAGAAAGTGTTCACAATGCGGAGCATTATTTGAAATTAAATTAAAGTGGAACAAACTTCATACTAAGATGATTCCATATTCTAATAAAATTAAAAAATGTGAAGATTGCAGAAAGTGTGTGCCAGCTCAAAATAAAGTGATTGTTTGCATTGATTGTGGAATTGATGTAGTTATTAATCCATTGGCAACAGCAACTTGTAGATGTGAAAAATGTCAAACGGAGCATAACAAATTGATTAATAGAGAGAGACAAAAGCGATGGTACAATAAAAATGTGAAGTGATTTGTCAATTCGACAGCACAAAATTAATGTCAAAAATGCAAGGTATTCTCTTGCATTTTTGGCACTTTAGCTAACTAAAGTTGGGGCAAAATAGTAATGATATAAGGATATGCCTTGTATTAAACTAATAAAAACAATAACGGAGGTACAAAGAATGGACGAACTATTAAGTAATGTATTGGTGGGAGTTCCTGAACCTATTGCGAATCTACAATTACCTGATCCAAATCTCAGGGATTACTATAGGGATGAGCAAGATAGAATTTATTGGCTAGATAGTCAGATTTCTGATAATAGTCTTGATCTTGTAGAATTTATTATGAAATGCAACAAAGAAGATGCTGGTAAATCTGCGGAAGAAAGAAAACGTATTCTTGTTATGATAGATTCCCCCGGTGGTTCAGTCGAGTGTGAACAGTCAATAATTGGAGCAATGAGAATTAGTCAGACTCCTGTTTGGACATGCGTATATTGCACAGCATATTCTGCTGCAGCAGATATACTTACATGTGGACATAAGCGTTTAGCTCTTCCCGGTACTGCTGTAATGTTTCATGCGGGTTCTGGAAGGTACGAAGGTACTCAGGCACAGATTGAATCAGCTAAGAACTTTTTTGATAAGATGAATAAGAGTATTAATGAGTACGTCTATAGTAGGACAAATTTTGATACGAAGATGAAGAATAAGCTTAAGAAGGATGACGTTTATATGAATGAAGAAGATGCATTAACTAATGGGGTAATCGATGGAATTATTAAGTCATTCGATGAACTATTTTAATGCAAGGGAGGGTTTGTATGGCTACAAAGAAAAAGGCTGTTACAAATGAGCATGGCGAAGCACCAAAGAATATAAATGAACATCCGTTTTATGGATTAATGTTAGATGATGAACAAAAAGAATTTGTAAATGCTATTTTAAATCCAGATAAATTAATTGTTTTTGCAAATGCAAGAGCTGGTACTGGTAAGACACTTATGGCAGTAGCGGCAGCGAATCTTTTGGTTCAGCATGGAGAATATGATGGAATAGTATATATAGTTAGTCCTGTACAGGAGGCTAAACTTGGATTCCTTCCCGGTAGTGTGGATGAAAAAATTTCTATTTATACCGCTCCATTGTATGATGCTTTAGTAAAGCTTGGGATTAATCCCTATACTACGGTTATTCAAGAGGGCGTAGAAAATCAAAAGAATGGAACCGCTTATATTGATTGCATTTCTCATGTTTATTTAAGAGGTTGTAATTTAGAAAATAAGGTGATTATAATTGAAGAAAGTCAGAATATGTATCTTGATGAATTAAAGAAAGTGTTAACAAGAATTTCTGATACTTCTAAGACAATTGTTATTGGACATAGTGGGCAATGCGATCTATATTATCACCCTGAAAATAGTGGGTTTGTTAGATATATAGAACATTATAGAAATGAACCTTATGCTCAGATATGCAATCTAACTATAAATCATAGAGGCATTGTGAGTACTAAAGCGGATGAATTGGAATAAATAGGAGGAACAAGAAAATGAGTAAAGCAGCATTTAGTCGTAAATATACTTTGAATGCCACGGGCATTCTTTCAATAGAAGATGATATTGTCGCAATAGAGAATCCTGATACTGGAGAACTCATACCTCTATCTGATTTAATGGCTGATTTTAAAGACAAGACTTGTAAACTCAGTCTGAATTATGATGAAGACTATGAGTAAGGCGGTGTACATAGATGATCCTAAAAAAGAAAGATATTGTTGATGAGTTAAGCAAGAGAACTAAATTTTATAAGAACTCAACAGAACGTTTTGTAAGTGCTCTTGAAGATATGATTATTGAATATCTTAATCAGGCAGAGGTAGATGATAATGTTGAAATTCAAATTGCTAAGGGGTTAATAATAGGGTCACGTAGAGTTCCTGAGCATGAGGCAAAAGATCCTAGAAATCAGGATGATGTTATTGTTCCTGAGAGAGTCCTCCCCTACGCAAGATTTACAGATACCTTTAAGCAAAAAATAAACGAGTGAGAGGTATAAATATGGAATATAAGAGATTTGAGAATGAAGCAGAAGATTCGTATATTTTAAGGATATGTGAGATGAAGCAAACTCAGGGCTGGACGTGGCAAGACATCGCGGATATTTTGAATGATGCTCTTGGACATAATTTTGATGAGAGCAGATATAGAAAGCAGTATCAATCTTACTCTAAAATGCTTGAGGCTAATGAGGACAAGATTTTTACTGATGATGAATACCTGAAGAAAATTCGTGAAGAAAAAGATGAATTATATAAAGCCAAGAAACAGTTTCAAGACCAAAGGCGTGAATATAATAAGATTCTTGCCATGGACGCACGTTCTGACCATTTAACGGAAGAGCTTATCAAGGCTGCGAATAGATTAAATTCTGAAAAGCAACTCGGGATGGATAATGTAAGTTTTTATATGAATTCTGAGAATGATGCAGTTCTTTGCTTGACGGATTGGCACTATGGAATGGTGACTGATAATATTTGGAATAAATTTGATGTGGCTACATGTGTTGAAAGAGTTAATACGTTGTGTGCGAAGTGCAAGGAGTATTTAAGCTTACATAATGTGAATAGGCTTCATGTTCTATTGCTTGGAGATTTTATTTCAGGGGCAATTCATTCAACGGTTAGGGTTGCTTCTGAGGAAGATTGTTGTGACCAGTTGATTCATGTTACTGAATTGATTGCAGAATTTATTGATGAAGTTTCGACTAAAGTTAATGAAGTTCATGTCTATTCTACTTATGGCAATCATGCAAGAACTGTGCAGAAGAAAGACGATAGTATTCATTCAGATAATATGGAGAAAGTCATTCCTTGGTGGCTTAATCAAAGATTTATAAATAGCAAAAAGGTATTTATACAAAGCAATGATTTTTATGAGTTTATTTATTTGAATGTTCTTGGACATGATATTATTGGTGTTCATGGTGATTTAGATAGGTTTGAAAAGATAGGCATGGATATGCATACATTATTCCATAAGCAATATGGGTTTGATGTTGAATATACATTTAGTGGAGATAAGCATCATCTTGACTCAAATGACCCTTATGGCATAGAGAATGTGTTGGTCAGATCATTATGTGGTACTGATAATTATGCAAATAATAAGAGACTATACTCTAAAGCTGGACAAACTTTATGTATTTTTAATCAGGAAGATGGTAAGGTTTGTACTTATAACATAGCATTTTAATACAATACAAAATTATTTATTCGGCAGTAATTATACTTTACTGCCGTTTTGTTATATTGAAAGGAAGAAAAAGACAAATGGAAGAAAAGAAAGCAAAATTGATATTTAATGCTGGGCTATGTAGAGCCCTTCTGAAGCGTAATTGTAATCTTATTGATATAAAACCAGATAGGGATAACCCTGTTAAGAGTGTTTTTGTCTTTGAGAGAAATGAAACTTTTGAAAAGGCATTTGCAGAAATTAATGATGAATTAAAGGCTAAAGAGGCAGAATAATGCCTCTTTAAAAAATACTAAACGAAGGGAGGAAGAGCGATGGCACCAAGAAATCCTAGTAAAAGGGCTACTCCTAAAAGAGAAGAAAAGAAAAAATATTTATGCCCATATTGCAATAAGGAAAAGGTAGAAACTGAGTTTTATATGAGCTCAGATCCACTTGTAATGACTGGCAAAACTACAATGTGTAAAGATTGTGCAGAGAAAATAGCCAGAAATTGGGATTCCCGTACCAAAGAATATCATGATTGTACTAAAGCTTCTGTGCAAGAAGCACTTGAACGTTTGGATAAACCATTTTTAGATAAAATATGGGATTCTAGTTATTTTGAGTATATTAACGATGATTCTGGCCTGAAACGTACTAATATATGGGCTGCATATATTAAAAATATTGGAATGAAACAATATATTGGCTTGCGCTGGAGAGATGGAGACTTGTTTACGTCTTATAAAGAGTCAGCTCTTAAACAGGCTCGTCAGGAAGTGCAAAATGATGATGTTCCTAAGTCACAAGAAATTAGTGAAGAGTATGAAAAAAATAGAGCTGATGTAATAAGGTTGCTTGGTTATGATCCATTCGAGCATGAGCAAGAAGAAGATAAACCATTACTCTACTCTCAATTAATTGGCTATTTGGATTTAGGGGGAGACAATGAAGATATGATGAGAACATCTTCTGCTATTACTATTGTTAGAGGATTTTCTCAACAAGCAAAGCTTGATGATATGATTGCCAAGGCAATGGCTTCCCCAAATGTTTCTAATAAATCTGGCGAAATTAAATCCTATTTGGATTCTAAACAAAAAGTTAGTGCTACTATTTCTCAGCTTGCAGAACAGAGCTGCCTTAGTCTTAAGCATAATAAAAATGCTAGTAAAGGAGAAAATACCTTTACAGGTAAAGTTAAAAAGCTTAAGGAAATTAATTTAAGAGAGGCAGAAGTTAATGCATTTGATATTGGAACAGCCGAGGGTATGAGACAGGTTGCTGATATTAGCAATGCTTCTATTATGAAACAAATTGCTCTTGATGAAAATGATTATACTGAAATGCTGGCAACACAGAGAGAGATGATTACTAAACTTCAAGAAAAAGCAGATTCTAATGAAGAAAAAGCAAGGATTTTACTTCGTGAGAATTTAGATTTAAAGAAATATATAGAAGAACAAGGTATTGATATTAGTGGTATGTGTTCAAATGATACTATTTTGTATGAAGATGAAACTGAGGTGGTTGAATGAGCGAAATTGTAGTCCCAGAGAAAACAATTTGGGTTCCACCAAAGTATTCTGTCTTTGTTAAGCCAACAGAGTATCAAATGAGTGAAAGAAAGTTAGAAGGATATAGAAAACTTGCAGAGATTAAAGCGTATTATCAAAGAAATCCAATTAAATTTATGAGGGATATTCTTGGTGCGGAATTATTTGATGCACAGGCATATTGTATTGCGAAGAGTTGGACAACTCCATATACTCTTTGGGTGTGTTCAAGAGGTTATGGTAAATCGACCATAGTAGACCTTATTCTTATGTCAAAAGGTATGTTGTTTAATAACTATTGGAGTTATATAGCTTCTGGTTCTGGAGACCAAGCAATTTTAACATTTAAGACTCTTGAGAATATTGCAAATCAGAATATTGAATCTATGACTGGTTTGACTGGTATTTTTAAGCAAGAAATTGAAGTTAAAAATGCTGCGGGTGATGGATTTGTGCATAATCCTTCTGGCCACTTTTATTCTTTATATAATGGTTCTTTCACTAAAACTTTAAATAGTAATGTTGATAAGCGAAGAGGCGCTCGTGGTAATATGGTTGTTTTCGATGAGTGTGGATGGCTTGATCAAAATATGATGCAAGTTTACGCTGCTTTTACTATTGTTAATAAAGATTTGAAACTTGGTGGTGACGTTGACCAAGATACTATTAAGACATTACCAAAAGAAGTGCCTAACCAATTATTTTATATATCTTCTGCATCTTCTGTAGATACTCCATTTTATGAAAAGTATCGAGATTTTTCTAAGCAAATGATACTTGGAAATAAGGATTATTTTGTTGCAGATATAAATTGTGATGTTGTTATTAAAGGAACTGTTGGTGGTAAAATTTATCCTGCTTCTTTGTTGACTCAAGAAACTGTTGACTCAGAAATGAGAAATAATCCTGAGAAAGCATTGCGTGAGTATTATAACAGATTTACGCAAGATGGTGGAGTTGGACAAATTATTAAAAGAGCATGGATTACAAGAAATTCATACGCGAGAAAGCCTATATTATCTAATGATACGAATGAAAGAAAAATTGCGGTCTTTTATGACCCTGCTAGAAGCTCGGATAACTCTATTATGTTGATTTGTGAACTTAGAGATGATGAAGAAAAGGGCTATATGTTAGATGTACTTAATTGTATTAGCTTTGTTGATATAGGGTTGAGGAGAAAAACACCGATGCGTTATCAAGAGCAAATGAAAGAGATCCATGATATTTTGGTTAATTATAATGGGGACGCTCTTGATTATGATAATATAGAAATTTTTATGGCAGATGCTGGTGCTGGTGGTGGTGGTAACTCTTGGGTCGGAGACTCATTGATGGAAGATTGGACTGATAAATCTGGTAAGGTACATCGTGGGCTTATTGATAAAGAGTATTCCGAAGAATATGTAAAAAGATTCCCAAATGCGGTAAATAAATTAAGATTATTAAATCCAAGTGCATGGAAATCTGAGGCTTATGAGGCTCTTATTAAGATGGTAGAAGCGGATTTAATAACATTCCCAGCGGAATATGATGGCAAGGGATACATCAATTTATTTGAAGTTGATGAGAAAACAAAAAAAAGAAAAACTGATGAAATTAAGGCAAAATTGGATAAATTAACTATCTCTCAAGCTGAATATGAAGAAAAGCTTCAAGATGAATTAGACAAGATTGACCTTGGTAAGGTTAAAATGTATAGATTAAGCATAGATGAAGAAATTGCGCTTAAGCAAATTGATGCAATGAAAGAAGAGATTGTTAATATTTGTAGAACAAAACGTGATTCTGGTAAGGATGCATTTAAGCTCCCCTCTCATAAGGATGCAGACACAGGAGCAAGTGATGCAACTATGCATGATGACCGTGCCTATTGTCTTGCGTTAGCTGGATTATTTTTATCAGAAAAACGTGCAGAGCGTATTCGTAATAAGAAACGTACCCCAGATCATAGCATAATAGATATGCTCCCAGTTAGACAAGGGAAACAAGTTAAAAAATTATTTGGATAAGAAAGGAGGCCGATGCCTTTGGAAACGTTTGAGCAAAAGAAGAAAAAATTAACAGAACAAGAGCGCATTGAGGCTCTCCAGAAAGATGAAAAAGCTAGAGCAAAATTTGCTGCGGTAAAAGATATTTTGCAGCTAATTGATTTAACTCAAAATCAATCTAGGTCTTATACAGTATATTCTAAGGAAAATTTAAGATCTTATTTGCAGAATCCTTCCACGGAAGCGAACCAGAAAAACTTAAGGAATTTATCTGAATTTTTATATACTGTTAGTCATGTATATAGAAGATTGGTATTAAATAAGGCAAACCAATTTGATGCAAAAAGTTATATTGTTTATCCTAAATTAAATGATAATGGCGAAGTCGAAGAATCTTCTTATCAGAATTATATTAAGACCAGCAATTATGTTCAAGGGATGCATTTAGATACACAGATTCGTAAATGCTTAATTAAAGCATGGTTGGACGATGTTGTATTTGGATTTTGTTATGGCAACCCAGAAGAAGATATGTTTTTTATACATATATTAGACCCTGATTATTGTAAAATTTCAAGTGTAGATTATTATAGTGGAAAAATAAATTTTGCATTTAACTTTTCATTTTTTGATGGTTCTAATAGTTTTTATCTTGATGTGTATGACCCTGTTTTTAAGAAGATGTATAATTCTTATAAATCTGATAGTAAATTGCGTTGGCAAGAATTACCTCCCGAACAAACGTTTTGTTTAAAGATTAATGAAGATAACTTAAATTATCCTGTACCTCCATTTTCAGGCATGTTCAATTCTTTAATTGATCTTGTTGATTTATCTCAAATTCAAGCAGTTAAGGATGAGCTAAGTGCATATAAATTAATTTGGGCGAAGATTCCTACGATTCAAGGATCAAATGAAGTTGATGATTTTGCAATAGATTTGGAGCTTGCTAATCAATTTTACGAAAAGTTATTAGGTATTATTCCAGAAGGTATTGCTATGGGTTTATCTCCAATGGATTTGGATAGTATTGACTTTAACCAGAATGCTGCTGAGGACACTAATATCGTTAATAAGGCATACGCAAATCTTATTGAAGCTAATGGAGATATTGTATTAAATTCAAATAAGATTACTAATAGTACAAGCTTTAAATATGCTATGATGGCCGAGAGCATGTCTGCAATGGCAGTTGTTTCTCAGTTTAATGTATGGGTTAACTTTTATATTAAACAGAATCTTGGGGTAGAAGATGTTATTGTTGAATTTTCTGATGTAAGTAAATATTTTAAAGATGACAAGATTGAGCAATTATTAAAACTTGGACAATATGGTTTACCAGTTAAAATGCAGATGATTTCGTTATTAGGGGTTAATCCTGCTCAGTGTCGTGCTTTAGAATATCTTGAAGACAAACTTGGATTAGCTAAAACAAAGTGGGTTGCTCCACTTGTATCTTCAAATGTTCAGTCTGGTTTATCAGAGAATGGTGATGGTTCTGATGGAAGACCTCCAAGTGATGGGCCTTTGAGTGATGAAGGCGAAGCCACAAAAGATGGCGAGAAAAATGCAAAGTAAGGAGGAATTGCCATGAATTCTAAGAAATTTATTGTTACAAAAGATCCTGAAGTGGCAAAGAAGCTTGCTTCTATTTTTAAGCAAATAAGTGATAATAATGGTTCGTGGGTTTTTATAAATGCACCTACGAATTTTAATTTTGCCGAATATGGCAAAAAAATAGCATTTACTAATATTTTATGTCTGTAATCTCTTTTTAGAGTTTATAGTTATTCTGCAAGAAAGGAGGAAATTACATGCATAAAATTTTAACGCTTGATAATTTATATCAGTTCTTTGTAGAACAAAATAAGTCTGTTAATTTTAGCTCTAAAGAAAAAGGACAGCCAATTGTTGTTTCTACTCCTGCAAATTTTGAAGTATCAGATAATGATATGCCGGGTATGCTTAAATTAAAATTCAAGGTTTGTCATACTGAAACCAATAGAAATGGGAGCCATATTTCTAAAGAGAATATGGAAACTGCTATGCCTACTTTGAAGTATAGACCAGTTTTAGCTTATATTCATCAGCTTGATGATGGGACATATGACTTTTATGCTCACAATATGGAAATAGAAGAGGATGAATATGGTGATGAAAAGATAGTTTATACAGAGAAGCAAGTTGGATGTTTTACGGTTGATGAGCCATGGCTTGAATATGATGAAAAGAATGATAAAACATATGTTAATGCATATGCCGTTATTCCTGAAGAATATACTGAGGCGGCGAATATTATTCGTAGAAAGAATGGTACAAAGGTAAGTTGTGAGTTAGTTATCAACGAACTTGCTTATAATGCTAAAGAAAAATATCTTGATATAACTGATTTTTATTTTGGCGGTTGTACTCTATTGGGTTGTGATGAACATGGTAATCCCATAGGGGAAGGCATGTTAGGCGCAAGAGCTGATATTGCAGATTTCTGTCAGCAGGAACCTGTATTTAATTATCAAGAAAAATTGGTTGAAATACTAGGCAAACTTGATAGTACATTGTCTAATTTCAATAAAAACAATACGAAAGGAGTGAAAGAAGAAATGGGACATTTTGAGGAGCTTCTAGAAAAGTATGGTTTTACCGCAGAAGAGATAGATTTTGATTATGCAAATATGTCAGATGAAGAGCTTGATGCGGCGTTTGAAGAGTTTAAGAATAAGAAGTATGATGATGACGATCCCGATGCTGGTGATGGTACTGATCCTGCAGAGGGGACTGATCCCACAGATGAAACTGATCCGACTGATGATGAAAAAGATCCTGAAGAAGACCCCGAGGAAGATGAACCCGAAGATGACGATGAGTCTAAAAAGAAGGGCGAAAATTTTGTAAAGACTTTTAAGGTTGAAATTTCTCATGAGGATATTAGATATGCTCTTTATAATCTTCTTGGGGAGTATGAAGAGAATGATAATGAATGGTATGGGATTTATGCTGTTTTTGATAACTATTTTATAATGCAGGGTTGGATTTATGGAAAATTCTATAAGCAAGGTTATGCTATTGATGGTGAGAATGTATCTCTTGAGGGTGAGCGCACAGAACTATTCCAGATGCTATTAACTGAATCTGAGAAGTTGGCTGTTGATAAGCTACGTGGTGATTATGCTGAGTTAGAAGCAAAGTATAATGAATTGAAGACCTTTAAGGATAATTACGATGCTGCAGAGCAAAAGGCCGCTAAGGATACTATTTTTGCTGATGAGGCATATGAGAGCATTAGAGAATCTGATGAATTTAAAGCTCTTATGAGTGATGCTGAAAAGTATTCTGTTGAAGAGATTCAAAATAAGTGTGATTTACTATTTGCTGCAAGTGTAAAGAAAGCTAAGTTTGCTGCAAAGGATAAGAAATCTCATAGTCTTGGATTTAACTTTAGTAAAAAGGAAGATAAAAAATCTTCTGCATATGGCACATTATTCGATAAATAATGCCAAATTTTGTAAAGAACAGGTTGTTGATACCTGTTTTTGTTATATTTAAATAAAAATTTTAATTATGAAAGGAAATGAAAAGTATGAACGTTTTTGACGAAATTAATGTTGCTAAGCATGTAGTGGCAGAATCTAGCTTAATTAAGGCTACTAGTACTGGACATATTTATAGCTTAAGAGCAATTGCTAATACCGATAATGGCTCCATCGTTTCTAGAGGTGCTTTTGAAGAGGAACAGATTTTTAAGGCAAAGGCTTATGCTGCAGGAGAGCAGCCCCTCTTTGTCCTAACTCCTCCTATTGGCTATAATTCTGATCGTAGAAGCTATCAGGATGAGTGCTATTTCTACAATAAGACTGGCGAGGTCATGAGAGCTTACGAGCTTTGTGAGGGCGATATTTTCACTGTTTCTTCTGAAGCTATTACTGCTCTTGCAGAGGCTCCTGTTGTTGGCAACTATGTTAGTGTGGATAGCGGTCTTTATAAGGAAGCTGCTACTGCAGGTACTTCTGGTTTTGTTGGTCAGATTATTGAAAAGGTCAGCTATACTAATTCTGTTTCTTACAGAATTTTTGTCGTTAAGACCGGTGTATAATTGAAGGATTAAGGAAGGAGGAAATAATTATGAAGAAATTTATGCAGTTTGATATGAACGTTAGAGACGTTTTTGAAAATAATGAAAGTGATTATACTGCTTTCAATCAGCTAATGCTTGATTATGCTCATGATGCTCTTGATGGTGTTAGTGCTAAGGAAGCGAATAAGAAGATAGTAGAAATTTTCCGTAATGTTATTGGTTGCGACGAGAAGTCCACTAAGGCAGAAGTTCGTAGAGGTATTCGTAGAAATCAGGCAGTCCTTTTCGACCTAATCGAAGAGGTTATTGATGATGCCCTAATCAGCGGCTGGCAGGAGAATCCTTTCTTCAGAGAGTATGTTGATACTAAGAACATGGCTCTTGGCGATAAGAATGAATTCTATGTTCCTGATGACAGTGTTCTTTCTGTTATGAAGGTTAGTGGTAATCACCACGATATAATCAGACAGAGACTCGGTGCTGGTAAGACCTTCTCCGTTGAGACTAGCTGGTATGCCGTTAAGGTTTATGCTGAGTTTGAGAGACTTCTAACTGGTGTTGAAGATTTCGCAACTCTAGTTGGTAAGATTACTGAGGCATTTGACCGTTACGTCAATCAGGCTCTATATGAGGCTCTAATAGGTGTTGGTTCTGGCCTAGGTGCTCAGTGGTATAAGTCTTCTGTTCTTAATGATACTACTAAGGAAACCCTACGTACTTTAGTTATGGATGTTGGTATGGCTACTGGTAAGGAAGTTGTTATCATGGGTACTTATGCTGCTCTATCTAAGGTTTATGACCTTACCAATGTTTCTTGGGCTTCTGGCGATATGAAGAACGAGAAGTACACCACTGGTCGTTTCGGCTATTGGGAAGGCATCCGTCTTGTTGAGCTTAAGCAGGGCTTCAAGCTTAATGACACTACTCAGTATCTAATTGCCAATGATGTTCTATTCATTATGCCTGTTGGTATTGAACCCATGATTAAATTGGTGTACGAAGGTGACACTCAGATGTATCAGGTTCAGGATGCTGGTGAGCATATGGATATGACATATGATTACGAGGTTCAGACCAAGATGGGTGTTGGCGTTATCACCAACCAGAAGTTTGGTTATTGGAAGATTCTCACTGCTTAATTTACAATACAAAATTAATTATAAAAGGATTAAAAGGAGAAATTTAATATGGCGAATACAAGAACTAAAAAGACAGAAACTGATGCGGCTGTTGAGAAGCCTCAGAAAAAAGAACTACGTAAGTTTGCACAAGATGATTTAATTTTGTGTAAATCTGTTACATATGGCGAATTGCTATTACCCGGTAAGAAGTCAAAGCTTCTTTATATTTGGTCAAATTATGGTGATACTACCGAAGTAGAGTTCCAAGACCTTCAGGCTCTTAGATCTACTAGGTCTACTTATCTTATGAATCCATACTTTGTCATTGAAGATGAGGGATTGCTTGATCAGTGGCCTGAGTTAAAAGCAGTATATGATAAGACTATGGCACTTGATATAGACGGGCTGTTCTCTCTCCCAATTAATCAATTTAAGAAGAAACTTCGTGATATGCCTATTGGTTTTAGAGAACCAGTTAAGAATATTGCTGGGGAAAAGATTCGTGACGGTTCTTTAGATAGTATCGCTAAGATTAAAGCAATTGATGAAGCTCTTGGAACAGAACTAAGACTAATGATTGAATAATAGGAGGTAGTAGCATGACCACCTATGATGAAATTTATAATCGTTGCGCTAGATATTTGACGGATTTTGAATTAGCCGAGATTTCACAGGAAGATGCAGATGCTATGTTTCATGAGTGGATGGTAGGTGCTATCTCTAAATTCAGGAAATGTAAGAATGATTTGTCCGATAGGGATGATGAGTTAAGAGTATTCAATGTTGATTTGCTAGACATCGAGAAAGAGATATTGGCTGTAATGATGGCTCGTGAATGGTTAGCTCCTCAATTAAATTCTGCCTTAATAACAAAACAAGTTTTTGGTGGGAAAGAGGAAAAATATTATTCTCAAGCGGCGCATTTATCTAGCCTTGAAACTAGAGATGAAAAATTGAAACTTGAAGCTCAAAAACTTCATCGTGATTATACTTATGGCAACAATTCATATTTGGAGGGATGATCAATGAATAGTATTTATGGAGAAATCCCTTCTGATCAAATTCAAGCGCAAAAGAGGTATTTTTATGGGGCCATTATTTCATGTTTATATCAAAAGGAAAATAATGACCCCTTTTTAGATGCACATCTGCAGACTTTAATTAATCAAGTTGGCGGGTCAAATAAATTATTTAATTATCAACCCGAGGTATTATCTATTATTAGTTGTTTAGAGACGGCACGTTCTGAACCTGTACAGTTTAGAAAGGCTATACTTGATGCAGCTAATTTAGTAAATTCTTTAGGGGATGGTGATAGGTAATGTTGGATACTTTTAAAGCTCGTATGGCTCGTCAAGGGGGCTCTCAAAATAAGGCTTATTTAAAGCAATCTGATATGGTGATTGATGCAACATTTATGCGTGATCCAGCCTATCGAAGAGTAATTATTACACATGCTCCGAGTGATATATATAATGAAGAGTTTGATGCTAAGTATTTAGTTGAATCATATTATAATATTACAAAGGATGAGGTTTCTTATTATCTTCAGTTTCGTCCTCATGTGCAGGTTCCAATTGGATCTTATGTGGATATCCCTGATGATAATGATGTTTTAGAGCGATGGTTAATTGTGGCTTATGATGATAGACCACAATTCCCGCTTTATTATATCCTCAAGTGTAATTGGACTTTGAAATGGATTTATAACGGGAAAGTGTATAAAGTATTGGGAGCATTAAGAAATCAAAACTCTTACAATAGTGGTGAATGGACAGATTATCTTACTACTAGTGTTGAGAATCAGAATAAATTTTGGATGCCAACAACCCCTTATACTCAGACTCTTAATTATGGTCAGCGTGTTCTTATCAATGATACAGGACGAGAGATTCCTCTTGCGTGGAGAGTTTCAAAGGTTGAGGATGTGCAACCTAGAGGAATAACAAAATTAACCTTTGCACAACAGCTTGCTACTCTTCAGGAGGATTGCGGCAAATATGGCCTAGCAAATTGGTGTACGGTAGCAGATCGTGTGTTACCAAAACCAGAAGCATGTATGACATGTCCTCTTAAGGAACCTGAATATATTGATGCAGGTATTGAGATGCCTAAACCCGAACTGCCACGCGGTAAAATTATTTATAATGGCAAAGACGCTACGTTACGTGTCGGTGGTGGATCAAAGACCTTAACTGCAATGTTTTGGGATGTTAATAAACAAGAATATGTAACTAAAAAGCCTACTTGGAAGTTATCGTATATGGATAATGATAAATTATTATGCTCGATGGTTCTGAGTTTTACTGGTATTACTTGGGATGTAGCTTTGGCAGATGATTGCCCAAGTAATATTGTATTAAACCCATTGAAGTTTGATGATGACATAGCAACTTCGAGTAAGGTTGATGGATGTGAGATTACTTGTTTATCTGATAATAAAGAGATATTTCAAATACATGTCGCTCCTGCGGATGATAACCTTGATGCTTTGAAATTAAGATGTTTACAATTATATAACATGGTTGGAAAGATAATTTTAGTTTCTGCACAGGATGCTTTGGAGCAATATACTGTTGATTTAAAGATGGAGGTGGTTAGTTAATGATTCGAGATATACAGAATATTGATGATGACGTTTCTGCTATGAAACGGATAATTCGGCAAAAGCTTACATCAGATCCTGATGTCATTGAGGTTTTAAATAACCACGAATTAGATCCATCTAGTCCAGATGATTATTTAAATAATAATATTTTTGCTTATATTCGTATCCCGGGTGTGCAAGATGTTGCTAAAAATTTTATTTGCTTTAGCGTAGATGATATGGAAGACCATCGTGATAATTCAGTAATGAAAATTCAATATGTCCAATTTGTTGTATTCTGTCATGCAGATGATATTAAAACCCCATATGGGATTGAACGGCATGATTTATTAGGATATTTAATAAGGGACATTTTTGGATGGTCAAATATGTTTGGTATGCAGGCTAAACTTATATATGACAGAGAAAGTGTCACTGACACAAATTACTCTTGTCGAACCTTAAAATTTGAGCTTACTAGAACTAATTCTTTAAATAAGGCTGTAACGAGGAATAAATATGAGTTCTGATATATTTGATATAGACCAACTCCAATTATATTTTGGAGATGATTATATCATAAATGATAAGATTAAAATTTCTCAGCCAACAATTGGTGATATTGTAGATTTTGGTGAAGCTCAATATTTTAGCGTTATACATACTATAACTGCTATTCCGTCAGATATGAAGTCTCAATTATGGGATCTTGGTATTGATTGGATGGAAATTGACGATTTTGAATTATTCATGATGTTAGCTCCAACTTTGCCAGTTGAAAGAACAAAATTGCTATTTGGAGATTTAGATTTTACAAAATTTAAAGTATATAAAAATCGTGAAAATGGCGATATTTTATTGGCAGATTTAGAGTCTGGTGTAAAAATTGATAAATTAATTTATCTAAGGATTGTAAATTATTTAAGAAAAGTCCATAATATTACACCTAAAATTGAACGTGCAGCAAATAAAATAACCAAACAGATTCTCATTGATGAAGATAGATTGAGAATCCAAACAAATAAAGATAAACCTTTTAAATCATATTTATTACCATTAATTTCATCTGTGAAAGTTCGTATGGGATATACGAAAGATTATGTGAGAAATGAAGGGTTCGTAGAATTTTTTGATGATGTATCAAGGCTTCAAATTATTCATAATGCGGATCATTTACTTGCAGGATGTTATGCTGGGACAATAGATATGAAGAAAATAAATAAAAATGAATTGAATTGGATGAAAGAGATTAATTAATCTCTTTTAATATTAAAATTATTTTATAGGAGGAAATTACTATGGCTTTTGATATTAACAATTTTGTCATTGATAGAGTTATCCGTGGTGTTGCTCTATCTCAGAAGGACGATTCCGTCCTATTCTCTATTAACCAGATGCAGAATGTTTCTCTAAACTGCGCTTCTGAGTCTACTGATGCTGTTGACGCTCTTGGTACTCCTATTGCGACTTTCTATCGTGCAAAGAGCGCAGAATTCTCTGCTGAGAACGCAATATTTGATATGAATCTAATGGCTACCCAGCTTGGTGCTGATAAGAAGGTTGCAAGTGCTGATGCCAAGATCGTTGCTCCTGCCATGGAGAGCTTTGTTTATGGTAATGGTTCTTATGAACTAAAGCATACCCCTAAAGTTGCTCCTAATGAAATTTATATTCTAAATGGCGACAGCACTTTTGGTAAGAAGTTTACTAAGGCTACTTCTGCTGCTTCTGCTACTGAGTTCGCAATCACTAATAAGACTCTAGCTCTACCTACTGGTCTTAATGCTGATGATGAGCTCTTTGTAATGTATGATTACGAGACTGATAGCGCCGTTGAAGTTGTTAACTCTGCTACTAAGTTCCCTGTGGGTTGCAAATTTATTATGGAGGTTCTTGGCTGTGACGTTTGCGACCAGACAACCTTAATTCACTGCTACCTAATTTTCCCCAACTTTAAGCTTTCCCCAGACTTTGACTGGTCTGTAGCTACGGATGGGGCGCATCCCTTCAGCGGTAAGGCACAACAGGCATACTGCGATAAGGAGAAAAAGTTATTCTCAATTATTATTCCAGAGGAAAAAGATTAATTTTGTAAAAGCTTGACAAAACAAAATTAATGTGTTATAATAAGCATACAAGATAGAAAGAGAGGTAATTGGCTCTTTTGATAAGGCGAGGTGCCTCCACACCTCGTCTTCTTGTGATATTTAAAAGTGGAGATGTTATTATGGAGGTAATATTTTATGGGACGTAAAATTATTAAAACATTTTATGATTGGTGTATAGAAAATAATCGTCAAGATTTATTAAAAAGATTTGATGCGGAGAAAAATCAATGTTCCGCGAAAGATGTTTCTTGCAAAAGTAATAAAAAATATTATTTTAAATGTGCAAGAGGATTACATAATAGCGAATTATTTTATATATCGAGTTTTATGAATAGTAAATATGCAGTAGCTGCATGTAGTAAGTGTAAAAGTGTCGCTCAAATTATTATTGATAAATTTGGAGAAGATTATTTATGGGAAAAATGGAGTGATCAAAATGATGCTTCTCCATGGGATATTGCGGGTAATGCTAAAATAGAAGTATTATTGCAGTGTGATAAAAAAGATTATCATATTTACCGACAATATCCACAAAATTTTATAAATGGATGTGGCTGCTCTTATTGCAATAGCAAAAAGATACATCCATATGATAGTTTGGGGGCTTTGTATCCTAAAGCTGTAGAGCTGTGGTCTGATAAAAATGAAAAATCTCCTTATGATTTTCTTCCTCATTCTAATAAGAGTGCGTGGTTTAAATGCCCTAATGGTAAGCATAAAGATTTTTATCGCTCGATTACTACTGAGGTGAATTGTGACTTTCGATGCTATGAATGTGTAAAAGATAGTATGAGTATTAATAAATGTGGTGAGAATAATTATTTTTGGAATGGCGGAGTAAATGGTAAAAATGATACCGCTCGTCATCATAGAGAGTATAAAAATTGGCGCACTTTGGTATATGGACGTGATAATTACACATGTCAATGTTGTGGTAAAGTTGGTGGGAGACTTAACGTTCACCATGTTTATCCTTTCTCGGATTATGAGGCATTGCGTTTTTGTGTTGATAATGGACTTACTTTATGTGAGGAGTGCCATGATGCGGCCAAGGCTGGTTCTTTCCACAATATATATGGAACTCACAATAATACTCCAGAACAACTTCGTGAATATATTTTAAATAAATCTAATATTGATATTTTTGAAACACATCCTGAAATATTATCTTTAACAATACAAAATTAATTATAAAGGAGTGATAGCTATGAGATATGAACGCAAGTGCATATGCTGTGGTGAAAAATACAGTTATTGTAATAATTGCTATGACTTCAGGAACTTCCCCTTATGGATGAACTCTTTCCACGATGAAAATTGCAAAGATATATTCCAAATTTGTACAGATTACAATTTTAAGCTCCTAACTAAAGAGCAAGCTAAGGAAATGCTTTCTAAATGCGATTTATCTAATCGCGCTAATTTCTCTGCATGTGTTCAGCGCGATCTTAAGGTCATTCTAGGTGAAAATAAACCTGCTGTTGAGGAGCAAAGTAAAAAGAAAGAGGCTGCAAAGCCCGACATGAAGTAGTTACAAAATTAAAAAACAATAAGGTGTTGACTTCATGTGAATTCAACGCCTTATTTTTTTTGGACTAAAAGGAGAAAGAATATGAATGTAATAAGCCCAATTACTGGGAAGCAATATGACTCTGGTGATGTTGTTTATTTAGCAAATATGATTCAAGCATTTAAATATTTAAATGCTATTGGCCCAGATTATTTAATGGATATTTTATATTGTAATACTAAGAATGATTGTCTTGTATTTGTATTTAAAAAGTGTCCAGAGACGGTAGAATGTTATAGAAAATGGCAAAATCATGAACTCTAAAACATATATACTTTATAGAATTTATTATGGCGATGAGCTTGTTTATATTGGGCGTACATCGCAGGACTTAAAAGATAGATTAAGACAACATTTTTTCGGGCATCCAATGGTCAAGAAGATTGATTTATTCGCAACTACAAAAATTGAATATGCAATCTTAAATACTCAGGCAGATATGTATTTATATGAAATTTATGAGATAAATAAATGGAAACCACGGATCAATAAAGATGATAAGGCGAGAGATGAGTTCTCCCCTTTCATTGAACTGCCCCAGCTTGTATTTTATGATTATTGGCCTGAGATTATAGATAAATGGAAAGAAAAGCAAATAAAGCATGTAATAGATACAGCCCCGTTGGATTTTCCCGACGAGGACTTTTTTGATTTTAATTAAGAAGGAGGTTGGAAAATGGCACTTTCGTTTGAAGAATCTAAGAAACAAGCGTTAAAACAAGCGGCTGCTCCTATGTTAATGTCGGTGTCTAATGAAGTAATAATAGATTCGGACAATAATTGGAAGAAGCCTGAAAATGCTTCGAATTATGAATATTATAATAATGAATATCATGACGATGATTTGTCCACTGTTGATGGAAATAAGAAGATTACTTTAAGTACTAATCAAATTAATTTAACGCAAGAAAAGAATTCTCAATATATTCCATTTGAGATTCCAAGATATTATGATGGCTTCGATTTATCAAAAACGGCACTTTCAATTTATTGGGTTAACGAAAGTGGCAGCGGTAGCGTATCCGTTCCTGTTGATGTTTATTATAATGAGAGTAAAATTCGTTTTGCTTGGTTAGTGGATAATGATGTTACTGCAAGAGCTGGCAAAATTAAATTTGAAATTCAAGCATCAGGTACGAATTCTAAGGGATACGAGTATTTATGGAAGACTAAATCTAATGATGGAATTAGTGTTATACAAGCATTAGAAATCAAGTCATTTATTGAACCTGATGATACATGGCAGGAAACCTTTATTGCAAAAGTTTCTGCCCAAGCAGATAGAGCAGAAGTTGCGAGTAATAAGGCAGAAGCTGCAGCGGTGGCTGCTGAAAAGGCTGCATCGGATTTACAAGATGGTATCGCAGATGAAGTAAAAACTGCCATTGGCGACAATTATTACACTAAATCTGAGGTTGATGGGAAGCTTGAAAATGTTCAGGTTGATTTGACTGGTTATGCTACTGAAACCTATGTTGATGAAAAAGTTGCAGCAGTAGATGTTTCTGAACAGTTAAAGGATTATGCTAAAAAGGATGAATTATTTAGTAAAGATTATAATGATTTAACAAATAAGCCAATTATTCCAGCAAAAGTATCAGAACTCGAAAACGATAAAGGCTATTTAACTGAGCATCAAAGTCTTGATAATTATGCTACCAAAGAAGATGTTCAGGCTGAGATTGCTAAAGTAGATGTTTCTGATCAATTAAAAGATTATGCCAAACAGTCTGATGTGACTAATTTATCAAGCAAAGTAAATGCTATTGAACAAACTGTCAATACTGATAAAGAAAGTATTACTGCTATTGGCACTAAGGTAGCAAGTCTTGAAGATACCATTGGAAAGATTAATACAGATCCCGGTAAAACATATAATGCCACATATGGAACTGTTGGGGAAGACAATAATATTTATACGTTATGGGAAATTGAAAATGAGGGCGAAGACAATGAAGTTCGTACTGCTAAGAGCCAATTTAAAATTGTTGGCGGTAGTGGTGGTGGAGGCACAAGTAGTACATTAAAAATTGAATACGTGACTAAATCTCCATTAATTGTGACAACCAATGATAAAGCTCTTATTAAGTATAATTTCTCTGGCAAGGACTCTTCTGGTGATGAAGTTACTGAAGGTACAGCGGTATGGAAAATTGGTAATCAAATTATTGCTACTGGAATTGCTGTAAGTGGAGAAAATACTTTTGATGCAACAGATTATATTAGTCTTGGTACTCAGAAGTTACTACTTACCATTACAGATAGTGCTGGAAGCTTAGTAACTAAAACTTGGACAGTACAAAAGATAGATGTCAGATTAGAGTCTTCTTTTAATGACAAACTGACATATAATATTGGCCCAGTATCTTTTGATTATACGCCTTATGGTGCAATTTCTAAAGATATTCATTTCAAGTTGGATGGTACTGAACTTACAAAAGTTACCACTGCTTCTTCTGGCATTCCAATGGCATATTCAATCCCTGTACAGACCCATGGAGCACATTTGCTAGAGGCTTATATTATTGCAGAGATTAATAATGCAACTGTTGAGTCTAACCACATTTTTAAAGATATTATGTGGTATAATCCAGAATCTGAGGATGCGGTTATTGGTTGTGTTCAAACAACTCTTACTGTTAAACAATATGATACTGAAAATATTGTTTATACAGTATACGATCCAAAGACTGAAACTCCAACAGTAACTCTGGCCATTGATGGTAATATTGTCTCTACTCTACAATTGGATTCAAATACTCAAACGTGGCAATATAAGCCCACAGACATTGGTTCACATGTTTTAACAATTACTTGTCGAGATACTGTTAAGACTATCAATGTAACGGTTGAAAAATTGGATATTAATGTCGAGCCAATAACTGCTGGTTTGCAGTTTGACTTTAATCCAGTTGGACGTTCTAATAACGACGCAAATAGATTGTGGTCTTATAGTGAGAATGCAGATATTAAAATGACTGTATCTGATAATTTTGACTGGGAAAATGGTGGATATCAAATTGATGAGAATGGTGATCAGTATTTTGGTATCAAAGCTGGAACAACTGCTACTATTTCTTATAATCTATTTTCAGATGATGCAAGAAAAAATGGTAAAGAATTTAAACTTATTTTTAAGACTGATAATGTTGCAAAGAGCGATGCGACTTTCTTAACTTGTCAGTCAGGAGATACGGCACAAATTGGATTACAAATGAACGTACATGAAGCTTATATTAAATCTAGTGCAAAATCTCTATATGTTCCATATAGTGAGGGAGACATTATTGAGTGGGAATTCAATATTGCAAAAGATACTGATATTCCTATTGTTATGTCTTATGAAGATGGTACTCCTTGCAGACCAATGAGTTATACGTCTGATTATTCATTTACGCAAGAATCACCAGCTCCTATTATAATTGGTTCTGCTGATTGTGATGTAATGATTTATCGTATGAAAGCATACAATACAAGTCTTTCTTCTAGTGCTATTTTGTCTAACTTTATTGCGGATGCAAGAACTGCTACAGAAATGATTGATCGTTATAAGAGAAATCAAATTTATGATGAGAATAATCTTTTAACTCCTGAGTCTGTTGCAGAAGCTTGTCCGAATATGAGAGTCATTAAGATTGAAGCACCATATTTTACAAACAACAAGAAGGACTTCGTGAAGAATACTTCTGTTGAATGTATTTATAAAAATGGCGATGCAATTTTAGATAACTGGAAATTTACTAATATGTATCATAGCGGACAAGGTACTACTTCTAATGAATATGGTGCTTCGGGTCGTAATATTGATATTATTGGTGGTTTTGATGGAGCACATCAAGTAACAAGCAAAGTAGAGCTAGATCCAACTTATATTACTGAACTTACACTTGGTGATGGGACTAAAGTTACTGACGGTACTGGTAAGGTGTCTTTGACCAGAAATTCTATACCAAATTCGTGGTTTAATATAAAAGTGAATGTCGCTTCTTCTGAGATGGTCAACAATGCATATCTACAGAAGAGATACAACGATTATATCCCCTATTCCACTCCTGCAACAAGGAGAGACCCAAGAATTAAAAATGATATGGAGTTTGTAAACTGTGTTGTTTTCATTAAGGAAAGTGACCCAGATGTAACTACGCATAGAGAGTTTCAAGATACAGACTGGCACTATTATGCGCTCGGTAATATTGGCGACTCTAAAAAGACAGACGTTTCCAGAGCTTATGACCCAGATGATATGAATGAATTCTGTATTGAAGTAAGTGATAATACTCTGCCAAACTCTACATTCCAAACTGGAGTTAAGAATTCTGATGGCAGTATGAAATATCCAATTACCAAGGCTGAGTGGGTTGCGGGAAATGAAGCTTATGATTCTCTATATAATAATTGGGATGGTTCCTTTGAATTTAGATATGATTGCTGTGGAGACTCTAAAGATGGAGAATCTATCTCAACCGATGAGGCCAAAGAACAAATTAGGGCAAATAATCGTCAAATTTGGAGAGACTTCTATGAGTTCGTTATTACATCAAGTGACGATGAATTTGTAAGCAATCTTAAGAATTGGTTTATTTCTGAATCTGCTCTATATTGGTATCTTTTTACTACTCGTTATACGATGATTGATAACAGAGCTAAAAATACTTTCTGGCATTGGGCAAAACATTATATTAGTACAAGCGAAGCAGAAACTCTTGGAAATAAGGCTGCTTATTATATAATTGACAACGATGCTGCCGCTATTAATAATGGTTATAGATTTGATCTGTGGGACTATGACAACGATACAGCTTTGGGAATCAATAACAGCGGCGAATTAACAATGACCTACGGCAAAGAAGATACCGATTATCGTACAGAGGGAGATCCTTCTTCTGGCTATATCTTTAATGCCGCAGACTCTGTATTCTTCTGCCGTATTCGTGATTTGATGAAGAGCCAATTGCGCACATTATATGCATCTTGCGAGAGCAAAAACTGTTGGAGTTCCACATCTTTAATTAATCAGTTCGATGAGAAACAAAACGAATGGCCAGAAGAGCTTTGGAGAATTGACTATGTAAGAAAGTATGAGCGTCCATATAGAAGTGGTAACACCCGTTTCTTAGAACAGATGATGAATGGTAAGAAGAAATATCAACGCAGACAGTTTGAGCGTGACCAAGAAATATATATGGCAACGAAGTTTGTTGGAAACACAGCCGCATCTGATCAAATTATGTTTAGATGCAATACTCCTGTTTCTGCTGTCGTTAAGCCAGATTATACACTTCATCTGACTCCATTCTCTGATATGTATCTATCAGTAATGTTTGGTAATTCTTCTGTTACACAGGTTCGTGCAAAAGCTGGACAGCAGTATAACATTCCTTGCCCCTATACAACAATGGATGATACTGCCGTTCTCATTTATGCTGCCTCAAGAATTCAATCTATGGGAGACGTTTCTGCATGTTATATTCATGATAATGACTTCTCTAAGGCTGAAAAGCTAAAGGAGTTAATTATTGGTAATACTACAGAAGGTTATTCTAATACATTCTTGACAAATCTTGTTATTGGTAACAATAGACTACTTGAAAAGTTAGATGTTAGAAATACTCCTAGTCTTGTGAGTAGTTTAGATTTGTCTAAGTGTGGAAACTTGCAAGAGCTATATGCGACAGGTTCAGGTCTTACTGGTGTTCTGTTTGCTAATGGTGGAAAGATTCAGACGGCATTATTACCTTCTACATTGACTTCAATTAATATGCGTAATCTAAAATATCTTAGCACTATTGCTTTTGCTGGATATGATCAGATTACAACTATGATTGTTGAGAATTGCAATACTATTGATTGTGTAGACTTGCTAGAAAAGGCTTCTAAGACTAATCGTGTTCGTCTTATTGGCGTTGATTGGGAATTGGAATCTACGGACTTGTTGACAAGGCTCTATAACATGAGAGGTATTGATAAGAATGGTTATAATACTGACCAATCTATCGTTACTGGTAAGGTTCATGTCCCTGTTATGAGAGAGAAACTACTCGCTCAGTATAATGAAGTTTGGCCCGATCTTGAGCTTACTTATAACACTTTGGTTCAACAATTTACTGTAACCTTCAAGAATGATAATGGAGATATCCTTGATGTTCAATATGTTGATAAAGGCTCAAAGGCAGTAGACCCAATTACTAGGGCAGAAAATCCAATTGCTACACCTACAAAAGCAAGCACTGTAAGCACTGATTATACATTTGCTGGATGGGACTCTGATTTTGTTGAAGCATTCTCCAATCAAGTTATCACAGCTACATATACTGGAGCTTTAAGAGAGTATACGGTTAAGTATGCCTCTAAGGGAACTGTATTGCAAGAAACTCAGGCAAAGTATGGTTCTATGGTTTTGTATACAGGGGACGATCCGAAATACACTGCGGAGGAATCAGCATATAAATATTATCTCTTTACTAGATGGGATAAGAGTGGATATGTAGATGGAGATAAAACCATCAATGCCGTTTATGATTCTTGTGAATATACTGATGGATATTTTGATGGTAAAGATTTGTCTACTCTACGTCCAGTTGAGATTTATGCTATGATGCAGCTTGGCAAAGAAAATACTTATATAACAGAGAAAGATTCACTCTCTTTAGAATTTGGTAATGATTTTCATTATGATGATATTGAAGAGAAGATCCTTGTTTCTGAAAAAACAGTATTTAATGGTTCAAATTATATTGATACACAGGAAAAACTATTTGAAGAAGATAGAAATTTCGTTGTGGCTATTGATTATAAATTTGATGGTGCAAATACACATAATAATGTTTTAGCACAATGCTTTGCTAGTAATGGTATGAGCGGATTTAGGCTTTGGTATAATAGTGGAATTAAAATTGGTTGGGGAACTTCTGGCACAACTCCTGCTAATGTTAATAATAGAGAAATGATTGTCCTAAGACATGTTAAGGGCGAAACTGGATTACATGTATACATGTCTAATTTAGGAGCAGACACTTCTAGTTATATTAATTTAGAGGGTACTCGTTCTCCTATTAATGAAGCCACTTTGGTCTTTGGTTGTAGTAAGGCTGATGATGGTGCATATGAACATTATGCAACTGGTTCGGTTTATTGGAGTAAACTATGGTATGTTGATTTAGGTGACGAGGCATGTAAAAAGTTGGTTGCATGGACTCATGAGAAGATAGATTTTGAGATGTGCGGATTTAAGCGTTATTATTTAAGTAATAATTCTTCAAGTCGTTGCTCTATGTCTTTCTTAGCATCCAATCTTTTGTCTAATAAAATACCAATAGCTTCGGGAGCAGATAATACTGGTGGATGGGCAGCGGCACATTTAAATACTTATCTTAATGATAGATTGTATGCAGCCGTTCCTACTCAATGGAAGCAATTGCTGAAACAAGTAAAAATTAGTTCTTCTATTGGTAATAAGTCAAAAGAACTTTCATCTTCGGATTGTTATTTTGCTATTCCAGCCGCAATTGAAGTTGACTCCACCATGACCAGTGAACCATATTGCTATGAAGGTTCCGCTATTAGTTATTTCACAACAAATTCTACTAGAATCTGTAAAGATACGGATGGACTAATTACACAATATGGGCTTCGTTCTCCTGCTATTGATTATACCATGTATTATTATTATGTTAATAATAACGGTGGATTATCGGGCTATGGGCAAGCTAATGAAGCAACAGGTGTCAGACTGTTAATTTCTATATAAAGGAAGGTGGTCTTTAATGTATTATAAGGTTTTAAAAAATAATAAAGTCATTGATGTTTTAGATCACCTGACTTTTGTAAAATATCAGGAAAAACATCAAGTAATGGTTATTTGCAGTAATGCAGATGCACAGGCAATTATATCTTCTGATGGAGATTATATTTGGCATGTTCCGGGTTTGTATGATATTCCTGTTGAGGGATATGATACTGTAAACTTAGAAGAAATTGATGTATATGAATATAATCAATTAAAGATACTAAATTTAAAAACTCCAGAAGAGATTATTGATGCATATACTAAGTCATTAATTGACGGAGGTGTGCTATGACACAATTTGTAGAAAGCCTATTTAGGTTGTATAGGAATAAACAAGTTAAAAAGGAAAAATTAGATGAATTACTTTCATCTAAGAAAATAACTCGGCAGGAATATGATTATATTATTTCTGCCGAGCAGATTAAGCAATAAGGAGGTGCAATAAGATGTATACTATTTTGCTGAATGAAACAAATGAATTGATCACTTCGGTGAAAGAGCGTATTATGCAACGTAGTAAATTGGTGGACAACTTACATTTTCTCGTTGACCCAATATATAAAGAGCATGATATGTCTGAGTTTACGGCTACAATGGAATATCTTTTGCCTGTAAGTAAAGAGCTTCATACGGAGCAACTTACTTTATCTGATGAATTATACAAAGAAAAACTTGAGTATAAATTACCTTTTGATACTACCCTTACAAAAGAGGCTGGTAAAATTGAAGTCCAATTAACTTTTACAAAAATTGAGATGGACGAAGAAGGTAAAGCCACTCAGTATGTCCGAAAAACTAGCCCAGCAAGCATTACTATTGTACCTATTAGTGCGTGGAGTGATATTGTTGCTGACAGTGCATTGGGTATTATCGACCAGAGATTAATTCAAACTGAGGCTATGATAAATGCTTTAAATGATTTAAGTCAAGAAATTTATGACAATAAAGCAGATAACATAGTCTTTAATACTAATAAGATTCAATTAGTGGCTAATGGCAAACCAATTGGAGATCCAGTCTCTTTAGATGAGGCGCATGATCAGCTTATTGATGATAGCGCGGATGGCAATATTAAAGTTGTAGAATTTTAAAATGAATAAAATAATAATTTAAGGAAGGAGGGGGATTGATGGCAAAATATTCTAAGATTGGTTATGGTAATTATTCGGATATTGATAGTGCCATAGCAAAGGGTTTACTTGATGGGAAAGACCTTGTTATTACAAAAGATACCTCAGAATTGGTTTATATTACAAATGATAAGACAAAACAAGTCCTTCAGACAAGATTGAAAAGATTTGAGTCTGAAGATGCGGCATTGGCTGAATTAATTTCTTCTCCAGATACATATGACGGACAGCCTGTGGCTATTAGAAATGATACGGGTTGCTATCAATTATATTTGGTTTTAACTGATGACAACGGCGAATTTATTGTTAGCCCTGTTTTTGATGCATCAGGCACTCATGTCGCATGCGACAATAAGAGCCTTGTTACCAATAGTAATGGTATAATGAGCATCGCTGGTATTGAAGAGGCCGCAGTGGGTTCTTTACTGACAAAACAAGCAGATGGCTCTGTTGAATGGGTTGAAAAGGAAATAGGAACCACATCTCCTCTTTTTATTAATATTCAAAAATTTTATAATCGTCCACAGGCTAATTTTGCATATGCAATAGATGCCGCTGATTTTAATAGGGTCGCATCTGAAGATGAAAAGGCTATTGTTATTGTTACAAATCATGAGAGTTCAGATGAACACTGGGTTTATATTTGTGACGGAACTGTTAATGCTGTATTTGGGGATAGGTCAGATCCTGAGAATTATGCTGTAACTTTTAAATCTGTAGTTAATATTAGCAACGGGGCAAGCGAGTCTACAGATATTTCATTAGGTCTTACTAATGCGACGAGCGGTAAAATCGCAAAAATTAAAACTGTGGATGAAAATGGAGCTCCTACGGAATGGGAAGCTGTTGATATGCCAACAGGTATTGTACAAAGTTCAACAGAAGAAAATAAAATAAAAATTAATGAGGATAACACTATGGAAGTGAATTCTCTTAATGTTAATAAAATAGTACAAGACGAAAAAGAAGATCTAATTGTTTTTGGTGGAAATGCTTAATTTTTAAGGAGGGTTTTATTCAATGGCAACTCTAAACACAAAAATTGTTATGCGCAATGACACCGCTGCAAATTGGACTGAGAAAAATTCAGTTCTGATGAAAGGTGAATTCGGTGTCGAAACCGATACTAACAAGTTTAAGATTGGTGATGGAACAAAGGCATGGGCAGACCTACCTTATGCTGGTGCAGATGAATCTGTCATTAAATCTATTATTAATGAAAATCGTGATACTTGCTCTTATGTTGATTTAACTGAGGGACAAGACGATACGGATGGTCTAGCTGCTCTTGCAAATCCCAAACAGGGTGATACTGCAATTGTGCGTAAGGCTATTGATGATACTCATAAGTCTTATACTGCTTATGTGTACAGTGGTACTGCTTGGTCTGCTATGGATGGCAACTATAATGCATCTAATGTTTATCTTGATACAGATATTACTATGGCAGGTAATTACACTCAGGTTGGTAACTTAACGAAAACTCAGACTGGTACTGCTACTTTTGCTACTAAAGGCAAATCTGTAGCTGATGCTTTAACTGAGATTTTCTCTAAGCGTCTACAACCCGGTGCTCCTACGGCTCCTGCGGTAACTCTTACTTTTGGTCAGGCTAAAGCTTATGAAGTTGGTACTACTGTAAAGCCTACTTATTCTGCTTCTTTAAGTGCTGGTTCTTATACTTATGGCCCTGCTACCGGCATTACTGCGACTTCTTGGGAAGTTACTGATACTGCTGGTCATACTGCTACTACAGCAAGCGGTTCTTTTGATGATGTTGTTGTGGCTGACAATACTAATTATAAGATTACTGCAAAAGCTAATTATGGCGAAGGTGCAATTGCTAAGGACAACTTAGGGGCTAACTCTGATCCTGTAGTGAAGATTGCCGCAGGCTCTGCAACTAAGGTATCTGGAGCAATTACTGGTTATCGTAATAGCTTTTATGGTTCTGTGACTGAAAAAGCTGAAATTACTAGCACTATTATTCGTGGATTAACTAAATCCAACAAGGCACTTGCAAATGGTAACGGCTTTACTATTACTATTCCTGCTGGTGCAGTTCGTGTAATTTTTGCTTACCCTGCTACTTTACGAGATGTTAGTTCTGTAAAGGACGTTAATGGTCTAAATGCAGAGATAAAGAGCGCATTTACTCAGTCTACCGTCACTGTTGCTGGTGCTGGTGCAGATACGGGTATTGCATATAAAGTATATGTAACCGACTTCGCTAATGCTGTTGAAGCGGCTAACTCTTATACTGTTACAATTTAATGAAGGAGGAAATAAATTATGGCTATGACTTTTGGTACACTTGATTTTGCTGTAGCTTTTAATCGTCAGACGGCATTTCCTCTGGATGCTAAAAGCTACTTTGAGAGTTTAGAACTTGCTCAGGCTGCTGCGGCAATCGCCCAAGAAGCTGGCAGTTCTGAAACTGTTTACTATTATGGCCAAACAATTGCTGTTGTTGAGGACAGCAAGGCTACTCTTTATGTTATTCAGCCTGATAAGACCTTGAAAGAGGTTGGTGGAAACATTGTTATTAATGAGAATGTTTTTGCTAAGGATGAAAATGGTGCTCTAAATCTACTCGGTTTTGCTAACGCCGTTGCTGGTGCGCAAGCCGTAAAGGGTGCAGATGGCAAGATTTCATGGGTTAAACCTGATGCTACAACTGTTGAGGGTCTACAAACTACTGTTGCCGCTCTACAAGAGGCTGTTGGTGATGAAACAAAAGGTCTTGTTAAGCAAGTTAATGATAACACTGCAGCTATTACTAAACTAAATGGTGATGATACTACTGAGGGTTCTGTTGCTTATCAGATTGCACAAATTGTTGCTGGTGCAGACACAAGCTATGATACTCTCAAAGAGATTGCTGATTGGATTAAGAGCCATGGTACTGATGCCACTGCAATGAAATCTCAGATTGATACAAATAAGACTGACATTGCTTCACTAAAGGCACTTGTTGGTGATGAGGCTGTTGCGACTCAGATTTCCGAGGCTATTGATACAGCTCTAAAATCTGGAGAAGCTGATAAATATGCTCTTGCTGCTGACTTAGCATCTCTTTCTACTGAAGTTTCTGGCATTAAGACTCTTGTAGGTGAAACTTCTGTAGCAGATCAGATTGATGCGGCTCTAAAAGTTGATGGTGCTGAAAAATACGCACTAGCTTCTCATACTCATGAGATTGCTAATGTAAATGGCCTTCAGGGTATTCTTGATGGTAAGGCTGCATCTGCTGATGTTGAAGCTCTACAGAGTACTGTTGCTGATCTAGAAGCAAAGGCCCACGAGCATGCTAATAAGGCAGTTCTTGATGGTATTACTGAGGCAAAGATTACTGCATGGGATGCTGCACAGGCTAATACTATTGAGTCTATTAAGGCTGCTGGTGTTGCACTTGCAATTGGAGAAGATAAGTCTGTAAATATTCCTGCTGCAACTGCTGATGCACTTGGTCTAGCAAAAGGTGATGGTACTACTATTGAATCTGCTAATGGTGTATTTAGTGTTAAGGCTGTTTCTACTGATCTATTAACTCAGGGTCAGGAAGAGCTAGTTATTAATGGTGGCAATGCTTAATAAATTAAAATAATTAAGGAGAATGATTAATATGGCTAAAGAATTTAATGCACGTCTAAGACTTAAATATGATAGTTATACAAACTGGACTACCAATGACCCTGTTTTACTTGAGGGTGAAGCTGCTGTATGCGTAATTCCTGCTGATACCGGTGCTGTTCAGGGTGAGCCTGCCGTTCTTATTAAGATTGGTGATGGTACTAAAAAGTTTAGTCAACTTCCTTTTCTCAGTGGTAAGGCGGCTGATGTTTATGGTTGGGCTAAGGCTGCAACTAAACCTGAATATTCTGCAAGTGAGATTACTGGCCTAGCTGATTATATTAGTGGTAAGGTTAAAGATACTAATACTACGTATCAGATTGTTCAGGATAAGACTGATTCCTATAAGTTCCATCTACAGGCTAAAGAGATTGGTGGTAACTGGGCTGATGTAGGCGATTTTACCGTTCCCAAAACAGATGTTTCTGGTTTAATGACCAAAGTTGTTGATGGTACTGCGAATCATTTTGTAATGCTTGATGATGATGGTAACGCCGCAGATAGTGGTTATACCTTTGAAAATTTTGCATCAAAAGACCATCTCCATGAAATTGCTAGTGTTACTGGTCTTCAGACTGCTCTAGATGCTAAAGCTGCATCTACTGACCTAGCTACTCTAGGCAATAAGGTCGGTACTGTTCCCGAGGGTAAGACCGTTGTTCAGATGATTAAGGATGCTCAGGATGCTGCTACTTATGATGACACAACTATTAAGGCTGATATTGCAGCGAATAAGAGTGCTATTGAGACCTTGAATGGTGATGCAACTAAGGAAGGTTCTGTTAAGAAGCAGGTTGCTGATGCAGTTGCTGGTATTGTTGCGGATGCTCCTGATGCTTACGACACTCTAAAGGAAATTTCTGATTGGATTAGTACTCACACTGATAGTGCTGCTACTATGAACTCTCAGATTACCGCTAATAAGAATGCCATTGATACACTTAATGGTACTGGTGCGGGATCTGTTTCAAAGGCAGTGTCTGATGCTCAGACCACACTTCAGGCATCTATTGATGAGAAGGTATCCAAGGAGACTGGTAAGGGTCTTTCTACTAATGACTATACCACCGCTGAGAAGAATAAGCTAAAAGATATTGCTGAGGGCGCACAGGTTAACGTTATTGAAGAGATTCAGGTTAATGGTGCTAAGGTTACTCCTTCTGGTAAGACAGTTAATATTAGCGTTCCTACTGGTGCGTTATCCGCTAAGGATAAGGTTGCTAAGACTGACTTAGCAGATGCTCTAAAGACAGAAATTGAGGGCAAAGTAAATACTGCTGATTGCGGAGACATTCTTGCTTCCAATAAGGCTGACTTTGCTGCTGCAGTTCATACTCATGATATAAAGGATCTAACTCAGTCTGAGTATATTGTATTTAATTGCGGTTCAAGCTCTACTGTAATATAAGAAATTTGAAAGGGTCTGCCTCGTTGTATAACGGGGTAGACCCTTATGTTAAGGAGGTTTTTCAATGGCTCGTGAATTTTTAACTAGAGTTCAAAATAAGCGTGATACAAGTGCGAATTGGACAAAAAATAACCCAGTCATTTTAAACGGTGAAATAATTTTGGTGGATACAGCTGAGGGTGAGCTTCGTGCAAAAATCGGTGATGGAACTAAAACCTATACTCAGCTACCTTTTAGTGATGAGGTATTGAAAAGCCTCATTAATACTGTAGCAAATAATGCAGGTAAGTCTACTGTTGTAATGAGAACATGGACATCTGCTGATGTGTAAGGAGGGAGACTTATGCCAATATATTTAGGTTCTCAGCCAATAGGCGAGGTCAATGTCTCTTTTACAAGCCCTGATGGTGGTACTAATACAAATGATGCGTCCTTACAAAGCGGAGCACAAATGTTGGAAGGTGTTACTGCTTATGCGAAGGGTCAAAAAATTACAGGTACGATACCTACTAAGACGGAAAGTAATTTAACAGCAACTGAAAATATCGTGAATGTTCCCGCAGGATATTATGCGTCAGCTTGTACCAAAGAAGTTGCAACGGCTGATCTTCCTGAACCTGAAGCAACAGTCGATGAAACAGGGCTGGTTAGTGTTGTTTCTAACTTAACGAGCGGTGGTTTCTTAAGTGCGGGACAGAAGACAAATACATTACAATTACCTGTACAGGCCGCGAAGACCGTTACTCCTAACTCGACTGAACAAGTAGCGGTGGCTGCACATAAATATACAACTGGTGCAGTCAAGGTTGCGGCTGTTCCTACTGAAACGAAAAAAGTTACTGCAAATGGCACGTATACCCCATCAAGCGGCAAATATTTTTCATCTGTTGAGGTAGCAATTGCGGGTGATGCTCCTGTTTATCAGGATAAGACTGTTACCCCTACTACTACGGCTCTAACTGTAACTCCAGATGATGGATATGATGCACTAAGCCAAGTCAAGGTAAATGCGATTTCTGTTGAGCAGAAGTCTGCTACACCAAAAGCTGCGGCTCAGGAAGTTACACCAAGTGAGGGTTCTTACCTCACAAAGGTTACAGTTGATGCAGTTCCGACTGAAACAAAAGTAATCAGTACAAATGGCGCACATACTCCAACAAGTGGGAAGTTCTTCTCACAAGTTTTTGTAAATGTGCAGAGCGCAGAGCCAACACTTCAGGCTAAAACTGCTACTCCTACTTCAGCAACTCAAAACATAGTTGCGGATACTGGCTATGATGGCTTATCAAAAGTCACGATAAATCCTGTTCCAAGTGAAACTAAATCTATTACAGAAAATGGGACATTTACTCCTTCAAGTGGCAAATGGTTTTCCAGTGTAAGCGTCAATGTACCGACTGGTAGCGCGGCTCCTACTTTACAGGAGAAAACGGTAACTCCTACGAAAGCCGCGCAGGAAGTTGTGGCGGATGAAGGATATGACGGTTTGTCGAAAGTTAGTATAAGTGCAATTCCGAATAGATATGTAGATACCTCTACCGCTACAGCAGTAGCCGCCGATCTTAACAGTGGTAAAACCGCGTATGTTAATGGTTCTAAGATAACTGGCACGCAGGTAATTCAACATTACTATGCCTCTACCTCAATGATTTCTAATTCCACTGGTAATAATGGCGACATCTTTATGTTGACAGGAGGTACGACCTAATGATAAACGCAATAAATGCTGAACAGCAATATATAAATGATCGCATAAATGGTATTGAGACCCGTTCTCTTGTTGATATTCTACGTGATTATGAATTTACAAGTCTTGATGAATATTATCTTGCCAAAAAAGAGTGGCAGTTACAAAATTGTGGAATGGTGGAACAACATTGCGAGATTCCTGAAGCTCCAACGACACTTGCTACAATTATTAAACTTAAACAGCCAACATTACTAATTGTTGAAAGTAATTCCCCATTTATCTATCATGGCGATGAGGAATACAATGAACAAACTGTAAAAGACTTACAAATTCCAGTTTATGAAATTGGACATTCTGGTGGCACTATTGTTGGTGGTGCGGGAGACTTATCTATTGGGATTTTCTTCCCATTAAATATAGATGCTCGGTCAGACTATATTCTTCAAAGATTTGTAGATATATTTCAAAATTATGGTATTGCTGCAGAAGTTAATAATAACGATGTATTGGTTGATGGTAAAAAAGTAATCGGGTCTGCGCATTTAGCAAGTGATGATCTTTTTGCTTTTGTGTCATACATATCATTTAGCGATAAGACTGAGCTTGTCCAAAAAATCTGTGGTTCGGCTGAAAAGGCACCCGGTTATTTGACAGGAATTAGCAGAAGTGAACTTATCAGGGGGATGAGTGAATGGCTACTTTGATTCTTCGTCCTATAGGTGATCTTTCTCTTCAGCACAGTTGTAGCGCGGGTTCAAATGGGTATGCTCTTATAAATGAAGAGACGCTAGATAATGATGGTACTTATATTTATCAAACTATTTCTTCAACGTCAACAACATCAGCTACGTCTTCTTTTAAATTGAATGGTTTTGGCACTAATGTTGTTGTCCAATCGGCAAAAATACTTTTTCATTATTGTAATACCTCTCCTAATAGTGAATCGGCTAAATATACTTGTGCTCTAAAACAGAATAATACGACACTGGCTGAGGACACTTATCAAAGGGGTGGAGTCACAACTGGTATATACGATGAACTGACTTTTAACTGCAATGAACTTGCTAATGTAGCAACTCCAGTAGATAAGTTGACATTAGAAATTACTACCAGTAGTAGTAAAAAGCAGTCCAAAAATGATGATTTTCAAATACGAGTTTCTCAGGTTTACCTCCAAATAACTTATACAGAGCTAAGCAATACTTATAATTGCGCGGCAGTTGCAAAAGACAATATAACCGCCGCAACTGTTTCTAATGCTCAGCCCACAAAAGGCGATAGCGTTGTATTCACCGCAACTTATGAAAACTATTGCCCATTTCTTGGTTGGTATGGTGATGAGGCTTGTACGAACTTGGTATCAACTGACAACCCTTTGACAATTACTCCAACAGAGGATCTAACGCTCTATGCCAAAGCTGGCGAGAACATTGGCCGCACAATCACTCTAACAATGCCAAACACTTTGTCGTTTTTTATCGGCAAAGGTGTCTATCTTGGCGGTTTCAAGCAAGACTTGCTTACTAATGCCGACTATGCCAACCTCAAAAAGGGCAACTTCTCAGCCATCTCAAGTGAAAAAGTCTGGGAGCAAAATAGCGCAACTGGTGCAACTAACAAAGAACACAAAACAACCGTGTTCGTTCCAAAAGGTTGTCTTTTGGCAATGTATGGAGATCCGTCAACCAGTAGTGATAATAATTCCGAGCTATATATCTACGAAACGTCAGGAACACCATTGAGTTATATTCCATATTACCAAATCGAATGTGATAGCAACCACGATTACATCGTTGGTACGGAATATCGTTGTGAATGTACGGCCAGTGCGGGAGATGGCATTACATTGGCAACTGTTGATTATCCCGAACTCATACAAGGCGGCTATGCGACATTTACCGCGCAAGTTGCTGAGGGATATCAATGGGATGGCTGGTACAGTAATAGCTCCTACACGACTCTCGCGTCGAAAGACCAAACTTATCGTGTCCAAGCACCGTATAAGACATCTAACTTGTCAAAAGTTACATCAATTGTTCTATATGCAAAAGCAACTCCGACTGACCAAAATTACAATCTCTACCTAAAACAAAATGGCCAATGGGTTAGTGCAGGCGTAAGACAGCTTTATGTAAAAGAAAACGGTAAGTGGGTTTTCAAAGTGAGCGCCGAAGGCGTGTTTGATACAAATAAAAATTATGTAAAGGGGGAAGTCTAAATGACTGAAAAAGAATTAACAACCCTTGTTATAAATAAAATAGACAGTACAGAAACTTTTGAGGCCATGAAAGCAGCCAATCAGGTGAATGAGGACGAATTATACCTCGTTGGCGGTGATGGCGAGGCTGTTACTGGCGTAAAAGGTGATAGTGAGACAAGCTATCGTACTGGCAAGGTTAATATTACTAAGAATAATATTGGGCTTGGGAATGTGAATAATACTTCAGATGCTAACAAGCCTGTTTCTACTGCACAGCAAACTGCTCTGGATAGTAAGGTGGATAAGGTCACAGGGAAAGGATTATCGACTAATGATTTGACTGCGACTCTTAAATCTAATTATAATGCAGCCTATACTCATAGTACATCAGCTCATGCTCCAGCCGATGCTGAAAAGAATATTATAGTTGGAGTGCAAAAGAATGGAACAGATGTAAATATCAACAGTTCTACACGAAAAGTCAATATTACTGTACCGACTAAAACAAGTGATATTACTAATGATAGTGGTTTTGCAACCGAAACTTATGTAGACACTAAGGTGGCTGGCATTGTGAACTCCGCGCCTGAAACCCTTGACACTCTAAATGAACTCGCCGAAGCCCTTGGCAACGACCCAAATTTTGCCACTACAATGGCAACGGAATTGGGTAAAAAGGTTGATAAGGTGACTGGAAAGGGACTTAGCACTAATGATTATACAACAGCAGAAAAAGATAAACTTGGTGGGATCGAGGCAAATGCTAATAACTATTCTTTGCCAGTTGCTACTTCAACCGCACTGGGCGGTGTAAAATCTGGTACGGATATTACAGTTGATACATCGGGCAATGTTTCTGTAAATGATGATTCTCATAATCATGTAATTTCCAATGTGGATGGATTACAGACAGCTCTTGATGGTAAAGTTAGCACTGTAACTGGCAAAGGACTTTCCACAAACGACTACACAACCGCTGAAAAGAATAAACTTGCTAACATTGCGGCGAACGCGAACAACTACAGTTTACCTGTCGCAACGTCTTCTGTGCTTGGTGGTGTCAAGTCTGGTACAGACATTACGGTTGACTCGTCAGGTAATGTGTCTGTTAATGATGATTCGCACAATCACGTAATTTCTAACGTCGATGGACTCCAATCCGCGCTTGATGCCAAAGTAAGTGCTGTAAGTGGGAAAGGTTTATCAACAAATGATTATACTACTGATGAAAAGAACAAACTCAGTGGTATAGCGAAGAACGCTAACAACTATAGTCTTCCCGCTGCCGGTTCTTCTCTCGGTGGGGTAAAATCAGGTGGGGACGTATCAATTTCTAATGGTACTATTTCTTATAGCTCCACTGTTCCTGTCTCAAAAGGTGGCACTGGCGCAACTACCGCAGCCGCGGCTTGCACAAATTTAGGAGCTTTGCCGCTTTCTGGTGGAACCCTGACAGGAAACCTTACTGGTAAATATATTGCAGGCACTTGGCTTCAAACGACTTCTGTCTCTGAACAAAGTGCAGCCGCGTCTAAAATTGCGACAATTGATGGAGATGGTTGGATTTATTACCGAACTCCCGCGCATATAGTTTCTGATTTGAATATTTTTCAGACTACTGGCGGCACAATTACTGGAGCGGTAAAACTTACGTCAGGCACGAATTATGGCGCGTCCTTGCCGACAACTATTCCAGCGGCGGGCACTATTTTCTTCAAGAAGATGTAAAAAAGGAGGCAAGTAAATGTCTCAACTCAATGTTTATATAACTAATAGCGGTTGGCCGAATTGGACTGGTGGCGCATATATAGTTTATACTGCCTCATTTGATTCTAAAACAAAACAGACTACTGTTACTTTTGCAGAAAGTAATCACACTTATTATAGTAGAAAAAATTACGGCTCTAATGCTGATACTACAATTACAGTCACAGCTACCGATAGCGGGAATTCTGCTACCGCAAAGCTAGAAACGTCTGGCGCTCCACTGGCTAATGAAAGCACTTCATATAGCGGTACGCCAAGCCCTACAACGATAACTGTTCAGCATAATTCGACGGCTGGGGAAAAGTCAATAACAATTGCAGGTTCTTCTCACATCCGCTGCATTATGACTCAAAATTCTACAGCTTATACGAATAGTTATGGTTCTGGTAGCCAAACAGAAGTTGTAGGCTCGGTTGAAGAAGGAATTGTCTATCTCTCAAACGGCTCAAGCTTTGACCCCTATCAAATTTTCATTTCAAATGGCTCAAGCTTCGACCAATATGTAGCTTATATTTCTAATGGGACAAAATGGGTTCCTTATGGCATTACAACCTATACGAACCTAATGTCTAAAGCTGTCAATACTTCCGGCGCATCATTGAATGGAGCTTTCTGGTATACAAATTATCGTTTCAATTCATCTTCTGGTAATCCAATTGCTAATACAGGCACAATGATTACTGGTTTGATACCAATAACACCCGCTAATGCAACAATTCGTATTCGTTGGTCAGGTGGCTCAAGCACAACTACTCAACAAATGAAATATTATAAGTCAGATTTTACGCAAGTAAAACAAGGTTATATTTCGTTTTCAACCCTCAAAACAGATGCAGATGCAGGGAAATATTACTCAGTCTCTCAATATGACCTTGCTAATGGTAAACTTGATTTTACAATAACTGACCCTTCTGGCGGTCTTATTACTACTAACGCTGCATATGTTGCATTTGTTTTACAAGAAACTGACGCAAAGAATGTTGTTATTACAATAAATGAAGAAATTGACTAAAGGAGGTCAATCCAAATGACAGGTGTAGACCTAAATCAATATCGTAATCTACCCGATTACGCACAGCTCAAAAAGGATGGTTATGAGTTTGCTATCATAAAACTGGCAACTGGTGCAACTTTTACTAACCCACTTTTTGAAAAACAATTCAATGGCTGCAAGAGTGCTGGACTCCATATCGGAGTCTACACTCGCGCAGATAAAACCGCAGGCAATAGTATAAAGGAAGCCGAATATGCTCTTAACATTTTGGGCAATCGACACGTTGATTTTCCTATCTATTATGACATTGAGGGCGAAACACTCAATGCTTCAAAAGCAACTCTAACTCAAATGGCACTTGATTTTGGCGCTGTCATGACTCGTGCGGGATACCGTTGGGGTATTTATACATCTCGCGCTCATTTCAAACTTTTTGATCTTGATGTACTCAAAGCGGCTGGAGCTTCTGTTTGGTGTGCGGCCTATGATAGTCAAGCTGGTATGGAATGCGACATTTGGCAAAAATCAGATAAAGGTTCTATTACAGGCTATTTTGGGCCAGTAGATGTGGATATTTTGTATAACAAGGATATTATAAAGGAGGAAAATAAAATGAGTTTGAATTTGATAAAATGTTTTCAAACACAAGGTGCGTGGTATAATCAGACCACTAATGGCACTCCTGTTGGTGTATGTTGGCATGACACTGGCGCAGGTAATCCTACATTAAAGCGTTATGTTCAGCCATCTACCAATGATCCCCAGTATGATTATTTTATAAATTTACTCGGCAAAAATAATAATGGGAACCATTGGAATCGTATGGCTGCAAATCAGGCAGGATTAAATGCTTGGATTGGTCAGCTTGCGGATGGTAGTGTCGCTACTGTTCAGGCTGGCCCTTGGGAGAAACGTCCTTGGGGCGTTGGCTCTGGTAGATATGGCTCACTCAATGGTGATAAGAATGTACCTAATGATAAGTTCTGGATCCAGTTTGAGATATGTGATGATTATGCACATAATCAGCCCTGCCGTAAAGCATATTTTGAGCAGGCATATCAACAGGCAGTAGAGTTTACTGCATATATCTGTCAACTCTATAATATAGATCCATTTGGAACGGTTGAGTATCGTGGTAAACAAGTTCCTACTATTTGTTGCCACTACGATAGTTATAAGCTAGGGTTTGGTTCTAATCATGGGGATGTATACCTGTGGTTTAAACGTTTTGGCAAAACCATGGATGATGTTAGAAAAGATGTAGGCGCATTAATGGGCAAAGTTGTTGTTGATCCAACTCCTGATCCTGTTACTCCGACAACTCCAACTGACTCTTATCCTGTTCTTCGCTCTGGCGCTCATAATGAGTCTGTGCGTAAAGCACAAAAGCTCTTAATTAAGCATGGCTATGATGTTGGTTCTGCTGGTGCGGACTCTTGGTTTGGTAATGGTACTCTAAAGGCTGTTAAGGCATTCCAAAAAGACAAAGGTCTAACTGTTGATGGTATAATTGGTACTTCTACTTGGAAAGCTCTTGAGAAAGAGCCTGAAAAGGTGGAAGAACCTGTCACTCCTGCAGAGCCCGCTCAACCGTCTACACCATCCACTAACCGCCCAACAATCGGTGTTGGTGACAGCGGAGAGTACGTCAAAGAAGCTCAAAAGATTTTGAAGAACCTCGGTTACAACATTGGCTCTTATGGTGTTGATGGTGTATTTGGCAACTCCACTAAGGGTGCAGTTCTCAACTTCCAGAAGAGGAATAGCCTCGACGCTGATGGTATAATTGGCCCAAATACGTGGGCAAAGCTTTTAGCAGCGTCCTCTCAGCCTAGTACTCCGTCTCAACCCGTTCAGTCAAATGAAATTAAAGTAGGCTCTTTAGTATCTATTAATAAAGGGGCTAAGTGGTATAGTGGAAGCTATATTCCAAATTGGGTTTTAAAATATAATTGGTACGTTTATTCGTTAAAGGGAGACCGTGCAGTATTAAATAAGTCTGAGCATGGTGAGAAAAATGGACTTATGTCTCCTATTCATGTTAGTGATCTAACGAAGGTATAAAATTTAAAGGCGCATAGAATATCCTCTGTGCGCCTCAATTATTAAGGGAAGAAGGTGTTGGAATGATTTATGGGAATAAAGTTGGTGGTGCTCGTGCCGAAAAAACATATATTCTTGAAGTTGGTGGGACAGAACTAATTGGTGTTGTAGTGGATCAGAAAGAAGTTTTTGATGCTTGTCCTGAAGATGTTGTGGCTGGTAAAAAATTCGCATGTGAGAGCGGCGTTGGCATTGGAACTAACGATGCTTCTCATTGTCATGTTACTAATGGCATACAAGAAGTTTCCCCCGGAGCAGATTTTGTGCTTACATTACCTGAAAAGGATCAATGGGATTATTCGGAATTACAATGTATGATGGCTCCTAAAAATTCACCTTATGCTATTGACAAAGTAGTTCTTAATGATGCGGTATATGATGCCGCTGGAATAAAAATAGCGGATGTTACAAAAGATGGGAAAAATGATAGAGTATGTTTTAATATTACAAATAGTACCAGCAATACATATCTTCTTTACTTTTTTATATGTAAGGAGGAAATGTCATGAGATATCATTATGCTATTGTTGATGACATAGGTAAATGTTTTGCAGTGTATGATTCCACTATTAAAATTTACGATCAATATCATATCCCTATTAATAAAATTTCAATAGATTATTTATCTAAATATTATTATCCTATTCCACTTGTTGTTGATTTTGCAACAGATTTTAACGGGGAATGGTATTTAGATATAGCACATTCAATTAAAGGGGTGGTGCAATAAATGGCTACTAAAAAATTACAAATTATTAGCGGAGGGACAGCTTTTCAATCTGACTGGAATACGATAGATCCAGAAGATACCACTTATATTAAAAACAAACCTCAATTGTCTACTGTTGCCGAAACTGGTAATTATAATGATCTTTTAAATCCTCCTACTATTGATACGGCTCTCATTGAGAGTTCATCTAATGCTATTTCAGGAGGAGCGGTATATACTGCATTAGCATCTAAGGCTAACAGTGCAGATTTAGCATCTGTAGCTACAAGTGGTAAATATACAGATTTAATAGAACGTGGGCATACTCATTCTGCCTCAGATATTAATAGCGGTGTAATATCTATAGCACATGGTGGAACAGGAGCCTCGAATGGAGCAACGGCTTTACAGAATTTATTTAGTGCGGGAGCTACTATATTGAGTTCTAATCAGTATGGAGATAATCTTCCTGAAGCTGGAACAGCAGGGAGGCTGTTTCTTAAGAAGAAGGTGTAAGTAAATGTCACAACTTTATTATACCGCTACTAATTCAGCTTGGGGCTGGTCTGGTGGCATTACAATAAATTATACTACTTCATATAACTCGGTTACTAATCAAACAATAATTACTTTTTCAGAAAGCCTTTATAAATATTTTGGTAAGTCTGGCAGTTGGTCAGAGGCTAATACTGATATTACTGTCACTGCAACGGATAGCGGTAATTCGGCTACAGCAAACCTCTATTACGCAGGCAATACAAATGGTGGCGATTCTGAATACAAAGCAACCCCAAATCCCACTGCCATAACTGTTCAACATAATTCAACTTCTGGCGAAAAATCAATAACTATTTCTGGTTCCAGCACTATCCACGCAATTTTGAGTAACAATTCTTCTACTTATGTAGATGTCCCCGGTTCTGGTTCAGTTACAGTTGCCTCTGGCACACACTATCTTGAACGAACTTTATCGATTAGCGCAGAAAACGCAACAGTGGTTTGTCAACGTACAAGCTCGCCTGCGGGTGCAGATACCGGCGCACTGACAAATGGCGAGACTATTTATGATAGTGATGTTTTGAAATTTACCTTTAGTGCAAAAACTGGTTATAGTATTGAGAGTGCTTTATTAAATAATAAGGCAATTACAAATGGTGCAACGCATACCGTGTCTGGAGATGTATCTGTCGCGGTTATTGCGACAGCTATAAAATTTACGCTGACAATTAATCAAGGTGAAGGCACGATTATTGCGGTAAATAGAACATCAAGCCCTAAAGCATCTGCTTCATTAGGGTTACTTTCTAACGGAGACCCTATTTATCATAGCGATATATTAAATATAACTTTTAATGTGGAATTTGGGTATGATCTTTTAACACAGACTATTAATGGAGAGTCTGCTTCGGATCAAGATTATGCTGTTCTTCAGAATGTTATTGTAGCTGCTACCGCAGAAAAAACTGGATTGGTTTATATTGATAATGGGTCTGGTTGGGAAGCTTATGAAATTTGGATTGATAATGGCACATCATGGGATTTATACATCCCGTATATTGATGACGGAGTTGCTTGGCAACAATATAGTTAAAAGGATAAAAATAAAATAATATAGGAGTGTTGTTTATGGAACCATGGCTAGTATTTGCCGGTACGATAGTTACCGCAGCAGGTTCAATAATCGCAGTTGTTTTAACAAATAATCGTGCTAATCGTGAAATTATATCAAGGATGGAATCGAGTGACGCGGTGCAAGAAGAAAAGATCGCCGAGCTCACTCGTGAAGTCAGAAAACATAATAATTTTGCGGAGCGCGTTCCAGTTCTTGAGGGTGACATGAAAGTACTTAAAGAGCAAATTAAAAATATTCGATATCAACTTAATGATGCTGGTAAATAAAAGGCAGGTGTTATCCGTGTCTAATATTAAAGACGTAGAAGTATGGGTAGATGAAGATTTTGGTATTAAGTTATGGCCTAATCCTAAAGGTGCTATTATGGAAGCCGTTAAGTATGTTTTTGAACTCGAATCAGAGGATGAAGTTAGAAATGTATGGCCAATTGTTAGGCGCGGCAGTAAAGGCACTGTAGCAAAAATTGTACAAGCCATGTTAATTTGTATGGGGTATCCATGTGAATTAAATGGAAACTTTGCGTCTGATTCTGTCGATGCATTAAAGAAGTATCAAAAGGATAATAAATTTATTGTTAATGGTATCGCTGGTAAAGCGGTCATTACAAAAATGTTTAAATAATAAGGAGGAAATATTATGGAACTTTTACAGGATGTTTTATATGCAGTTATAGTGGCGGCTGTGCCTATTCTCACTAAATTTGTGTGCGATTGGCTCAAGAGTATGTTTGAAGCAAATAAGAATAAGATCCAGAATGAAAAAGTTAGATTCGTTGTTGAAAATGTAACAAATATGGTTGCATCTGCTGTTGTAACGACAACCAGTACATATGTAAAAGAGCTGAAAGCAGAAAATCTATTTGATAAAGCTGCTCAGGAAGAAGCTTTTAAGAAGACTAAGGATGCAGTTATGGCTCAGATTACTACTGAATCAGCAGACATCATCGAATATGCTTATGGTAATCTTGATGTCTTTATTGACAATCTAATTGAGCGTTTTGTTGAAGAGCTTAAAAATAATAAGTAAGTTTGGGTCGGGGCGGGAAACCGCCCCTTTCCCCGTGAGGAGTGATATTTATGAATAGTTCTTTAGTAAACTACACAAAACTATCTCCCAACTATAATGCTAGAGATAGAAAAATATCCAAGATTACAATCCATCATATGGCGGGAAATTTAACAGTTGAAACTTGTGGTAATGTTTTTGCATCAAGTGCAAGAGAAGCAAGTGCCAATTATGGGATTGGCTCAGATGGTAGGGTTGGATTGTATGTAGAAGAAAAGAATCGTTCTTGGGCGAGTTCTAACAAAACAAATGATATGATGGCTGTGACCATTGAAGTGGCAAATGATGGTGGCGCTCCAGATTGGCATGTGAGCGATAAAGCTCTGGCAAAGTTGATTGACCTTTGTGTTGATATTTGTAAGAGGCATGGTATATCTAAGTTGAATTATACTGGGGATGCTTCAGGGAATTTAACTATACATAAGATGTTTATTGCTACTACTTGTCCGGGGCCTTATTTAGAAAGTAAATGCCCATATATAGCAAGTGAAGTTAATAAAAGACTTGGTATGAATGCAGAAATGTATAGGTTAAGAAAGTCTTGGGCAGATGCCAAATCTCAAATTGGTGCATATAGGAACTTAGATAACGCTAAAAAGGCTTGCCCTTCTGGGTATTATGTTTTTAATAGCGCTGGTAAAGTAGTTTATCCAGTAGTATCAAATGAATCAATAGATTATGCTCAAAGTTTTGACCCTGCTAAAGCAGGTAAATATACTGTTGTGCCAGATGTAGGGTTGCATTTAAGAGCTGGTGCTGGTACAGATAAAAGAAGTCTTGAGGTGCTTGGACAAGGGGACATTGTAACGTGTTATGGTTATTTCACACAAGGATGGTTACTTGTCCAAACATCTCAGGGTAGAACAGGTTATGTTTGTAAAGATTATTTGAAATAGTTGAGGAGGCAAATGCCTCCTTTTTTGATTGGAGGTAATTTTACGGGAACTAATGATAAAAAATATTGTGTTTATAAACATACATCTCCATCTGAAAAAATTTATATTGGTATAACTAGTATGCCAGTAAACAGAAGATGGAGAAACGGATGTGGGTATAAAAATAATCAATATTTTTATCGCGCCATACAAAAATATGGTTGGGATAATTTTAAGCATGAGATTTTATATGATAATTTAACAAAAAATGAAGCAGAGAATATAGAAATAAAACTAATTTCACAATATAAAAGTAATCAAAAGGAGTTTGGTTATAACATTGAAAGTGGTGGAAATTGTGTTGGAAAGGTATCAGAAGAGACTCGTATTAAATTGAGCGAGATTATGAAAGGCAAACCGTCACCAAATAAGGGGCTTCTAATGTCGGAAGCACAAAAACAAAAGATCAGTAATAGTAAAAAAGGAATATCTACTGGGCCAAAATCTGAGGATACAAAAAGAAAAATATCAGAAGGTAATAAAGGTAAAATTGTATCCGAAGAAACACGAAAAAGGATATCGGAAGCTAGAAAGGAATGCTGGAAAGATGAAGATTATCGGCAAAATCAAATAGAAAAACATAAATGGCAAGCTAAGGAGAATCATCCGATGTATGGGAAACATCATTCCGAAGAGACTATAGAGAAGATAAGACAAGCTCATACAAAAATGTATGTTTGGTGTATAGAATTAGAAGAACTATTTTATAGCCCAGAAGATGTAAAAAGAAAACTTGGAATCGATGCAAGTGATGTGAGGAAGGTATGCAAGGGCTTAAAACAATCCGCTGGAAAGCATCCTGTTACTGGTGAAAAATTGCATTGGAAATTTATTGATAAAGAGGAGGCGCAATAAGATGAAGATTATTGGTATAGATATGAGTAGTCAACGTACTGGTATAGCTTTGTTTGATGATAATCAGTATGTAGATCACGTATTAATTGATTTACATAAGATAAAAGACACTGATGAAAGAATTCGTAAAATGATGAAGAACATCAAACAACAATTAAATAGATATAAACCAGATGTGATTGTGATGGAAGAATGTCTTATGACGAATAATATTAAAACTGTAAAAGTATTGTCATATATAGCAGGCGCAATTATATCTTGGGCAGATGAGAATAATACGATTTTTAAGTTTCAATTACCAACGGCGTGGCGTAAGAAAGTTGGTATAATGCAAAACCAATATATTAAGAGGGAACAGCTTAAACAAGAAGCTATTGAGATGGTCAAGGAGAAATTTGGACTGGATGTTACGGATGATGAGGCGGAAAGTATCCTCCTTGCTTATAGTCTGGCATATAATGAGAAGTCAGATGATATTGACATTGAAATCTAACGGCAAAGCCGTATGAAATAATTATATGAAGGAGTTTAAAGTACTATGAAAATTAACGAATTTGTGAAGAAAGCAACAATTAAAGGTTATATGCCTGCAACTGTAGACCAGCAAACTGAAAAGTTAAAGAAGGATTTGGAAGTAAAACCTTATCTTAAGATTAAAGATAAAAAGAAGCTTATTGAAGCAATTGTGGATGATACCATACTTTATGAAAATGGTTTATTTAAGTTTAATGGTGTAGATCAATATGTTGTGTATACAATGAAATGTATTGAAGCTTATACCAATTTGGAACTTTCTGATGATATAGAAGATGATTATGATGCTTTATGTGAAACGGGATTACTTGCAAAAATTTTAAGAACTTTTGATGAGGAATATCAAAGTATCTTGTCTCTACTTCAAATGCAGTGTGATTACGTCTTAATGGATAATAGTATAACATCTAAAATTAATATTCTATTAAATGCAATGACAAATGGTGTAAATAAATTATCGGATATGGCATCTGATGCTTTTAAAAATATTAAGCCAGAAGATATGCAAAAAATTACAGAGCTTATTTCTACTATGAAGTAAGCGAGGTGAATTGTGACGATGAAATCAAATAATTTTGGCGAAATATATGGAGCTGTTATGAAAAATGCGAAAAGAGCTGCGGTTGCCGCTACTAAAAATGCTGCTAAAAAAATTGCTAAAGATATGGAGAAGGAAGCTTTAAATAATTTAAATAAATATTATGATAGTTATGACCCTGATGTATATGATAGAACTTATAATTTGCGTAATGCTATTAAACCATATTATAGTGACAATTCTAATGGGTCATCGGTATCAATTGAAATTGGAATTATATATGATGCATCGTATCTTAATGCATATAGTAGTAATTCATGGTTCCATCAAGGCGGTGGAAGTTGGGTGTCCAGAAATGATTCTACATTTAATTGGCAAGGTCAAGGGAATGGTATACCAGATCCAGAATGGGTGCTTAATAATTTTTTAAATGGTATACATCCAAGAACAACAACAGGCTATGCATATGCGCCAGTTCAAGATTCAAAGTCACAGATTCAAATGATGAATGAGTTTATAGATAATGAAGTCCCAAAGAAAATTGACGCATATATGAGCGCAGCCCTTCTTAAAGATTTTACAAAGCGTATGGCTTAAGGAAGGTGAGGTAAATTGAAAGAGTTTAAGTTTAGAATATCAGCAGATGTAGCGGACTTAGAAGCACAATTTAAGTCTGGTGCAAATCAATTAGCAAAATTTGTTCAAGGAATTGATAAAGCGGAAAATAAATTAGAAAAATTACAAGAAACAAGTGCGTATTTATCTCAGATGGATGCGGCTTTATCATCTCTTGCTTCTAAATATCCAAATATATTTAAACAAATTTTTGGGAATGTTGATGCGGATATAAAAAATGCAATAAAGCCTATTTTAGAAATGCAAGAACTTATGTCCACTGTAGTAAATCAGACGGGCTCAAAATTACAAAACATTTTAGGGGGCACAGGTGGCACCGCAGCGGAGTTTAAGGAAATTGCAAATACTATGTCTATTTTGTCAAAAGCTCTTGGACAAAATGCTCCTGATTTCAGTTTCTTAGAGGGCGCAGGAGATGCTACGGAGAAAGCTAATAAATTATTAAATGTTTTACAAGATATTGTACAAGAGTCATATAATTTTAAAAATACTGGTTCTGATTCTGTAGGGGCTGTAATTAATGAGATTGCAGAATCTTCAACTAATGCTGCAAGTAAAATAGATGAATTAAAAACAAAAATAAAAGAACTTATAAGTATCGCAAATAAAAAAAGAGAAGAGTTATATACTAAAGAGGATATTTTAGGAGAACTTGAAAGTCCTAAGAATGTAAGTAAATCAACACAATATCTAAAAAATAGATGGAGTGATTTGATAAAACTTATGCAAGAGTCTCAAGAAGCTAGAGCTAAATTTAATAAAGGTGAAATGTTGTCAGAGGCAGATTATGAATCATTATTAAAATATATTGATGCGGCTTCTAAATTAAGAGCAACTTTGGATACAGTAAATTCTGGCAAAATGTCTGTTAATCAAAATATATTTGATCAAATTAGAATGCAGTTATCTAAAATTCCTCAAACATTACCTTACCTTGAGAACTTACAAGAACGCATACAACCTCAAAATAAATCAAAAAAAAAGGACAAGGCTTCTCAGGTAGAATCTTCAAAGGCACCTATTCAGACTTCTAAGGCATATGAAGAGCTGAATCAACAGATTGAAAAGTATATTCAATTAAAAAAAGAATCTGCTAAGTTAGATGAAGAGTCCCCTGAATGGGAAAGTAAAGCAGAGGAAATGGATCAAATCTTATCTGATATTGCTGGGAAATATAAATTATCAGAAGATGCTTTGGAGACACTTGGCGATAAATTAATGCAACGAGGCATTGGTGTGCAGAAAGCGATGAAGATCTTAAAAGATACATTAGGAGATCAATTTCCTTCCGCTACTGTTGACCAAAATGATTCTGTAGGAATAAAAGAAACAAAAACTGAGGCCATACAGACTGCAAGTGAAATCGAAACTTTAGGGGATAAATCTCAAGAAAGTTTTTCTGAAGTTGCAAATGCTTCACAGCAGGCAACGGATGCATTAAAAGATCAAATTCTACAAGTACAGACTTTAAAAGAATTATATGCTTTATTAATGCAGGAGGAATACAACTTCCGTAATGGACAAACTAATGGTAAAGAATATTTAGCAATGTTCAATAAAAATGGTTTGTCTAATATTGGAACTTCAGATGGCGCAGATATTACTAGTGACACAATTAAAAAAATATTATCGAAGGCAAGTTCTAATGGGGATTTTATGTCTTTACATAATCACCCAAATGGTATGGACATGCCTTCTGTTTCAGATTTACTAACTTGGGCGCAGGATTTTGTAAATGCTGGAGTAAAAATTAATGGTATTATAACAAGTTCTGGCATTACAACAATAGATTTTTCAGATATGGATATTGATGGTATCCAAAAAGTTATTGAAAAATATAAAAATATTATTCAGCAAGATAAATTATTAAATAAATTTTTGGACACTAGTGATCCCGGAGCCTTGAAATGGAATGAAACTATAGAAAACAAAATTAAAGAAGACTCGAAGTTTAAGGCAGAATTTACTGAGATGGAACCTCAAATTAGAGCCGGTATTTCTGGGGCTCTACGTAATGCATTAAATCAAGCATTGCAAGAAGTTGGTGGTAAACCATTACTTTCATTTGAAGGTAAAGATATGATTCCAGATTTTGAAAAATATTTGGGAGCTATGTCTCAGGATATCGGAGTAGATCCTACTAAAATTCAAGAGGGCACTGCCGCTATTAAAGAGCAGACGGAAGCAGTAAATGAAAATAGCACTGCTCAGAATTCTAATGTGGAAAATCAAATACAGTCTTATGAACATCTCATAGAACTTTTAACTGAGTATCAAAATTTAGAAAAACAAAAAAAGAAAGTTGATCGTTCTCCTTATGATTTTTATATTGATACGCAATTTACCGAGGATAAATATTCTGATAGTGGTAAAGAAGCTATTATGAAAGATTTTCAAGATATATGGAGCAAAAAAAACAAGTTAAATCAAGAACGTATTAAAAGTCCCGCGTATCTTGATCAAAATATGAATGAAACTGCCAAGCGAGAAATTGCTGAATATGAAGAAGAATTGAAAAAACTTGCAGCGGCATATGTCAATCTTGGTGGTTCTGTTGATGATTTTAAGTCAAAAGAAAAACGAGCTTTTGCGCAAGAGAATGTTGATTTGTTTAATTCTCAAAAAGAACAATTTAGGGTTGCTAATGCGGAAGTAGATAAATATAATGAACAGTTTGAAAAACGTCAAGCACAAATTGCACGAATGTTAAAGGCTGACGGAACAGATATTGGGAATACGGCGGAACTTATTCAACATGTAGAAACTTTTGGTGATGTAGAAGAATCTGCAAAAAAGATGGCTCAGACGCTTGGTGTTGAAGTTCCACAATCGACCAATGCTGCTGGTGTTGCTGTTGAAAACTTAAAAGCCAAAGCGGAAGAGGCAAAAACAAAATTCTTTGAACTTACTAAATCTCTTGACTCTGATCTTTTTGCAGGACGCTATGACGAATTTAGCCTTGGTAAAAGCCAAGCAGAACTAGATAAGGCACAGCAAGAATTAAAAGAGCTTGCTGATGCTGGGCATATTGCCGCTGATGTCATGGAAGAAGTTGACGCTGCTTATAAGAAAACAAGTAGTGCAATTTCTGCTTCTTATGAAGGTATTCGTAATGAAAACATGTACAAAGAGGAATCTGGCAGTTATGACCAAGGTTATTTTGATGCAGAAAAACGATTTGAAAATGATAGAAATGATTACATAAAAGAGGCCAATGAACTTAGACATCAAGTTGAATCTCTTGAACAGCAATTAGCTCAAGCTCAAGTACAGTCAACGTCTGAAACTGGTGTTGATAATTCTGCCGAAATTTCAATGTATGAAACTTTAAAGGGTAAGATAACTGAAGTTATTGCAGAAATTAATACTAAAACTGAAGCTTTTAAGACCGAAGGAACAACTGTTGATAGTGTGGTCACACAGGAAATTTCAGCGCTTGATAAACTTCTTGCTAAGGTTAATGAGATTAAAGGTGCGGTTGATGCTAAAACTGGAGCTTTTAAAGAAGAAGGTAATGCAGTTTCTGATAGTGCTAAACAGGCGGTAAAAGTTAAAGCAAAAGAAGTTGCGCAAAAAAAAGAAAAGGATATTTTTGGTTCTGATAAAGAGAAAGCGGCGAAATCTATTTCTTCCTATTTCAATTCTTTAAATTTAGATTTTGTATCAGATAGTGCTATTGATAAATTATCTGAAATGGAGACTCGTTTAAAGAATATTACTAACAGCAATGATCTTGATAAATGGAAACAAGATTGGAAAGAAGTTACAAAATCTATTAGTCAGGCGGTAAAAGAAGAAGAGAATATTGCTCTTAGTACGCAAAAGCAAAAATTAAATGGTATTAAAAATTCTCTTAGTAAAAGTTTTAAGGCGACTGGTATTGATTCAAGTTCGGCTACAGGAGAGCAAAAAGACCTTGCTGATTCTGTTATAGATCTTACCGCCAGATTAGAAACATATGCGAAACAGAGAAAACAGTTATCTGCTGAGGAAATTGCCTCTTTGCAAAAGGAAGCTAATGCAATTAAAGAAAAAGCAGATGCTTATATTAAGGCTGCAGAAGCAGCAGAAAAAGCTTCTAAGGTGTATGGGGATAAAGAAGTTAATAAGGCGACGGATAAAAAGATTCAAATTTCAGGAGTTGCAAAAAGTGATGAATTTGCTGGCTCTGTCAATGTTTCTAATGCTCTTGTAGAGCTGAACACTGCTTATGATGCATTAATTGCGAAGCAGAAAGAATTTAAGGGGATAAATCCTACCGAAGAACAAAAAGAAGAATTTGCCAATTTAACAAATCAATATAATCAGGCATATGAAACTTTAAATAAACTTATTATTTCTTCTAGAAACTTAGAAAAACAAAAAATTTGGGGCAAATCTGTAAGTGAGCTTTCTGTTAAGCCTACTGAAGATTTAAAGGCTAGTTTAACAGAAGCTATTAATGCATCTGTTAAAGGAAAAGTCAAAATTGGTGAGTTTAATGCCGAGCTTAAACAGTTGAATTATAGTGTGAGCGATGGCAATGGTTCTTGGATTAATTTTAAGGCACAACTTGATAGTACTGGTACTAAGATAGTTGGGTTAAATTCAAAGCTAAAACAGACTGATGGGCTATTTAAAACGCTCTTTTCTGGATCTTTAAATAAATTTAAACAAGCACTAACTAGATTTACTGGATTTGATTTATTTTATAAAGGTGTTAATGAAATCCGTAAAGGAGTTCAATCTGTTAAAGAGATTGATTCTGCATTAACTGAGCTTAAGAAAGTTACCGATGAAACAGATGAGTCTTATGCACAGTTTCTACAAACCATGTCTAAAACAGGTGCAGAAATTGGAGCTACAGTATCTAACTTAATAAATATGGCTGCAAACTGGGCAAGACTAGGTTATTCTATGGAAGAAGCAGGAAATCTTGCTAAGAGTACTGCTGTTCTATTAAATGTATCTGAATTCACGGATGCAGAAGCAGCATCTGAAGCATTAATTAGTACTATTCAGGCATATGGATATGCAGCAGAAGATAGTATGCATGTTGTTGATGTTCTTAACGAAATAGGTAATAATTTCGCCATTTCAAGTGATGGTATTGCAACAGCATTGCAAGATTCAGCGAGTGCATTAATGTCTGCTGGCAACAATCTTGAACAATCGGTTGCTATGGTTGCCGCTGCAAATAAAGTTTTACAAGATCCTTCACAAGTAGGTGGTGCTCTTCGTACTATTTCACTTCGTATTCGTGGTACTTCTGTTGAAGTTTTAGAAGAAATGGGAGAAGAAACTGATGGTGTCGTAGAGAGTGTAAGTAAATTACAATCCAAAATTAAAGGATTAACTGGGGTCAATATCCTTAATGATGCTGGTGGATATAAAGATACATATACTATTATTAAAGAAATTGCAGAAGTATGGGATGATCTTACTGATATTAATAAGGCTGCTACTCTAGAACTTTTAGCTGGTAAAAATCGTTCAAATGCTATGGCAGCTATGCTTACAAACCTTGATGATTTAACTGCTGCTTATGAAGATGCTATGAATGCACAGGGTTCTGCGGAAGCAGAAAATGAGAAGTATCTTGATTCTATTCAAGGTAAGATTGACCAATTCAATAATGCATTGCAAACTATGTGGATGAATGGGATTAGTTCTGATTTCGTTAAAAGCATAGTTGATTTTGGCACTGAACTTATAAAAATTGTAGATACTTTAGGGCTTATTCCTTCTATTCTTGCGGCTATTGCGGTAATTGGTTTGTTTAAGGGGACAACTCCTATATTAAAACAGATAGGAACGGCTTTAAGCGAAATAATTATTGAATCTGTTAAAACTGGAAAGAGCATAGGCGAAATAGCGAAAGAAACTAAGATATTTGGAGAAATATCTGTAGGCTCATTTGCAAAAGTAAAAGAAGGATTGAAATCTATCGGAGCTTTCATAAAGGCTAATCCGTATGTGGCTGTGATTGCCGCAATTATTACTGTAGGGACAGCGGCTGTTTCAATATATAAACAAGTAAAACAAGCAGAAACAGAAGCTGCAGAGAGCGCTCTGCAACATGCGCAAACTATTCAGGAATCTAATAGCACCTTAGACGGTTATAAAGCAAAAATAGATACATTAAGAGACTCATTGGATAAAGGTAATCTTTCTGAAGAAGAAGCCTATAATGCTCGTAAAGAGTTAATTTCTATACAAGATGAACTTGTTTCAAAATATGACAATGAAGTAAAAGGTATTAATCTTGTTACTGGAGCTATTGATGATCAAATTGCTAAACTAGATGAATTAAAAGCAAAACAGGCCAGTGAATGGATAGCTGAAAATAGCCAGAAAACTGGTAAATTAGGTTTTGGTAAATCTGTTATTGATCAAGCAATAAATGTAAAAAATGAGAGACGAAATAAATATTTAACTCTAAATGACAATGATGAGATATTACCTATTTTTGAGAATACTTTTGGGGATAGAGGCATTGCTGAAATGCAGAGATTTATCTCGCAATTTGAAAAAGAGATAGAGAAGCTTGGGGGAAATGCTACTTATGATCTAATGACAGGTACATTTGGAGTAGGGTTTACTAATCAAACTAGAGAAGAATTAGCTACTAGTTATGATGAATTAACAAGTTGGTTATTAGAATATGCTAAAACCCATGGGGTTAGCTTAAACGATTTAATTGGTAAATTCTCTAAAGGCAAGGAGGATTTCCTTGGTTCAGATTATGAAACTCAAACAGCCAATTATGAAACTTATATGGAACAAGCTGCTCTTGCATCTTATACGAAACAATATAAAGCGATTTTAGATGCACAAAAAGATTTCAAAGAGGCATATTCTAAAGGGGATTTAACCGAAGCAGCAAATGCTAAAAAGCGACTGCAAGATACCGTACAGGCTGCTCAAGATGCGGTTAAAGGATCTGATATGGAGGGAACTTTAGATGTATGGTTTGGAGAACTTATTACAGATTCTATGCAAACTGCATTTGCAAATATTGATTTCGATGTCGCGTGGGATGAGGCTGGTAATAATCTTAAGACCTCTATTAAGCAAACTTTAAAAGATATTAATCTTAATAGTGATATAGACATACTTAATCTAGGTAACTTTATTGATGAAAATGGTAAACTAATAGAGGGTACAGAAGGATTTACTCAAGCGCAAGCAAATGCTTATAATACTCTCAAAACAAAAGCAGCCGAATACGGGATGTCTATTGATGAATTAATTGCTAAACTTGTTCAACTTGGGGTTGTTCAAGGTAATACTTTTGCGGCAACACCCATTGAATCTGCAGGAAAAGCTTATTCTTCATATGCTTCTACTCTTGAAAAGTTTACAAGTGCTGGAACTATTGCTAATGAGATTCTCTATGATAATATTGAATTAACTGAGGAGCAAGGGAAAGCCTTACAAGAACTTATTGGTTCTGAAGCAGAATATGCTGAGGCTGTTGATTCAAGTAATGGTTATATTGTTAAAAATGCTCGTCTCGCTAAAGATCTAATTGCAAAAAAGAGATTGGAAGCTGCACAAAATGCTAAAGTGGAAAAGACACAAGCTAGATTGCAATATTATGATTTGTATAAGCAAATTCATAAACTTTCTCAGGCTAATGGAGAACTTTCTGCTAAAAACAAAGATCAAATAAACATTTTATATAATGAAATGAAAACGGTTGCCCAAACCATTCAAAAATATGCAACGTTAGAGAGACAATTATTGGGTGTTGCAAATGCCTATACTGAGTTCGCAAATGCTAAAGAAATAGATGATGCAAATACATATGATTCTGAACTTTCTGAGATGGTTCAATATCTTGCTAATGCGTTTAATACCGGGGAATTGGGAACCGCACAGGCGCAAGCAGCTATTAATGGGCTTGTTCCTCAAGAGGTTATAGATAGAGCTGGTACTCTTGATGAAAGAATGCAGCACATCTATGATTATTTCACTGGTGGGCCGCTGTCTAAATACGTTACTGTAGAATTTGATGAAGAAGGTAGTATGACTTCTGCAGAAATTACTATGGATAACGTAAAACAGTTTATAGAAGATGGTATTGCAGGAATTGATGGGGTTCAAGCATTTACAGGTTCTTGGGAGAGTTTTGATTTAGCTCCAAATATTAAATCCTTATCAGATCTTGCAGAAGCATATAATCTGACCGAAGATGCTATATTTGCAATGTTGCAAACTGCGGAAAAGTATGATATATCTTGGCTTGGTGGAGATTTCACTACTTTGATGGATCAACTTATGGGTGACGATTTGGAGTATAATCTACAAAAAAATATGGGCATCATTTCCGAGTATGAACAAAAATTAGCTAATGGAAATGCAACTATGGATGATGTTCAAAGATATAAAGATTCTTCGGCAGCGTTAGCTGAGTACACTCAACAAGCTAGAGAGAACGCAAAGGCATATTCGGATGCTTCTGTACAATATAATAAAGCTAAAGAAGAAGCAGAAGCAGCAAATAAGGCTATTGCTGAAGCTGGAGAGGGAGTAGATACATCAGACCTTCAAAAGCAAGTTGATAAAGCGATAGAAAAAATGCAAGAGTATGGTCAAATCATGGCTGATAATGAAATGACAGAACTCATTGTTCAAGTTGCGATTGATGATATTGATGTTGATATCAAGAAAATTGAAGAACAATATAGCAATATTAAAGAGCAAGTCACTCAAGGCGATGATGGCAAGTGGATCGTAAATTCTGAATTTAAGGGAAAAATGTCACCAGAACTTAAAAATTATATTGCTTTACTTAATGAAAGACATACTCTTGAGGTTATGCAAGGAGAAGAGCTTCCTACCGTTTTAAATGTTCTTGAACAAATTAGAGATATTTTAAATACAAATCTTGAGCTTAAGGTTAATACTGATGATGCTACGACAAAAACATCAATATTCGCAGATTTATGGGAAGGAATTAAATCTAAAACGGTCACTTTAACCATTTTAGCTTCTAATGTGGTAGAAGGCATAAAAAAGTTTATTGCTGGGAAAAAGGGAGAGGGCGAGTTTCAAGGTAGTGCTCATGCAACTGGAGATTGGGGATTAAAATCAAATGAGCATAATGCTCTTGTTGGTGAACTTGGGCAAGAAACTGTTGTTGATCCTCACACTGGTCGTTATTATACTGTCGGAGATAATGGAGCCGAGCTTGTTGATCTTCCTAAAGATGCTATTATATTCAATCATAAACAAACCGAAGAACTGTTCAAAAATGGGCATATAAATTCTCGTGGGAAAGCATACGCGGAAGGAAATGCACACGTTGATTTGGTAAAAAAATCTACATATGGAGTAAATACTTGGACTAAAAAAATTAATCAAGTATCACCCGATTGGGGCTCTTCATCTGCTGCGGCGGCTGCTAGTGCTGCTAAGGCGGCAGAAGATGCTGCTGAGGATGTTTCAGAAATTTTTGATTGGTTTGAAGTTTTACTTGAGGAAATAAATGAACAGCTTGATTTGATGAGTGCCAAACTTGAAAATGCAGTTGGTATTGAAGCTAAGAGTAGTATATTAGGGGAACTGCTTAGTGGAAATCATTATAAGCTTACTGAATTAAATGAAGGTTTAAAACTTTATACAGATTATGCTGCTAAAATGCTTAGTAAAGTACCAGACGAATACAAAGAAATGGCTAAAAATGGTGCGGTTGCTATTACTGATTTCCTTGGGGAAGCTAATCAAGAAACTGTTGAAGCGATTAATAATTATCGTGAGTGGGCACAAAAGGTTGCAGACCTTAATCAGCAATTAGAAGAAACTCGTACTACAATTTCCGATCTACGTGTTCAAACTCTTGATATGATTCGTACTGAATATGACAATGAAATTGGGCTGATAACTACTGCCAACGATCATATTCAGAGTACAATAGATTTACTTGAAGAAAAAGGACAACGTTCTTCTTCTAATTTCTATACAGAGATGATTACCAATAGTGAGAAACAGCTTGATAAGCTTAAAGAACAGCGTGAGGCTATGCAGAAAGAACTAGATGATGCTGTTGCAAGTGGTGATGTCAAGAAGTATTCTGAAGATTGGTATGATATGCTTAATGCCATTTATGACGTAGACAGTGCAATTATTGACTGTAAAACTGATATTGAGAAGTTTGATAATGCTATCTTAGAACTTCATTGGGAGAATTTTGAGAAAATCATTGATGCTCTTGATGCAGTTTCTGATGAGGCAGAGCAAATTCGTAGCATTATAGATGATTCAGAAATTACTGATGATGTTGGTAATTGGACAAAGAATGGCTTAACTGCTCTTGGTATGGCTGCTCAAGAAATGGAAAAGGCCAGATATCGTGCTGACCTTTATGGCAAAGAAATTGAGCAACTTAATAAAGATTTTTCTGCGGGTAAGTATAGTCAAGATGAGTATAATGAAAAGCTTAAAGAGCTTAAAGATGCCCAATGGGATTCTATTGAAGCATATGAATCTGCAAAAGATACGCTTGTTGATTTGAATAAAACTCGTGTAGAAGCTGTGAAAGATGGTCTTCAAAAGGAAATAGATGCATATGAGAAGCTTATAGATAAGCGTAAAGAAGACCTTAATGCACAGAAAGATGCTCATGATTGGGCAAACACATTAAAAGATCGTACTGATGAAATAGACAAAATTCAACGTCAAATTGATGCAATGGCAGGAGACACTTCTGCTGCTGCAAATGCTCAACGTAAAAAGCTTCAAGAAGAACTTGCAAATGCGCAAAAAGAACTGGATGAGACGTATTATGATAGAGATATTGAAATGCAACAAAAAGCATTGGATGATAGTCTTGAATCATATCGTCAGAACAAAGAAGATCGCATGCAAGAGTTGGAAGACTATCTTGAGAATGAAGATCAAGTTGTCTCAGATAGTTATGCATTAATTTTGGCAAATACAGATGCTATTGCTTCTAATCTACAAGAGATTGCCCAAAGATACGGCATTTCTATTTCAGAGAATGTTACTGCTCCTTGGGAGTCTGGTATGACTGCATTAGGGACTTATGGGGAAGAGCTTGATTATGCAACTAGTTCTTATGTGGATATGCTTGAGAAAGTTAGAAAGGAATTGATTGATCTTCAGATTGAAGCTGATAAAACTGCTGCTAAATTAGTAAAAGATATCAATACTTCGGCAAATCAGTCACAAAATGCAAATAAAACTCCTGCTCCTTCTCAATCTTCCACACCTGCTAAGTCTGCTCCATCTTTAACTACCGGATCGCAAGTTGTTGTTAAGCCAAGTGCTACTACATTTGCTCGTGATGGTGGAAATGGTACGAGAATGCAAAGTTGGGTTCCCGGAGGCACCTTTACTGTCTATCAGGTTTCTGGTGATCAAGTACTTGTTGGACTTCCCGGTAAGGGTTATACTGGCTGGGTAAGGAAACAAGATATTGTTGGTTACGCAAAAGGTACAACTGGAGTTAAGAAAGACCAATTCGCGGTAATTGATGAGAATGGTTTGGAAGAACTTGTTATGCATGCTGATGGTGGTAAACTTTCTTATCTAACCAAAGGTACTGCCGTTGTTCCTAATGATTTAACAAATAATATTATGAAATGGGGAGAAATTGATCCTGTAGCAATGTTAGACAGAAATAAACCTTCTATAGGTGCTCCTCATATCATTGAAAACCAGATGCAAATAGATATGAGTATTGCAGAAGTTGTTCACATAGAACATGCAGATCGTGACTCTATACCTGAGATACAAGATGCAGTGAAGAAACAATTAGATTCTTATATGAAGAACCTTAATTCAGGTATTAAAAAATATACAAGGTAAAGTTATAGAGGGGCTGAGTATTCAGCTCCTCTAATTATAAGGGAGGTGTACTAATGGCTGTATACCAAAAACATTTTAATTATCAAAATAAAAGTAACACAGATTTTGGTTTATGTGTCGTGACTTTTTCTCCTGATAATGGAGAGTCTGATAGTTATTTATCTATGGAATCAATATATACAGATAATTATAATGGTACGATGCGTTATGATTATGGTGCAAAATATGATGCTACGACGATGTTATATATTACAATGATTAAAGATAATTATAGCGATTTTTCACAAGCAGAATTACGACAGATATTGAATTGGTTAACTGGATTACGTAAAGTGTCATGGCTTGATTTATATAAAGATGATTCAGATGAAATTTCTTTTTCATTTCTTGGTCGTGTGACTGATGTTAAATTGCAAAAAATGGATTCTCGTGTTATTGGGTTAAAAGTTGAATTTACATCAGTTAGCCCTTGGGCATATTCAGGTATTAGACAGCATGATTTATCTTTAGATGGATCAGAGCTACTTTATCCCATACTTAATGCTTCGGATGAAGATTCAGTATATGTATATCCGAAAATTGTTTTTACAAATAAAAATGCAAATGGCTCTTTACAATTATTAAATACAACAACTGATGAAGTAACAACATTGAAAAACTTAGCAATGAATGAAATCGTAACAATGGATAGTAATAAAATAATTTATTCAGATAATGCCTCAAAAATATTTGGAGAAGATTTTAATTATCAATGGTTGCGTTTTATTCAAGGATATAACCACTTAAAAATTACTGGTACAGGGCATCTTGTTATTGAATATAGAGATATCTTTAAAGTTGCTGAAGCTTTTGATGATAATGATTCTATGAATAGTGTTCCGGTGAACCAAAATACATTATTACTAACTGAAATAGAATTATTAAATAGTCGTTGGGTACGAGAAATTAGTCCAGAAGAAGGAACTATATATACGCAAGTTCTTTCTTTAGAAAATACTACTGAAAATTCTAAAATTAATTTACAGCCGACTGACGAGCAGCTTCTAGCTTTACAAGAGAAAGATGTTGAACTTCAAATTGTAAATAATAATGGAATGATTATGGCATATGCATATGGAACTGCTCCGACTACTAATCTCAAAATGCAGGCAACAATTGAAGAAACTAATAAGGAATTAGTATATAGCTATGCTTCGGTTATATTATATGCTAATGCATGGTATGGGCAAGGGGATATTTATACCCAGCCAATTTATATAAAAGATTTAACTTCTAATTCTATAATTGATATCAATATAACAGATATGCAGGCTGCTTTATTAGAAGACTCGGAAACTATGTTGTTTATTCAAAATAATAATGGAAAGCCGATAGCATATGCTGTAGGGTATAAACCAAATATTGATTATGAAGTTGGACTGACTATTACAGAAACAACAGTTCAAAATTAATTAAACATGAAGAGTAGTTAGGAGGGGTCTAATTGAGACTACCTAAAAATATTTTATCAAATTCATATAGGCCCCCTGCGATATACTTGTGTCAAACAAACAAGGATCGTATTGGTGAGCTTAATGTAAATAATTTTAAAGGGAATTTTAAATGGCATACTTATAGTGAAATTTCATTTGATATAGATAGAAAATATTGTGATATTACTACTGGTGATACTATTGTTAATCCTTATTATGATAGAGTTCAAGGCTTACGGTTGGTCTTGATTGAAGGGTTTGGATATTTCCAATTACAAGATCCAGAAGTAGAAAGTGATGGAATTAAAGAGACAAAAAGCATTAATGCTAATTCTTTAGAATATGATTTGTCTAATAGATATCTTGAAAGTTTTATTATTAATAAAGGTGTTACTGGTAGTATTGATGGAGTGCAATTATATAATGCAAATGACCCTGAACATTCTTTATTGCATTTAGTTATTGCAGAAAAGGCTCCAGATTGGCATATTGGTCATGTAGATGCGGAGTTAGCTACTCAGAGACGTTTCTTTGAAGTGGATAGACAATCTGTTTATGACTTTTTAATGAATGATATGTCCGAAACATTTAAATGTATTGTTATATTTGATACTTATGATAATTCTATTAATGTTTATAAAGAAGAAACTGCTGGGAATGATACAGATGTAATTATTACATTCGATAATTTGGCAAGCAATATAAAAGTAAATTATTCAGCAGATGATATTAAAACTGTCTTAACTGTTAAAGGAGCGGACGATCTTAGTATTCGAGAAGTGAACTATGGTTTATCATATATTACAGATTTATCATATTATCATACTGTAGATTGGATGGGGCAAGATCTCTATGATGCATATGCCAAGTATTTACAGGTTGTATCTTCTCATGTTGATGAGTATCAAAAAGCTTTAGCAGATATTCGTAGATGTAATATAGAAATTTCTGAATTGAAAAATCGAGCAAAACAGGATTTGACTGAAGCTAAAATTAGTGATTTTCTCGATTTCTTAATTGATTTTTATAAAAACAATACTGTAAATGCTGAGAAGATGGCAGATTTAAATGTTGATTTTGCATATTTAGATCGTACTAGCTGGAATACTTTTAAAAATATTATGGAAAATAAATCTGCAACAAGTGAACAAAAAGAGCAAGCGATTGAAAATATACTTGATATTATTTGGGATGCGTATGGTGTTAATAGTTTGAAAATTTTAGAAGCGAGTTATAAAGGTGTGCAGGTTGTTCAAACAGAGCAAGGCATTTCAGAAGTTTCTAATAATGATTATTATCAATATCATGCTAATTATATGATGTTGATATCTGTTCAAAAAGATATTTCACAACGCGAAGCATCTATTGCACAAGTGCAACAAGAATTGACTACTGCTAATAATATTGTTATAGCAATAGCTAAACAGGTAGCTATACAAAATAATTTTACTTCTGAACAAATTGTTCGTCTTGCTCCATTTTTGAGAGAAGATGAATATACAGATGATAATTTTATTGTAACCGATATAGATACTGAAGAAGATCGAATAGAAACATTAGAGGCTTTATTAGAAGCTGGTAATGAAGAATTACATCAAATGAGTCAGCCTAAATTATCTTTTAGCACTTCCATAGCAAATATTTTTGCATTAGAAGAATTTGCATCTATAATTAATCAATTCCAACTTGGGAATATGATAAAAATTGAAATTCGTGAAGGTTATATAAAGAAGTCCAGACTTATGGAAGTCGAAATAGATTTTAATGATTTTAAGAATTTCCAAGTAACTTTTGGTGATTTGTTATCTATACGTGATGAGGCTGATATTCATGCAGATTTGTTAGCTCGTGCTATCAATGCAGGTAAAAGTGTTTCTAAGAATTCTTCAGCATGGCAAAAAGGTTCAGATGCTGCTAATGAAATTAATAATGCAATTAATCAAGGATTATTAGGTGCAGCTACAGAAATTAAATCTATTGATGGAACTCAGGCAGTCAGTATGGATAAATATGGTATTCATTTACGAAAAATGACTGATGGGAATATTGATCCTGAGCAAGGCTGGATAGTTTCAAATAAGTTTTTATATACCGATGATAATTGGAAAACAACTAAAAGTGTTTTTGGTAAATATACATATGATGGGCAAGAAAGATGGGGATTACTTTCTGATGCAGTTGTTGGTGGATTAATTCAAGGTGCAGAAATTGAAGGTGGTACAATTAAAATTGGTAAAAATCCAGAGACAGGAGATTATACTTTTATAGTTACTGCTGACGGTAGAGTGCAAATTAACGCATGGGGCGGAGAATTATCAGATAAACTTAATGAAGTTTCAGGAAAAGTTGATGCTTATTCTGTATCTATTGAATCAAGTAGTGTCCCTATGTTTGATGAAAATGTGCGAAGCACAATCTTAATATGTTATATACTCCAAAACAATCAGAAAATTACTGCGCCTAGTGGCACTACATATACATGGGTTCGTGCATCTAATGATGAGGCTAGTGATGCAGTATGGAATAATGATGTAGCACATAAAAATAATACTTCAAATGTTATTGTTATTGATGCGGATGACGTAGAAAATAGCGCTCGTTTTATATGTGAAGTATATATACCCTAAAGGAAGGTGATATAATGCCGGTGCTTAAATCAAATCCGATTACAATTATAGATAGTTTAGATAATATTAATTTAGAGTTATTCGTATCAAGTAATTTACCCTTGGCACAAGTACTTGATTCTACGGGTTCTATTTCTCCCTCTTGGGCGAAAACTCCATTGGTATTAACACCTTCTGTTTATGTTAGGAACCAATTAGTTAAGAATCCTGTAATTTCGTGGCAAAGACGTTCTGGTGGAGGCACTTATACAAGCCAATTAGTATCTGGTGAATCCGTAGTAAATGGAGCATTAACGGTTAATAAAGATTTATTAGCTACTGATGCTAATAAAATTATTACTTATAAATGTACTGTACAGTATGGGACTATATCCCATTCTATAGAAACTTCATTCTCGTTAAATGTCCTTGGTGCTGATGGTAAAGATGGATCAAGTGTTTCAATCTTAGGAACTGCTTATATAGCAGAGTCTATTGAAGAATGTGTTGTAGGTACAAATTATAAAATTTATTCTGATGCCAATTTAACAACTCAAATTGTAAATCCTGCTATAGGTGATGCTTATCTTGTGCAGGGGCATTTGTTTGTTTATGCTGGAGCGGAAGATAATCAATTTAGTTGTGTAGGCAATATTAAAGGGGTAGGCATTACACATATTACTGGCCCAGTATCTAATGGGCTTGTCGATACTTATACTATTCATTATTCTGATGGGACAACTAGTGCGTATCAAATAAAAAATGGTGCAAGTGCTGCTTTGGTAGACATCACTCCTTCTGCTTTGTATTTTAAATCTACTACTGGTAAAAACGGAACATTTACCCCAGAGTATATTTATCTATATCCTAGATTCCAGTCTGTCACTTATAGCAATTGGCAGTATTCTGTGAATGGTGGAGTTACATGGGCATCTGCTTCTGGGGCTAATGGTTTAACTATTGATACTTATAATTCTATTGCAAATAGTTTAAGGATTAGTAGAGATTCTACGTTGTATACAGATTCAATAACTTCTATTTCATTCAGATGTAATACTACGAATTCTGCAATTTATGATATTGTGTCTATTGCAAAAATTTATGATGTTGTAGATTTGCAAATCGGTGGTAGAAATTTAATCCCAAAAACAGATGAAACCACGGAAATAGTTAGTCCTTCTACAACTAGAAGAGAATATTGTCGTACCGATTATGATTTAACTCCAATATTTGATAAATATGGGCTTATAGAATATACATTAAGTTTTGATTTATATTCTGAATTAGCTGGGCCTATGCAAATATATCTACAAAATGGTAGCGGGGCTGAATATGCTTTTTCTAAATCAATTCAAGCTACAGAAGAATGGCAAAGATATTCGTTTACTTTTATTCCCACACATAGTATGCCATCTCTTGAGCAAAGCTATTTAGCATTTTATGGAGTATATGATTCAGGAAGAATTCCACATATAAAAAGAGTTAAGCTTGAAATTGGTAATAAAGCTACGGACTGGACTCCAGCACCAGAAGATGTTTCTGCTGCTATTGAGCAAGAATCTGGTATTGTTGCTATGCTCTCTAACGAATCACAGTTCTTTGTCGCAAACGCAAGTGGTGTTCCTACCGCAACTTCTATTGCCCTTGATGTTATTGGTTATAAAGGTGCTGTTCAGCAAAATACGACGGTTGGAACAATAACTGGATTACCTAGTGCTGGTATGACAGCGACAATATCTAATAACAATACACAGAATACAAAAATAACGGTTGCTGTTACCACAGCTCTCACGTCTTCTATAGCAGATTATGGTGTGCTCACAATTCCTATTACTATTGCTGGGAAGACTATTAATAAAAAATTTAATTGGGCTAAATCAAAAGCTGGTGCAACAGGTGCATCTAGTGTTTCATTTGAAATCTATTCTAATACTGGTCTTGTTTTTCATGATGAAGAGAGTATTACTCTGCAAACACAAAAATTATATGGTGCCACTAATATTACTATAGGTGGAACTACTACCCTTCAGTGGAGCAAGATGGTTAATGGCGTTTGGACAAATACTTGGAAATATGATAGCGGAGATAGTAGTAATGTCCCTGCAACTGGAGAAACTTTAGTTGTAAAACATAGTGAAATTAATGGTTCTCAGCTTTATCGTTGTACTCTTACATATGGGGGAAAAGCATATACCGATATTGTTACTATTACAGATAAGACAGATACTTACCAGTCGAATATAATTGCACTTGGTGGAAATGTTTTAACTGGTGGAGAAGCTGGCAGGATTGCTTATGCCTCATTGTTCCAAGGGGCAAATGAAGAAGATAAGCTTTTATGTCCAATATACTCATCTGGTACAACTCCAGTTGCAAATAAAACATATTATGTCCTTGAAGATGGCGTAATTACTACTAAGAAATATACGGGCGGTATATGGGTTGCTGATAATACTGTCAAGCAAGAATATTTATATACATGGTTTATTCTTGATAAGTATACTGGTGAGCAACAAGAAATTGGTTCTGGAAAAGTTATATATATTACAAATGATGTTATATCTCGTTCTGGCATAGTGCAATGTGTTATTGGAAACGTGTCTGTATGTGCAGAAAATTTTACAGACGCAAATGATCCAATTATTGGTTCTGAAGAACCAAAGCTTGCTTCTAAAGGTCAACTATGGTTGAACACTGATGATGGTTTATTATATGCTTATGATAATGGATGGTATCCAGTAAACTCTGGGCAAAATAGAACATATACATCTGCACCAATTGTACGTAAAGATTGCTGCTATTATAAAATGGGAGATCTTTGGATTGTTGGAGAGAATGATTCGGCATATACAGATGCAAAAGTTGGAACATTATTAATTGCAACAAATGATTTGCAAGATGCAGACAATTGGACTGTTGCGGAATGGAAAAATAGACTTGCCGTTGATTGGAGTAATAAGCTCTATTATGATGAAGCTCTTAATACACTTACAGATTATCAGAAACGACTTAGTGCTTATATGAGTTTTGAGGTCGATGGTCTTAAGATTGGTGCAAATAATACAGAGTTTTATACTAAAGTTACTCCTTATGATCTTGGGTTTTATCAAGGTTCAGAAAAAGTTGCTTATGTAAGTAATAAGAAGATGTATAATACTTCTCTTGAAGTTTCAAATGATGTTCAAATTGCAAAGCATAAGAGTGATGAACAACCAAATCCTCAGAAACCTTATTTTATGATTGGCAACTTTAGATTTATTATTGAGGAAAATGGTAGTATGAGCATTGCAAGGTCTCTTACCATATCTCCTCAGCCAAGAGTCAAAGGTTATAATGTTTCTGGAAAAGTTATTACAATTTATTTTACTCCGTGGTCTAGTAATGTTTCTTATGGATATAAATCTAATCACGATAGTACAGCTATCGGGAATATTCAATTATTAAATGATGAAGGAACTGCATTAGGAAAGACTACGGCAACTGGTGCTGGTTATATAAGAATAACTGCATCGGCTAATTTGCCAAAGAATGTACTCATAGTTTTGCCATATCATGTGGTGTATAATATTGGACAAGCTAATTCTGATTATGATTTAACTGATGTTGGTAACGATGCAATTACTTTGGCAATTACCACTGATGTATAGGAGGTGCAATAAATGGCAACAAGTGGTTCTTTTACTACTATGTCTTATGAAGGAAGAAGTTTAACTTTTTCTTGGAATAGGACTAGTACAAATATAGCAAATAATACATCCACTATTGCATGGTCAGTATATGGTAGTGGATCTTATACTTATGGATATGTTACTTGTGGTGATATTGATATTGTTGTTAATGGTACTACTGTATATAATAGTGCTCAAAGTGATCGTGTAGACGTTTGGTCTGGCACAGTTGTTGCAAGTGGTACTACAACAATTTCGCATAATGCAGATGGTTCTAAATCTTTTTCTGCAAGTGTTAATGCCGCAATTTATAATTATGCTCAAAACTGTAGCGGAAGTGGTAGTTGGGCTCTTGATACCATACCTAGAGCTTCGAATATTGATAAAGTCGCAAATACAAGTGGAACAACAGTGTCTTCATTAAATACAGGCAATGATGTTCGTGTTTATTTCACGCCTAAATCTACTGCATTCAAATATCGTGTTACTGTTTCTATGAATGGTAACTCTGTTCAAAATAACGCTTCTGGAGTATCTGTATCTTCAACTTCTCAGCAATATTATCAAGTTAATATACCTCATTCATGGCTTAGTAATAAAGAATCAGATACTTTAACGTGTAAACTTGAAACTATTAATGGAACTTCTGTTATAGGAACAGATAATTGGGCAATTTCTATGGTTGTGCCTGCATCTATTACACCTAGTATTGGGGCTGTTGCTAGTGCCCCTGTTAATAGCAATGCAACTATTAATGGGTGGAATATTTATGTTGCGAATTATTCAAAGGCAAGGATTACGTGCTCTGCATCTGGAAATAGTGGTTCTACTATAAGCAGATTTCAAATTTCTGGAGATGCTACGGCGACTGTGAATGGGGCTTCTTTGTCTTATGATATCAATTTGACCAGTAGTGGTTCTAAGACTTTTACTGTAAAAGCCATAGATTCTAGAGGTCGTTCTACTGGCAATGCATCTGTAACAATTAATGTTGTTTCTTATTCTACTCCTACAATACAATCATTCAATGTTGTGCGTTGTGATGCCAATGGTAATATTAATGCAGAGGGTACTAGTGCAAAACTATCTTTTGTTGGTTATTATACTGCAATTGGTAGTAATACAGCAACTGTTAATTTTGCATATAAATTAGCATCTGCTTCGACGTTTTCTTCACTTACTAATTCTGCTACTGGTTCTGGAGGCTCTGTTAACGGGAATATTATATCGAGTACGTTTGCAATAGCAAATGACTATGATCTTAAAATTATTTTAAAAGATTCTCTTGGGAATACTGTAGAGAGAACTGTTAGGCTTGCTAGTGTAACTCGTACTTTAAACGTCGCAAAATATGGTAATGGTGTTGCCGTTGGTAAGATGTCTACCGTTTCTACAAATGGAGCTGCTGGTAAGTTCGAATGTGGTTGGGATGCTAGTTTTGATAAAAGCGTTAGTATTGATGGTATCCTAAATGCTAATAAAAATATTTATATGGGTGGCTCAAAAGGGCAAACTTCTGGTTTGTCTATTGTTTTTTCTAACCCAGATTCTTCTGAAAATCCGCATAATTCATATATTTATGGTGGTAATCCTGCTGCTCAAACAGCGATAGGTTGTTGGGACAACAAAAATGGTAGAAATATATGGAGTTATAATGATTCTTCTAATACGTTTGCTATTGGTTCATCTGATGCGACCATATCAATTAAAGGAGCGGCGCTTTCAGATTTTGTTGTCCAGCAAGGAGCATCGGGAGCATGGACAATACGTAAATGGAATAGCGGCATAGCGGAATGCTGGAGACAAATTACCGGAACCATTACAAATTCTGGGACATGGAATAATTTTAGAATTTTTTCTGGTGGCGCAGATTTCCCATCTGGATTTTTTATTGCAAACCCTAATGTTCAATATTGTTGTTATATAGGTGCTGGATATGCAATTAATTGTAGAGGTGCATTATCGACAACAACCAGATTTAATTGGGCTGCACTTGGAACTGATAGTGATGCTAATGTTGGATATACAGTTGATTGTTATGCAATAGGTAGATGGAAGTAAAATTAAGGGGGTAACGTTTTATACGTACCCCCTATTTTTTTGCGTTTTGCTCTTTTAAATGATTCCTAATTACATTTAATATCCAATTATTAACTGATCTATTCTCTGCATGTGCCGCCATTTCTATTTGAAATTTTTCTTCTTCTGGCAAACGAAATGTTATAGTTTTGGTTCCTTCTTTCATAACCATGCTATCAACTCCTCTTTGATATTGTAACAAAAAAAATAAAAAAGTGCAACCACCCTATTGACAAAAGGTGATAGCACCGTATATAATAAAAACAAGGAAAAATTGATAAGGTGAAAGCACCTGTAAGAAGTCAAAAGAAGGGGAGTGACGAAAAATGAAAAGTAAGGAAAAGATAAGTAGATTACAAATTTTAATTTTATCATTGCTTAAAAATATGAATGCTTCGTCAAGAAGCACAGGAGTTAGTATATATGAAGTGCAGGATTACTGCGATTTAAATAAATCATATATCACTCTATTTAAGAATGTTAAAAAGTACATTGAAGCTGGTTATATCGCCGAGGGTCTTCAAGACGGTAAATGTAATACTTATTATATAACAAATAACGGTTTAGAATTATTAGAGGAGGTAAAATAATATGAAAGAACAAATAGGAATTTTAGGTGTAGGACAATGTGGGGGTAATGTGGCTTCCCTATTCGAGCAAAAGAATTATGAGTGTGTTTATATCAATACTAGTATGGAGGATTTAAATAGTCTTAAAAATGCAAAATATAAGATCCACGTTAAAGGAGGAGAAGGTGCTAGTAAAAATAGAAAAGCTGTATTGCAACTTGCAGCAGAATCAATTGAAAATATTATAGAAAAAATTAATGAATTATTGCCACAAAAATATTTAATAGTATGTTTCTCTGCTGGTGGAGGTACAGGTAGTGGGCTATCCCCTTTCCTATGCTCTTATTTGGCTCAGACAGGACGAATAGTTGTTCCAGTAGTAGTTTTACCTGACCATGAGAAAGAAAGCGTTAAAACGTGCGAGAACGCCTATAATTGCTGTAAGGATTTGAGCACGGTACAAGGACTTGGTTCAATGTTCCTTTTAGATAATGAAAAAGATGACAAGTTTGCAATTAATGCTCAATTTGTTAGAGAATTTGATGCAATGGTTAATATGACAACAATTAGCTCTTACGGTAATATTGATATTTCTGAAATAAAAACAATGTTATCAACATCAGGCATTGCCATTATTTCAAAACTATCAAAAGCTAAGAGTATTTCGTCCCAAATATTGCATAGTTTTCGAGACAATATATATGTTAACATTGAGAATAAAACTCCTACTTATATGGGTATTTCTACTTGTAATAAGAGCCTTGATGTTTCTGATATTACAAAAGAGTTTCAAACTTCTTTATATGATACATTCTATGGAGTCTCAGAAAATCGTACAGTAACGGTTCTATGTGGAATGAGCTGGCCTATGGAAAGGTTAGAGATGTATAAAGATCGCGTAGATGCATTGAATTTGCCAAAAGTCTCAAATAATTTATTTGAAAGTTTAGCGCCGAAAGTATCTGCTAATGCTCCTCAAGAAAAAGTTATGGATTCAAGAAGTTTGTTAATGAATTTCCTAAATAATTAAGGTGGTCGATTTCGACCACTTTTTCTGTACCAACATATTGTACTGAGGTATGATATATTGTATAATATTATTAAGGAGGTGTTCAAATGAACATTGATTATTCAAGACTTTCTAGAGATGAAGATAAAGCAAATTATATTTCTATAGAGAATCAAAAGAAAATTATTCAAAGATATACCGAAGAAAATGGAATTGTTATTGATAAATCATTTGAAGATGATGGTTATAGTGGATATACAATGGACAGACCAGCATTTAATGAAATTAAATATTTAATAGATAGCAATATGGTTGATACTCTTATAGCTAAAGATTTATCACGTATTGGGAGACATAATGCAAATGTACTTTTATTCTTAGAACGTGCAAAGGCTCATAATGTAAGAATAATTCTTATAGATGACAATTATGATAGTGCTAAAGATTCTGATGATATGATAGGGATTAAAACTTGGTTTAATGAAAGATATGTTGTAGATGGAAGCCGTAAAGTAAGAAGAGCCCTTGGGGTCATGCAAGAAACTGCTTCTTTGGTTGGGCAAGTCCCATATGGATATGTAAAAGATGATTTTATTAAAAATGCATATCATGTAGATCCAGACGCAGCGATATATGTACAAAAAATATTTGAATTGTATGCAAATGGAGCGGGTTATTTAAAAGTTGCAAAAATAATGACTGAAATGGGCGCTCCTACTCCAAATGTTATGTATGCTCGTCGCCAGCAAGAAAAGGGTTTGTCATCTAAAAGACCTATTAGCAAAACATGGACTGTTGATATGATAAGAAGAATGGTTACTAATGATTTTTATATTGGAACACTTAGGACTAAAAAGGGAGAAACAAAAGGAATTAACGGAAAGAAAAAAAGAAAAGAGAAAGAAGAACATTGTGTTTTTGAAAATGCTCACCCGCCTATAATTACAAAAGAACTTTTTAATTTAGTACAGGAATTAAATGAAAAAAGAAGTAAAGGGAATGGATATAAAGGAATAAGAAAATATGAAAATCCATATGCCGGGTTACTTGTTTGTGGGGATTGTGGAAGAGGTTTAACAGTAAATAATTATAATAAAGATGGAATCACTGCTTATGCTTGTAGAAACTATAGAGAGAATGGGAAGGATTTCTGTAGTGCTCATAGCATTAAAATGCAAGAATTAAATATAATTGTGAAGGATTATCTATATTTATGTCGAGGAGCTCTAAAGGAGATGATAGAGTCACTTGATAGTATTTTGAAAGAACAAGTTAAACAAGTAACAGGCAAGGATAATAGATTAAATGTCTTGGAGAAGAATATTGAAGCAACAAAATTAGAATTAAAAACAATTATGGAAAGAAAAATCAAGGATATAACATCTAATCCATCAATGGCAGATATAGTATCTGAAATGTATGATAAAATGCAAGAAGAAAAAATGATAGCTATTGATTCTATGCAAAAACAAATAAAGGAATATGAGAATATAGATAAAAGTAAGAGCGAAATTAAGCGCAATTTTAAAAGCGCATTGGAAGTATTTGATTCTATATTAAAGGCAGATGAATTTACACATAGGCAACTAAATACAATAATAGATAATATTTATGTCTATGAAGATAATGTTGTGGAAATACAACTTAAGGGAGAATTGAAATCAATATTTAAGAATCAGGTTATGATAAGAATGAGTAAAGAAGAACGTATGAAGCTTAATATCATTAATTACATAACTAATGTTTCTGCTTTTGGTATGACAAAGCTTATTGCAGAAATTAGAAAAAATGATTCAATATCACATGATAATCTGAAGAGTATATTGGATCAATTTATTGAAAAGGGATATGTTATCGAGGTAGAAAAGAATAAAAGGAATAACACTCTCCCACCATATATATGTGTTGAGGAAAGAGATAAAATGATAGACGGATTCGAAATACGTACTGACATGTGTAGCATCCACAGATGGTCAAATGTAGGTACTAGTTTAGAAACACTAAGTAAGATGAGTACATGGATACAAAGATATATATAAAAGGCTAGGGTATTAACCTAGCCTTTATTAATTCAGATAGAATTGATTTCATATTTTTATCTCCGCTTCTTAAAAAGACTACAGTTCTGTCTGGATATTGATTTTTAAGTTTGTCCATTTCTTCCTTAGTGGTTTCTTTCCCTATTGGAATATATACTATTCCCCTATCAACGTAATTCATAATATCACCTCTTAATAATTAAAGGGACGGCAAAAACGCCGACCCTTATTTTTTTTACGTTTTACCATTAATTTTGTACTGTTTCAATTTTAATAATAGACTCAAGTACCTGCACAGCTTTATTAAAGTCAATGTTAGAAATTGCATAATCAAAATCATCACGCATTATCATCTCTATGAATTGTTCGTTTTCGGAGAAACAACGTTTATAAAATGTGAGGGCATTATCTTTGCGTCCATTGATAGCACGTTCTTCTCTAATGTTGTCTGATACATGAATGTAGATTGTGACAAATCTAATATCAGATAAATCTAATTCGAGATTATGCATATATTCGATCCCTCGATAATCAATACAGTAAAAATCTGATTCATATAACTGCTGTTTAGTTGCAAAATATTCAAATTCTCCTATGCGGGTATACGCAATCATCTGATCTCTATATTGTTCCACTTCATCTGAATTGATAAAGGTATGAGTATCACCTTCACCCTCTCTGCGTGGTCGCGTTGCATAGGATTTAAGTTGGGAATAACCATATTTTTCGCAGAGTTTGGATACAAGCGAGTCTTTACCAGACCCGCTTTTACCAACTATAAGAAAAGCTGTATGCATACAATCACTCCTTAAGTATAAGATTTAGAATAATACCACCAATAAGAGCTAAGGCTGTTGCAGAGAATGAGATTGTAGAGCCACCAAATACCAAACCGCTAATGCCAAGAGATAGAACTGCAGATACAATAATAAGATTTTTCTGTACGTTCAAATCAACCTTTTGGAGCATTTTAACACCAGAGCAAGCAATGAAACCATAAAGGATAATGGCTGCTCCTGCGAATACACAACTAGGAATTGATGCTATAAAGGCTTGAACTGGAGCAATAAAACCAAGTAAACCAAGCATAATTGCAGCAGTTGCAGTGACCCATACAGAGGCTACACGGCTAAATCCAATTGTAGCCACCGACTCACCATAACTGCACGAGCCTAGACCACCAAAGCAAGCACTTATTAGATTACCTACGCCTTCTCCAAAAAATATCTTTCCTAGACCGGGATTGGCATAAAGATCTACCCCAATAATGCTTCCAAGAGCTGCATGGTCACTAAGAGCTTCCATGCAGGCAGATATGGTATATGCAATGAACATAATAACGATAGGGATTATTGCACTCCATTCAATGACACCCCAATGCGCAAAAGCGAAATCTGGCATTTGTATAAGTGTTAGATTATTGAACACTGAAAAATCTATAAGACTACATACACCAGTAAGAGTTAAAATTACAGCTATTGCATATCCTATGAGTATACCGAGTAGGAATGGAAGGATACGTATAATGCCTTTAGCATAATGAGAGATAAATGCAATGGAAATCATAGTAATTAAAGCTACAATAACACCCCATTGACCAGTTTCTCCAATGTATCCTGAAATAAATCCCATTAAATTGATACCTATTACACACGTAGTGGCCCCAATTAGAGATGCAGGGAACACCTTGTAAATTGATTGATAAGGTATTTTAGTGAATATAAATCCTAGAATACAATAAACAAGACAGGCTGTAAGTCCTCCTATTGCGATACCAGTATAACCGCCTATACCTAAAGCAAATAGTATTGGAGCAACAAATGCTCCACTGTTACTTAGAAACATAGGGGATTTACCTCTAGTTATAAGAAGATAGCTTAGAGTGGAAAGTGCTGCTCCTATAAGAGCTCCAGATGTAGCCACTCCACATATTTGTGCTATAAGTACTGTGGCAACAAATACAGAAAGAACCATTTGTAAACCAAATAGAAGCATTTTTCCAAACGGGGGTCTATCGTTAATTCCATAAATCATGTTAGTTTTCCTCCTCATTAATTGTTTGTTCCCAATATTGTTGGTTAATTTTTCTATAATTTTCTGGAATAATATCATACTTTATATTTGACCATATATATCCATAACCAAAGTTTTGAATACCATGGCAACAATTTCTGATTGATTTTGTATCAGATGTATTTAACGAATCAGAGGCAGTTATATATGAATTAAATTTTGCAATTAAATGTCTTGTTTCTGGGTGATATTGATATACAGTTATCCCATCTCTACTACATGAAGTTAGTAAGCTTTCTCTAATAATCGGTTCTTCCCCTTGTTTAGCAAGATAATATCCATTGCAACATACATATCCATTTTTATGTGTTACATATGCGCTTATTGCTGCAGGAGTGATATTAAAATATTTTGCTGCTTCAACTCCATTTTTAAATGTTAAACATAAATTACCAATAGCATCATAAGCATTAATAGGTATGCCATAATTAGGTGAAATATATGGAGATATTTTATCATCTAATCCTAATCTCCACATTGAATTACAACATAAATTATTTTTATTAATCGCCTGTCTAATTGCAACACCACTTACTTTCAATATTTTCCCAGCATATGCAGCACTAAAATAACTATTAATTTTATTGCCATTAAGATCATATTGCGATACCCAATTAATTTTATGAGACCCTCTTCCAGTTCTATCAATATTATATCCCAGAGGAGCATAGCATTCTCCATTGTATATATCTTCTGCCCAATACCGTTCTTTAATAAAAAGTTCTTCTCGATTACATTCTTCTAGGATCTCATACGAAAAGTTGTTTACTCCATATTTTTTAATCGCTGCATCTATAGCTGATTTATGATGATGCCCTGCCCCAATTTTATGTTCGTAAAATCTATAATTAATATCAATTGATTGCCCAATATAAAATTTTCCTGATAATAAATTAGTTATTTTATATATTCCAGTAATAATTGGCCCAGTTTTAACTTTCCCCATAGGCATTTAAGGCAACTCTCAATTGTTCAATTACTTCATCGATACTTGAACACATAACACCATAACGCTTAAGCATTCCCACGAGTAAAAGATTAAGGTAACTAAATTGGGATTCTGCAAAAGAATGAAGCATCTCAATTTTAGCGTCCATTACTGTACGAGAGCATTCTCTTGAATCAGTATATAGAGAAATAATCTTCTTTTTAGTATTTCCTGTTCTTTCAATTTCTTCTTGGCACATTCTTGCGAAATAAGCACATTCACAAGTTGTTCCTATGCCGGGAGTATCACCATCTATAATAGCTATGACAATATCGTCATGATCGAGATTTTGAGTAAAATCGCCATATGCTATATCTTCTGCTGTAGCACATTTTGTTTTGTCATTAATACTATTATTACGCTGGCTAACGTATAGTTCAATCTCAGGGAATTCCTCTTCAATGCGTTGGGCTACTTTTTCATTGTAGTCTCTCCAGCATTCTGCAAATATTTGAGAAGCTAGATATACTCTGATTTTTTTATTCATATTTTTTCTCCTTATCTTTTCAGTTAATATTTGTCCTATATACATTATCTACCTGAGCTTCCGAATCCTCCTGAGCCACGCTCAGTTTCATCAAGTTCATCTACTTCATTAAATTGAACATCAAGCACAGGCAGAATAGTAAATTGTGCGATTCTATCCCCATGCTTAATTACCTGAGTTTCATTGCCGTCATTATATAAGGCTACCATCCATTCGCCTGTATAAGAACAATCAATGATACCAGTACTATTTGATAGACGTAAATGTCTCTTGATGCCCATACCACTGCGCGGGAACACAGCCGCAAAATAACCATCTGGAATTGTTGTTGCAAATCCTGTATGAATAGCCACAGCACGTCCCGGTTCTATTCTTATTCCGTTAACATCTTCTTTTATATCCCAGTCAAAAAATATATCATCAGGACAATCTGCATAAATATCAAAACAAGCATCTGTAGTGTGTGCCTTTGTGGGAAGTGTAGCAGTGTCACTTAGCTTCTTAATCTTAATATCAATCATATTTTTACCACCTATATAGTCCATCGAGAATGTCGCATAAAGCTCTTTCTGCATTCGTTTCATTACGCATAGTGGGATATGAGCCATAATCTTTCATAAAAGCCGTAAGCAGGTCGTTATAATGGTTAGCAGCCATTTGAATTTCTTTCTTACGAGCTTCTTTCTCCTGTTCTAGTTTCATCTTCTTACTCTTTTCTTCTGCGACCTTACGGTCATGAAGGCAATTAGTTTCACAAGCTATTCTGTCTTCAATATTTTCATACTCTTTGCCACAAATTCCGCATTTATACATATTTATTCCTCCTCATTATTTACTATAATATAACGACCACAATGGCATTCTCCAAGTTCTTGCTTACTAATTTGATCTCTAAATTCTTTACACATACATTTAGTATCAGGAATCTTTTGCAAAGCACATGGACAATAGCCATCATTGTCATTAACTTTTTCTATTATTTCTTCTAAAAATTCTTTATCTGGGTTAGTTATAATTTTAATCATCGCTTATTTTCTCCCCGTATTGATTGTCGCTGGCTAAATTAATCCCAAGTACTTCATCATAGTGTGGTTTATTATTGGGTACATAACGACCAAATTTTACTATGATATTTTGAAACATTTTTAACATATATAATTCTGGAAGCTCATCAGGATAATAACCAGTATATATAATAAATGGATCATTACAGCCTTTATATCTAAAATAACTAATTAATCCAAACACTTCATCGAACTGCTCAAAAGGCTCAAGCCCTCCTATGCATATTGCTTTTGTTATTGGATTTTTAATATAAGCATTGTATATTAACTCATAAAGATATGTTTGTGTTGGCTGCTTAATTAATGATTGATTTTGACATACCGATATATCTATATTAGCTTCTCTGCAGCATTTCCAATCACAGTATGATGTAATAAGGAACATGGAGGGAACTTTGTAGTTAACAAAGTCCTCCATGATTACTCCTCTGAGCATAATAGTATCTGTCATGACATAATCCCATCTTTATTAAGGACATTGTACCAACGACGCTTATTAAACTCTTTCTTTCTTATCTTCTGATATCCACTTACAGGAGTGTAAAATCCAACAACTCTTGCATATTGATCCGCTACAGGTTTGCCACACTGAGGGCAATTATTGGAACCAATAAAAGCATGCTTATCTTCACAAACATTAATTTTAGTAGTAAATGCAAAATATATTACTCCCTGAGATGCTACGTAATTTAGCATATCCCATGCCGCTTCTTCATTGGGGAAGCGATTTTCTATATCAATATGAGCTATACAACCGCCACCACATTTTGCATCAAAGAGTTTACCAAGACGGCATTTTTCCTGAATGGTACACTGCTCAGTAAGAGGAATCCATTGATTGCTATAAATGAAGTACTTATCTTGCTCGAACAATAGATTATCTGCGGTGCATATAACTCCTGCACAATTTTCTGCGGGGATCATTTCAATATTGAATGTGAAGTCGCAATCAAAATTATCCTTCACTTCATTCATTGCATCAAGAATTTGAGTTGCAAACTCTACTGCTTCATCGGAGTATGACTTATTACCAAATTCATCTGTCTTGATTAAGCCAAACAAATCCATCACCTCATACATACCAATGCCACCAATTGTACAGAACTGCTTATCAAGTTCAACTGCTCCATCCTGATAGTTGGGTAATAGACCCTTTTCTATGTTGCGCTTTAGAATATGTCTCATAGATGTAAGAGCCTTGCAATCAAGCAGAACTCTATCTTTAAGTATCTTAAGGTACTTCTTCTGATTGAATTCGCTCTCATATGCTATACGCACAAGGTTAATTGTGCTAACACGACAAGAACCCACTGAAAGTGCTGTGCCACCAATACTATTAATGAAAGCATCAAGTTTTTTAGTATCACTGAGAAGTCTGCAACAATTACTAAGTACACCAACATTATCACTTACAAAGAAGTTACTGTCAGACCACTTAATATTATGAGTTGAGCACCAACGAGCAAAAGGCTCATCAACAAACTTTCCATTCTGATAAAGAAGAGAATAAGTTAATACAGGGAAAGTGAACATCTGCTCTTCTCTAATATCACTTACAACTTCCATAAATATTTGCTGACACTTAATTAGTTCTTCTATTTCATCAATTGCACAAGAACCGTCAGGAAATACAACTCCTCCAAATAGCGATTCAAGATAAGGTCTATCAAAAATAGAAACGTTTGTAAAAGCACACTGGTCTATTCTAAGGAATGGCTGATTAAGCCTATATACAAGCTTTTGAAAATTCTGACGAAGATAAGTGTCTGGATCTTTTAGATAATATCCATTTTCTACATCCTTCTTCCAGAAATAATATGCCCAAATAAGGACATTAGGCATTCCTACTGCACCTGACTGACGATTACTTAAGAATGAAACAAATTCAATGACATCATCAAAATACGTAGTAAGATGTTTAGGAGGCTGATTGTTATATCCCTCAATAAAGAATAGTCCCTCAGTAGCAAGTCTTGTAAAATCATTCGCCCAACAATATGGGAAATAACTTGCAGTTGCAGAGTCATTTAGATAAAACCCCTTGCTGAATTCCTGTTCAAGCCACTGCTTTGCAGTTCTGAGACCCCACTTTTTCTTAATCTCAAGAAATATCTTATTTAGAGCAAAAAGTTTATCTTCACTCTTACCCTTTTCAGTCATAAATGAACGTATATCCTTATGCCTTGCATTAGCATTAGGGTCTATAGTTGCATCTGCCATAGTATCATTATCTACGAACTTATCAAGAAATTCACTGAAATCAAGCTGGCTAGGATGAATACCATTAATATATTCAAATTCTTCGCCGTACTTCTTCTTCAAATCTTCTAGGCAGCGTTCAAAATCTTTAGTTAACTTAAGTGTTATATCCATACGCCGCCTCCTTACTGTGCATTAACCCATGCTACCGCTTGTGTAAAATCCATGAGTTCATTGTCTACTTCAAGATAAGGTGCGGTTTTAATACCTTTTGTAAGCATAGTATTTACATCTTCTACCTCGGTATAATTAAGACCTTTCTTATCTAGTTTCATAGTTAACACTTTACACTTGGGACAATGAGTCGTATAAAGTATTATCATAAGCCTCACTCCTTCATTAATTCTTGATCTTCTTTATAAATTTTTTGTATGGTATCTATAATTTCATCCCAAGTTTTACACCTGTGGATGCCATATACCTCATCATGCACATTTTGATTCCACGACTTTTCTAAGCATATTCGATGGCAATAAAGGTTTGAAATAAGATTTGCGGTACAATCATCCACCATAATATCACCATGAAGCAGACTTTTATCCCCTATACAGATAATCCTTGAACTATCAATAAAGGGGAAATATGCCTGCAGTAGCTCTATCTTCCATGCGAAATTACTGTAATGTGTAGATGTAGCCACAAATACCTCGAATCCATCATCAATAAGCTTTTTCATTCCCCATTGTGCATGATAGACTGGACTGAGTGAACGCCAAATATCCTCTCTTAGCCAAAGAGCGGTATATTTCTCTGCAAGTTCAAAAGGTAGGCATTTATATATATCAAAATCTGTAAAGATATCTTCTGTATAATCTGTGCCATTTTCTTCATTAAATACCTGCAGTACTCGACCATTAAGGTCGAGTAGAACATCGTCACAGTCAATTATTAGCTTGTATTTCATTGTACCCTCCAAATTAATTTTGTGCTGTTTCCTCTTCACCAAACTTAGGCTCTTCTACAGGATGGTCAATTGCTTTCTGGCAGAATTTTCTGACCTTCTTTACAATTCGCTTCATATCTGCCATAGTACGCTTACCGGGTTTATTCATCTCTGCATCAATCATATTAGCAATTGTTACAGTCATAGCACGAGCACCAAGTAGCATACTCTGAGTGCGAAGCTTTTCTACAACGTCTTTTACTTTTGCTTCAATCTTGTCTCCTACTTCCTTAGAGACATCCTCATCTGTAACGATGGGATCTTCAGTGTTGATATTAGTTTCGTCCATACTTTATCCTCCTTAAATTAATTTTGTATTGTACAATACAGCACCATTATTTGTTTTTGTCAAGAGGGTTCAGCTAATCATGTTAATGAAATCTTCTTCACTAATGATAGGGATATTAAGCTCCATTGCTTTCTTATTCTTACCGCTGGTGCTAGTGGTATCATTATTAATAAGATAGTCAGTCTTTTTACTTACGCTAGACACGTATTTGCCCCCATTATCTTCAATAGCTTTTACAAGTGCATCCCTATTAGCATAGTGAACTAGACTCCCTGTGATACAAAAGCTCTTACCATCAAGATTAATACCATTTGTAGTATTTTCTTCTTCTACAATAAAATTAAACTCATTATCAATACCATTCCAAAGAGGATTAGGATTAACCCAAGCATCATCCATTGCATCTGCCATAGTTTTACCAAAATCATCGAGAACAGTAAAGTCAAAACCATGTTCCCAAGCATCAATAAATTTACCATAGCTACCACCAAAGAACTTAGAAATCGTCTTACTAGCAGCATTTCCAATCAGAGGAATCCCAAGTGCAGTAATAAAGTTCTCTAGCTTCACATTTCTTGAATTTTCAATAGACTGCAATAGATTTTGTACTGATTTCTTCCCGAGACCATCTAAGGAATATAGTTTGTCGGTATGCTCAGAAAGGTGATAAATATCTCTAAAATTGTGAAGAAATCCATGAGAAATCAAAAGCTCAAGAGTCGCGGAACTTAGCCCTTGAATATCCATTGCCTTTTTAGAAACAAAATGTTCAAATTGGGCAAGGTGCCTTGCAGGGCAATTATTATTAGGGCAATATAATACATTCGCAGTTCCTGTATTCCTAATCTCAAGAGTGGTTCCACAAGAAGGGCACTTATCAATTAACGGCAATTTATAATTTTCTGGATTATAATCAAGATTAACTTCGATTGCTGGTACTACCATATTGCGCTTGCTGCAACAAATTCTATCTCCAATTCTTAATTTTAATCCATCAATATAATTTAAATTATGTAGTGTAGCGCGAGATACATTTGAATCTAGTATCGAAATTTCGTCGAACAAGCCAGTTGGAACAACAAAGCCATTCCTAGATGTATTCCATTCAATTCCACGGAATGTTGTTTCAACAAGATCATCTTCTTCCTTTTTTGCAATACCATATCTATAATGATGGCCAGTTCTTCCAAGAGAAAGCCCATATGCATAATCATCATAACGAATTACTGCCCCATCACATGGGATTCCATGGTTATCTGCATATTCATGGATATTTTTTATAATGTCCGCAAATTCTTCCTCTCCAATTCCACCAACTTTTTGATGATAAATTACATCAAACCCTAAACTAGCAGCTAATTCAAACCTCTTATAAAGAGAATTAATTTCGTCCATGCCTTTAATAACATCAAAGAGCATAAATCTCATATGCCGTTTCGCACACTCTTTGCTGTCTAATAGAGAAAGTGAACCGCTTGCTAGATTACGGCAATTTGCATATTGTTCTGATTCTGGAAGTATTGCATTAATTTTATCAAAATCTTCTTTATAAATTACACTTTCACCAACAACAGTTAAGTCTTTATGATATTTAATTTTAAGAGGCACATTGACAAACGTTTTAACATTATGAGTTACAAGGCTTCCAACTTCACCATTACCTCTAGTAGATGCTTCTACGAGTTCTGCATATTCTCCGTCAGATTTGTATACTAATTTTGTTGTTAATCCATCGCCTTTTATCATAACAAGAACATCTTTGCCCCCTTCAAATTTTACAACATCTTCGACAGATTTTGTTTTATCTAAACTCAAAAGCGGGATGTCGTGAACTACTTTAGGCAATGCATCAACAACTTCGTATCCAACAGATTGCGTAGGAGAGTTTGTAAAATAACAATGAGTTTCTTTTTCTAGTTTACTCAATTCATCAAAATATCTATCATAAACATCATCAGAAACTAATGGTTGATGATTATAATAAGCATTTCGATATTGATTGCATAATTTAATAAGTTCTTTAATTCTATTGACTTGATTCATCTTCTTTGTACCTCCATATAAAACCGTATGCTGTTTTTGATTCTCCTCTACAACATCTAGCTATATAACTTCTACATATACCAGTAGTTGATTCTGCACTTAGTGGACTATCGTATTCACTGATAAACTCTCCATTTATATTAAATTGTAAAACTGGTTTCTTGCGAGATTCACTGATTTTTCTTTTTGCTTCATCTGTATGCGTCTTCCCCTTCATCCATGTTTCTTTGCCTTTTAGTGCTTCTGATATTTTTATTTTTGTTTCTTCTTCTAATGTTTTTCCATATCTAGGATTATTTTCACCTTTTGTTGCGTTGCTAATTTTTTGTTTTGTTTCTTCTGTCAGATGAGTTCCAATGCGTTTATTTCTAATTTTTTCTTTTGTATCTTCCGTATGCGATTTCCCATAAAATGGATTGTCTTCTCCGCAACGACGAACTCCATATAAGGGATTATTTTTTCCCGCAAGTCTTCCCTTATTGGCTTCACTAATTTTCTTTTTTGCTTCTTCACTAAGTTTAATTCCTGTATGACTTTCTCCTCCAGATGAAAAATTATATCCGAACTCTGGAATATTCGATTTATATTGTTCAATTAATTCCATTTCTTTCATTTTGGCTTCTTTTTCATTTAGATCTGAAAATAATATTTCATGTTTAAAATTTTTCCATCCATATTTTTGAATTGCTCTCCAAAAATATTCATTATGTCTATATCCTTTGCCGTTTGCCCAACGCTTTTCTGGTTTTTGGCATGTTATCCCTATATAAACCTTCCCACTAGGGCTTGTATGTTTATATACGCAATATGTTTTTTCTACATTATCCATAACGCTCTATAAATAATTTTTTGTACCTTTTACATTATTTATTAAACCTCCAATTCCAATAATTTTGTATTGTGATGGAAATTATTCCATCAACCTTTTTTGATATTCCTATATTAATCTTATCCTTAATGCATCATCAATGAAGTATAACCTTCTTCTTGCTCTTGCCATTCCATCATGTTTGCCACTTTCTGCACAACTTCAATGGCACACTCTTCACCATAGCAGCCATTCACCCCATATTCACAATTCATATGCCCGACACATGCCTTGTTATGGCAAGGTGCTTCTATTTGTAATTTATTCAATAGTCTATAAAGCTGATCATATTCATTCTTAGTCATATTCATCACCAAACCAATACTCGTAATATTCAGGATCTTTTTCCTTGATAATAGCTAAAGTCTTTTCATTATTTTCTTCAACATATTCCTGCCAATCATCCCAAGTAAACTCCCATGGATATTCTGCCTCATCAGACCGCTCAAATCCATGGTCTGCACAATGATGACATACCCAGCGATGCCACTTGCCGCTATCAAGTTTATGCCATCCCATATCTCTTGTAAGGAAGGCATATTTTTCTCCAGTAAAGTATGGAGCTTTAATAAGTCCACATATAGCACACTGATAATGAGATTTCTTTTTATGATAATAAGATCTGCTAACTGGTTCTACAATTGAATTTTCAAACCAATCTAAGAATTTATCGAATATTCTCATTATTGTTTCTCCTTTAATTCATGATTAAAAATAGCTAAGTTTTTACATTCAGGACAATAATCTTTGTCTTCTTCTGCATAATGAATCCATCCAGCTTTCCTTGCTTTGTATAATGCTTCATTATAACTCTCTGCATATTCACTCTGTTTACCGCATTTATCACAAATTCTATAATATGCAGGGACATTCTTGAGATAACTCCAAAAGAGTATAGAAAACAGGGCTATCCACCATTTATGAAAAACAATAGCAAGTACAACCCAACAAATTGTACATATACTATTCTTAATAGCCAATGCCTACCATATACTTTTATTCATATAGAGTACTCCTTTTTAACTTCAACACTAATTGAAACAATATCTTGTGCTCCGTTGGAGTTGTAGCCAAATTGTTCTCTCCTGATAAACCGATCCCAAAGATAACAAGTAACATGTTCTGGAGTTACTTCAGCTATCCAACCAATGGGCGTACCATTCATAAATACTGGAATCTTTACAGCACGTTGGTCATATGAGCCATCATTCTTAAAATATATTTCCATAATTTTCACCTCTTTTATGAGAGAGATTAGAACGGATTATTTAAATTTCTTCTCCCAACCGATTTATAACCTCAATAAGTTCATTAATTTTTTTACCCATAACACCAATATCAATACTGCACCAATTTAAATCATTTTCAGTAGTAACCGTCTTGTAAACAGGGAAAGATTTAGTATATTCCTCAGCTAACAGTTTAATCTTACCCTCGTCCTTTTTAGTGAAATCATACTGACCAATGCGGTTGAAATGGTATTGTTCCTCTGGAATGCTCCAAGGCCCAGATATAATGCCATCATTAGATGTCATCGTAATATAGTTGTGGTCTACATTGGAAACCCAACCAATGAAGCCTGCAACAGTTTCAACATAGTCTCCTACATGAAATTCGTATTTCATATTATTCCTCCATCATCTTTCTTAAATCAATCCAATACCAATAGTTCTTCCACCATTTATAATGATGGAACAATGCATTTTTAATATTCCACCAAGTGAACATTCTTTTTATTTCATGATCTTGTACATAATGCTTTTCTCTAGTACCATCTGGACTGCACTCTTTCTTAAGTATTTTCCAATAATGATTGCCATGTTCATCATACAGATTCCCTTGATTAATGAAATAACGTTCACTTTGATACCACACATCATCCATGAGATGACGCTTATTACATTCTTTAACAGAAATAAGCAAATTCTTAAACTTTAATCGTAAACTGCACCAAAATCTTTTCATTCATTCACCCGCACAAAATCTTCGACTAATACAAATTTATTCTTCATAAAATTCCCAAACCCAATGCATTTAGATCCCCAACTATTCTTGCCATTAAAAATAAGTCTGCAAGGGATATTTTTTATTTCAGTTAATCTCAGCCCATCCTCTTTTGAAAGATCAAATAACTCAATAAAAGCACGAATTAAATAACCTAAGTTTCGGGTATTATTATAACCACTCATTGGCCATACATTAGAGCACTGGATTTCGAAACAATTACAATTTCCGAAATGAGCAATGGTGTTTATATCTACAGATTCAATTATATTATTTTCAATGCAATAACCCATAGATTCTATTTGTTCTTTAGTTAGAATAATGTCTTTAAGTTTCATATTATTCCTCCATATTCTTAATCAGGAAATCATAAACATCTTCCCAGTTCTCAATCTTAATCTTCTCGTCGTTAATCATAATGTCTCCAAGCTTAAAATCAAGTAACCAATCACGCTCATATATAAAATAAGAGAGCCACCCTTCCTCATCCTTAAACATTTCAGAAAGTAGGTCTATCATAATAGCTGTAGGCTGCGGGAGATATATTCCCCCAAAATCAGGAGAGAGGTCGCGCAGAGCTTCATCTACGGCATTTACTTTGTCTTCAAATATTTCAAGACGCTCTATAGTATTAACAAAAGTTTTTTTAGAAATCATCGTTCATTCTCCTTATTTTTCCGTTTATTTAACCAGTCACAATATTTCTGGCATTCTTCCTTGGATGTAAAGCCAATATACTTGCCATAATTAAGCTGTTCGCGCTTCTCAATAGCATCATCACAGAACTTATCATACACAAATTGAATTCCAAAGTCTACGAAAGAATAATCATAGCTATTACTTCCAGTACTTTGATAACTTTCATCAAGTCTATAATATCTTTCAGATGGATAATTACTATCCTTAACCTTGTATTTCAATACATCAATCCATGTTTCCTCTGGTTCATACCAATAATCTGGCTGAGAACATGTGCATTGTTTACTTGTGGTTGTACCATCAGGCCAAGTCAAAACCCACTTTCTATCGGCATTACACTTATCACACTTAGGCTTTTCATGAGGCTTATTATCTGCAAACCAAAGCTGAGATTGTTCAATGGCATCCTTAAACAGATCGTCAATAGCAGTTTTATAAAATTCTCTCTCTACTTCTCTGCGAAGATTTTGAGCTTTGTATTCCAAAACACTTTCTTTTCTTGACACTTCTTGCGCTTTATCTTCAAGCTCTTTGTTGCGCTTTTCAAGATATTCATTGCGACTTTTAAGAGATTCCATGTCGTTCTTTAAGGAAGCTTTAGCTGCATCAACAAGTTTTGATTTTAGTTCGTCAAATAATTCATCAGCTTCTGATGGCTCCCACATGGGTTCCTCATAATCCCAGTAACTCATTTAATCCCTCTTTTCTTAGTAATTTCTCTCATTGCATATCTGGCTCCATATTTGCCATATTTTTTTCTGCAATGCCAATAAATCATCCAATATAAATTAGAATGTTTCATATCGTCCTCCCATAAGCGACTCATCTGTTCTAGGAGGAGTCCCACCGCTGATATCAAGTATCTGATTATAACGGCGAAGTTCTCTAACTGCCTCTTCTATAGCACATGCTGGGGTTTTATAATAAACACATCTAGAGCAAGAATACTCGGGACACTTCTGCAGTCTGTTAATAAGATCAGTAATCATGTTAACCTCCTATATTAATTAGCTTATCAATATAACTTCTATTCTGAGAAAAGATGGGAATTTCATTATCAATAATCCATTTGCTTCTCTGGATATAATCACAAATATTTCCTACTTCATCATACTTAGTCAGACTATCATCTACCTTAATGCAGCAACTGCCACGCTTTAAAGTTGTGACATAATCATTCCAATTGATACCTTTCTGAGTCATAAGCATATCCTGAATGTCGTTGCAAGACTTACCATGAAGTTCTTTCTGGCTGAAGTTTGCTTGACCTACGGACTGGATAGAATTGCGAGTAGCATCTTGCTGTCTCCATAGGAAATAATTGCAAACCTCTTCTTTAGGAATTGTAAATACACGCGAATCAAACATGGCAGTATTACAACGAGAAAAATAAATATTGCACCGCTTAATCAAATTAGCATCAACTTCCTCGTTTGTACCACCTTCAGCAAAATCGGGAAAATTAGCATATCCCCAGTCCTCAATGTTTTCACGGAAAAACTTATTAAATGCCATAGTAGCCATACTTGCAGAAACGCTACACATCTTCTGCAGGTTATTTCCAAACCATGCATCTGTGGTAAGCTCTGCATAGTCAATAAGGACTAGAGAAATTTCATCGCTCTGAGTATAACCAAGAACACAGCCCTGAATATTCTCACAGAGATATTTCATAGTCTCTTGCATAGTCTTTACAAGGACATCATCAAAGGGCTTTTGAAAACCTCTTGTAAAAGTGTGGAAGGCTTTGCCGTCAATTCTAATAATCACAGGCATTCTACGAGTAAGATAGTATCGACTGATATTCTCGTAGTTATTTTTCATTCTATCGCCAAGTGTAGTTTTATCCATTACTTTTTCTCCTTTTTAGTTTTTGTTGGTTTATCTTTGGGAAGCTCTTGCCATCCCAGAATTTTCATGTAAGTATCCCACGTTCCACGATACAACCGAGCAACTTTCATCTTATTCATCTCAGTATAAACAAGGACATCGGTATTTTCAGGTGGGGGATTTTCTATAGGGTCATACCACATACGTTCCAACCTCCATTACAAAGCGGCCTTGGTCATAAGAAAAAACAGGGGCATCTTTTTTCATCAGATCCTCCACTGCAACCAATGCTTCTCGCTCTGTGCATTCAGGGAGCAGTAGTATCCGCTCCCCATTACACCATTCAAAATATAATTCATATATTTTCATTCTTTGCTCCTTAGAAAATTAAACATATCTTCAATATTATCCATGAGGGGATAACGTTCAGTAGCACATGAGTTACGTGCAAATTCACGCTTTACCATATCTACATACATACTAGCACTGGTCATTTCACCATCAAACCCATCATCACCCATATACATTTCATCCCACTTCTCTCTAGACATAAGCCTCTGTGGATTAAGCGGCTTAATAGCAAGGTTATCAAAGCTAACTACATCAAACCACTGTTCCTTGATAACTTCAGGAAGATAAGCGTATAGGAGATCCTTGTTGCCCTCAATTATAATCTTCCAGATATCATCTTCATAAAGCTGCTTACCTCTACGGAACTCTTTATATCCAAGAATAAGAATTTTGAGATTATGATCTTTAAGCCTCTCAAGTTGCCCAATAGGATGTATGCCATTAATAACATGAATAACAGCATTAGGGAATTTCTTAACTGCTGAGATAAATTCTTCAGTAGGATTAGTGAGAGAAATTCCAAGGCCATAGATAAGCTTATAATTAACAAGCTCAGTGATGAGGTCAAGATTCTCCATGAAATGAGTCTGGTTTACTGTCATATTAGGAATAAGATTAAGACGTTTGCACTTTTCAAGAAAAGGGATAAGGTCTGGATGCTCAAGAACATTACCGCCACCAAGTGCTAGTTCAGTATAAGGATGTAACCTATCAATAAAACTCTCAGACATGATATCACCATGAGCACCATCACACTTAGAATCTTCGTGGCACATTGGACAATTCATATTGCATCTATTGGTAATCTTGATATCCATGGATTCTGGGAAGGCCGCTTCAAAAAAGTCAAGGTCATTTTCACGTATCTTAGTGCCATTCCTCGTATCAATGGTGACAGTATAATTACCATTCTGATATCTAACAATAGGATTCATATTCCCTCCTTAACCATCATAACCGAACTGCCCAAAAGCAACGACCGTATCACCATTAGGTGTTGTGAAAGTCTCGCTATAGTCTTCAAGATAATCTCTCCAATAATTCTCATAAGTATAAAATTCCTCATCTCTAAAAATATCCTCAAGGTCTTCACTATCAAGCTCAGTCAAATCTTTTTCAGGAGGATATTTATTATCTGTAAGAATGTCAATAGCTTCTTCTTTCGTTACAAATTGCTTTTCTTTGTAGGGAGAATTAGAACTCCAACCACCATTCTCATTTAGATAAACTTCTCCTGCTTTCCACTTATCATAATCACTTTCTAGGCACATTGTGAGTGAATGTGTGCTAGAACTATTCGTCTCAAATACATTTCTTCTGGTCTGTTTCATAATTAATTCCCCTTCCAATACCATTCATAATTATTGTAATCTTCCATATAATATGGATTTTCAATCTTAGATGTCATCTTAGTATGCCAGTCATAATTTTCAAAATACTTCGTGTCTCTTTCTACGAACCCTCTCTGCTCTGTATCACAGTTATCATTCCCTGTAAATACTAGACCTTCGCTAAGGAAACGTATGAGCTTATCGCCATCATTAAGTAGCTCATCAACAAAGGCTCTGAGTTCGCCTCCATGATCAATATAACCATTGTCAAGACTGATATAGTCTATACCATTATCGCTATTCCAAATATGAGTTCTAGCCTCTCCAAAATGATATTGAATTCCATGTGCGTCTAGAATGTCTGTGAGTTTTTCAAGCTTTTCTGCAACTTCATCTGCTGTATCAGATGTTTCATAAATCGCGGTATAAAAATAATCTGTTGGGCTTACTTCATCCCATCCCCAATCAAATTCTTCAATATAGAATGAGAGATGATTTGGGGCATCACTACTCTCCTTTGGAATAGCCAGTGAATGTGTGCTCGACGAATTGGTCTCGAATACATTATGTCTTATAGTTCTCATTTTGTTCCTCCTTAAATAATCATGTCTTTTGCAAAATCTATATAATCTTTATCATTCATATATTCTGTATCAAAGAAGGTAGAAAAATCTTTTTCTGCACTAATGACAATATAAAGATTTCCCAGATCACTCTTACATACACCTTGATTTTTGTTTTCACAATCATCCCCTTCGGCCCAATCAGTAAAATAAGCTTCTTCAGTTTGATCTTCATAATGAACAATAATTTGAGTAATATCATTGTATTTCTGTAGTCGTTCAAAAATAGTGGTCTTTTCTAATCCCCCAAACGGACGATACTCCCGATCACCCTCAGAAAAAAGTTCTATCACAATCGTGTCAGCAATTGCCATCCTAACGATACTATTGGAGGCAATTCTTTGTATGGAATAATGCAGATCATCAATAAGAAATGCTCCAAAATAATTTGCACCGATATTAAAGCTTTCGCAATTTTCAAGAACAAATTCAATGGATTTAATGTGTTTCATGTTGCCCTCCTTTAATTTTGTACTGTTAATATACCATAGGATTGTTTATTTGTCAATATCGCAAAAATACACAAAAGGTATGACTAAAATGCCGTACCAATTGGTTAATGTGCTGCAAGGTCTGCTTCATATTCATCTTTTCTTACCCAATGATATCCTTTAACTGTTCTATTTATATCATTAAGAGCATAACTAATGGAACTTTGGTTCGCTGAAACTGAATTTGCCGCTTCTGTAATAGTTAAAAATTCATTAACAAAATTATATTGCAAATCTAATTGGATGATTGGAACATCGTAGCCATTTCCTTTTATATTATATTGATCTAAAAAAGATAATTCTTTATATGTCCACCGATATTTACCCGCAGAATAAGATTTACCTTGTAGATTACTTAATATAGTTCTATACCCTATTCCTGTTTTCTTGGATGCCTCAATAACCGATTGATATTTAGCAATAAATTTCCCATTTAAATCATATTGAAATACTTCTTTTTGACGTGATTTTGAAACGAGATTATATTGACGCCGTTTATTTTCTTCAGAAGTATAATTCTTATAGCTTTGTAATCTTTTTGAAATTGAGTGTCTATCGCAAGATAATTGTTCTGCAATTTCTTTGACAGAGAACCCTTTGTCCCATAATTCTTGTATTTTTTTAGCATCTATAAATGAGCTACCGTCTCCGCCACGAGTCATATTATACCCTTTATCCCTTCCATCTAAAATGCAACAATCATAATAAGATATCCAATATATTTCTCTTTCATTTAACTTTTCATCATCACATTCTTCAATTGTTATAAATGAAAAATTTTCAACACCATATTTGCGTATTGCTTGATGAATTAAGTGATTATAACTTTTTTTATTTTTATTAAAACTTTCTTGAATGTGAGATTTGAATCTTTTTTCAATATTAATACTTTTACCAATATATTTTTTGTTATTAATTAAATTTTCAATTTTATAAATTCCACACATAACACTTTTATGGATGAATCATTTTATGTATTTTTTACACCATAATGTACCTCCTTTATGGGGTATTAATGTGCCTCTAAATCACATTTATGTAATTTTTCTATATAATCTTTTAAAAAAATAGGCATAGCTTTGTAATATTTAGTTTCTAAAAATGGTTCCATATGTGTTCCAATAAGCCACACACGAAATGGATTTGAACCATTTATTCCATAAGACATCCAAGCTGATAAATTTTGATGAGAATAATAATGTGCGCTTTCACACTTATTCCCTTTATTATCTAGAAAAGATTTTACATATGGCTTTCCTATATCGTGAAATTTTGCAGCAAATTTAATATCGTCATTATAATTCATTTTGTATGCATATTGATTTGCTTCCATACAATGATTATATATATCTAATGTATGATGAGGATTGTCATGTGAAATCTTCATAGAATCAATTAATTTATCACAGTACTCATCTTTATTAAACTTATCTGGTAAAATCACTTTGATTTCATTGATCCCCTCATCATAAAATACTGGTTGAAATCTTTTTAGCATTCTATCAATAACTTCTTTGCCAACGGTACGTTCTCTATCTGCATCACGTTCAATACAGGTTTCAATAGGTGCCCAAATAATATGTGCTTCAATTTTTACAAACTTAGGACACAGAGAAATAATATATGACCTATCCTTACGAGTTATATTTGTTGCGTCATAAATAACATCAAAACCAAAATTCAAACTATTAATTGCCCTAGTCTGCATTCTGTAAAACACTTCATTATTATCACCCTGAGTGCCTTCGTCTCCCCATAGCTCTTTGCGAATTTTATCTGAGCTTAGATAAACCGTATTACTATGTTCTGAGAGATATTTCTTAGCATATGTAGTCTTGCCTGAGCCGGGAGGCCCAACAAGAAGTATCAAAGTTGGCCTATTCATTATTTTCTCCTTTTATTTTATTGCTAAATTCTTTGATGACCTCATCAAATTTAGCATTAAACTCTTCCTGTGTTATTTCTTTATAATGATTGAAAGAATCATACCCTTCCCCCCAAGCACCAGAAAAGAAAGTTTTGAATTCAAAAGGAACTTCATCCTGTGTAATGTATATTGCTGGATATTGATATTGATTAAAGTGACTACCAGTCATAGTCCACTCGACTTGGGGGACATTTAGTACTTTAACATAAGTAGCATCATTAACTATAAAACATCTTCCTATATTGGCTTGTGCAGATTCAAGGAATAATGCATGCTCTTTCTTTTCTAATTCATTGCGTTGCTGTTTTAATGCTAAAATTTGCTGATCAATTTCGTCAATAGTCATTCTTCATCTAGCTCCTTCTTAATTGCAACCTTCATAATTTCATACTGCACATCATCTAACAGTTCATCAATTTTCGCATCAATCGTATATTCGTTTTTTAAGAAATCGTCACATAGTAAATCAATATGATTGATAGCATCATTAGCGTGTGCTCGTGCATCTTCTAGATTATATAAGCCTTTTTTGACCTCTACTAAATATTCTGGATTTTCAGAAATCAAACATTTTTCATATGGTACATGGTTGATATATCTTTCAATATACTCTTCTACACGCAATAGGTGATGCAGTTGTTTCGGATCGTAAAGATATCTGTTAATCCAGTCCATACGAGATGGATAATGATGCTCCATTGCAAAATACTTTTCTTTAGCAATGCCTCTCATAGACTTAATGGCTTGGGTTGGATTATAACGTACAATTTCTTCTCTGGCTTCAATAAGTCTATTCCACTGCTCTTCATACATAGGATTAAGAATCTTATATGAAGTAAAAAGAATTTCCATGAAATTTAAATTTTGTTTTCTGAATGTCTGAATATAAAGCCTAATATCTTTCCAGTCAGTATGCTCATCATTGTCACGAATATGAGTTGTGCTCACAGGATTTTTATTCATTGCAATATCCTTGAATGTTGGAGTTACAATAAGTTTTGTATCAACGTCAGAATCCTCATAATCAAGACCATAATTTCCACTACCTTGATAGAAAATCCCGACTATTCTATCCTCTGGGAAAGATTGGAGAGCTTCTTGATAGTGCTCCCCAACCTTCTCCATTATCCATTTATCATTATGATAATTCATATTACTCCTTACTTTTAGTTATTGAAGTTTTAAAATAATTACCTACAACTGCAAGAGCACCGCATGTAATTGGAATAAGTTCAGGGGTAAATCTCGTTGTATCAAACAGTATATTAAACCCATTAGTAATTGCTGTTCCTACAATCTGTGACAGTATCCAGCCACCAAGCCAACCCAAACAATAAGTAAGAATTGGACTAAGTAGAAATATCACAGCCGTTAAAATTACCAAAAGGCATCCTTCACCTTTCTCCATATTAAATACCTCCTTAAAATTTAATTGTTAATCTGTAATTTCTACAATGTAAGCATACAAAACATCATATAATTTTTTTAGAGAGTGCCGTATGTAGTATATGACACTTCCCCAATACATATATTTTTATGACTCAAACTACATCATCCTTAATTTCTTCCTGAGCTTCTTCCATATCAGGGGCCTCAGCCTCTGCCTTTACTAGGCCCTCAAGGCACTTAAATGCGAAATTCTTATGCTTATAAGCACAGAATTTTGGCTTATTCACAATGCGAACTACAACGCCTTCACGCACATGGGTTTTACCAATGGGGTCGGGGCCATCGTAATATTTTTCAGCAATAGCTTTAACCCATTCACCGGGCGTACCCTTACGGATAGCTCTCCAAGTGCCCCATTCACCATTACAGTCATAACACTCTTCTAAGGTTTCATCAGGAGGAATAAAGCCCTTCCACATAACAGGAACAGTCTTACATCCCATCTGCTCACAACGATAACGCATAAAGTCAGGAGAATACTCTACTACGTCGCCATCTTCATTAGTCATAGTCATACGATAGACATAGAAATCAGATTGCTTAATATCAGGCAAAGGATCTCCAAAGTCATAGGGGTTAGGATCACAACCATAAGAGAAAGTCGTAGTCTTACCATACTGTTTTACAAATTCCTTATCGTTGAGCTTCTTATTATCAGCAGTCGCCATAATTGGAGCGCCAGTATGAGTAAATCCAACTACTTCATAATAAACCTCTTCACCCTTATGAAGCTTGCCCTCAAAGAACTTAGAATGCGGCTCACGGAATTCATTAGAACCATAATACCCGCCATCAAAATTTTCTAGAACAGTACGACGAGTACCAGACACATACCCCCAATCATAAATAGGAGTTGCAGAAACGAGTCCAAGATCCGCGAACTTCTGAGTCATAGCGCCAACTTTCTTACCAGACATTACCGCATTGAGAGCGGCTTGATAGATACGGTTTGTACATTTATAACCCTTAAATACAGGTAAATAGCCAGTGCGCTGAGAAGTACCATGCATCTTTAGAGTGATTTCAATCTGGTCTCCCGCCTGAAAAGCCCCAAGATTATAAGCGAGTTGTTCAGTATCTGCGTGCTCAGTAAACAGAGGTGCAATATTTATTTTCGTCTTACGAGTATGATTACCATTTGTCTGATGTCCTGTACGAATATTTCGGTGTGGAATATACTTCGTACAAATTTCATACCCATTAAATGTAGTTATAACGTCTCCCACCATAAGAGTTGAAACATCTCCAAACGATTTGAGACAGCTCAGTGGCAGAAATAGGCCATCAGACTTCTCACCACGAAGCTTAATAGAGGTTACATTACGCTTATCTGGATCCATATAACCACCAATGTTATTGCCCTCCGCATCCTTCTTACGAAGCAGATTATTAGCCTCTGCAAATTCCACAGAGAGCTGCCCATCGGTTGGGAAATACACACCAATTTGACCATCAGTATACTCCATACTCACACACACAGTATTACCAAAACATTCACCAAGTTGCAGTCTATCAGCATTAGGATGCTTGCGAAGATTTTTAATTGTCGTTACATATGCGTTATACATTATTTTCTCCTTCCGTTAATTTTGTATTCTTCTTAGTCCATTTCCACTTTATTGGCAGAGTTACAATCTGCTTCTCTCTCATCCAAGGTTTATCCTCTGGAGCATATTTATCATCTACCCGACTGTTAATTACGAAATCACCAATGATGTATTCATAATCATAGTCCCAAACATGGTCTTTGAAATCAGGAGGTATATTACTAATATTATAAGTGCCTAGCTGAAAAAGCTTATTTATAATATTTTCAATTGCATCCATTAAGAAAATTAGCGTTCCATCGTGAGTACAAATGTCAGATGTAAAATACTCAAATTCTGCATCTGGGTCATATCTAAGGGTAATCTTAGTTGTCCCTTTATCTCCTGATAGTGTTTCGCCCTCAAGCATTAGCGTCAGAGAATCGTCTTCAACTAAATGGCTCAGGCTCAGTGGTAGCACCTTAAATGGTCGTAGACATAGAGCATTCTCAAATTCTTCTGCTATGAACTCATCTGAGCAATAGCCATTTTTGATACGGTCTATTATAAATTCTTGAGATTTATTCATATATCCTCCTGTGCGGCAATAATCTCATCTAGTGTACGGGGCGTATAATCCATCCATGGCATCATGCACCCAACGTTATACATCTGGCACTGATGAGCACTATTACCTCTTTGATCATTGACGTAAATATATTTCTTTAGATGCTCCATGAAGTCGTTCTCGATGGTTGTATGAACATGTCCATAAAGCATATATGTCTTAGGATTATAATCAGCCTTATAAAAAGGAATAGGGTAATGACACATAATTACATGCTTTCCATTATCGGTAATCTCTTTATAATCCTTGATGTCCTGAAACATACCTTTAAGTTGGGCAGAAGGATTCTTAAGGTCATGATTGCCCTTTATCAACTGCTTGTTACCCTTGAGCTGTTTAAGAATTTCAATCCACCTATCTTCTTTATCCCAGCAAAAATCACCAAGAATATATACCGTATCTGCATTAGTAACTACACTATTCCAATTATTAATCAGAGCCTGATCCATTTCAGCAACTGTGAAGAATGGACGATTATCAAACTTGATTACATTTCCATGTCCCATGTGCAAATCACTAATATAAAAATTCTTTTCCATAATTAACCCTCATAAGTTTTAAAAAGCTTGCTCAAATTCATACCATTGACCTTTGCTAGACTTACTGCATAATCACAGATATCTTCATCATCCGTCAATCCTAACTCTTCAGTTAAATAATCTAGAAGAGTATGATAATCCTTACCAGACTCTGACCAACCTATTAGATCATGCCCATTAACCCTAAAGAAGTCACAAGCACTTCCTACACGAGCACCCTTAGAATAACAATACCATCCATTAAATTCGCTGTTTTCGTGTGTACTCTCCATAAGATTCATAAGGTCAGACTTTTCTATCTCTACCACACTATAAGTTCCACCAGTATAAGTAATGTTAAATGGAATCTTTTCCTCAGTAAGTAGTTTCTTAATATTGCCCTTTGATAGTATTTCAACCTTCATTAAAGTTCATCATCCTCCTCACTAATCTTCTTTTTTACTGCTTTAATTGCATCTCGAACTTCAGTTCTATGAATATTCTCTTCTATCCATTGTACGTAATCTGGATGCTTACGATATACATCTATGAGCTTCTGGCCACTATGTTTGCCAAAAGTGAGAGTATACTCATCGGGATTAACCACTGTTGTGCGAGGTTTCTCAAGATTCTCAAAATCCATAGTTAGAGTCTTACGTGATGCAAGATAATCCGCAAGATGTACAAGTTCCTGATATGTATCTACTGGTTTAGGAAGCCATTCCCCTGTCTTTTTATCTACATTCCACTGCCCCATGTGACTCTCAATGCAATGGGCTATAAATTCTATCTCTTCATGATTTAGATACTTACCATCATAATTACGAATAACATCAGCCATTAGTGCGGGGTGATTAAATTTAGTATATTTTGACTTCTCATAATCTGCTTGTGTACCACTCTTGCGCCCATCGTGTACAAGACAAGCTACACGGAGCAAATCTCTCGATCTACTTGGAATACCTTTATTGTACTGCTCAAGTTCCAGAAAGAAGTTCATAAATCTAACGACTGCCATCTGGTGGCGCATAAGACCGCCTTCACCAAGGCTATAAGCTGGATGGTACTTTCCAGTACTCGAAGCTCCTACATGCCATATATACTCAGGCAGGTCATCAAGCAAAACGATTGCAAATTCTTTAATATCTGGGTTTTCAAATGTATTTAGAATTGGTTCCAATAGTTTCTGGCGTTCACCATTCATTGTCTTCATCCTCCACGTAATCAACTAATTTTTCAACTTTTCCACAGCCGTCACATTCTTCTACATACGGCGTAAACACAATACGGTTAATATTCTTCTTTGATAGCTTATGTTTCTTTAGAAAACATTTCTTGCAATAACAACCATAATCTGTCTCACTCATTTTTGTAATCCTTTCTTTAATCAAATATTTCTTGTATATAACTATTATCACCAGTATAATAGACTTTTTTAATGCCAAGCTGTTTTATAAGCTTCTGGCAACTTGGGCAGGGCCTTGCAAGAGACTTTTGTCCATTCCTTAGCTCTCTATAAATATAAAGGCTACATTTTTTCCAATTGATATCCTTATGATTCAATAGTGGCAAAAGAGCATCCACTTCTGCGTGAAGAAAATGATGCGTATCTTCTGAAAATCTTTCTCGGTTCAGTTCTTTCTGGAGAGGATTTGTTTTGGTTGAATTAAAACCACTCGAAATGATATGATGTCCATCTGTTACTACACATCCCATATGGACTCTCGGAAAATTAGACATCGTACTTGCTGCTTTAGCTGCATTAAAATAAGCTTTATCTCTTTTGCTCAGTTCCATAATTACTCCCATTAATTTTGTACTGTTATAATAGCACAGTACTTACATTTTGTCAAGCCCCTCTGAGCTGAGAAATTAAGCCAGTCATAATCTTAATAGCATAATCTATTTCTTCTTCTGTATTTTGTCTACCAAGAGTAATACGAACACTACTTAACGCTTCTTCATTTGAAAGTCCTATTACCTTGAGTACATGACTAGGAGTTGCAATACCTTCATTACAAGCACTACCACTTGAAATACAGATACCATGCAGCCCACACATTGTAACAAAGTCCGCTCCCTTAACACCATCAATACGAACATTAATATTAGAACATATTCTTTGCTCAGGATCACCATTAAGATAAACCCCATCGATTGATAGCAGAGCATTTTTCAGTTTATTACTAAGTTTAATGATATGCTCCGTATCTTCTTCCATATGAGTAATAGAATCTTCTAGAGCTGCAGCCATTGATAGAATCCCAAGTATATTTTCTGTTCCTCCACGTTTCGAAAATTCTTGCTTGCCACCATAAATCAGGGGGAGCATTTCTATTCCTTCTTTGACATAAAGGAATCCAATACCCTTCATTGCGCCAAACTTATGCCCGGAAGCAGACATCATATCAATATGCATATCTTTCACGTTAATAGGAATGTGCCCCATAGCTTGGACTGCATCAGTATGAAATATCATACCATGATTATGAGCAAAGTCTGCCATTTGATATATAGGCTGAATAGTGCCTATTTCGTTGTTTACTGCCATGCAAGAAATAATATCTGCAATTTCAAGTGGTTCTATATCATCAGGAGCTGATATTCCAAAACTTGAGACATCTACTATTCCATTATTCTCAACATTATATTTAAAACTAGGCTGTATAGCATGATGCTCAATGTTACTTGCAATTGAAATACTACATTCCAATGCCCAAGTATCAGCTTCAGATCCCCCACTTGTAAAATATATTTCTGTCGGCTTTGCCCCAATTAGTGAAGCAATTTTTTCTCTAGCATCTTCAATAAGATTTTTAGAAATTCTTCCCCATTCATAAGAGCTGCTTGGATTGCCATAATTATCTAAGTGCTCTATAATTGTTTGTTTCGCTGCATTACACAAAGGGGTCGTGGCAGCATTATCAAGATAAATCATATTAACCTCCTTTAATTTTGTATTGTAATCATAACATATATCTTGTCATATGTCAAGGGGTATATAAAGAAAACGCCTCGAATTCGAAGCGTTTAAATTGGAGTCGCATAAGGGATTCGAACCCTCCCCTACAGCTTGGAAGGCTGTCATGCTAACCGCTAGACACTAATGCGACATATGGCTGGGGTAGTGTGATTCGAACACACGCATACAGGAGTCAAAGTCCTGTGCCTTACCGCTTGGCGATACCCCAATATATGGTGCGCCACCGGGGTAACGATCCCCGCACTCCCTGCTTAATGGTGGAGATAGTAGATACTGCCCCTACTTAACTTAAAGTTTAAGTTGTTTCTAAAACTTATCCCCAAGGCAGGTGCTCTTCCTCTGAGCTAGTGGCGCATAATGTGGAGCTGCCAGACGGATTCGAACCCCCGACCTAGTGATTACAAATCACTCGCTCTACCAACTGAGCTATGACAGCAGATCTCCCCGTCTTTCCGAGGTGTCAATCACACTTTTACACTAATAATCTTAAATTATTCTCTAATAGGAAGATGATATCAATCTTGTGTGATTACCTTTTATGTGAGGTCTTAATTGGAATCGAACCAATACCTACCCCACCATGGGGCCGATCTGCCATTGAACTATAAGACCATATTATGGGAGATTGAAGGAGCGAACCTCGCTGTTATCTCGTCAGGTGGAGCCCTGAGTTCCCAGTTAAGCGGAATCAAACCACACTGCACCAAGTTGTATCTCCCATATAAAGTGCCGAGCCAAGTTCTCGGCATGGCATATTTAACGTGGTTTTTAGAATGTCTCAAAGAAAGCTTTCACCACAAACTTGACACTTGTTATAAGGCTGTCTATCAAATTCCATTTAACTACCGCCATTCGCAGCCAGCATAGGCATCAAAGCCGATTACTAGCAAGCCGTCTCGTAGCACCTTATTTATTATGGAGGCTCAGGAGAATTACGATATCTCGACCTTGCGGTTAACAGCCGCACGCTCTGCCTCTGAGCTACTGAGCCATATTAAAATGTACTGTGTTCTTGCTGTTGAGTGGTGTAGTGTATGGCGTGTTAATTTAAACTGCTCTTCCTTATCTCCGCAGTACAAGAACTTTATTTCAACGCCTTGGCATCAGTACAAACCTATAATATATCTGCCATTCCGGGAATTGATACGGCCTTTTTCATCCGACACCCTACTTCTGTTCCTTAACTTCCCCTTGACGAGAAAGCTGTTCAATGTTCTCAGATATAATTATTTTTAAAAATTGAGAAGGCACCGCAACACCCTCTCACTGCAAGAGCGGATGAATAATAAATGCAATATTCACAACTTCAACTTACATAATTCTCATTCATTTTTAATTTTCTTTTATATTTCTGAAGACCTTCTGTCAACAAATCCAACTTACAAAAAGTTTTTGTCAATGAATAGTCTTTAAATGGCGCGGAGCCTTGGACACGAACCAAATAGCCGAATAGCTACACATCGCTTAGCAGGCGAGTCCAGCACCTTACTGGTTGACTCCGCATACTGGCGCGGGACGGAGGTGTCGATCCCCACAAGCTTTCACCTGCCCACGGTTTTCAAGACCGGTCTCAGAGCCGTCTGAGTTCGTCCCGCATATATGTTCACACTCTTTAAGATTCTCTGTGAACTGAACTACGAGATGTTTCCTCCTTAAATTACTCATGCACTTTCATTTAATTTGGCTGATTAAAGTCCAGCAATGCTAAACGAACTTTCTCATACTTGGACTCTGGCGCGGAGCAGAGGACGCGAACCCCATGGCTTTCACCACGCATCCCTTAGCAGGGGAGCTTTAGACCTTCTAAATTTACTCCGCATATTTGAAATCTAGCCCCAATCCCATATTCGAACAGGCTAGTGGTGCGCCCAAACATTTACCATTTGGATATTGCCAATTGTGCAATTCCAGCTAGATAAACAGCCTTTTTATACGCACGTTCCCATTATCCAACTAAGCTAAAGGGATATAAAAACGTATTTATTAGTTTTGAATGACGAAATCAAAAGTTAATAAATACTCAGTATTAACCAAAATAAAGTACCATTTCTGGGGGTTGTCATCCCACTACGTACTTTGGTTCTTCTAAACAACGGATTTTATGTTTGTTCAAAGGTCTTACGGGTTGCGCTTGCTACTGTATCAGAGGCGTGTAAGACTCTTGGCTCAGACGGTTGGATTCGAACCAACATAATACCTCCGGTGCGGTGCTACTGCCAGATTGAGCTACGTCTGAATATATTACCACACTCTCGTAGTGGCCAACGCCAACTGTATTCTTCTTGTTTACAGCTTGTAACTATGTTGGCTTATTCCACATTGCTGTCCGCTCTTCTACCGGATGACACACTCCCAACGTATGTGGTTTCAATTCCAGTTAGATAGCTTTTCTAACGGCGGGGATGGTGGGCCAGATTGGTGTCGATCCAATTATTCCCGAAGGAGACGGGTTTACAGCCCGTTGCGTTTGCCGATTCGCTACTGACCCATATTAATGGCAGTTTATTGAGATGCCAGCTCATTTATTTATCTGAGATCGATGACAGGAGTTGTACCGTTGCCACCATAATAGGTAGGATACTTACCATCCCAATGCTGTGCGTAAGTATAATCGATTAGCGCATTTGTTAGAGACGCTGCGACCTTTGCATTTGCTTCTGCTTCAGCTTCTGCACGAATCCGAGTTGCTTCTGCTTCGGCCTGAGCCTTAGCAACCATTGCATCTGCATCAGCCTGTGCCTGAATTACCTGAACCTTGGCCGCAGCTTCAGCTTCAATAACTTCCTGCTCGGCACGAGTCTGCGCAGTGAGCTTATTCTGTGCTGCAACCTGCTTTGCTTCAACAGCATCGGTAAATACATCGGTGAAATCCATATTTTCAACAGAGGTGGAAACAAGCTCTATGTTGTAATTAATTAGCTTCTCAGAAAGATCCGTCTCTATTGCTGAAGCAAGTTCACTTCTCATGCCCACTAGCTCTTCCGCAGTATATCGTGCGCAAACTGTCTTAACTGACTCGGTAATACAAGGCATAATAACGGTTTCATAATAATGAGTGCCGATAGTAGAATAAATCGTCATTGCATCACTCTTACTAATCTGGAAGTTAATTGTATAAGTCATAGATACTTCCTGAATATCAGAAGAGAAACACATCAAATCAATACTCTGTTTCTGTACTCGATTATCCATCTTAACTATCTTCTGCCACGGAGCTTTTAGATGAAAGCCTGAATCCAGTGTATAATTCTCAACCTTACCAAATGTAGTGACGATACCAGTGTTGCCAGTAGGGACTTTGGTGAAACAAGAGAGAATTATAATCAGAACAAGCAGTGCCCCTATAGCGCACCCCATTATTCTGCCCCAACGAGGATAAACATCTGTATCCCCATACCGATCAGTTACTGTTCTTACGAAAAATGACATCCCTTTTTCTCCTTTCTTTTAGTACTTTTTTGGGGGCTGAAGCACAGGAGTCGAACCTGTTATCTCTGCGTTATGAGCGCAGTGTGGTTTATATATCCGTTCCACTCGCCAGCCATGGCACTCCCAGTGAGGATTGAACTCACGCCTGCGGCTTGAAAGGCCACCAACTTAGCCAACTTGTCCATGGGAGCAAAATGTACGTTACTGCCGATTTATGGAGTTCGTTTGAACGTACAAGTCAACATAGTCTCCGTGGTACCGCCGACGTGTTCGACCACGCAATCTCTTTCGAGCCTTGGTTTTTGAGACCAAGATGTATACATTCCATCACGGCGGCATATAAATTGGTAGTTTAATGACTTACCAAGGTCAATTAATTTTGTGCTGTATTTATTCCATAAACATCAAACCATGTTTGTTTTGATTTACGATAATAATTTTTCGGCAAATCATTAAGCATTTTATTAATAAGACATTTTGTTAAATCAAATCCATATTTTTTAATATATTTATCAATTGTCAATAACCCTAATCCTAATTTACCTGCCCACTGTCTACCAGTAAGTGTTTCTCCATTTATAGAAATCCAATTTACATCACCCGATTTACGAGCATTTTCTTCAAGTGTAATCCATTGGCAATTTTCTGGGCAATAATCTTTATCAGATTCAATTCTATCAATAGTTAAATTATCTTCGTATCCATTTTCCAATGCCCATTGTTCAAATTGTAAAGGATTTAATCTCCATTCATCGTAAATTTTTATTCCTTTCCCGCCATATATTTTATAATTTTTATCATTTTTATTATAGCATCTTTGTATCATGCCCTTAAATATGTTTCCAATTCTTTTATTATTCCATTTATATCCATATGTAAGATATTCCCCATTAGCTCTTTTATGATTACATATTGTAGTTACGCTCTTTTCTCCCGCTATTGCTCCATAATGGCTATATTTATGATAACCACATTCTGTACATATACAATCATAAATCCAATGTTTGTATTTATCTTTCTCTGGCAAAACATCAGATATATAATAAATACCATGCGTTTCACCAATATGAATCTTAGGGTCTATCATCATGTCATCATCTCAATTGTCAAGATTTAATTCGTCTTTCCGAATCGCCAAGAACAATCAGTGCAAACAACCTACGCCACGTGAAGGCTTGTTCTTTGTAGGTCTGCGCGAAGTGGGATTCGAACCCACACGGTCTCTCGACCAGAGGATTTTTGGTGAGTATTATAGGTGCTGCCCCTACCAAAGCGCTGGCTATACTCAAGTCCTCTGTGGCTGCCTTTACACCATTCGCGCATATCATCGGGCAGCTTTTAAGTGATGCCCAGCACTTTCTCAAGACTCATAATATATTAATTCGGCTTTAATATCCCATAAAATTGCTGTATGAGTCTTTATTTACAAGACCTTTAAATTCTGTGAAGGCTGGATTCGAACCAGCATTTCATCCTTTATAGGGATGGATCTTATCCATTTGATTACTTTACAATTCGTTGCTGTTAAGGTCTTATGTTTTACTTCATTGCAGCTTCCACTGCATCGTATCTCTCATCCATCAGAGTTTCAACAAGACACTCATAAGGGTCAGTCTTCCCGCTCATAACCATCTTACAAATATTTACCGAGAAACCGCTTACAAGTGCGACACCAAGGTCGTTCTCCTTTACAGGAATCGTACCAGTGCGAGAGTTAACATTCCAGAATACAAGTCTAGGGATCTTATATCCTGCATTTGCAAACTTCTGGCTAATGGTTTCAAAGAGTCTGTTATCAGGTCTTACACGTGTGGCCCACCAACTATAGTCACTAGTATTTTCACCACATGTCACACAGCCATCGAACTCCATGTCGCTGATGATAAGCACATTCTGAGGTATCTCTTCCTGTGTCATATGCCCCTTGATCGCAGTGGTAAGAATTAGGTCAAATACCTTTTCGATATTTGTATTCGCACACTCACTATGAGCCAACGCAGTTTTAAGCTTATCATGAAGAGAATTACACTTGCTGAAATCTACAAGCTGAGGATTCTCAGAGAAGGTAATGTACTTATCCTTGAAATCGCCAGAGCTATGCTCCGCAAAGTATATTGCCAGTGCATTTGCTACCTCAAGAGCGGTAACTCCGCTATTTCCACCTACATTAACGGTCATAGAACCAGAGCCATCGGCTACAACAATCGTATTGCCACAACCCTTTACCATATCAGGAAGTGCTTTCCAAAGAGCTTCAACAGTTGCATCCTTTGCTTTAAGGTTTGCGCTCCATCCATAAGCGTGATACTTATGTACAATGTCATGAGGGAATAGAGTACCCGCCTTAATCTTGGTTTCACCCTTTTCAAGCTTACCCAGATACTCTCTGCGACGTTCCTCGTCATTACGGAGGAAAGCGTTATTGTAGATTAGATTTGCACGAGAAGGAACTGCTTCATACTTGATGTTCCTCCACTGCTTCGCAGACATCTTACGTTCTACAACATCAATGTAAGCACGAAGCTTAGAAAGAATCTTGCGATACTCACGCTCAGTGAGACCAATATTCTTGTAGATGTATCTTGCATTCTGCTTAGTCTTCTCAGAAGAAGTATTAGGAGAAGGAAGCCACTTGGCGAGGAGGGATACTCCACTGTTCTTGTTCATACCATCCAGATCCACTTCAAGCTGCTTCTTGATGAAATCAAAAATCACACCATCAACATTGGTTCCGAAGAGACTCCATATATCGTCATATCTTCCATACTCAGCCATGAGAGGGATAAGACGCTTCACGAGCTCTGGATCACTCTTTGCTAGATCGGTAATAATAATTCTGAACAATCTACGCTCACCAAGACCACCACGAACATCTCTTGCGAAAAAGAGCCAACGCATTGCAAGCATAGGATTCTCGGCATAAGCCTTAGTAAACTTCTTGCAAATCTCACTCTCGCTCATACTTCTCATAGAAGCCACAGCGAAGTTCAGATCTACAAGAGCCTTACCACTGGTCTTATAACCAAGTGCTCCATTCTCAGTCATGGAATAATTGTATTCCTCATTGAGAGTGTTCTTAACTGCATTCATAAAAGACATTTTTCTTTCCTCCATTTTATTTGAATTTATTTCTAAATCCCAAGACACTTTTTATTAGTAAGATTAAAAGTCTTATTATAAAAATATTTGCTGTATGTGTCTTTGGAGTTTATTCATCGAGACGCAAAAATAAATTAGGAGCACAATAGGATGTGATGAAATAAAAATTTTAGTAAAGAATAATTTTAATATTGCTATATGCGTCTCTTTATTAAGCAAGGCACTCTTTCTTCATATCCTGCATATGTAATAAAATTGCTGTAAGTGCCTTTATGTAATTTCTACGAAGCCTCCCGGCAGGGCTCGAACCTGCGACCTCGGGTTTAACAGACCATATGTAAAATTGCTGTTTACGTCTTTCCCAAGACACGTTATTTTACGCGCTCTATCCAACTGAGCTACAGGAGGCATATTTTTGCGATGAACAGGAATCGAACCTGTGACTGCAGCGCCTGATCTTTATTCTTCATAAACTTGCTGCTTGTGTCCAACTAGACACTTTAAAATAAAAGCCACCGTCATACCACTTGACTATCATCGCATATCGTTGAGCCTTTTCAACTCTTGCTCAGGAGCTTTAATTTTGTACTGTGATTATAGCACAAATAATTGAGTTTGTCAATACCCTTTTCAGAATCTCTGAGTCACTTCAAACATTGCCGTATTCAGATCCTGAACAAATGCTTCAAGCTGCCGGTCATAAGCCTTGTAATACTTACGCATTAGCTTTTCCTTAGCAACCTTTTCCCCAATTTCGGGATTCCACTCATCTGCGGGGTGGCACTTTGCCACAGCTCTAAAAGATGAAGGCATAACATACTTGGTTAGGTCAAAACCAAGTGACTTCGTACAGGTTAGAACCTTTGCAATCTTGCTTGCTGCATCATAGCGAGTGTTCTCCAGAACTGCGATAACCTCATTACGCTCCTTCAGATGATAGTACTTGATACCCATTTTCTTTTTTGTCCTTTCTTGTTTTAATTTTGTATTGTGATTATAACATAAACTTTCGAATTTGTCAAGCCCCTTCGTAACCATCCAAGGCCAAGTTGCTTACCTCATTCAGTGTCTGTATTATAGCACATTCATTCCGTCTTGTCAAGAGGGTTTTGCTACTTTTTTTGATCGTCGAGAGGCAACAGCAGTATGTGCGTAAGTTTTGTATGTCACCTCTGACTGTGCCTTATAATAGCACAGCTTTGCGGATTTGTCAAGAGGTTAAGGGGAAGAAAATTAATGTAAGGAATTGGGTCTTACGCCCCTAACCTCTTAAGTGGCTATACTATATCACATTAATTGTGTTTTGTCAAGACCCTAGAGGGTATGTCTTATATAATATGCAGAAATCCAATTATCATATTGATCAGGAATCTTCTCCCACTCTCCTCGCTCATTCTTACGACTCTTATTACGTTGCTCACTGCGGAACTGTAAAAATGCTCCGCTACTAAAAGGCTGCTTCTCAAACATACGCTTCTGGATCTTATACGTGTTGGTCTGACCGTCCCAGAGTTGATATACGGTCAGCTTAGGAGAATACTTGGTATTAATGTCCATGACATAGCCTATATCTTTTTTCTCAGGCATAACTACAGAGATGTAGCCAAGATACTCTTTGCTCCATTCTATTTGGCTCTGCAAAGGTACGTCCACATCAGGAACCATTGAACATAGCTCTTTAATTAGCCCATCTTGATCCTGCACTCGCCACTGCTTTTCTGTCTCGGTACAATACTTAGATAAAAGTTCTGGGGGCAAGTCACATTTATCTTTCTTGAGCAATTTCTTGCCGCCATAAAGGTTATAAAGATCTACTATGCGCAAAAGTGTACCCATCTTTCCAAACTCTTCAAAATATGAAAGCTTAATTAAAATGTCGAGAGCCCTACTATTACCGGGGAACGCTTTAATAACATCAATGAATGAATCAAAAGTTTGTTCTCGCATATCATAAAGCTTATTCGCAACATCATTATTTAAAAACTTAATAGATGCTACCCCTTTATAAATCCTATTTTCTTTTTCATCAGGCAAATAAGTATCTTTAGAGTGCCTAAATTTTGCAGGGAATATCTCTATGCCTTTTGATTGAGCTAAATTTGTACCATTAACAATGTCATCCTCATTATTAGCATTATTTAAATATGCAGCTATAAACTGCTTTGGATAATAATAACGCATATAAGCACAAGTATAACCAATCATTGAATAACCAGTACTGTGATTAAAACCAAACTGATAATTCGAGCTATCTTCTATAATCTGCAAGAATGCTTTTGCCTCTTCTTCTGCAACAGCTCTAGGCTTATCAGACTTTGAACAATATCCTTCTAATATACTAGGCATAGCTTTTTCTAGTCTATCTTTCTGTTTACGACCAATAGCTCTACGAATATTATCTGCTTCGCTACCAGTAAGACCACAAATCTTTTGTAGAAATGCAATAGTATCCTCCTGAAAAACAAGAAACCCAAAGTTATCCTTAAGCAAATCGTCTATAATTTCAGATGGATTATGATTGATTTCATGAGCAAGTAATCTATCTCTATATGATGCACCAGAAGGTCTTAAGGCTGCATTAACAAGAGACATATCATTAATTTTGTGTGGTTGAAATGATTGCAATAGCTTAAAAGCATAATCACCTTCAAATTGGAATATACCCGCAGGAGATGTAATAAGGTCTGACCAAACCTTTTCATCATTCCAATTAATTTCATTAGATTTAGGATATGGAATTCCTGCAAGAGCACAAGTATCCTTAATAATTTCAACATTCTTAAGCCCTAGGAGATCGTATTTATTCAGAGAAACCTCGTGGCATTCTTCCATATTAATCTGCAGAATACGCTTGCCATCAGCCCAAAACGTTCCGTAGTTATCTGGAAGTGTAATAGGACTAACAATAATCCCTGCTGGGTGCATAGACTGAGAGACAGCAGTATTAAGCAGTCCATCAAAATAATAAAACAAATCTGGATAATCTTTTTTTGCTTTTTCTGGATCTACTTCATATGCCTTTTTAATATTTGCCACATCATCAAGGGAATAATCTAGAGCTCTACCTATTTCATCAATAGTACCCTTATCAGATATAGTACCAATTGCTAAAATATATGCAGTATAATCTGCTCCAAAGCTATCAATGATGTGCTCATACACAAGATGACGTTGAGTAGGACTAATATCTATATCAATATCGCCAAGTTCTTTTCTATCCTCGTTAGCAAAACGAGAGAATACAGTATGCCATACAACAGGATCTACATCAATAATATCAGTCAAATATGCTATAGTACTACCACCAACAGAACCGCGACAATACCCAATTGGGATGCTATTAGCCCAGCACCATCTAACAAGATCTGACATAAAGAGCATAAATCCAAGCATACCTATTTTCTTAAATACTCGAAATTCTTCTTTGACATTTATTGAATATTGAGGATCTTTCTTTATAACTCCTCTACGTACCTTATCTTTATAGCCCTCATTTACTCTTTGTTTAAGAACTGCTTCATCATCGTCATAACATTTTGCATACTTAAAAGATTTATCTAACTCAAAAGTCTCTACCGATTCTGCCATCTTGTTAGTGTTTTCTATAGCTTCAAGATAGACCTCTTCCGGTAAAGCCCCTTGCGCCTTAAACATATCAACTAGTTCATCATAAGACTTATATGTAAGGTCAAATTCATCTTCATTAGTAAACACAATATGCTTGGCCTTTTGTAAAATCGAACGACATTCCGCCTTATATTTATTAAGGCTATGTGTATCAGTACCAGCTATTAAAGGCTTATTATATTTAATTGCCATCTGATACAGCCATTGATTATACTCTTTTTGCTCCTCACTATTTACATGCGGCTGTATTTCAAGATAATCATAATACGGAATAAGAGTTTCATCACGCAACTTATTTAGAGGAGATGCAAGACACGCACTAATTTTAATGACATTATCTGATATATTTTTAAACTCATCAAAACTAATACGGTTTTTATAATAAAAGTGATCATCTTGTGTGGATTTATCTAGAAGCGAATTTATCTCCTTAACACCCTCATAATTTCGAGCAATAAGGATGGTATGATAGTTATCACGAACTTTCTTTTTATTCTCTTCTAAAATTGCACTAAGCTCTTCCTGAGTTTCTGTTTCATCGCAACCAAGATGAGCTTCGTACCATTCATCTGGTATCTCTGGATATTCAAACAGTTCTTTAGTGAGATATGCCTCTACTCCGTGTAGATATTTTATACCTTGTTCTTCACAATATTCTTTCTTTTCAATCCAATCATAACAATTGCCATGTTCTGTAAAGCATATTGCAAACTGCCCTAATTCTTTTGCTTTATCCACATAGAGTGTAAAGTTTGTACATGAATCTAATAAGCTTAACTCAGTATGTAAATGATAAACTGTATAATTCCCCATCCTCTCACCTCTATCCTAAAAATTGTATTTGCACATAATAAGTCCACTTAGGCTTCCAAAACTGCCACCACTTGCGCTTAAACTTATCAAATTTCATAATTTGAAACTGCCTACTCCAAAGAGTACTCTCAGACATAAACATATTTAGATCAACGCTAAAGATATCTCCGGGATGTAATTCATAAACTCTTACTTTGTCCATTACTCACACCTCCAGTCCTGAATTGTTAATTGTATATAATCAGACCTACCATAATGTGCTTTTTCTAATGTTCCAATCGCCTTAAACGTGCCATTAAAATCCCAGCTACCGTTATAATTCCACTTAACAAATATTATGCCAGTATTATTATCAATAATCTTAAGGTGTTTCCCCTTAGACATATTGCTGACTTCATAATCATCTGTTTCTATCATAACCATAATTGGCTCAAAATCTGTTCCACTAATCCTATTAAGGGCATTCAAGCTTTTAATTAAATTCTCAGTTACTTGACATACGTCAAGTTGAATATCCGCAGAAGTCTCACATACAAACTCAACATCTGAAAGTTCTGCTAAGATTGCTGTCTTAAATTCTTCAAACTGGGCAATAGGAATACCTGCACCACAAGCATTTTCGTGCCCAGCGAACCATCCAATACTAGTTTTATTGCAATACTCTATAAAACTCTTTACGCCAATAGCTCTCATAGAGCCACTAAATTCATCCTCATGTTTCTGAAGAACAAATAAAGGACGATTATATCTCTCTAACAACTTATTACCTATCAGTCCACTTACAGAAGCTTCTATATCATCTGGAATAAAGAAAAACATACACTTATTGTCTAATTGTTCTTGTGCCTGTTCTTCCAAACTAGGCATAATACTCTCTACAATTTTATTCTGTTCTTCTCTACACTCATTAAGTCCTTTAACAATTTCTGCAATCTCATCTTCATCATCTGATAAGAAAACCTGCATTGCTAAATTATTATGATTAACTCTATTAGCTGCATTAATTTTAGGGGCAATGCCAAAACTAATGTTCCTTGATACGAATGCATAACCGCCATTAATCTTTTTGATACCGGGATTATGTAAATTCTTAAATGCTTTATCACAGATTGCTCTGTTTTCTGGTGAAGTCATACTGCACATATCAGCGACCAGCCCTGTGGCTGCTAAATCAATTAATTTATCAGAATAATCATCAAAATTCATGCAATCCATATACTGACACAGTTTCCACGTTACTCCTGACCCACTTAAGGCTGGATTGTCATAATCAACCGCAGAACTAACTAATATAATATCCAAGTCTTCCATCTCTTTGCGAAGCTCATCCTTAATTAGATGGTGGTCAGTAATTACAATCTGCACATCCTTATCCAAAAATCTCTTATACGGCTCAATAGAATCTTGAATACTATCTACAATCCAAACAATATCAATGTTATCCAAAAGGTTCGTATCAAAATTTTTTATACCATGATCCTTCTTCTCATTAATATATGTAAAAACATTAGCTCCTAAATGCTCCAAATACCTTGTTGCAATACTTCCTGCCGTTGCTCCATCAACATCAACATCAAAGTAAATCAAAAATGAAGTATCTATATCCTCTGCTCCATCTAAAATTACTTGAGCCGCCTTATCAATGTTACGCAACTTCTCAAGTGGCAACATATCATTCTCGTCTGGATGTAGGAAGTCCGTGACATCTTCAATGCCACGGCTTTCTAATATTTCATCTATAATGTCTTCCTGTTTGAATTTTCTACCATCAATCTTTATATTCCATTCTTTTTTCATTCACATCACCTAATTAAATACCAAAATAATATTCAGGAACATCATTCCCATCCGAATATATTTGTATAGGTACTCCATAAAATGTTCTTACTACTCCTGTGTCAGTCATTCTATAGCAAATCTTAAAAGGATCTATACATGCAAAAGCTGCCATATTCATAAAAATCTTTTTAATAAATCCTTCTCCATATTGCCTGTTGTAAGAAAGAATATCATAAGAAATTCCTAACGTGAAATCATGTTTCATTTTCTCGCCACCATTAATTCATCTACGAACCCCTCTGGCATAATATCTGTATCGATATTAATACGTGGAGCTTCACCATCTTCTGCTGGATAACAATGAATTGATATGTCCGAATAGTACTTATAACTTGCAATAGTCTCTGCATTATCAATTAGTGATTGCCCACAATACTTAATGTTCTTAATCAGGTTTTCTTTTGTCATATCTTCATACCGTACCTTTCTTCAAATTCTTTCAATTCTTCCTCTGTAGGCTGAGTATTTTCTAACCCATATATACACCCAGAATCAAAACAACATCCATCGAGGTCTTCTCTTGTCTCAACCCACGAGGGATATTCTATCCAACCATATCTACACCCTTGACAATATTTCACTATGGGATCAATGCACCGTGTAGGTTTATCATTCTTCATCGTTCATTCTCCACCAATCTTTCATATCCCACCGATAACTTTCTTGAGCTTCCTCATGCATTCTACTCAGCGCATCCTTCAAGAATGCTTTAGTCTGTTCATCCCAGCCAATGCACTCCAACTGCATACGAGCATTGTCATCACATTTACTTAAAGCATGATTTAAATTTCCAAGAAAAGAACGTGCTTTATTGTATGCTGGATAGAAATACTTATTATAATCAAATACAGTCATAACTCCCTCCAAAATTAATTTTGTATTGTTATTATAACACAAAATTACCGATTGTCAAGATACTCTCGTAAGTTTTTACATGTCTCTTGACAAGTCTTGCCCCCATCTGCTGATATATAACCCCAACCTTTATCACATCCGATACATGGATTAGGAATATCCTTGGGAAATAGTATCCCCTTACTGAGACAATCTCTCGCCTTTTGAGACATTTCAATGAGCTCATCGATGAGGTGCTTTAAATCCTCGACAGAATGGCAACCATCATAATCACAGCCAATCTGCCATATAAATTCTAGCCATTCATCAGCACAGTTTGGCTCACACATATTACAACCTGTCTGTTCATCTTTCCAAAAGTTCACTTTATTTTTCTCCCTAGACAATCAACTTCAATAATATCATTATCTAACACATCTGTTTCATAAAGTATCTTTTCAAGTGCATGAAATTCACGAAAATAATATTCAAGCTCTTCTTTAAGATTTTGTACCGCTTCTTCCTTGCTTTCTCCATAACCACGTATGTTTTCTATATCTGTAGGTGAATAAAATTCAGAAGTATCTATTAGATAACATACATGTGAACCACATTTTTCTTTTCCATCATTATAATGTGCAATTTTCATCAACATGACTTTTCTCCTTTCGGTATATATTCATCACACGCTGGGGTGTCTTCATAGCATAAATGCCCAAAAATAAATGTCAACCCTTTTTCACGTTCACCTTTTGTAGGATGACAAATATCACAGCAAAGATTCCAATCTCCACCGCCTATATAATGGTCACAGGTTCCACAATACTTAGACATATTACTTCTCCTTTAAAAACTTCTTCATATCAAGTCCACGAAAGTTTTCTTGCCCCTTATAAATTTCGCCTTTATATGGAGCTGATTTCCAGTTGCTCCCTTCTGAAAATTTCTTGATATAATAGTTGTTTTCACCCTCATGATATAGATTTTCAGCTTCTTTATCTGTCATATAAGCTTGAAACATGCCAACTCCGTTACAATAAAAGATGTAACCATTTAAGTTATTTTTGCACCATGCAAATCGTATTTTTCTATAAATCCAACCAAAGAAAGAAATAATCGCAACAGGAACGAGTAGCGCTGTCCAAACTAGTACTTCGTCATTCTCCTTAGATAGCAAATATACAATTGTGCAAATGACCTGCCACGCTATAATACCTATTACAGTAGAAATAATATAATTCATCAATTAAACCTCCACACCAAAGCGTTCTTTTATTTGCTTAACGGCTTCTGCTCTCATACCCATATGCTCATCTTCTAGCATATCTAGCAAATAATTTATAACATTATCACTTGCTTTCCTATTGGCTCGAATGGCTTTTTCACGCTTTTCAGGATAGAAACTGCATATAGTTTCATCACCATCACAACTACACGCATCACATTCTTTTGTGCCATAACATACTCCATATGTGCTAAGATATGAGCTCTCTGGCATCCCAGTAAAAGCATTGAAAATGTATCTACGTTCTGATCTTTCATGATAACTACTACATTTTTCCATATTATCCTCCACCTTAATCCATTTGATAAGGTTTATCTTCCAAGATCCAAACCTCACCATCTTGCCCTATAATATCATAAAATGTAACAAGTTCATTTAGATTTACATTAGATATTTTTGCTCTATATTGATAGCGCCCAGTAGGAATATCTTGCTCAAAATCTCTTACAAATATAATTAAAAGAGTTAGCACAATACATGCTATCGCACAAACCGCCGCACAAATCGCATCATTATATACTGATGTCAACACAAAAAATACAATTGCTACTGCAAGTGAAATAATAACTAGCCATACATACCAAGGAGGCAATACGCTATTAGTTATCGCTGTCTGGCTTAAAATTTCAACACCACTCATTTTTTATCCTCCAAAGTCCAAATCAGTCCATCTTGCCCGACAATATCATAACGCAAGGCAAGCTCGTTTATATCGACAGTTTCATCAAGTAAAACCTGATATTCATAGCGGCCAGTTGGAACTTCTTTTCTGGAAACTCCACCCGTGACAAGACAAAAGACAAAGGCCATAAGGAAGACCAAAGACCCCCAAGCACAACCTTCAGAACATTCGCCCATCGCTACCAAAAATAATAAAAGACTTAGAACACCAAAAATAATTGCTGCAATCCACCAACCTTCTCCAACTATCTTGACAATCTCGTGCTGCGCCAGCACAGTTATTCCGTCAATCAGATATGTCATTGTCATTTTTCAAACACCCCTCAATCGTTTTCAAACACTTTCTCCACTGACAAGCTACCGTAGCATCAAAGTCTCGTTCACATTCAAAGTTCAAGCAATCATAACAAAACTGCCTCTCATAAGCCTCTTTCCACAGTGCTTCTTCCCCGCCCATTAGCCTCCATCTCCTTATGATATTTAGCCCAATTCCTCCATTGACAAGCTATTATATCTGAATAACCACGTTTACACTCGGAATTAAGGCAGAAATAACAGTAATTTACTCGCCACCAACTAATCCAACCCTGATTTTCATCGCCCATTAGTTCTCCTCCATCTCTGCTCTTAGTTATAGCGTACATACCCGTGTTCAAAAAGCCATTCTTCACTTACGACCTGTGGAATACGATCAAAGAAATGTTCTTTACACCAATTCCAATTTGATAACACCCCCCACTCTTTGAAATCACGATAAAAAGCTCGATCATCCCCAACATCAATATAGATACGTATCGTATCTGGTTCACCCCATTTGTCCCAGATTTTAGGGTGAAACATACTCATCTGTGCAAGTTTATCTTGCTTATCAGGGGAGGAAGAACGAACGACAGTAATAAATTTTTCTATATAATAAGTACAAAAGTCCTTGTATTCATTGTCCATATAATTAGTCCTCTTCATAGTCATCAAAGTATTCAAATTCCTCTGACTCTACATAGTATTCCTCATTCACATCTATGACTGTTACATAATTGCCAATGCTCTCAACAATGTCATCGAGGTTATCGCCTTCAAAATTCTCAATGGCTCTCTCAAGCTCCTCTTCGTCGCTATAGGCTACAAAAATCTGATGCCGGACTTTTACTGTCTCTTCTAGTTCAATAATTCTCTTCTGCATAATTAATCCTCCTTAATGTTGTTTATTATACTGTAGATCACCGATAAAATTATATATGTCTTCCTTACAATCTTTGCATACATCCTTTAAATAAAAATCACAATCGCATATAGGATAACCATCCTCATCTACCAAAGCAGAATTCTCATGCTTTATAGTGACACTGTACCTATAATCCTTGTGCTTCATTTCTCTGCCACATATATCACAAAATGTTTTAGTCATTTTAGTCTCCTTTTAATTCGTTATAATGTTCTTCAATCCATCCAAACCAAATACACTTTACTATTATATCTGGATAATTTACAACATACATTAGGCATTTGCTTCGATTATTACATGCGGGACACGCAGGTTTAATTTGCTCAAACGGTGTTGCTTTTAATTCCATCTCATCCATAATAACCTCCATCTGGTGCATCTCTCTTATAATCCTTACATCCTACTGGATTGCCGTGACATCCAACTTCGTAGACACATTTGTGACAATCTCTTGTAAACGGAACTTTATCTCCAAGTGCAACGTCCTTAACATCTACAAATTGTTCTGCATACTTACGCGCAGCTTCTTCTACAACTTCTGGATGTTCTCGGATATATTCATCAAATTTCTTAACGACATCTACAAATATTTCTGGTGTTAGCATAATTAGTTCTCCTTTATACTATTCTGCATTTCATCAAAAATAATAACACTAGCCCTCGCTTTGGGAGTATAATGTTCCGCTAACTCAGCATAAACTTTATCTAACTCACAAAAAGTCCCTATCCAATGAGGGCACTTTGTATTTGGAGCAGTACAACGTCCATGTCCATATTCACATATCTGACTCATCTTTAACCTCCAAAACAGAATACTGTGTGCATTCAGTAAAAGCCTTTATTGAAGCCATAGCCATACCCCACATTGCTCCTCGCTTAAAATCTACATTGCCATTCTCACAATTGTTAATTAAGTCATTGAATTCATCTGATCCTATAAAATCGAGAATTACTCGCCCAAATTCTTTTGTATCTATCAGAAACTTTTCCATTTAATCCTCCTTTACATTCTTGCAAATAAAATCATCACAATATCCAAGACCAATAGCAATCTCTTTGTGCTCTTCATCAGGATGCAACTTACAACCTTTTGGCCCAAAATTAATTCCATCTTCTATATCTGGGGCAACATGTTTACAAAAATCACAACAAGGTATGCAATCAAATTCACATAATTTCATTCTAATACCCCCATTTCCACGCAATCAGCTACTCCACCATTGATACGTTTCATCCACCAAATATGGTCTTCTAACGCTATCAGACTAATACGAACAGAATCTCCTCCGAGAACTTCAAATTGTTCATCTCTAAGATACATTCCATATCTCATAAGAATCTTTGGAAAGCGAGAGCAATCATCTTCTCTATTCATAAATTTTTCCTCCATTAATTTTGTACTGTCATAGTATCATAGATTTTTATATTTGTCAAGAGGGAAGATAGAATATTTCTGTCTCCCCTCTATGATTTATATTCAACTAATTGCTCTTGCATAATCTCTTCAAATTTTTCTTTACCCATATCTGTTGGACTTGCTTTAAGTGGGATATCTATATCCATTGTACTGTCCCAGTATAGAATATCTATATCTCTCATTGTTGCAAGAGATTTTAATAAATCCATATTTTTAGCAATTTGCTCAAACTCAAGACCTTCATCAAGAGCCATAATAATCCGTTTTGGTTGTAGCTGTAAGATTAGCTTTGCTTGAGTTTCACTTAAATTATTTGAACCAAGTGCAACAATATTTCTATAATCAAATGTGTAACCTTGTAGGCAACTCTTCTCTGCTTCTACAACAACCACATCATTGCCATATAAATATTGATAATTTTGGCTATATCCATATAAGCTGCTTGATATGTTCCCTCCTACAGGATACCAGTACTTTGAAACCCCTTCAGGGGGATCACCATTAATTCTGGCTTTCACAGCAATAATTTCATCTTTATCATTACGCCAAGGAAAGATTATTGAGCTGCTTTCTACATCAAAACAAACATCAAACTTTCTTTGTGTTTCTAAAGAAATCCCATCTTTCATCCATAATGTATTGCCTATTGGTAAATATGGATCAAGAATTTCTTCTGGATATGTGCGTGTTAAATATTCTCTCTTATGAATAATATTTTCATAGCATCCCCCAAATAGAGAACGTACCTTCGATGGAGGTTGCCAATAATCATCAAGTTTAAGAATTCTTTTAATTTCTTTTAAGACATCTCGAAATTCAACGTGCTTCTCATTACATAGATAACTGACAATGTTATTACATACATTTCGAGAATAGTCTTTTACCAAACAGGCTTCATTGCCAAGTCTTATGCTGATATTTGGGCCACTTCCGGGCTTATCATCTCTCGCAAATCTAATCTCTTTTGCATTTACTTTTATACGTGCGCAACCATAAAACTCTAGGAGCTCAACAATTGCGTCCGTATTTTGGCTAAGTTTACTTAATACATCTGATAGCATTCATTGTCTGAGCTCTCCTTTCTACATTAATTTTGTATTGCTATTATACTACTGGGGATAGAATTTGTCAAGAGGTGGTTATCCCGTATTCTTCAAAAAGATGTTTTTGCGGGGCAAATTCTCCTACAAAATCTGCTTCTGCCTGTAGTCTTGCTCTAATTGCTTCATCTTTTGTTAAATAAAATTCACTTAATACCTTAACTTTATTTACTTTTAATTCTGCATACCAACATCTAACTCTATGCTGATTATCCACATATCGAACACCTATAATACCACTTTTATTATCTTTTCTTTTATTTCTATTAACCATCTGCTGACTTCCAGTAGCTTCTCTAAGATTATATCTACGATTATTTAGTGGGTTTCTATCGGCATGATCCCAATTAACGACGTTTAAAAGTCTTGTTATTTTCAGCATCTTTTCATTTACAGTTGTCTGCAATGAATGATACCCAGTTTGATCAACATGCTCATACCAACAATATTGTTTTACAACATCATAATCATTTGCATCAATGTAAAATTCTTTATTGGTATTATTTGTCCATCCGATATAATAATCCCCATATTCATCCGTTAATTTATCAGACCATTTATTTGGCTTGGTTTTAAATAATTGAGGAAGTTCTTGTAATGCTTCCCACCAAAGACACCCACATGAGCGTGTTGGTTTTCTTTTTCCATCTTCTCTTCTAAATAAATCACTAACATATATATCACAGATAGTATGATTTTCGCAATTACATTGGCATCTTACAGTTCTTCTGTAATATCCATTACTTTGTAATTTTGGTTCACCCTCTCCAAGAACAGTAAGCCTACCAAATTCTTGCCCTATATAGTCTTCAATATTTCTTTTATTCCCCATATAATCACCTTTAATTTGTTCCAATGAAACCGTGTTTTGGTTTTCCCCAACAACATTCGCTAAATGTCGCGTATCTACCATTAAACTTAAACATTAATGCCGAACCAGATGAATTACTATTTTCGGAATTACGACTCTTTGCTAAGAAACAGAACTTCCAAGCATATTTAGGGTCACATAAATAGTCTTGGGCAACCACATTCCCATCATTATCCTTCTTCATCTGATAAGGATGACAGAAATATTTTGACATAGGATCAAGCTCCTCTTTATATACATCTCTTAGACATAATAAAGTATCTAGCTGTTCGACCATTCCCTTTGCCCCAGAAAGCATATTAGAGTCAAGGAATAAAGATCCTTTTTGACTTTGGGTTAACTGTACAGAGGCACACATAATCAAATTTAATTTTTTGGCTAAAATATCCAAATCTCTTGAATACTGAACTAATTCTTCCCATGCGGCAACATTACTATCTCTTTTGTTACTATCTGAAATTTTAAGAGTATCAAATATTACCATTGAATATCCATATTGTAAAGCATAAAATCTAATCTTTGCCTTTACAACATCAAAAGAGTTTTCTGATAACTGAATAAAGTGCATTCTCCCTTTATAATTATCATTAAAATATTTTTTTGCTTTTTGTAGCATAGCTTTATTTTCATCTGTAAGTTTACCCGCCATTAAATTTGATTTAGTAATTCCATACTCTTTAAAATGTTTGTATAGAATGAACAAAATCATATTAATTTTCCAAACTTTACTACTTTGTTCATTACAAATAATTAAGATTTTCTCTTCTTTTGCCATAGCCATTGCTATTGAACACCACATCGCAGTTTTGCCACTTGATGAGAAACCGGCTATATAATGAGAAGCTTGTCTTGTAAATCCTAAAGTAAGAGACGATAGATATGGAAATACATTCATTGTATCTCCATTTATATCTTCTCCTGCATAAGCATATGGAGTTCCATATTCCTCAGCATTTGCTAAAGATTCAAGAAATTCATCCGTAATTTCAATATCTACATCTTCAAGCAATTTTACATCATATCCACCTGCATACATTTTATTGAGCTGTGCCTCGTACCATTCTACAACTTCAACAGAAGTGAGACTTTTGAAAAAATCAAGCGGGGCCATTTCTCTTTTACCAATTTGAATCTTTTTTGTAAGATTAAATCCAGAATCATGCAACTTTAAAATTGTGTTATATTTATAAAGCTCATCAAGAATACTATCTCGATTTTTCAATGAAACAATAGTTGCTATATTATCAATTGCTTTATATCCGCCACGTTCATTAAATTGTTCTAGCGTTTCCTCAGATAAATTACTAATTACTGCAACTTCATCAAATTCATTTAAATTTTTTGCACGAAGCTGACGTTCTATTCCAAAATAAAAACGACCATCTTTACTTAAAAAATCTGTGCTAGATAAAGAAACTTCGTCTAAAATTAATGGGTCTTTCCACAGTATCCCTATAACTGATGCTTCTGCATTAATGCGGCCCTCTAAAAGTTCCTTTGGATATTTATCCTCAACTCCTCTTAACCAAATGTCGTTCATAGATCATCCTCCAGTTCCGCAAATGACTTACGCATTTTTTTGCTTTCTTTTATTGGTTCAAATAACTCAAAAAAAGAATCATTTTTCACTTCTATTTTCTCTGGTTCTTTCCTTGGCTCTACTTTATAATCAACCAGTGAATTTTTTAATATCGCAGACATATACCTTACCCGTGCGTACTCAGTACTATTTAATTTGCCTACTGCGCCTTTTATGTAATCCTTATTCTCCTGAATATAACTCAGGATTTTTTCATTAGATGCAAGCTCATTCCAACATTTCCATTCCTTGAATAAAGCTGAATTTTGTATTTTATAACCAAAAATATCTACTATTTCTGCATATATAGCGTCCTTATCTGCCTTTTCTTTTGCTGCAGCCTCGACTTTTTTGAAACAGCTTTCATTACAGTAATATTTATTACCCTTTTCCGTAGTCACCTTATACGCGTTCTCACGTTCAATCTTATTTCCACAGCACTTGCATTTAACTAACATAACATCACCACCTAAACAAAAAAAATGGGGAGGTTGCCCTCCCCTTGTTCTTAAGACAGAGCCTCTAGAATTCTCTTTAGAGTTGCCTCATCATGAATATTCGCTAGTTTGCCTCCATTTAGGATGCCTCTAACTTCTTTCTTGAGTGCAGCATCTGCATTTTTGAAAAGAGCATTTATTTCTTCTTTTACAGCTTCCTCATCAAAAGAGTCATCCTCGTCCTCATCATCTAGGTCAAATGGAAGATCCATATCATCCTCTTCATCTATCTGTTCTGACATTGCTTCAATTTCAGGATCTTCCTCTACAGGCGCAGGCGCGGGTACGGGCGCAGAAATAGGAGCAGCCTTTGCTACTGGCTTGCTTTCAGAAGTTCCATTAGGATGTTTGCTCTGTTCATCTAGTGCATCTCTAACCGCCTGAATAAAGTTGGCAGCTCCAAAATCTACCTTTGCAACAATATATGGGAAGTGGCTCTTACAATCAACAGCATTTTCCGTATCAGCAAAAACCATAACTCTCTTACGATCTGTAAGCTGACCAATTTTATCCATCTTCTTAGTGAAAGCGTTCTTCTTTTCCTCTACATTGTCTACAACATTCTCTGTATAGCACATCGCTACAAGATTTACCTTGTCCTTTAAAGCATTGTAATACTTATTATCAAGGTTACAAGTTAGCTGCTCAAACTGAATCTTAGTAATGACATCCTCTTTTAGCTTTGTCTTTGTATGTCCAACAAGTAGCAGAGAATAACCAGCATTCTGTAGCTTCATAATCTGAGTTAGCATAAGGTCACAAGCTCTGCTTTCACCCTTCTGGAATCCCTTATATGCCTGTGCTATCGACTTTGCTCTATCGTTAATATCACAGGTCTTATTCCATTCTGCAACAACATAATTCTCCGTTATACGGGCAAATTCATCCATAGAATCTATTGCTACAAACTTTGTATCTGGGTACTCTGCCTTGTTCTCACAAAGTTCCTTTACAATATCAGTAAAGGTCTTAAAATCTGGGGCAACATCACCGAATGCATCATCAATATGCTTTGGTTTATTTTCAACGCCGCAAGTAATAATAAATGTACCTTCATTACTACCAGTGATTAGCTTACCAATTTCATAAACCATGGTGGTCTTACCTATACCACCAATGCCGTTAATAATATAACTGTAATCTTCAAAATTCTTACTTAATCTATAAGTATGTCCAAACTTTCTTGCCATAATCTTAACTCCTTTTTATAATTAATTTTGTACTGTAAAAGGGAAAATTAATTTCCCTTATAAAATATCCTCATCGTCATCATCACTTGAATCAACCGGAGGTTCTTTCATAGGTTTCTTAATTAGATCATTCACCTCATAATTAGTAGGCTCACTTCCTGTAGAAAATCCACGTCCCGGCTTTTCAATCCTAATTTCCTGAATTTTGTCTTCGACTTTACTACCTCCAACATCACGAATAGCATCTTCAAGAGAAATGAGACCAAGATCTATATATTCTTTTGTATCTTCGCTTAGATCTTCATATGTTACAGCAACCCTTGAGCTACCATTAATCTGCTGACATGCAAGACCCATCTTACGAACCTCGTCATCTTCAAACTTACTAAAAACTTTCTTCCATCCCTTAATCTTCTTTTTACCAGCTTCATCTGTACCACATCTCATTGCAAGAGTTATAGGACAGAACCAAGATTTCTTTGTATTGTTATCATAAAATTGAGTATATCCTGATACAATTGCCTTACCAGTTTCGCTATAATCTTCGCAATCCATTGCATTTTCAGTATAAAAGAAATCAATATTAACACTGCTATCTGTATCTACATCATCGTCAACTTTATATATCTTAGTAACTTCATATGTTGAATAATATCTATCGTCTTTTGAACTATATGTATAATTGATATTTCCATTAACTCTAAATTTTATATTCTTCATTTTATCTGAATTAACTACCCTGTTTACATATTCACAGAATTCAGTAGGAGCAAGAAAATGATGTTCTTTCTTCTTTGATGCAGCAAGGGCCTCCGCATCTCCACTATTTTCTATTGCACTACGATGGCTCTTAGTGTCAAGATCTACAGTATATATTTTCCATCCTGCCATTCTATTTATAATTGTTGGATCGTTTCTCTGACTCCAAGGCACTTGGAAGGATTCCCCCTTCTTTCCGTTTTCTGCCTTAGTCATTCCATATATAACATTCTTATTTTCATCTGCCCAACGTCCTGCATTAATTTCCACAAATTGTGTATTATCACCTGCCTGCACTATAAAACGTAGTCTTTCTGACATCCATCCGCTATCGTAATGAGTTACTGAAAAACTCTTTCTATTTTCTGAGTCTTTAATGGGCCTCAGATAACCCACATAACTAAATGTATTCATTGTGATTTACCTCCATTAACATTATCAATAATATATCCTAATTTTATTGCATTCTTTCTTTAATTTTGTATTGTTAATAATATCTCGAATCTTTTGTCACGTCGTATAATTCATAATAATCTAATATGCTTTCCCCGCACCATAATTGCTTCGTTTCTGTTCCACACTGTTCACAATAAAACGTTTTATATATGTCATCAGAATCAACCTGATAAAATATTTCCATATAATGAACTTCTCCACATTCGGAACATTGCCAATAGGATTTCTTTTTCATAATTTCGCCTGATGTCACGCGACATTTCAGCTCCCTCCTTTCCGGTTTTAGGCACACAGCCTTTCTACTATGTGCCTATTATACCATACAAAATTAATGTTGTCAACCCCTTTTGACAATTTTAATTTCCATGTCCTTTCCGTTAATAATTATCTCATTGTCCCCTACGACATAATCTACAATTTCACCCTCGCGTATATAAATAGTTTGTTCCTTACAATGGAACCCATAACCAATTTCTGTTTCTGGGTCAAACTTCATTTGAATATGTTGACTACCAAAAAATCTATGCTTTGTATAGATCTCAACATATTCTCCTCTCATCTCTTCTAGTGCTTCTTTTAATTTTATCATGCCTAAATTCGCCCCTTTTACGTAAGTTTATACAAGTATATTACCACAATTTCCTGTATCTTGCAAGAACATATGTGCCCCCTGTTACAATTTTCTAATTAATTTTGTACTGTGTCATATTGACAAAGGAGCAATATTATATATATTGCTCATACTTTTGGGCCACATTATCTACCCAATAGTTACCAAAATCATAACGTTTTGCTAATATCTCACCTTGTTTTGTCTTTAGAAATTCTCTTAACCCTAATTTTTTCTCTTCCATACCTAGTTGAAGATAATGCCATAATCCTGATGCTGCAATATTTTTCATGGTAAGTCCCGGAATATCTAAATAATCTCTAAACATTTGTATTCGACGATAAACATATCTAAAACGTGAATCCTCGGTACTTACGCCCCTCATATTAAATCTTTCCTTATAAATTCTTCCTTTGCCGTTAACTTCAATAATCTTTGCAGTTTCTCCGTATGACATAATTTCTTCTTCTGCAAATGCCTTTGGAAGAATTTCTTTCAACCTATCGGTTATTGCATATTCTTTTCCATTAATGTATAAAACATCCCCTCTTACACATTCAACAGAAACAGCCAGTAAATCAACCATACTTTTCCCCGCAACACCCTCCCATAATAATTCTACAATTGCTTTATCAGACCAATTAAGCAATTGGGATTCGATATCATCCAACTCTTCTCTTGTTAATAAAAGAATTGCATCTTTACTTATTAACTTGGCAAGATCTGCTTTTTCTATTGTTTCAAAAGCATTATTCTCAATATTTCCAGTTACCCAACGAGAATAATGCTTTAACACTACGCAATAATTCAATAATGAATTTATAGATTTCGCCTTAAATTTTGCGAACATATCAAGTATCTCATCTTTAGTAAAATCTGAAACATCCTTATTATACTTTTCTTCAAAAGGTTCGGTCTTTTTTAATATTGCATAAAGGCTGGTCTTTGCAATAACTTTACTTCTTAAATATTCTTTCGCAAACTTTTCTTTTTGTTCTTGATTATACATCTCCTTCTTCACTCCTCAATTTAATTGTAACAATACAATTTTAATTTGTCAAACCATATCATCCATAATATTTATTGCCTGTTTAAGTTTCTTATTAGACATATCGGCGTAACGCATAGTTGTAGAAATATTGCTATGATGCAATTGTGCAGAGGCCAAATAAAGATCTCCTGTCTTTTCATAAATTGCAGTCGCGCATGAATGCCTTAGTACATGCGGAGTAATTTTTTTATTAGTTACACCCTCCGCATATTTAATTAACAGCTTTCTTATCGCATCATAACTAATACGCTGCCCATACTGAGATACAAACAGAGCATTAGTATTAGCCTTGCCAAAATATTTTTCCCTATCCTTTAACCATGCAACAAGAACTTTCTTAACCTTTTTACTAATCAATATATCAAATTCTTTATTTCTTTTTTCAATTACATGGATAGTATTATTCTCCAAGTTTATATCTTCAATATTAATCTGCTCAAGCGCAGCGACACGAATGCCTGTAGTTACACCAAGCATGAACAGCAAAAGATCCCTATTTACCATAGTTTCTTTTGCTTCATCCTCAATACACTCAATAATTCCTGTAATTTCATCCTCTGTTAAATAAGTCGCAGAAGGCTTATCAGTAATTTTAGGTCTGCTCTTTTTTGAAACAGGATTTATTGTTATTTGCTTTGTATCAACCAAAAAATCAAAAAACGAATTTAGTGCATACCAATGACTTGCTCTAAATGAACTTGAAGTTGCCTTTGTTCTTCCCTTAATCGTTTTTGTTTCAAGACTAATCATATATTTATTAACATCCATAGTTGAAACATTTTTATAAAAATTTCTACTATCATTTCCATTTGTTGTAAATTCCATAAAATTTTTCATGGAATTGATATACTCTCCAATAGTCCTATAGGACTTTTTTTCTGCACGAAGGGTGTAATAATATTCTGTAAAGATTTCAGGTAATGATTTAAGTTTATTTTCAATCTTTGCAAATTCTATAGTTTCTTTTTCTAAACGTCCATTACTCATAATAATAATTCTCCTCTTTAATTTTCTTTCTCTTATTAAAGAAATAAATACTCGCCGCTATCCAACCCATCCACCAGTCCTTGAAAAGCAAAAGCCCAAGCATGATAAATATATAAGCAATCCAGCCGAAAAACAGTTCCGGAATCTTGCTGTCCTTTACATAGCGTTTCCGCGCTTCAAGTTCAGTGTAATAATTGCCTTCTGTAATTTCAATAATCTTATTAGGGACATCTTCAGGTTTAACTCCAATATGATTCTGACATATCCCGCCGCTAAAATTAAAATCCTCGTACATTATATCTAATGGGTGTCCGTCACATCCACAAACACCCCAAAAGACAGCATTAACTACTTTGCCATACTTCGGCTCTTTCATTGTAAATTTGGTGCCAGAATAATATCTGACACCGTTATACTCGAAATATGCTTCCTTATTCACTAGCATCCTCCAAACAAATAATAGCTTCTTCAAGTGCATCAACCGCACTACTCAAATTATCCTGCGCTTCCTGTGACATATCTCCACGTTCTGAACCCTGCAAACTCTCAGGCATATTATCAAATGCTTCTTCCTCGTCTGCCAATATAGATGACACAACGTTTTCAATTTGTCTAATTGCGTTTGCTATTTCTTTACGTCTTTTATTATTCATTACACAACTCCCCTTATCTTCTTTTCAATTTCCATCTTACGGTCTTTTCTTTTCTGTTTAGCACGAGCACGCTGGGCCCACCATTCATGCTCAAGATTTTTATCAAGGTGCCAACATTGTTTTTTAAGGCATTCTTTCCCTGTAATTTGTTTTGGGGTCATGTAACACCCATGTCTTTTGCAATACCCAGCGCAGTTATTACTGCACGTCCCATAAAGCGTATTTTCCATATATCATCTTCCTTTCTTGGATTATACCAAATTAATTTTGTCTTGTCAAGTCTAAATTTAAGCTATTTTCATGCGCTTTGCCATAGCTTTGCGATACGGTTCAAACTCTGCAACCTCATCATAATTAATATCATTAAGAATTTGCATACGTTCATTTTCTGTTAAAATTCTTGTCACTCTAATACGGTCTGTGATTACCCAAAGTCTATTTCCAGATTCTCTAAAATTATAGAACCCGCCATCAGGCAATCTATCCACAAAACACTTTTTCGGAAGCTGCTCGACAACAGAAGTATAATCAACATCGGCAACATATTCTACCTCGCACCAAACTCTACGGAAACGTTTCCCTCTCTGACTTTTATAAGTTCCATCTGCAGACATAAGCCAAGGGGCAGAAGGGATGGTAGCACCCAAATGCCAGCCGGGTCTATGTGCAAAGCCCGGATGATGATCAATAATCTCAGCCATAACCCATTCATTCATAGGGGTTTCCTCAGTTTTTCCAATAAAAAGAGGGAACAACTTATTGTCATCCCTCATCTCAAACAATTTATATCCTTTTTTAATTTCCATTTTAAATCTCCTTTTTATTAATCTTAAAATGTTCCATTAGAGTCAAATTCTTTATATAACTCTGATAGTGCAAAGATCCTTGCATCAAAAAGGTTCAACACATCTTTGTGCTCATACCCATTCTTCTGGATATACGCAGTTTTCAATTCTTTTTCCTTTTCAATTTTTGTATCAATAATAGAATAAATCTCATATTGTGAAAATTTCTTTTCCATTTTAAATCTCCTTTATATTATATCTACTAAAGGACACAAAAAACGAGCATTTTCAATTTAAACGCAGAATAGGAAATCTATCTCTATCTGTATAATATTCGCTTATACACCAAGGATTTTCCCGACTCACAATCCATTCAACTGAACTGCCCTTAAATCTCTTTTTGGCTATTCTCACTGCGCTACTCTTGTGAAGATATTCTTCCATTGTCACACCAGCGGCATAACACTTCCCATTTTCATCAAATCTCTTAAACCAAATGCGCCACTTTTCCATTTTTATTCTTCCTCATAATTAATTTCGAAATCTTCTTTATTCCAAATATGCTTTTTAGTCCAATCTACTCTATGTGGGTCTCCATAAAGAAATGCATTCATTTGTTCATTCACAATATCAGCACTTGCGCAACAAAGATCGATTTCAATCCCATCAGGTCTTCTTATATACAAAAAGATTTCAGGATAATCTTTCGGGTCTCCCCCAATTTCTGCACAAAGCATACCAAAAGGTGTTTCGACTTCAAGAGTTTTCTTTTCCATTTTATATCTCCTCATTTCTGCAAAATCTTTGCAAATTCATAATATTTCTTCCATGATTTCTTAGGAAGATCTTTTTTAAGGTCAATCATTTCTTTAAGAATTTTCCAATTTCTCTTTATTTTACGAAATGGCTTCCAAATAATGTTCTTCATCTCACACAGCCAACAAACTTCTGTAGATAGGCTATCATAACCATCAAGTGTATAAAAATACTCCGTATACACGACATTTAGTTTGTGCCACTTTCCGCATTCGCTACACTTATAATCCCAAGTACTCCACTCACGAGAGTTCTGTGGAAGTTCTGTATAGAAGTAATCATATTCATCATATTCAGCTCCCTCAGTTACAGGAATTCTCCACCAGTTTTTCATAATTAATCTCCTTAATTATAAATGATTCCAATTTTCATATATGTCGTATCAATTCTATCATTAAATCTATTAAAAATTACTGCAATGCCTTCCTCTTCATCAATGAATGCATTAGTATCCCAGCCATTCTCTTCCTTATCAATACGGACTTCTTCATTAAATGAATCTCTAAGAAATTTCTGCGCTTGCTTAAAAGTTTCAAACAAATATACTGGAATTTCAGCATCAAACGAATATTCGAATATTACCGCATAGTTTTTCATGATTAATCCCCCTTGAGCAATTCTGTAACAAGTTTAATTACATAGTCATTTGCCTGATCTATGTTGTCACAATAGATTCCAATTTCCTGATATGTTTCATCATCACTAATTTTAATAAATCTTCCGTCTTTGCTTGAGATATCAATGTGTTTCATAATTATCCTCCCTTTTCATTTACAAGTGTTATTCCAGATAACAATTTGTAGCTCGATGCCTTTCTTTGGGGTATGGGTATTTTATTCTGATGTGCAAAGAATTTAATGTCGCTTCTATATTCTAGCAATGTTTTGGTAAGTTTGATAATTTTTGCTGTTTGCGCGGCATTCAAATCTGCCATACCAATAAGATGGTACAAATCGCTTGTAACAAATTTATCCATTTTTCCTTGCGCTTCCCGACAAGAAGAAATAGTCAAGTTGATCTGCTCAATCATCATTTTGCTGATGTCTTGTGAGTACAGATTGTACCAAGATAAAGCGGATTCACATTGATTAATTTGATTGGCAAGGGTTTGAACTATCATCTGATAATCTGAATCTTTCATAATTAAATCCCTTTATATAATCTCTTCGATCCACCGTCTATTATCGTCTGTCACTTCAACACACACAGTTTCCTTAAGTTTGTTATAAGCATACTCGCTCCACTCTTTAAACTGCCTTGCGATTGCCTTCTGATTTTCTCTTACATCGTAAATATCATCAGAAATCATATCTAATTCTACAGCTTGATTGCATCCACCCCCATAATAACCATAGCAGAGTACCCCGCCCTCTTCATCAAACAGTTGCGTGATTTTTATACCATACCAGCCCGTAGGGTCAGGGATATCGTCTTCACACTGTTTTGAGTCATATGTGAAATCAAATAACGTATCCCAAGGTGCAGAAGCTATTGCGTCTGCAAACTGATCTACTGTCATGTAAATATATTTATCCATTTCAATTCCTCCTAATTTTTCTTAGCGCATAATCCATAATCTTACAATATTCTTCATTAGTGATTGCATCATCAAACGCTGCACGTTCTTCAACAATTTCCGTTAACTCATCAATGTCTGTTGAGTTATCAATTTGTTTAATATAATATTCCATCCTACACCTCAGCTAAACCAGCAATTATACTTTTCCGCAATATCATTTACCTCCTCAAAAGAAGCAGCAGAACCATAAAGTCGCTGACACCATTTATTAGTTTCCTTCTCTAAATTTTCATAATCATTTTGAGGGTTATCATTCTTCCACATGTCCCATACAAAATCACAAATCTTTGCTGTTACAAAACAAGTATCTTCATCCCATATAAGAACAACCGGCACCCCAGTAACAGGGCACTGAAAATCAGCGCTTGTATAAATCATTTTATCACCTTCGTGCGACGGAATATATCACGTCCCATTACTATAATTGTTCCCTTTTCCACATCTCTAAGTTTCTTCTTAAAAAGCATATCATCATAGTCCATTATATCAATGCCCTCCAAAGGACTTTCCATAGTGCTTACCCATTTCAGGCAACACTCCTTAAGCTTACTAGTCAGTTCTTTCTTGGAAACTGAATTTCCATTCACAAAATACTGATATTTATTCATTTTATTTCTGTTTCCTCCATACATTATAATAATAACCAGCATCCATGATGGTGTACCCACCATCTATTTTAACAACAATCTCATCCCCTCTGGCATGTTTCTTAGCCTGATATCTGGTTTTATAAATAAGCATTATTCTCTTCCTTTCAAGATTTCAATAATATGAGAAATGTCAAGGTCATCAATCTCTTCATTTGCATCATATTTATCAATAAGCTCTCTACAAAATTCAATTGCTTTATCTACATTAGTCATTTCTTTTCCTCCCTAAATTAAATTGTCTTCAAGCACAAGTACATTGACTTTCTTACTGTAGGCAGTACAGGCATCGATACAAATGATATCGTTATCAATATACGGCTCAAAATTAGCACCCTCACCCCATTCAGGAGTTCCATATGCTCTATGGTTTGCATAGCTGCAATGCCAATGCCCTACAACTATCTGTTTCCCTCCTACGGTGTAATACTCAGACTCAGCAAATCCATTAAGCCATCTTGCCTTTTCCCATTCAGCATAAGATGCATTACGCCAATCCTCCAAGAAGGGAATATATCCATGAGTGAAGATGTAATGCTGGGTTTCAAAATAATCCACCATAATATCAAGCATCGGTTTCATTTTGAAATACGCAACAGAACATGCCACTCTAAAGCTCTCCGTATTAGGAGCAAGATCAAGCACTGTTTGATAAGTTCCATTGTGGAAATCATTTAAATGCGGAGATCCTCTCTGCATCATATCAAGCATGAGAGATTCATGATTACCTCGCACCAAAACCTTATTGGGAAGTTCCATCAGATAATCAATCATTTCTGCAGGTTTAGGCCCTCTGTCAACTGTATCTCCACAATGTATAAGCATGTGATTAGGATTCTCTTTATCAAATCCTGCTTCATCCAATGCCTTAATCATTTCATCAAAGTATGAATGAGTATCGCTCACTACAAAAAGTTTCATTTACACTCTCCCATAATCATAAATCTGAGCTTTATTTCTGCCACAGTCAATATCTGCCACAAGTCTGCTCTCTGCATCAAACATTTTATAATTGGTTCCCTTATGTTTTGTTTCCGCTACATCAATTCCCATTCTATGGAGCTGGCTTTTAACCAGCTCATAACCACATAAATTTAATATCGTTATCTTTCTCATTACATACACCTCCAAATTTTAATGCTGAATAAACTTGACTGCCTTTACATTTTTCTTCCAGCACTTCTGACAGATACTGCAAGTTATCAGCTTGTCTTTCTGATTCGGACAACCAGTGATTCCCTTCGGGAATTCAGGATTAAGAGTCTTATCAGTAAAATCTACATAAGCCACAGGTAGATTGTGAGGGTTCTCTACCTTCCAGCCCAGATGCCAAGCAGAAAACATTACATTGAAATTATCTGGTAGCTTTCCATGCTTATCAAGCCAATCATTTACAATGTAATACTTCTTAGTAAATGCCATAAACTTAATCTTCGGGAACTCCAGAGCCAGATTTACCATTCCCTCAAAAAAAGCTGCATCAGGAATATCTCCGCTATCGTACCATCTGAACAGCGGGAACGGACGATGCTCAAGCTTAAACTTAACCTGTGCCCAAAAGTCTTCAGGATTTTCATTATAAAGTCTCAGATTCCTTGTATATGCGCCAACCACAGTAGCCATATTCTGCGTCCCTTTCATGCAGTAGCATCCTGTTGCCTTACAAGGTGCGTCCTCTCTGCAAGTACTAGTAGGAAATGCAAGTGTATTGCACATAGGGCCTGTCTTAGAATTGTGACAACTAAGATTAATCTCATTTGTCTTACAAGCAAGTTCCCAAATATATTCATCTCTCGGTATCATTATTTTCTCTTCCATTTTATTATCTCCTTCATATTACATTAATTTTGTATTGTTTACTTTACCTCTAATTCATCAATCCATACCTGATGAATTGTGTGATATTCATCGCTTCCATATGACATTTCAAAATAAATTTCATCATCTTCTATATAAAGAGCTGCCACATCTCCCTCTGGATAAAGCTCTTTATCACCATATTTTTCAATCTCTTCTGAGAAAATATTTTTGTAAAATGCTACCTCCTTTTCTTTTTGCTTTATTGCATCCTGTTTATTTGAATAACACCCATTTTGGTGTAAATTTACATTAAAATCATAATCATATTGGGACATTGACATTACGTTATAAACTTTCATTACTCTTCCTCCTTAAAAAATACATCTTCATATCCAAGAGCACATAGCTCCTCATCCTCAAAGCCAATATCGTGAAGCTCATCCTTTACAGAATCAGTTTCAGTAAAAATCAATGCATAATTAATTGTACTCTGTAGAAGTGAGATTGCCCTCTGGTAACTTAGATCTCCAAATTCTGCGGAAAGCCAAATTTCTCTCTGCATATACATAAGGATATCATTTGACTCAAACTCAGCAAGTTCTCTTGCACACTCACAAACTCCCTTTTCAACATCTCTACCTACAAGGAGAATCTTATTCTCTGCTTCTGCCTTATTATGACTCTCATCTATATGCTGTATCTGTTTATTGAACCATTCAGTATCTTTTAGAGTTTCCTGTCCACACTCAATCATATAGCCGATTGCTGCACGAAAAATAACATCCCATGCAGAAGTATATTTGCGACGAATATCATCGATTGCCTTTTTGGTTTCTGTATAATTATTCATTTATTCATCCTCCTCATCAATTTCTATATTAAATTCAATATGAATACATTTCTTTTTCTCGTCATACCATATATCCATACCCCCAATTTCATAATTTTCCCACTCAGAATATTCTTCCTCTGAAATATTGAATGTTTTTTCGCTATTGCAATCAAATATTGAGAACTCTACATTATCAAGAGAACAACAAGCACTTATAAAATCATAAATTGTCATTTACTCATCCTCCTCTGTTGTAATATATTTGATATAATCTTCATCTTCATCGTCCCATAATTCAAACCAATCATATGGGTCTCCGCAACTGCTTCTAAATTCCGTTATCTTATGCCTTTCAACTACTTTTTTTGCAAGAGATTCCATATCCGGTTTATCACCTTTATTTAGCTCATCATACACATCATTGTCTTTGTCATATCCCATTAAATGTATCATTTACATTTCCTCCTCATCGTCTTCTGTAATATACTCTACTCGAATTGCAACAATCTTCCCCTCATCATTATGTGCAGTCCAACAATCATAGCCTCCGTCTCCGTAGCCCGAAGAAGATACAAATCCAAGACCATCAATAGTGTTTCCATCACTAATTTGAATCGTTGGCCAGTTTACATTTGCGTTTCTGCTCCATTCGCTGTATCTTTCAAACTGTTCAACCATATTTTCGGCATCATAATTCCAAACAAACTTTACATAATTTGGATTTTTCTTAGTCGTTACAGTAAGTTCGCATACTTCCCAATACCAAGCTTTATTTACATGTTCAATTTCACTACTGTCACTATGATATTTTTTATAATATTCATAATCAAAGATACCAGCCTGACCACTATCAACGCCAACCTCAAAGTTCTCCTTGCTGTATTCAAGGGATTTCTTGACATAATCTTCATGCACAACCTGAATTGCAGAAACTCGATTACCCCATTCACCTTCATCAGAAGTTTCTACCGTACACTTATAGTTGCCTTTGAGTACATTATCAATCACACCTTGACACCAAGTATTCATTCCATAACATGGATCAGAAACCATTATCTTATCACCAAGAGCAATAAAACCTTTGTCATTAATTTCAATATTATTCATTTACATTTCCTCCTTAATATTCATTGTTTTATCTGGCGGAATTGCATTTCCGTCTTCATCTTCGTCGCCTTCAACCCACCAAGACTCCCACATATTGTAGGTTTCGCTCAATCTCTCTACCATAAACTCTTCGCAGCAAGAGTCTTCTACATAATCTCTATATTCTCCCTCTTCCATATCCTCGGTACTGTGCCATTCAAGATAATATTCATCAAGCATATCAAGAATTTCCTTTTCAAGACTCTTGTATGCATCATCCCACTCTATACATAATTCTCTTTCAAAACAATTTACCCAATATCTTGTTATCATTTAACATCACTCCTTAATATTTTTATGTTATATACTCATGAACTTTGTAAGCTTCCTTTATCAGTTTCATATAATGCTGCGGAAGATGAGGACAAGGATTACGATGACCTGTGATAGCAGGTCATAGTGATCGTATGCCTCATATTTCGGCAGCATAATTGAAGTTTAGTTCCCTTGTATATAATGGCGCTTATACCATTTTACGCACTCAATAATTTTGTAAGCTCTCTTTAATGGCTTCATATAATACGACAGTATCCTGAATGGATGCGCCGAGTGCCCCGTCTGATAGGACGGGGTGATCGTATCCATCTATTCAGGACTTACTGCCGTAGCATTGAATTGAATTACCTTGTGCATATTGGTGCTTATACCAAAATGTACTCTGCATTTCCGTAGATATTTCTTTAACTGTTTCATATTCTGATCCTTCTGGAATTAGGATACAGCGATCGGCAGTGGCGATAGCCCTGCGGTTAGCTGTATCTTTATTCTTATGAAGGATCATAATTGAATTGAAATACCTTGTACATTGGCAGTATCTATCTGCATTTAATTAGTCGCTATAGATTTCGCTCATTCTCCTATTAAAGTCAAAGTTGTTGTCCTTGATTACCTTCTTCATAAGAGCAAACATTCTCCAACCTTCACCCTGATATTCCTTACGTCTCATATTAAGTTCATTTATTGCTTCACTATCATAAATGAAACGTATCCCGTAACAATCCCCAACACCACAATTATGGAACATGATAAGATTCTTAAGAGTGTAATATGCACCCTCTCCCTTATAAGCGTCAATCCATACCTTGGACTTAGGAGTGTTATAAGGAAGCCTAATCATCTTGCCATTAAATCTCCTCAATGCAGCATACATTACTGCATAATTACTTGCATACTTAATTTTGTTACACTCAATAACCATAGGATTATAAACCTTCTTGTTCAAATCCGCACAGAAGATATTCACGCCACGAACCTTCTTATAAGGAATTCCCTTACACTTATAAGTTTTAGAATTCTCAATATGCCTTTTAAGCTCATCAATATAATCAAGACAAGTTTTTGCGACCACTTCTCTAGTAAAGAATGTTGCTCTCTCATCAAAGGTTTCCGCATCCCTTACTTCCAACTTACTAAGAACTTTAACCTCTTCAAGCATCATCTTGAACTGATAATCATAACCATAATGGCTAAGTGCAGCATTAAAACCAGATTCCTGTCCATCATAAGACACATAATTCAGCATTTGAAACATTTGAGCACATACAAACCTTCTGTGGAGTTTAGTATTGCGCACATATCCATCAGAGATAATTTGGTTTGCAATAACATCATTTTCTTTTACAATTTGAGGGACATAATTTCCGTTATCATCAATCACAATGTGAACTTTAGTTCCTGCTGGAATGCTTTCGCTTATATTCAATGTAAAATATTTACTAGTATCAATACCAGCGTTACCTAATTTATTCATTCTCTCGTTTTTATTCATAATTCATTCTCCTTTATTTTTTATTTCCATCTACCCATGTTCTTAAAATTACTAAGTCACTATCACTTCTTGATTGCCAAAACCATTTGCTCATAATATCTTCATCCCATACAAGTTCTCCATTAAGAATCATGCAAAGGACAAATCCTTCCAGCACCGCTTGTGCTACTTCCCTACGCTCTCCACGCATCAACTGTTCATCAGTCAATTCTTCCGCAGGCAACGCTTTAAAATAGCATTTTCGTTTCTTACTACTACGTTCACTTGGAATAGAGGTTTTATAATTTCTATAAAGCTCCCTAATCATGTGCAAAAGCGTTTGTAAGCTGTAGATATTGTACTCATAAATGAGATACCTGTTCTTATCATACTTTCCATTATCAATCAGCTTTGTGTTTCCAACCTTCATTGTGCGAGTTTCAAAATCAATATAAAAATTTTCACCCTCGCTTACTCTTTTTATTAACTCATCATATATTGTCATACATTCTCCTTTCTTTTAGACGCTCGTAATCTCGACATGTTTCTTTACGTGTTTCATATATCCTGATAGCGGAAGCTGGAAGATGCTGTGAGGGCGTCAGATAGACGCATTTAAGCATCATCGAGCTTATTGAATATCAGGAAATTAAATTTTAACTACCTTGCAATCTATTGGCATGTTCCATTTGAATTACTCATAACAGTGGTACATTTCTTTATTGGTTTCATATAAGAGGCGTGTGCCTGCACATCGGCGCGATGTAGCCGGTCGATAGACCGGGCAACATCGTCGCTTATTGCAGGTCAAGCACGCCTTCTATTGAATTCTGTTACCTTGCAATCCATCGCTGTACTGCGTCCACAATTACTCATAACACCGACGTATTTCTCTATTTGCTTCATATTAGGAAGCCTATGCCTGTAATAGATGGGGAATGTGCTGGAGATAACCAGCATAATCTCCATCTCATACAGGTTAAAGGGCTTCATGATTGAATATTGCTACCTTGTAATCACTTGCTACGCTGCAATCATTTTTACATTTGCCTTACTAATGTTTCAAATACCGCCCTCCTTGTCATTAATGCATTCTGCATACAACGAATGCTATAATAATTTTGTATTGTTGAAGTTTTATTTCTATTTGCGGTCACATTCTTGCCAACTCCTCTCATAATTGTGAAGTCATCTTTATCATTCACACTTCCAAGACCTCCAACCTTTGTCTTTCCAGTTGCACAAGCTCTTATACAGTCCATTACAAATGTATTTAAAGTATCAATATCTTTATCTACATTAATAATTGGAAGTACTGAAGTTGCCCATGAGTAAGTTCCATCTCCCTTGTAGAGATAAGAATTTACCTGATTGACCGCCTTTGTTTCAGATGTCTTACGCTGTTTTATTGTACGAGTTTCAATCTCTTTCTGGAAACTCTTTACACGAGACTTAGATAATGTAATCTTGTCTCCTTTTATATTAAAACCAAGGAATTTAATCCATTTGTTTTTATATACAATTTCAACTTTCTTAGAATTCAAAGTCATTTCCATTTCCTCAAGCATTTGTTTAATGACTGTAAATCCTTCTTTCCAATGATTGCCAAGAATCATCAAATCATCGGAATAACGTACATAGTAAACATTCATTTGGCTGATTGTATTATCTATATGATATAGAACTGCATCCGCCAGAAAACTTGCCACACTACAGCCCTGCTTTAATGATTGATAATGCTCTATGAGATTTCTCTCAACATCAAAGCACCAATCTGTATGATAATATTTTCTTACAATATCAATGACCTTTGATTTGCCAACTTTCTTTTCCATTCTATCAAATATCTCATCAATATATCTGATAGGAACTGAATCAAAATACTTTGACAAATCCAGCTTCACTCCCACTTCCATACCAGAAACCTTAACCATGTGCCTTGACAACTCCTGCACAACCTTACCGCAACCTAGCCCGGTCTGATAAGATTTGCAACTCTTATGAATGAATTCAGGAAACATTTCAAAGAACAAATTATTTGCAATGGACAAGAAGATACGGTCAATGTTTTCATTTACGAATACGATTCTCATATCTCCATTATCTTTCGGGATCTGTACCTCATGTGGAGGCGCTATCTCATAACAATCATTTATAATTGCCTGATACAATGCCATTCTTACTTCTGGAGATGTTAGCTTCCTCAGTTCTCCCTTGTCGATATGTTTATCAACTCCGATTTCCAATGCACTCTCCCAACGCTTGATTTCAAAAAACTTTTGCAATAATATATCGGACATTTATTTCACCTCCAGTTTTATTTTAAGGGGAGCCGAAGCTCCCCGCTTTACCAGCTTGCATGATAGAAAACTGCTTCCTTTTCAAAGTCAGTTTCCTTCAGAACTTTCTCAAGGATTTCAATGGTTTCCTTGATATCATTCATATAATATTCATCATAACCTGTCCCTCCAAAGAAGAAACCCTCGCAAGACGGAAGCAATTCTGCAATCTCATCAGCGTTTACAATATAATCACCTTCTTCATAACAAGGCTCCCACTTTCCATTGACAAGTCTTTCACCATTCTTTATCTGTCCATGTGCGATTTCTGCCTTATCTACGACTTCTTTGCACAAGTCAAGCAGTTCCTGAAGCTGATACTCATTAACTTCATAAGCTCCGCAATCATCAACTCCATTCTGGACATTCTCAACGAACCAGTTATGAATCTGATTTGCTTTACGCCAATAGCCAACCTGCTGTACAATAGAACCATATCCATATTCATGCTTAGTATCCCAAGTGGAATATCTGTGTGTATAATACGGAGTATAGAACTTCAGGAAGTCAGGTCTTATCTCACTTTCTGAATGGCCACACCAATTTTCAAAGCTATATTTCTTTTCGTTTTCAGTTCCTTTCCAGCTAAAGTATTCCTCAAGCGTATAAATGTCCTCCGGTTTTGCATTCTTATAACGAGGATACTTATTAAGATACATATCAAGTCCCACTGTTAATTCCTCCTTACATATTCATAAATATTTCAATGATTTTACCAGTTTCTGTTTCCATTATATAATCCAGTGGTATTGTAGATGTGAGTTTGCAAGGATAATAACCATCAGTTTTCTCCTGCCCATATCTATTATCCTTATCAGGAGTTACCTGAAATCCCTCATAGTATTCCAGTACATTCTCATCAAGATTAATGATATATGCATACTCACAGAACAGTGAATCTTTAATAAAATCACTATTATCTATCATATATGCGACTGGACTATTATAGAGAGCATCCAAATCTCCCTGTATCTTCCTCAGCAGACAATACCAATCATTCGTAGACTGTTTTGATACACTGAGGTCACACAGACCTGCATCTACACAGGTCTTTATTTCCTCCTTGGTGGGAGTCGCAAGCTCCTGCACCATCTGAATTCTGTCATAGAACTTTTCAAGCTCATCAACGGAATGCTTTTTGATGAAATTAATCACATCTGCACCAAGTCCATCGGGATAGCTGTCAAAGTGATTATAAGTTGTCTTGTCTACTCCATTCTTACGAAATCCGTAAAGTCCTCTTGTACCCATATTAAAGTTCCTCCTTTAATTTTGTGTTGTTAAATTTCAAAGTCCCAATTCTCGAAGCCGCCACGACTAATAAAATCTTCTCCACTATTCCATTCTTCGTCAGTAATTTCAATTTTAAACTCTTTTTCTGCTTCTTCTTTTGTATCGTAATCCCCTATACAATATTCATAATAATCAACACACTCCTCACAAATAATTTCACCATTAATGTACAGATAATGCTCTTGGAAGCAACATCCACATTCTTCGGAGTAAACTTCCATATCTAAATTCCATTTTTTGCAGGCTTCCCAAAGAGTAATAAATTCATGCTGTGCTGCATCAAATTCATTTCCAAACCACCATTTATCAGGTTCTGTTCTCATGGAAATTGCATTATCAATTAATGCAGACTGCATACTCCATTTGCAATAACCCTCTATGAATGCTTTTCCTTCTTCATCTTCATAATCAATTTCTGCCTCAGCACCTCTGCCCATATAGATTGTTCCCTTTTGAATCAATGCATTATAAAAGCTTTCAATATTTTCATGTTCACCTTTTACACACATTATAAAACTACATATATTTGCCATTGTTTACCACCCATATACTTTCTTAATTCTCTTGCCCAAGCTACGAGTGTAGCGAGTAATATCTTTGGCAGTTGCCTTGCCATTATAAATTTTGTGACAGAAGTTATCTGCTTGGTCGCTTGTGATTTCCGGTTTGAATTCTCTGAAAAGCATATAATGAGTTTCATCATGATGACTCTGACGCGAACGTAGATTGTTATGTTCATCTACATAAAATTCACCATATTCACAATGTGTCGCTAGATACAAACATTCACCTATATTGTGGTCATAAAGCTTATAGGCACTTCTGCGTCCATTCCAGAAACCAAGGTCTGCTATACAGATGATCCTGCCTTCTGTATCAATATTGAGATTCATGCGTTCATCTTCAAGATACATGTCATTTGTCTCATACATCCAAGTGCAAAGATCATCCTCATTGATTTTCTCTGGAACTTCCATTTCATTGATTTCAAGAAATTCTTTATACCCTTCTGCCCAATCTTCTGGATTCAAATCATAATTTTGCCATATTACATGCTTCATTCTTCCATCTCCTCCGCAACATCTTCACTATCAATAAGCTCCATGTCGCTAAAATCAATTTTCCCATTATCTACTTGATAACGATATTCTTCAAGTGCCTCATCTGGACTATTTGCTTCTACATAAAACCACCCGATTAGCTCTTCCTTATGGATAATTTTATAAGTTTTCACTTTATCATCTCCTTAATGGTTCTTTGCGTCAAGCAATACACATCTCATGAACGCTTCCAGACAATCAGTCCAGAATTCATCACTATCTTTTAGGTCTTCATAATCTTCTTTACTTGCGCCATCCGGTATGCCCATTGTTGCCCAGACACTCCAAAAGATTTCCTCATCTTCGATGTTGCTTCTCAGATAATCATCCATCTTCTTACCGAGCTTTGGACGATCTGTATTGTTAAGATACATAAAATCTCCTTTCTGTAAGGGGTGGGGATTAGACCCCAGCCCTTACCTTTAAGGCAAGGGAATCCCCTGCTCTTCCAAATGTGTTACTATTTGTTTTAGTTTTTTAAACCAATCATACATTGTATAATTTGATTTCATGCGATTACAAATTGCACAACAAGGTATCACATTGGCTATAACATAACCTTCATCTGAATTAACTCTGTCAATTCCAACAAATTTATGTCCAAATTCATCCTCTGGAAGTTCTCCACAATAAAAGCATGGATAACTTGTAATTCTATCAAAATCTTCTAAAGTTAATTCAAAAGATAAATTCCTTTCTTCCGCTCCTAATTTATATTTTAAATATCTTGCATTAAGCTTATGTCTATCTCTACGTCTTTGTTCTCGCATCTTTTCTACATTTTGACTTTCATATTCCTTTCTTTTCTGTTTAAAATACTCTTTATGTTTTTGATTATAAGCTCTTTTTTCTTCAGCATGTTCCCTAGAATATTTGGTGTGATATTCTTTAACGTGATCAGCATTATTATCAAACCATTGCTGAATTTTATCTTTTCTTCTTTTTCTTTGTTCTTTCTGACAGTCTTTGCATAAAGATGAAAATCCATTTTTCTTAGATGATTCCTTAGTAAACATATCTGTTGGAAGTTCCTTTTTGCAATGACTACATATTATAATGCCTTGTTTAAAAAGTTCTTCTCGTCTTATTCCTTCTTCTTTTGTAAGTTTCCCATAGCCCAATTTATTTCACTTCTTCCTTAAACACATACCCTATTCTGTATAAGCTCATAAAACTTATCAAATATTATATTGCCATCGAGAACTTTCTCAAATCTCTTCTCTTCAAAAGTAGGGCTGTTTCTCTTAGGGGCAGTATGCCATGCATAATCCGACATGGCATTGATAACTCCATATGCAGTATCCCTATACTGAGCAATATCAGGCATTGCATAACAAATATAGAACCCGTCCTTCATAGACTGTACATTTGCCTTTTTACGATCCGAATCATTCTCGTCAATAGGGAACAATTCATTGAGAATTGCATCAAGTTGCTCTCTAGAAATAGGCGTATTTGCCAATCTATCTGCTTCTTCTTCAAGAGCACTCATATATTTATTTGCCATCCCCAGACAATATTTTGCTTCCACAAGTTTCTCATCCAAATTGCCTATGTGTTTTGTACTCCAAGAACGTCTTGCACCGCTCAAAGCAAGTGACAAAGTGTTATTGCACACTACTCGAATTGCTGTGGTTACGACTTTGATTGCACCAGTTCCGTCATGAGCATTAGTAAAGCACATATACGGCTCAACCTCATCTCCAAGAATCTTGGTCTCGGGCATTCTAGCCAGAAGCCAAACTCTCTTGCCTCCATTCAGAGAACCAGCAGTTTCATATCTGACAATGCCATTCTCCGTTTCCCCCACAATATTATCTGTGAATGAGAATGCTTCATTATTCTGCACAATCTTATATCTGTCACTTACAATACCAAGAACAGACTTATCATCACTTCGGACATTTGCTTTGTAGTTCTTTATCTCTGTTCCGTCCTCCATGAAGACAGGAGTCTGCTCGACATTCCAATCAAGACCTGCGGCAATAAGTGCTTCTTTACTGTTCGGTGCTTCCTGAATTATCCTACAACGGTCTGCAGTTTCTGCGTAATGCCAAGGCTTAAGTCTAACGCTGAACATGCTGTCATTTGCTTCAATACAATGTGCCATACTTTTAATCTCCTTTAATTAATTTCTATTATTTTAAATACGTCTCCATTTCGCAACATGGCTGCAAAGATATATGCATACTTTTGGGTTCGCATATTCAATGCTAAATATCCTGTGCCACAATCATTCTTGTAAATATGGATTATATCACCTGCTTTACTCAAATTTGTGTCAACCAACATTTCCCCGGCTATATAATTGAATCTTCTTGGGATTACATTACTTTTCGCCATAATATCTTTTACCTTTCCCTAGTTCTACAATGCCATCTTCTGCCCATGCAATGAAGACTCCGAAGGAATCATATGTGAATTTGATTCCATTCTCTTTACAAAAGGCTTCTTTATCATGCCTTCTTAATTCTTTTTCAAGTTCTACTTTGTTCAATGCGGTCTCACCTCCGATGCTGGTTCCATTCTTGCAAGAAGATTAAGTACCTCTTCCTTTGACATCCAGAAATGTTCCTGCGAAATATAAATGCCATCTTCAACTACACAATTGAAGCGATCATCCCATTCAATAAAGTGTATATGCTGATTGAAAGCGTTCTCCTGAAAAAGATACTTAGTAAATTTATCTGTCACCTCATTTCTGGTGAGCCAACCATATTTCCTTGTTCCATTTTGGAGCTCGAAAGCCACAAACATTTCTTTTGCCTTGTCTTGCGGGACGTTACGAAACTGTCGCCAAATAGTTCTTCCATCCTTTGTCTTTCTATTTGTGGGAACACTAAAGATGTGCTCCCTTATTCCTCCTAATTCTTCTGCTTCAATCCATGGAAAGTCTCTTAGATTCCCTTTGCTATCGTGATAAATGTCCATATTTACACGCTCCTCATTGATAATATTTGCATTGCCTCAGCTTCTTCTTTGGTACAATTATAAAGCTGATTCATATATTCACAGGTCTCTTCTGCCATTTCCTTTGTCGGATATGACTGATAAGGATAATAACCAGTCTCTCCCTTAGCCAGTATTATTACCTGCGTTTTATCACTGGGCAACAGAACTGCAGCACGTTCAGGCAGTTCATCAGGATGATTAAGGGCATACATAAGTTTCTCTTTATTCATTTTGATACACTCCTTTTATTAATTGCCTCAATGTAATCCATATATCGTTTTCCACCATAGCCAGATAATATACGTCGTTTATCATACGCCGCCGCTTCCTTAAACAACTTCAAGTTTGATCCACATCCTTTGGCATATTTATCAATTCCGGCCCCGCCAATAGGCTCATCTTTGTAATAAAGCATATAACCTCTGGTATTACATTCATAATGAATATCATTTGCATTAATATCCATTTTAGAACGTCCTCAACACGCCGCCACCAATGCTCTTCCATTGGATCTCGCCAAACTCACTACAATCAAGCATATCGTAATTCACTACATAGACACAAGCATAGCCCTCATCAATGTCAGTATGATCCATGAACCATTCAGACTGATAGTCACTTACATAGAAGATGTTATCCATTTTCCCTATATTTGTGTAGCTACGCACGACAAGATACACAAGAGCATTGTACTTCTGCTCAAAGTCCTGCACCATTTTCTTCTCTTCATCGTTAAGCCAGAACAAACCTCCAAGCGGCGGTTCGCTTACCATGATTACATCTTCTTCGGCAAACTGCTTGATTGCATCCGAGATAATACCCATTGCCTTCATTCGCTTGATTGCTTCTGCCTTTTTGATTTCTCTTGATACGTTCATAATTTATTCCTCCTTAATTTCTTTTACATTGAAACCGTCATGACAATATTCATATTCGTCAGTAAGCCAATCTGCAATCTCGTCAAGTAAATCGTCATCATTGATGTCGTTATATCCAACAAAAATGTGTTCTACTTTCTTGGGAAGATTAACTTTTTCTCCGTCTGTGTCCCACTTAATGTCATAAATGAGAACCTTAATTTGGCTTTCCATATTCTCAAAACTTGCAACTTCTTCGTATGCCTTTTGAATTGGACACCATTCACAAGTATCTCCAGTACAATGTCCAAGGTTTATTTCATTTCGGCAATACTTTCCAAACAAAGTCTTGAACGCTCTCATTTCATCATTAGTCATTTTACTTTTCCTCCTTATTCGTGGTTAAATCCACATCTTGATGCATGATAAGCTCATGCACCAAATCTAGATTTAAATGAAATCCCTTATTGACATCCCCGGAGCATCCCAAGGATTGCTTGGGGAATAGTCTCCATTTTCAGATGAGGGAATATATTCATCTTCGTCTTCATCTACGCCCAGACCACAACACACTCTGCAATCTTCTGCATACATTGCATCGAAGGGGCACATTCCGTCATCTCCGTCACATGGAGTAATTCTTTTTCTCATATTACTTCTCCTCAACTTTCTTTTTCAGTTCCTCAAGTAACTCTTTCATATCCACTTCATTAAAATAAGATTTTGACTGCCATTCCTCTTTACATCCCTTACTCAGATTCTTATAGTAAACTTTTCTTGCCTGTTTAAGGATTTCTTTTACTTCCATCTCTGACCTATCCCTTGAATACCTGATATATCTGTGTTTGAGCCAGAGCGTTTCAAGCTTATACGCTTTAAGCACTGCTTCATCATTAATGCAGACTTCGGTTATACAGACATTGAAATCTGAATATAATTCTCTTTTCGAAACCGTAAAGTCAACACCCTTAAAAGTGAATGTTAACGGCTGACTAAACTGATATAAATTTTCAATTATATTTTTTCGCGGGATTTCCTCAGAAAGCCAAACCAGAAATATGGAAAAAGCAACTATTGATATACTCCCGATGATTATAAAAAGCATATTTCTCCTTTCATTATTTCACTTTAATTTTGTGTTGTCAACTCCATATCTCTTTCAGCTTCGAAATATGTGTCAGCACTGCCGCAGAAATTTCCGTTATCATCAAGGATAACGTAGTGTCCATGATAAGGAATTATTTTCATTTTACAGCTCCCATGTACCAACCTGATTACCATTGTAATCCATGCAAACTCCCTCAGTTCTACCTGCCTTGATATGATTGCAAATAGATGAGAAGATGTCTTTCAATTCTCTTGCTGTGGCATAATTGTCCATGCTTTCATCATACCCATATGGGGCATGAAAAGCTGCGTTGCCAGTGTTAATTTCTATTTTCATTATGTTTCCTCACTTTCACTTTAATAGGTTTGTTCTCAAGGATGTCGGCTACTTCATTGAAGAATTTCTGTTTTGCCAGATATATATCAGAGACACTACAAATTACTCCAGAAGATGGGCATTCCTCACAAGGACGGCAACACCCTTTCTCGTCGAAATACTGACGAATTATTGCCGCTCTTTCCTTATTCGTCAATTTCCTTCACCTCCACAATTTGTATCATGTCCCCTATATTAGGGAAAAGCTGCTTTATTTTCTTGATTGCAAGGGTTTCTGCTTTGCGTTCTGTATTGGCTCGAACATAAATAGGTTCTATGTGATCGGCACTCCAGAAACATTTTACTTTAACAAGCCAGTTTTTCATTTACCCTCTCACTTTCTATTGCGCTGTTTGCTTTTCTTTGCCTGCTTTCGCTTATTTCGCTTGAGCTGCTTGTGATTTTTCTTGGGCTTCTCTCTGTCGGAAGCTCGGACATGCCCATGTCCCTCACCTGTGATAAGGTTCGGTTTGGGAATGGGAGGGAACATAAGTGCGCCCAACTCCCATTCGTCATAATAATCGAACATTTCTTAACTATCTCCTTTGTGCCATAGGGCATCCAAAACATGTGACGCAATTCATCAAATCCCTAACGTGCATATTTCCAATGACTTCATCATTCGAAGCATCTTCATCACTTATCTGATGACCACATTCCTCCATGCTAGACTTTTCGCTTTCTTCATAGATTTTGCCAGAGAACAAACCAAGATATTTCATTTGCCTTACCCTATCACCTGCAGATTAGGCATGATTGCAAGGATGCTCTGAATCTGTGCATCTATCTTTTCTGCTCGTTCATTTGCCTGTTTTACATATTCTTGTTTTGCTTCTCTGTCTGCTTCAACGAGCTTCAGAACCTCATATACTATACGACTCATTTTTTCTCGACTAATGCTTTCGTCTGCTGTTTTCTTGAGTTCTATAATATACTTAGAAATGTCATTTGCCTTGTAGCCCATTTCTGCAATGTAGCAGAACTTAAGACCATTCTTTTTTCTCCCTCGGCCAACACCACCACCAACAGTTTTATATTTCCCAGCAAGATGCCCTATAAGGGAATTATAATTAAGGTTGTAATAATTTGCTGCTTCCTTTGCAGACTTGAATACTTCGCCAGTGATAATGCACAGAACTGCTTTGCCTTTATGCACCTGCATATTGTCGGGCATGATGTCGAACTTCGCACGGTTAACAATGACGTTTTTCATAGATTTAATTCCCTTTCTGCCTTATGGCTTTGATTCTTCTTCAATTTTTTGTTGTAGGATATCTAACGCAATTTCCATTGCTTCACGATATTCATGGGGTAGCTGGGATAGTGCTTCGCAGAGTTTGAAATAGGCTTCTTTAGTTGTCGTTGAACATTACCTCGCTTTCATATACGAAACCTCGGTCTCCCGTTTCCGTATCATAGAGTTCGCAATTAAATCCCTTCATGCATTGTTCATGCACAAAATCCTGTACCTCATAGAAGTTATCTGTTTCCAGACTATCCATGAGACCAGCAAAGTTTGTGCATAAATATGCACTCGCTTTATATCGCATATACTTTTCTCCCTTCCAGCACTCCTGCCATTTCTATTTTGTGATATTTGATGAGCAAATCCATTGCCTTGACACCTATCAGGTCAATGATAGCGTCAGCATAAACACCATTTCCTTTGGGATATCGGGCAATGAGCTTGGCATATGCCTCATTTGCTTTCTGTTCTTCCATTTATATTACCTCCTTTTTTATTAAGCCCATAAGCAAACCCTCAAAGTTTCCCTTGAGGGCTTAATATAGGTTTAACTATAATATATGTCTGTGATATCCCTTCCGTTATGTGTGATATACAGGGGAATATCATAGCTGATATCGCTTGCAAAGATAATTACATTATCAATTCCTGCCTTGTCCAATGTTATGCTTAAGGTATCAACTGCATCGCACAGCTCAACAAATTCTGAACTTCCGTATCCCATTGTTGCACCGTCGAAAGTGAAAAGGACATAATACATCCCTTCATCATAATCTGTTTCCAGCACTAAGTCACCAAGATTTTCATAAATAATCTGGTCTGCTATCTGGATTTTCTCTTCTGTGGTATAGGTTTCGCTTTCGCTTCCACAAGCACACATAAACAGGGCACACAGGGCGAGGATGATGCAAATGATTTTTTTCATAATTTCTTTTCCTTTCTTAATTTTAATGGGCAATTTCAACTGTTACCACGAGTATGGCTCCAATAATCAACAATGCTATCATGATTATCATCTCCTTTCTTATCCACAATAGCAATAACCATTGTGGCAAATTCCCTCATTGTCAATCCATTTTATAATCTGATGCCCGTACTTGTTGCACCATTTCTGGAATCTTTCATTCGACATACAGGTTCTATGTGCAATTGCTCTTTCCTTATGACTTGTGATAATGACACGCCGCCATTGAATTTTCATGATAATTTCCTTTCATAATTTAATTTAGGTAAAGCCCTTAATGAGACTTGCAAGAGAAATCTTGCAAGCCCGATAAAGGTTTTACTATACTCTTTCTGCTTTATAGACAGTTGTATAACAACAGTAATCTGAATTCTCTTCCGCAAAACGTTTTGCTGCTTCAAGAGTAGTGAAACTGCGAACTTCGCTTACAAAGTCAGTTTCTCCCTCTTGAGGTTCCCCTACACCATAAACAATGCAAAGATACATGATGATTTCCTTTCTTAATCAATGTAATATTCGTCGGTCTGCCCGAACACTGTGAAGTAACCAATGTGGTTATTTGCCTTGTCTATTTCAATGATTCCCTTAGTGACTGTCATACGCCAGCCAATAAGGAAGCCAAGGATTAACGCTATGATTATGATTGAGATTTGCTTAATTTCTCTTACCTCTCTTTCCGTAGTCGTTGACTTCACACCATGTGAGATAGTCATCTTCCTGCGTTTCCCTTTTCCATGTTTGCCACTCATCACCAGTTCCCTTGAGAACTTCCTTGAGAACCTTAACAGCAACGCCAAAGCCGATGACGGCAAAGACAAACCATGATAATACGCTATCCATTGATGATATACCTCTTTTCCTTTGGAATTTTACGGATTAAGCCAGCTTTTATGAGTAAAGAAATCCCTTCCTCGCCTATTGCCGACTTGACTACTCTTTCTGTTGCATGGTCTCCATATTTCTCTTTGAGCCATGCATGATAGGTTTCTGCTTCATGCTCAAATGCATACTCCATATAGGGTTTGCATATTCTATCGAGCACAAGCTCTGGATCTTTATCGGGATGAGCCGACATTTCCTTTTTGAACTCATCCTTGATAGATGAATTCCAAGGAATACGCAAGTCATTAAAGACTTGCTTTTTATCCCTTATGAGAGGCATTTTTACTCCTTTCCCGTTAATTTTGTGCTGTCAAAACACGCCATGACAAGGCTGTGAACATTTGCGATTGCACAAGTGTCACAGTCAAGACGCATTCCCTTGTTGCAACAACAGTCACAACTATAAGCAAATGCCTTTTGTGCTTCTGCCTTGCTATTTGCGGCATACTGTTTGTTGACACCGACCTGTTCAAATTTGTACATAATATTCCCCTTTCTATGAACTTAAATAAGCCCATACAAAAGCCCTTGAAGTATTCAAGAGCTTTAATCTGGGTTTATGATATTGTTAGATATTTCTCACATTTGATATAATTGCCATTAGCAATATATCCTTGAATTTTCGTCCACCCATATTCAGTAGTACGGTCAGCAGGAAATACAATGCGTAAACACTCTACTGTGTACTCTATCCCATATTCATCTTTGACCTTGAGAATAGTTGCATGACGAGCATGACTCATATCGTCAATGTGAAATGAAACTACTCCTATCTCTGGTAATCGTATCTGATACATTTTACACCTCTACCATATACGTACCCCTACATAGGCTTGAATAAGCATCGGGTCTGTCAGCAATAGATGACACATATTCAGTGCCACAGTTTTTGCAGGTGTTTCAGGTTCAAAGAATTGAGCGTTACGCACTGCATTGTTAATGCACTTGATTTTATCGTCAAGTGTAGGCTCACCATGGTTATACAAATGGTATGCACCCCCATAGATTTCAATAGACCTTGAGCCATAGCAATTTGACTCAAGTCGCTTTAATATCATTTTTTGCATAATATGTCCTCGCTTCCTATGGACAATAAGCCCATAATTATACCCTTGAGATTAACTCAAGGGCATAGGTTATAGGTTTATCGTTAATTTTGTGCTGTCCTATTTTAGATAGTAGCAGCATCTTTAGCCTGCTGACGAGCCTTTTCCTCTTCACGCTTACGAAGCAAACGACCTTTACGCTCATCTGCAAGACGCTGTGCTTCTGCCTGAAGCTCTTCAATGGTCATCAGGTCACGCTCTGCAATGATATCAGCTATCGTATCTTCTATGGCTTTACGAGCATTAGCCGAAGCGTGCTTACGAGTGTTATCCAGCATGGGCTGAAGCTCAAACCAATAGTTACCAGACTCAAGATAGAGAGCCTCCAGAGCTTTAGTCTTTTCGTCAAAGACAGTCTTGAGAGCTGTTGCATTGTCGGCTTCACCGTTGGCAAGGGCAGCTTCATAGGCTTCCTTGGCTTCACGCTTGGCTTTAGTCGCACTCTTGAGCTTGTCGGAACGCTGAGCTTTACGGTTGATAACTGCAACCATAAGACGGTGCTGGTATTCAGGCGTAGGCTTGACATCTACCCCAAAGAGAGAAAACAGACCGGTTACAGAGAGTCCAAGGGCATTGATGTCAACACCCTTACCATGCAGACGCTTCCAGCTCTCAAACACGATATTGTCGCAGAGCTTGATATACTGCTCCCATGTAGAACAACCAACTCCTCCCATGTCATCAGCATTGAGCTGAATTTTGCCAATGTAACGATTGTCAACAATCTTGCTACCCATGGTATTTGTATTCATAATAACTCCTTCTGCCCCATAGGGCTTTAAGCGTAGGTCGCTACCCTAATATATTGAGCTTGTATGCTCATTACTACCACTTATTAAGTGGCACTAATGAACACACAAAAAAGACCCTATTACATGAAGTAACAGAGCCTTATTATTGTATATTCATTGATAAACATTACCCACCCTACCATATGTAGAGTAGATATAATCCACCCTACCCAACTATGCAAGTATTGTAAACATAGTAATAATGTTTATCGGCTGTGTGCTACGGCGTCATTGCCGTTGAAAAGCTACAAGATAGAATTATCACGTAGCAGACCACACTGTGAGCTTGACGGCTTAATTACTGGCATAGTTGTACCTAATGCAGTTACCCACATCAGCCCGACAGAAGGGTATAGTACCCCCAACTATGTCATAGCTCCACTTATCCAAGGGTAT
>OLGZ01000021.1_pt1 | contig 162005 bp, 140 predicted proteins | sample 1605981 | NCBI WGS metagenome assembly OLGZ01 (sample SAMN03283291) | human gut metagenome | biome: human-associated habitat; material: feces | host: Homo sapiens | place: Peru | collected 2012
CGGTACTCAGACAGCAGTTTTTGACCTTTAACGGTGAAGAAATGCAGGTGGGCGGAAACATCCGCAATGCATATATGAACGACGAATCAGGCAGAGAACAGTTGAGAAAGGTTCTCTCTGATGAATACTTCAATGCCGTTATGGCAGTATGGCAGTGAATGATTCAAATTGAAAGTTGAAAATGGAAAATTGAAAATTGCGGTCGGCGGTGTGCCACCGCAGTCTATTCGAGAAGGCAGTCGGATAAAGAAATTGCATAAGATACCCGAGTAAGGTTCTGATGCAATCTTTGTTCATATCAAAAATTTGTCAGTAGCCCCGAACCGTGTTCGCCATAAATAAACAGTAAATTTCATATTAACAAAACAGTCGGGAAGACATGCATTTTATTTTGCAAACTGTCTTCCCGACATTAATTTTCCATTTTCAATTTTCAATTTTACATTAATTAAACCTTTCGCTCGGGCATAATATGTTTTTTGACATTACAAACTGTCTTCACGAACATAAAAAGTCGGCTCGCCGTTTACGGCTTTTCACCTGTCAAAAATTCAATACTTCTCTCAATTGAATCCTTGGAATTGCCCCAATCTTTACCGTGGTTGCGGTAATCAAACATTGAGCAGAAATATGTGATATCTTCTTTAAGCGACAGCAGATATTTTTTTGTAAGACCTGCTGTTTCGGCATAGAACTGCGGTAAAAGCTTTGACGGCAGCTTGCTCTTTTGGGTTGCAACATTCATAATAAAATCGTAGTGTTTAAAGCAGATAAACGGCTGTTCGTTGTACAGCTTATAAAACTCCTCTCCCTTTGCCCACTCAACAAAAATCGTGTCGCAAAAATGGTGCATATCCCACTCAATTCTGTCGCATACATAACACGAATCAAGTCGCTTTTTAATGACTTCAAGCTGTTTCTTATCAGGCTTGCCCTTCAGCTTTTTCGGCATATCGTTATCAATAATTTCCTGAAGATGACTTTCAAGAATAAGCGCATTCGGCAGTTTTTGTCCTTTTTCAAACATCTGCGAAAAATGGCGGTGGCAAAAGCCTTTTTTGTTGGTTTCAATCCTGATATTAGGCTCCATCATCGCATCGCCCGTAATGAATTTTACATACTGCTCCTCAAGCATACTCTCCATTCGGCAAAACGGACAACCGCATTTCGGCATAAATATATCGTTAATCGGAATTGTGCAGATAGTTTCTTTCACAATAATCCTCCTTTTGAGTTAATGTAGTGGTTATAACACACCGTTTCCATCATATCAAAACATATGTGTTTAAACAAAATATTTCATCAAGGCTTGCGTTCAATGAGTTCCTGTCTGAAATACAGTCGGGACTGAAATCTGTTTTACAAACAAACTATCTTCCCGACATTCATTTTCCATTTTCAATTTTAAATAAAGTATATCATAATTTTCCCGAATGTGATATACTTTATTAAGAAAATTTCGGCGGTGAAAATCATGGAATGTATTGAACTCGACAACAAAATCAAAATAACCGATGTGCATGACCTTGACCTTGCGCAGACTCTCGACTGCGGTCAGAGCTTTCGTTGGAAGTTGCAGGACGACGGTTCTTTTCACGGTGTTGCCTACGGCAAAAGCGTAACCGTCAGCCTTGACAAAACGGATATGTACATTGAAAATGCAACGGCTGACGACTTCAAAAACATCTGGTACAGCTACTTTGACTTTTCGCTTGATTACGGAAAAATCCGTGAAGAAATCAGCACAATACATCCCGTTCTGAACGAGGCGGCAAAGTACGCCCCGGGCATAAGGATTTTAAGGCAAGAGCCTTTTGAGGCACTCTGCACATTCATCATTTCGCAGAACAACAATATAAAGCGAATCAAAGGCATTGTTGAGCGTTTGTGTGAGAACTTCGGCACACGGCTTGATGACGGAGAATTTGCATTCCCGACAGCCGAAACACTTGCAAAACTTTCGCCCGATGACCTTGCACCGCTGAGGGCAGGATTTCGCAACCGTTACATTATTGATGCGGCACAAAAGGTTGCAAACGGCGAGGTGAATCTTGACAGCTGTTTCACGCTTGACTATGAGGATGCAAGAGCGGAGCTTATGAAAATTACGGGTGTCGGCAAAAAGGTTGCCGACTGCACACTTCTTTTCGGTATGCACAGAATTGAGGCTTTTCCGATTGATGTGTGGATGAAACGGGCAATGGAAAAGCTGTTCCCGAATATGAACGGCGACGATTTCGGTCAGTACGCAGGCATCGCCCAGCAGTACATTTTTCACTACAGCCGAATGCACCCGGAACTGTTTTAACGGTGTGTCACCGTGGGCAGTTCGTGCAGATAGTTTGTAATGTCAAAAAAACATAGTATACCCGAGCGTAGTATTGTAATTGTTTTCGCAATTTCGCAGGCACACATATACTTCCATATAAAGCAAAATGCATCAGAGCCTTATTCGGGCATCTGATGCATTTCGTTTATCTGACTATCTTCTCAAATTACGGGCGGTGGTACACTGCCAACATTAATTTTCCATTTTCAATTTTCAAATTTCAATTTGAATTATTTGGCTTTTTTCGCTGAACTGTCAAAAAGCAATACAAGAGTTGCGTTATCGGCTGTACCTGTTTCTTTAAGACCGTTGTTTTTCTGGAATTTCTTAACAGCCTCGGCTGTTACTTTGCCGTAGTAGCCTGTCACATTGTCCTTGTCGGCAATGTAACCGATGTTATAAAGGCGGAGCTGCATAGCCTTTACCGTGTCATTTTCATCTTCCTGCTTGAGTGAAAGGTCTGATGTAATGGTAAGATTATACTTATCGGCAACCGACTTTGAATCGCTTGCGGTTGTTGTTGCCTGAGTTGCAGTTGTTGCGTCAGTCTTTGACGCTGTCGCATCCTGAGCCTTTGTTGTGTCTGTTGCAGACTTTGGCTTGAGGTCGGGATACATAAAGTAAACCATTTTTTCAAGTGCTTCCAGAGCCGTATTGCCGGGTCTTGACATTTCTTCAAGCGAAACCTCAAGAATTTTGCCTGTCTTGACTGCGCCAAGACTTGCGAGTGTTGTATCGCCCTTAATTTTATCAAGAGTAGCATTGTCTGCATAGAAGATAAAGTTCGGATTTGCAATCTTGAGAGTTGCAACATCAACATTATTGTCGCTGATGTTTACTGCGGCATTAACCGCCCCCGTGTAGCCGAGGAGCATATCGCCGTATGTTCCGCTTGTCATCATCTTGAGCTTGTCGTTTTCTGTATAGAGATAACAAACCGTATCAAGAATGCCGGAATTTCTGTTATTAACCTGCTGTTTGTAGTTGTTCATCTTATCAAGCAATTCATTGTAGGTATCTTCACCCTTCTTTGCGCCCGTTTTTGTGCCGCCGCAAATTTTGCCGATTGTCACATAGTTTGTTTCAACCTGCTTGGGGGTGTCGCCGTGTGACATTGTGACAACCTGAATACCCTTGTCCTGAAGCTTCTTCTTTGCGTCCTCATTTATTGACTGACCTGCAAACACAAGGTTTGTGCCGGAATTGATAATTTTGTCGGTATCGGGATTTTCATATGAACCGACGCTCGGGGCAACTGCGATTGACTGCTGGTCAACCTCATCACTTCTGCCCACAATATATCTGTCATAGCCTGTTGCGATGAGGATATCGGCTGTCGGCGCATCAAGAACAACAATGTTCTTTGGCTGACTTTCTATCGTGATGTTTGCCACCTCAACAGGATATTCTCCGTCAGAACAACCGCTGAAAAGCGCAACTGCCGAAAGCATTGTCACAACTGCAAGAGCAATTGAAATTATTTTTGTTTTCATAACTGACCTCCGATTAATCAGCAAAACAGCGATTCAACATACTGTCTTGCACATCTTGGCGAACGACCGCCTCTTGAAAGTGCAAACTGCTCAGCGCCGAGTGCAAGCTCTTCGTGAGTCATCTTGACGCCTCTCTGCTCTGCAAGAGAATATACAATTTCAAGAAAATCATTCTTTGAAGGAATTGTGTAGCAGACTGCAAGACCGAAACGGTCCGAAAGCGAAAGACTTTCCTGCATATTGTCACGAACATTGATATCATCAACAGTATGCGTTCTGTCGGAAATGCTTTCCTTAACAAGGTGTCTGCGATTTGATGTTGCATAAATCAACGCATTATCGGGACGAGCCGCAAGTCCGCCCTCAAGCACAGCTTTAAGGGTTGTATAGCTCTGATCCTGATGCTGGAACGAAAGATCATCAATAAATATAATGAATTTAAGCGGAAGAGCGGCAATCTTGTCAACAAGAAGCGGAAAGTCAATGAGCCTGTCCTTAGGCATTTCAACAATGCGGAGTCCGTCTTTGCGAAACTCGTTTGCAATTGCCTTGACTGTTGAGCTTTTACCTGTACCCTTATCACCGTAAAGCAGACAGTTGTTACAGCTCTTGCCCTGAATAAATGAAAGTGTGTTGTTTACAACCTGACTTCTCTGACGCTCATATCCCGTAAATGTATCCATATCAATCCTGTCCGGATGCTCAACAGGCTGAATGTCACCGTCACGCCAAATAAATGCCTTGTAACGGGCAAACATTCCGCAACCGTTTTCCTTATAATAAGCAGAAAGCTTGTCAAGTGAACCGTCAAATCCGTCAAAGCACGGAGCGCACTTGCCTGTCTGCCACTTTGGAAGAATCGGAATAAGCTCCTTGATTTCATCGGCATAGGTATATGCCTCAAGCACTTCATCGGAAGTAAGCTTTGCGGCTGTTAAAATAGCGTCGCAGTCTGTCTTAACGGCAGAAACAACATTTTCGGGTAACTCACCCTGTTTGCCGGCTGTTGCGGCACGGGCAAAACAGTTATCGTCAAAAAGAGCCGTTTCGCTGATTGCAAATGCGAACTTATCCGCACAGCCTCTTTCGCAAAGCATTGAGCAAAGCTTGCCGTATGCACCGAGAAATTCCTCAGGCTTTTTGTCGAGCGAAAGCAAAAGCTCATAAAAGGCTTTCGGAACGCTTCTGTTCATTATACCTCTGAATACAGAGAGTGACGACAAAAGCATTTTACACTTATTTACATTATTCATTCTAAACATCCCAATCTGTTCTAATCTATTTAATTGTACACATTTTTATCCGTTTAGTCAATAATTTACGGCAAACAACGGCATCCTATTTTTTACGCTTTAACAAGCCAAAATATGTATAATTTTTCACCGCATCAAGTATATATTGGGTTCAATGACGGTTAAAACGGCGGTAAATCGGGATAAATACGGGCTTTTCAGGGTTTTAAAAGAATTTTTAAATTTTTTTAAAAAAAGTGTTGACATTTGGTGCAACCCGTAGTATAATCAATACTGTTCTCAAGAGAGAAACAAAAGTTAATAAGTTGGTGTTGATGACGCTGAGGGTCCACCTGTTCCCATACCGAACACAGAAGTTAAGCTCAGTGGTGCCGAAAATACTTGGCTGGTGACGGCCCGGAAAAATAGGGAGATGCCAACATATAAAGTGTCCACCCAATAGGGTGGGCGTTTTTTTATACTTTTTTACGGGGCGAAGGTTTCTGATACGAATTGCTATCATCGTATCGGATAATATGTACGATAGTGAAATTCGCCGTTGGCGAGTGAAATTTGACTTTGTCAAGTGAAATCGACCTGCGGTCGATGATGGTCATGAAGATAGTTTTACTATACAAACAATTACAATGCCATATACACTAATTGGAGTATCCTTATGTTTAATATAACCGAACTTTTAAAAGATGAAATATCCGTATGGGAACGACTGAAAAATTGCGGAAAGCCTGTTGTGCTTTACGGAATGGGTGACGGTGCGGACAAGGTTCTTGCCGCATTTGACCGATACGGAATCAAAGCGTCTGCCGTTATTGCAAGTGATGATTTTGTGCGTGGGCAGAAATTCCACGATTTCACGGTGAAGAAGCTTTCCGATGTTGAAACCGAATTCGGCGACATTATAATCGCCCTCTGCTTCGCAAGCCAGCTCCCCGATGTTATGGAACACATAACGAAAATTTCCGAAAAGCACGAAACGCTTGTCCCCTCCGTTCCCGTTTTTGGAAACAAACTTTTTGACAATGATTTTATTACCGAAAATAAAGAGCAAATTGAAAGTGCATACAGTCTGCTTGCCGATGGCCTTTCAAAAAAGGTTTACGAAAACATTCTGAAATTCTACTACACAGGCAGAATTGACCTCCTCCCCCCTGTCACAACCGACAAGGACGAGGCTTTCGGCAATATTCTGAATCTCGGTGAAAACGAAAGCTATGTTGACCTCGGCGCATACAACGGCGACACGATTGACGAATTTCTGCACTACACAAACGGCAGTTACAAGCGTATAATCGCATTTGAACCTAACGCAAAGAATTTTGAAAAGCTGAAACTTCATTGCAAGGGCATGGCGAATGTGTCGCTTTGGCAACTCGGCTCATACAGTAAAAACACGGAGCTTATATTCAACAACAAGGCCGGCCGCAACAGCGCAATTTCCGACAAGGGCGTTGCAACAAAGGTTGCGACTGTTGATACGATTCTCTGCGGAATGGCGGCAGGCTACATTAAAGCCGATGTTGAGGGGGCGGATATGGAAACCCTCATCGGTATGCAGAAAACAATGGAAAATTGCAAACCAAAGCTGAATTTTTCGGCATACCACAGATTTGAGGATATTTTCCGCCTTGCACTATACATTCACAGCGTGAATCCCGACTACAAAATTTTTCTCCGCCACCACCCATATATTCCGGCATGGGATACGAATTTATATTGTATATAATTTGCCGACGGGAAGTCGCCGTATGGGTTTTATACAAAACAAAAATGCATCAGACCTTTTCGGGATCTGATGCATTTTTTAATAATTTCAGTTATGTCTTTTTATTCGCTTACGAACAAGTGACGAACACCGCTAAATTATAATCAATGATTATTTATTAGTTACTTTAAGTGCTCCTGTTGTCTTGTCGAAGCTGAATATATATGTACCGCCTGATGCGATAAGTGTTACATTAGATTTGTAAGAGCTCTTGAGGTTCTTTGCACCGCTGTCAACAATCTTTTCACCGATTGTGTATGCTGTACCGTAGCTATAAATCTTGAATGAGTATGTACCCTCACCAAGCTTTACTTTACCAACTGCAACATTGCTTTCGCCGCCTTTGTCATCAAGTACGAGGTTGATGTCGCCCGATACATGAACATCATCAGCTTTTTCATCCTTTGCAGGAACATAACCTACAACGAGTTTCTTTGTTTTTGTGTTGAGTGTGAATGTGTATGTACCGCCTGTTGCGTTGAGTGTGAGGTAGCTTGAATACTTGCTGTTGAGTGAAAGTGAATCTCCGTTTGTTGTGTTGTTGATTACTCTGCCGTAACCGTAAACCACATTATCTGCAGAAAGCTTGAACTTGTATGTGCCTGCTGCAAGATATGTTGAACCAACTGCGATAGTCTTGCCCTTTACAGGTGAAAGAATTGTGTTGAGGTCACCGATGAGGTACTCATTCGGGAGGTTCTTGTCATACTTAACAACGAGTGCGTTTGTCTTTGTGTTAACCTGGAATGTGTATGTACCGCCTGTTGCAACGAGTGTTGTACTGCCGTTGAACTTCTTGTTGAATGTAAGACCCGTTGTTGTGTCTGTAAATGTCTTACTGTAACCGAGAAGTGTGCCGTAGTTGTCAAGCTTGAATGTGTATGAACCCTTCTGAAGGGCGATCGTTCCGCCTACTTTATCTATACCGATTGATGTAAGCTTGAGCTTGATGTTGTCGCCGTATACATAGTAGCCGTCTGTAGGAACATCCGAAGGAGCAACTGTTGTAGGCTGTGTTGCCGGCTGTGTTGCTGTTGTCGGCTGTGTTGCCGGCTGTGTTGCTGTTGTGGGCTGTGTTGCTGTTGTTGGCTGTGTTGCTGTTGTGGGCTGAGGAGCTGTTGTTGGCTCTTCGCGCTGAACGAGAACTGCATTTGCAGTAAATGTAGCACCTGCTACTTTGTTAGCACTATTGTCAATATAATCGATGTCCTTCTTTTCGCTTTCGAAGAGCTCCTTATATGTATCAGCCTCTGTACCTGTAAGATAATCAACATTGAGATTTACTGTTGTGTCACCGCTGCCTACAACATCAAATGTAAATGTGCAATAAACATTCTCTGACTTGAAGTTGAAAAGATCAAGGCTTGAGCAGGTGAAGAGAACCTGATTTGTAAGGCTTGGATTCCAAACGATGCTTCTCTGGAATACAGGGAAAACCTTTTCCCTTGTATTTGTTGATGCAAGCTTGAGAACCTTGCTGTCGTATGTAAGACTGCTCTGCGCATTAACGATCATGTGATCTGCCTTGAGAAGGTAAGTAACAACAACCTGCTCTGTCTGTGCATTGTAATCATACGAAACAGGATCTGCCACATTTGATGTAACATTGATCTTGTTGCCTGCACTTGTCTCTTCGCTTGTTTCGGCAGCACTTGCTGAGAAAGGCAGAGCTGTGAACATGCACAGCACCATCATTACCGCAAGAACCACAGAAAGCTTTTTCTGAATTTTTTTCATACTTGCTGCTCCTTTAATAAAATAAAATTACCGTTCGCCACAGTTTTGTGGCAATACTTCTAAGCTTCGGAAACTTTAACAGTACAAAATTTCCGAGGACATTTAAATTATAGCACATTTAAGTTGTTCGGGCAATGAATCTGTTATTCTTTTAACGAAAATGTTTTTGCTAAAAATCTGTGCAAAATAACGGTGAAATTGTTGCTTTGTACAAATTTTCGTGCTTATTATTGTGTATATTGCCTTTTTATTGACCGTTTTTACACATATTGACAACTACAATATAAGAATTTTCAGTGTTTTACGCCTGTTCATTTCATATAAAAAACAAAAGCCCGAATTCGAGAAATATCGGATTCGGACTTGCTTATTATCAGAATTTATCAGAATGATTTAAAAAGCTCAATTGCTTTTGCGGGATCTGCGGCTCTGAAAACGGCTGTTCCCGCAACGCACACATCAACGCCTGCCTCTGACGCCTGCTCAATGGTATCTCTGCCGATTCCGCCGTCAGCCTCAATAAGGATATTGTTCAGACCTCTGCGTTGGCATTCCCTCTTGATTTCCTTAACCTTCGGCATCATCTCGGGCATAAAGCTCTGTCCGCCAAAGCCAGGTTCAACCGTCATAACAAGTACAAGGTCAAGCTTTTCAAGATACGGAAATACTGTCCAGGCAGGAGTGTTTGGCTTTAGAACAAGTCCGGGTTTGATTCCTCTTGACTTGATTTTCGCAATTGTATCATCAATGTCAGAGTCGCATTCAACATGGAAGGTGATGATATCCGCACCTGCATCGGCAAAATCGTCAATATATTTAAGCGGATCGCTTATCATAAGGTGAACATCAAACGGGCGGTTTGAGAACTTTCTTACCGCCTTGATTACAGGAGCGCCAAAGGTTATGTTCGGAACAAAGTGACCGTCCATAACATCAAGATGCATCCAATCGGCGCCCGCCAGATCCATTCTTTCAATTTCTTCACCCATTTTTGAAAAGTCACAAGACAAAAGTGACGGAGCTATTTTCATATTTTACATCCTTTCCTACGGTTTTTGGACAGCCGGAGCAAAAACAGCGGCGGCGCCCCAGAACAACGCATAAATCAACACTTCAAGCGAACCCATAACCTGTACGCCGGCATAAAGCGAAAGTGTTGACGCAACGAGCAATCCGAAAATTACGGCAATCAGCTGAATTATGATTGAAAGCGAAATATTGTGCTTGATTTTTACGCAGCCCGTAACTGCACGGGCAAGCGATGCGGCTTTGCCGTTTGTAATGAGATATGAACGGGAGGTTTCCTCAACCGTATCCTCTGCCTCCTTGAGAACATTTCCGAGTCCTGTCGGAAGCACCTTGATACTGCGGTAGAACAAATCGTAGAGTTTTGCAATAAGGTCATTTGTAACATTATAATCGGTTGTTCTGATGAGAAAGCTTATGCCGTTGGTTTCGGCTCTCTGCATTTCAGCCTTGAGCTGAGCATCGGGAGTGTATCTTGTAACAAACATTGCAACAAGTCTGCCTGCTCTTGACAGATATGTGACCTGTCTGCCCTGAGAAGTATATTTCTCCTCATATTCCATATTCGGAACTTCCACGCTGTACTTTTCCATAAGCGTGCGTGAACCCACAAGGATTCTTTCGCTCTTAATCCATCCCACAAGTCCGATTTCATCCTCATAAAGAACGCTTTCAACCTCGGGAAGTGTTTCCTCGGTTTCTGCAACTACCGAATCAAAAGCATTTGCAATCGGATTCTGAGCCTCTTTCAGAATTGCAATTCCGCAGAGAAGAGATTCGTCAATGCTGTAATCCTCAAAGGTTTTGATGCCCTCAAGCGAGATTGACTCGGCAGGGAACAATTCATTTGCATCTATCATTATAGCCGTACTGTCGCAGAACTGCTTTACCGACGGATAACCCGAAAGCATTGAGCCGTAGGAGAGCAGAGTTTTGCAGAGCTTTCTCACGGGGGCATTAACAGAAAGAAGTGTTGCCACAGGCACAGACACCGCAGTGATAAGTGCAAATGCATTCAAAGCGTCTGCAAATGACAGCTTAACAACACCGTACATTACCGCAATGATTATTGATGCGATTGTTGTTATCGGGGCAAGCTTTGATGCCAAATCCTCGCTCGGATCGGGTGCATAAGATATTTTGAGAAAGTTTGACGGAAATTCGGTCTTATGCTGATAGGCAATTATCGGACGGTCGGCGGCAGTACCGCTCATCATCTGCATTGCAACAGACTCGTTGTTGTAAATTTTTGACGCATATTTCTGTCCCTTTGACGAAACAAACTTAAAATTGTCCTTTACACGAAGAACCATATAAAGCTTTCCCACATTATTTGCAAAGAACGCAAGCATAGGAATTACCGTGTAGTAGTTCACATGAAATCCGTTCAAATCGCCAAGGCAGAAGAATGACACAATTATCTGAACCATTCCTGCCGCACCTGCAACGGCAACGGCTGTATCGGAATTACCTTTGATATGCACAAGCGGCGAAAGTCCGCTGAGCATTGCCACACGGTTCAGCACAAGCGATGCCGCCATAAGAACAAACAGCAAAATTGCGTATGCCGCCGGTGCAAAAGGAACTGCCGAACATATTGCACTCGGAAAAATTCTTGTAACGATTGTGAGAACAACCACAACTGCGGCAATTATTCCCGACAACAGACTTCTCATAAAGAGCTTTCTTATATTATGATTCAGCTCATAGAGAATACTTTTTTCGTCCTCCTCGCCTGTATAATCCTCAACAGGCTTTGAATTTTCCTCTTTTACGGTATCGTTATCGTCGGATTCATCCTTTGAAAAGATTCCGACAAGGGCAGAAATAACCTTTTCGCCTATAGGGCGGTTATCCTTATGCTTTTCCTCGGTCGGGGCGATCTCCTCATCAATGATTGTCGGCTCGGGACGAAGCACATGAGCGATTACCGAAGGATTCTTTGAACGCACATACTCCTCATACTCGTTCGCTACAACCTCGGAAAATCTGCCTGCCTTGACATTGAGAATATTTCTCGGTTCATCGGGACGATACACGGGAACTTTTGCAACCACCTTGCGAGGCGGTTTTTCTGTATTCGGAAACTGATGAACGGGAGTCTGCGAAGCCTCTTTCTTTTCTTTGGTTTCGGTCTTTTCCTTTGGCTTATCCTCGGGAATGTCGATATCTATGGTATGGTAGCTTTTAATTTCAGCCTCGTCACGAAACTGGTCAACCTCTCCGAGCACTTCGCCCGAAAATTCTGTATTTTCATCATACTCAGGTGTGAGGGTAACTATCTTATTTTCTTCCTCGGCGGCTTTTTTCTTTGCCTCCTCATACTCACGCTTGGCTTTTTCGGCTTTTTCCGCAGCCTTTTTTTCAGCCTCTGCTTTAAGCTGTTCGGGAGTTACAAGGTCATCGTCATTTCCGTCCATTATAAGCTCTGCCTGCATTGTAGCGGCAGTCTTATCCCCGACTATTGAGTTTGAAGTATCAGGTTCGGATTCATCAAGCGGATTTGTATTTTTTAACCTCGGCTTTTTATCGGCATTGCTGAAAATCTCTTCAATCTTCGGCTTTGCACGGTATTTCTGTGCCGTCTGCTCCATTCGCTCCTGATCGGCAAGATAGTGGGTTTCTTCGAGTATGCTCTCGATTTCAAGCTCTTTAAGCCTGTCCTTGTCCATATCAGCCAAAGCATTCACTCCTTTTTATTTACTCTCGGGCAGATAGTTAGATTTATCGGAAACTATGCCACCCGAGCGGTACTCTCTGTTTTTACAATCTTTGACATTTAAACACACAACTTTGATAACATCAAATGATTTTATTTAAACATAATATTTCATCAATGCGGGCGGATGATATCCTCCCGTCTGAAATATAGTCGCAATGCGTTGTGCATAAATGCACTGCCTTTAGGGCGTTACTGTTTGGGTACAAAATTTACTCAAGGTTGATTTTGCCAATCTCTTTGTAATAAATATGTACTTGTTGACTGCGTTCGTTACCGTTTTTCGTAGCTTCGCAAATCTCAATTTTGTCAATTAAGTCAATCAACAAATCTCTTGATAACTCTGAAACGGGATTATTATAAGATTCGAGTTTTTTCAAAAATCCACAAATTGATTTAGAGCGATTTTCAAGATTAACCTTAATTTTAGATTGCTCAAAAATGACTTTATTGAGTTCTGCTTGCTCTCGTAAATAATCAGATTCCAACTTTTTGAAAGTTGCGAGATTTATGTTTCCAAGCACTTTATCTTCATACAAATTTTTGAGAATTGTGTCAATTTGCAAAATGCGTTTTTTCGCATTTTTAAGATTTTGAGAATTTGCACATTGTGCCGTTTTGGTGTCAATGTGCATTTTCTCTTTTGCGAGTTTTATAACAATCCCTTTGTTTTTAATGAGCTTGTTAATGTCGCTTTTGACACAATCAATAAGTTTGTTTTCATTAATATAGTGCGAGGTGCAACCTTGCGTTTTTCTTGCTTTTGAACAAGAATAAGAAGTTGTTCCGTGGTAACGGCGTTGTGCATACATTCGACTTTTGCAGTCGGCACATAATAACAAGTCAGAAAAAAGCACCGGTTCGCTGTAATCGTGTCTAACTGGTTTTCTGTCTAATCGTAATTTCTGTGCTTCAGCAAAAATCTCTCGACTTATAATCGGCTCTTGTCTGTCAGGGAATATTACAAGACTGTCAACCTCCGAACGCTTGAAGTTAATCATATCGCCGCAGTAATCTTGATAAGTCAAAATTTTTGCAACGGTATCTTTAGACCAACGATATGGATTTTGCTCCGGATTGAGTTTTGGCAATCCAATTGTCGATGGTATTTTAACTTTGTTCGCAAAAAGATAATTTGCAATACTTGCCGGACCGTAACCTTTTAGGTACAAGTCAAATATTTTTTGCACAACGGCAGCTGTCGGCTCATCAATTAACCAATCGCCGTTTTCGGCTTTTTTGTAACCGTAAAGCGGACGAGTTGCCAATCGTATACCTGAGTTGCCTTTGCTCTTAACTACAGCTCTTTGCTTCCTCGCCAAATCTTTGGCATACCATTCATTCATAATGTTTTTAAATGGGATAAAATCGTTTAATTCATCATTGACCGATGTGTCAAGGTTGTCTGCAATAGAAATAAAGCGGACACCTTTTTCCGGGAATAATACTTCTGTGTAGTACCCAACCTTAAGATAGTTTCTGCCCAATCTTGATAAGTCCTTTACTATAACTGTTTTGACTAAATCGTTTTCAACATCGGAAAGAAGTCTTTTAAAATCCGGTCTGTCAAAATTTGTTCCCGTAAAGCCATCGTCAACATAAATCTCTGTCGGCGTCAAGCTGTGTTTAAGTGCATAGTCCTGAAGGATTTGCTTTTGATGTATAATACTGTTGCTGTCGCCTTTTAACTCGTCATCAGACGATAGGCGGCAATACAGGGCTGTAAATCGTAAATTTTGTTTGTTTTCCTGCATATCTGTTATTCTCCTTTTACGCAGGCAACAATTGATTTACCTCCATAATATCACATTGCAAAATCAAGTCAAGACTTCGTGAGGATTTTTTCCTCTATATATATTCCGTAAAAAACGGGTTTTCGCACCCCTAAAATCCAAAAAAATTTAAAAAATTTTTAATTTTTTTAGTATTCTGTGATATCTTGCTCTATAAGTATGCGTAATTTGTGCAATGTGCGATTGAGCTTACGAGAATACGCCTGTCTTGAAATATTATGCTTGTTTCCAAGCTCTTCGAGTGAGGGGCGTTTATCAGGAGAAAAAAACACCTCATCAATAATCAGTCTTTCAAGGTCGGTCAATTCATCTAAAGCCACAAGCAAGCATTTGTGCAACTCCTGAGCTGATAAAGTTTTCACTATGTCAGATTCAGTATCAATATATACATCCGACTTATCGTTATAATCGCTCAGCGACTCAATTCGCTTTTTGTGTTTGTTCTTATCATAAGCTTTTTCGAAAAACATCCATTTTTCCTGTCGGGCAGTTTTTCGCTTATAAGCTTTAAGCAAAATGAGCTGATTATCACTTTTTAAATTTTTTGAATTTTCAAGGTGCGTGCTGTTCATCGTCATTAAAAAAACACTCCGTTCTTTTAACGACTGAACAGACAACTATTGATATCAACATATTATCACAATATATTAGCGTTTTCAAGATTTTTCTTCTACAAGAAAAATCTTTTTTTAATTTTACCCTGTTCTAAAATCAGAAAAAATTTAAAAAATGAAAAAATTTTTTAAAAGCAGGGGTGCGAAATAGCAAAAATTACGGAATATATATAGAGGGTATTTTTGCAATTTTTATTTAGAGGGAAAATACCCCCGAAGGTCTAATAGCAAGCACTGCGGTGTGTCGGACATTTCGACACAAACCGCCAATTTTTCAAATCCGTAAAATTTGAAAAATTGCTTGTTAAGGGATACCCCTAAAACCCCGTTTTTTAGAAAATTAAAATTTTACAGAAAGGCATTTTTATGAAAAATATTGAAAACAAAACTATCAGAATCAGCGTAAGAGTTTCTGAAGAAGAATTGATAATTATAGAAAAACGAGCTTCGCTCACTAATGAAAAATCGCTAAGTTCGTTTTTGCGAAAACAGGCAATAAAAGGATTTGTCATCAATGTGAATTTTTCAGAATTTGACGATTTGCGAAAAAACATTACTACAATAGGAACTAACATAAATCAGATTGCAAAACGAGTGAATTCAACAAATCGCTTTTACGATGAGGACATCGAATACATTAAGAAGGTGCAAAAAGAAATATGGCAATCACTAAACTCGGTTCAGTCAAAACTACGCTCTCTGTAGCAATTGACTACATTCTAAATCCGGAAAAAACAGAAAATCAAAAATATGTGTACTGCTACGGTTGTACCGAGGATGGCAAATCGGCAGAACAGGAATTTTTGGCAATCAGAGAATTTGGAACAGGCAAAGGTGATGTTCTCGCTCAACATATTAAGCAATCGTTTAAAGGACAGGAAGTTACACCTGAACAAGCACTTGAAATTGGAATAAAAACCGCCGAACGCTTGCTTGAAAATAAATATCAGTACATAGTAGCGACACATACGGATAAGGACAACATACACAACCACATAATTTTTAATAATATTAATTTTGAGAATTTCCGTACTTTTGAATGGCAGCAAAATCGTGGCGGTAAGTCTTGGAAAAAACTCCGTGAAATAAATGATGAGTTATGCAAAGAATACAATTTATCTGTAATTGAAAAACCTATCAATCCGGGCAAATGTTACTACGAATGGCAACAGGATTATTTGGGTAAATCTTGGAAGTCAAAATTAAGATGTGTGATTGATGAAACAATAATGCAATCGACATCTTTTGAAGATTTTTTAGAACAGCTTAAAAAGAAAAATGTTGAATGTATTTATACTCCCGAAAATGTCATAAAGATAAAATTTCGCTTGCAGGGACAACAGCGTTTTTCAAGAGGTCGCACTCTTGGTTGGTATTATGACGAACCTCAATTACGCAAACGCATTGAGCAGTATCAATTCTTAAAAACCGGTAAAAGCGGAAAAACATACAGAACCCGAATTATTGATACAAGCACAGATGTATTTCAGACTTCCAAAGGATTATTGCATTGGGCGAACATTAAGAATATGCAGGAGGTTTCAAAGCTCATAAATTTTTTGTCTGAAAACAATATGAGAAGTGAGTCGGATATAGAAAACAGAGCTGCAGAAAAATACAATGACAGAATGGTTATTGTTTCCAAACTTAACAGAACTCAAAACCAAATTAACGATATTGCAGATGTAATAAAGCTCATAAGGACATATGAGAAGTACAAGCCTTATCACAAAAATCTGATGACTGCCAAAAATCAAAAACAATACAAAAAAGAAAACATCACCGCACTTGATAAGTACGATGATGCAGTTGCTAAATTATTAAGTTTGTATCCCGACAGAAGATTGCCGACAATTTCAACTCTTGAAGAAAAACGAAAAAAATTAACTTCCGATGTTCAGCAGATGAATGAAGAATACAAGGCAATTATTGATGAGCTTAAAAAGATTGAATATGCCCGTCAAAGCATTAACGATTATCTCAGAAACAATGACAGGTCACAAAATAAAAGCTTGGAATAATTATTATTTATATTTTTCTTCTTCACGGTCAATCTCTTCCATAAATAATTGCATTGCATAATTATATGCCTTGTTAAGATTTAACCCTTTGTCTTTGACCCAATTCTGCAATTTTTCCTTTTCGCCCTTCGGCACATAAATATGGATTATGTCATATAAGTCCTTCGGCTTTACCGTAGAATTTTTAGGATAAACTCTCTTCTTTGCACATTCCTCACAGATTTTCTGACTGCCGGATTTTAGAATGAAAGATTTTCCGCAGTTCGGGCATATCTGTTCCGTGCCGACTCTTCGTGCCGTTCCTGCTTTTTGTTTTTCCTTGTATGCCTGAATCCGTTCGAGCTTCTTTATTTCTCTGCACTCAGGACAATACTTAGCATGTTTAGCAACAGTTTCAAATTTATTTCCGCATCGTTCGCAGGTAAATTCTTTAATTGTAACCATCAGACCAATCCCTTTCGATATACTTTTGCTACTACTATTATTTTATCAAGTATAAACAAATTGTCAATAAGAATTGAAAAAATGCCGTTTTTGAACAAAAAATTTAAAATTACACTTGACTTTACCCCTAAATGATGTATAATATATTCAGAAATAGTTTAGGAGAGGTAAAACAAAGATGAAAACAGTAAGAGTAGTTGAATATACAGACCTTGACGGTGAGAACCACACGAAAGACTTTGAAAACGCAAGCGATGCAGTAAAATTTTTTATGATGGTTACATCTGAAAGGCTCGTAAAAAAAGCTGCGTTATATGACAAAGTAATTGAAAATTAACTTGTGCCCCAACGGGGCATAAGTTGCAAAACACAAATATTTTTAAAGGAGTTAAAATTATGATTCGCAATGAAGTAAAACTTATCGGCAGACTTACTGCCAATCCTGAACTCAAATACACAAAGGAAACAAACAAAGCTCTGTGCAATGTGGTGTTAGCTGTTAACAGTATTTACAGTAATGAAGCAGAGTATTTGCACCTTGTCTTTTGGAACAAGACGGCTGAAAATCTTTGCAAATATAAAGGCAAGGGTGATTTGATTGCTGTTACAGGATACCTTAAAACGAGAAGCTACATCGACAAAGATAATATTGTCAGAAATATTGTAGAAGTCATTGTTGAACAAGTTGACTATCTCGGTTACACCAAAAGAGGAGTTGACAAAAGCGAACCAATACCGAAGCTTGACCCTGACCACAAGAAACAGGAAGAGTATCAGATGATACACGATGCACTGTGTGCTGACGAAGATTTACCGTTTTAAGGAGTGATATAAATGAAATTTAAATACAAGGTTGAAATTGTTATTGACGAAGAGAAAGTCATCAATGATGATATTTATGAGCCGTCTGAAATGTATGAATTCATCAGGAATATGTTCAGGAGGTTTGATTTACCCGAAATAAAAACAGACAAACCCTACCACCTGATTTTTACCGATAAAGGCAGAAGCAGAGATTACGGTGCATTAGGCAGAACAATATTTGACCTTTATGAGTACGAGTGGTTTAAGAAATATGCTGTAAAATTCAAATTTTATGACCTTATAAGCGGTAGTTGTGAAGACATAATTTATAAGATTAACAAATACAGGAGTCACTATGGCATTTCCTGAAAAAAGTTGCTTAAAGGCAATTAATTTTGATTTAGACACTAACCGATTAAAGTCACTCCATCTAAATAATCGTCCTCTATCTCACTTAAAAGCATATAAACAAATAGGTGCTTTCTTGAAGTCAAAGGGTTTTGTACACAGACAATGGTCAGGTTATATCTCAAGAAATAAACTTTCTCATATGGATATATATAATATAGTTACAGATTTAGATACAACATTCCCTTGGCTACGGAAATGTGTAAAGAAATTTGATGTTACAGATATAGGCGAACAACACGATTTGATGTACATATTTCAAAAGCCTGAAAAATCAAAGTTGCAGTCTAAATCGGTTGAAACTAAAGAAAACGGAACTAAAGGAAAAGCTCCTATTTCTCGCAAGCAGATTAAGAATAACGCTAAAATAATCACCCAAAAGAATACAGTCAGCAAAGAAAAACAAACAGAAAAATCACGATAACGGAGGTATGAATTATGTGTAAAATCATTTCAATAGCTAATCAGAAGGGCGGAGTCGGTAAGACAACAACAGCTTTTAATATAGCAACCGCTCTCGCCCTCAAAAACAACAAAGTGCTTGCAATAGACTTTGACCCACAGGCGGATTTATCCAAATATGCCGATTTCGACAATACAGACGGCAATCCTACAATGAGTGACCTTCTCATCGGAAAGGTAGGTATGAGTAAGGCAGTCGAAATTATAGACTGCATCAGACATAACGAGGTTAATAATCTTGATTACATACCTTGTGATATTAACCTTGCAAATGCAGACTTATTCCTTGCAGGAGTTTTGTCAAGAGAAACAATCCTAAAGCGTATCCTGAACGATGATACAGTTAAACAGTATGATTATGTAATCATTGACTGCAATCCCTCATTAGGTGTGTTGCTGATGAATGCACTGACCGCAAGCTCAGGAGTAATTATACCCGTACAGGTACAGGATTTTGCCTTTGGCGGTCTTAAAACGCTTACAGGAGTTATTACACAGATACAGGAAACAATCAATCCGGATTTAAAGATCCTCGGCGTACTGCCGACAATGGTTGACCGTACCAACGCAAGCAAGCGTGTTGTTGAACAGCTTGAAAGTATCTACAATGATACTCTTTTCGGCATTCAGATACACCGTGCTACACAAGCAGTTGAAAGCACAAAACAGCACAAAGCATTATGCTTGATTAAGGGCAGTAAGCTCGGAGAGGAATACATAGCTTGTGCCGATGAATTGTCGAAAAGAATCGGTGCGTAAATTACGGAGGAATAACAATGACCGCAGAAGAGTGGAAAAAGGTTGATGAATCTTTGAAATTTGTTATATCACGGGGAACAACACTTAAAATTGACGGGTATAAAGTGCATTTGTTCCTTACACAAAAGTCACAGTTTCAGAACGTTATTGTCTTTTATGTCAATGATGAATTTAGGGGCAAGTGGCTTATGGAAGACTGCGAAGAACGCAGGAGATTTTGTTGCTGTAAAAAACGGTCAATAATTACCGAAAAGGATTACAAACTTTACGGAGCTCGTAGCAAGAAAGCTAAGCAGGAACTTAAAGACAAGTTTAGTTACAATGAGTATTTTTCATACTGGACAAACTTTGAGAAAATGAAAAAACACTTTATAGCTAACAATGAAAGCATTGAACTTTATTAAATTTCGGAGGTATTACAATGACAGGCTTTAATTTTGGAGCTATGCTCTCACAAAATAATCAGATAAAGCAAATACCGCTTGATATGCTTGTACCGTTTCACAATCATCAGTTTTCATTGTATAACGGCGAACGCAGGGACGATATGGTTGAATCAATCCGGAAGAACGGAGTAATGACTCCGATTGTGTGCAGACCCAATCCTGACGGGTCAGATACATATGAAATTCTCATCGGTCATAACCGGTGGAATTGCTCTAAAATAGCAGGCTTTGAAACAATACCGGCTATTATAAAAGAACAGCTCACAGAAGACGAAGCACAAACATATGTTGACGAAAGCAACCTTATTCAGAGAGGCTTCAATGACCTCAAAGTATCTGAACAGGCACGAATTATTGCAAGACGATATTCCGAGATGTTTTCACAAGGCAAACGAAATGACATAATCAATGAGATTAAAATGCTGAATGGCGAAGAAACTTCTTTCGGCAACAGCCGTGAAAAGGTTGCCGATGAGTACGGATTAAGTCGGAATACCATTGCAAGACTTGTGAGAATAAGTAAGTTGTGTGATGGCATTCTCGGTTGGATTGATAAAGGTCAGCTTGCCGTCAGAGCAGGCGTAGAGTTATCATATTTGACCGCAGATGAGCAGTCAGAATTATTCGAGATTAACTCGGCTGACAATGATATGCTGATGAAAATATCAGAAGCTCAGGCAAGAGATTTACGGATTTTGTCAGCTGACGGTGTACTTGACGAAGATAATATCTTGAAGGTTTTATCTGCCAAAAAGAAAACGCCTGACAAAAAGGTGTCTATAGCTCCAACACTCTACAAAAAATACTTTGCAGGTCTTAGCAATGAGGAAATCGCCGACACAGTTGCAGCAGCTCTTGATATGTTTTTCAAAAGCAAAGAAAAAGGCGATAACAATGACTAAAGCGGTATTATTTCAGAAAAGCGGTCAGCCGGTATTGTTTACCGATTATGCGGAATATGATACCGGTACAGGCTATATAGTTGCTGAAAACAAAGAAAAAGGAATCTGCTATATTTGCAGAATCCTTGATAAATCAGAAATATTCAATTACAACAAGGCTTTACCTCTTGTAGTCAAAGACAAAGGTTTAAAAGAAGTATCCGTAATGGTTGTAACGGATAAGTATAAGAGTATAGCAGATGCAGAGAAACACTATCCAAAATTGTTAGGAGGAAATAATTATGACAATTGAATTTTTTGAAAAAATGTGCGATATAGATTCCGATAAAACATATGTGAGCAAAGCAAAGCTCAATGGCACAGAGCTTCCGTTGTATGCAGTTGAAGAAAAAATCAATATTTGTAACGAAAAGGAATACAAATACTACAGCTACAATCAGAGAACCAATAACTACAGTATGAGAAGCTTGTTGTGGGACGAGGCTGAATATATTGAATTTTTGTATAATCACAGGACAGATGAGCTTCAGAAGCTGATTGACTCAGGAAAGCTGTACAGAACAGTAATGCAGAGAGTACACAAGGCAAACAAGCTTATTGACAGCACATTGCACGAATGGGAATCACAGGACGAAGAAATTATTCTTGCAAAAAAGTCAGGAAACAACGAAAAATATCGCAAGCTCCTTAACGGCTTGCGAATGACAGCCCGAACAGAAATTTACAGGGAATATTTGTTCAGATGAGGAGTGTAAGAAATGTTAGTTATAATTAATTGTATTCTCGCTTTAATTTTCTTTTTTGTATTTTTTATAATGTTACATTCAGAGCTACATTCAGAGCCGAGTTTTATTAAACTTGCAATTGTATTAACAACACTTCTGATTAATATAGTGTGTGTAGTAACAATTATATCATCTTTTAAATACACAATTGATATTAAACTATCAGATGAAGTAAAAAGCAGCCAAAGTATTGTTAATTTTAAAGACAATCGTGATTTACAAGGTGGTTTTTTTATTGGGTGCGGCGAAGTAAATACTGAGCAATACTATTATTATTACTACAAAACTGATAAAGGTAGTTACAAAGCAAGCAAAATTAAGGCTGACGATTGCGAAATAATCTATACTAAGGATACTCCGCACATAGATACTATAGTAAAATCAGCTGACGAAAAAGCAACTGAAAATCCGCTTACTTTTGAACCTCTTTTGTCGCTCAGAATTTCAGGTACAGGAGAAAAGTATAAAATTTATATCCCTGAAGGCTCGATTACAACAGATTTTCAAGTTGATATGGAATGAGGTGAAAATAATATGTTATTTTTTGTACTGACATTCATTTTTTTGCTTATATCAATATTACTCTCTATTTATGGCTTACTCTTTACATCCCCCAAATGGCTATCTACATTAGCTGTAACTTCAATAATTATGTTTGGAGTTTGCCTTGCGAGTACAATAGCATGTTGTATATACTCTCAAAGTATCACAAAAAATCTAAAATTGGAAAGTGTCATTGAAATCCAGCCAATCAAAAGCACTTATAATACCACATATTTTGTTGAAGACTCACACTATTATTGTTTCAATACAAAAAAAGATACCCTAAGAATAAACAAATCAACATGTAATATTAACTACACCGATACAAATGCTCGGATAGAGAAATATGTTAACAAACCGGACGAAAGCCAGTTTATACCAATATTTTATATTTCATTAAACAACGAATGCACTTTCGGCGATGAATACTATTACAAAATATATATACCAGATACAAAGGAGAAACAACAATGTCCCAAATAGGAATTAAAGTTACAGCGGATGCAGAATCAATCCAAGCATATTGTCACAATGTTGAAGGTATGCTAAAAACCATATATAACGACCAACTTCGCAAGGTTAAAGCAATAAATATACTCAAGCGTATTGAAAAGGTAGTTAACATAATTGGTTTATTACTTGCAACTTGTTGTGTTGTGGATTTTTTCGTCAAATTTATACCCAAATTTTTTTTGGATACATATCTTGTTATGGATGTATTTTTTATTATCATCATTGTAATGTGCATTTTGGCGGGACTGATTTATAGTAAGTCCAGTAATATTAATCCCGCTTTGTTAGAAAAAGGGAAAAAAGCCACATACAAAGAATTTATTGAGCAAGCAATTTCCCCACTTAATGATAAGGGTGGTTTATATATCGAAGAATATTTAGCTGTCAAAAAACCGAAGGTATTATCTGCAGATATACATACATCCACAGATCCCGTTACAGGCAATAAAAGTAAAGCTTTGAATGTCGTATATGTTGACAACAATACAGTCACTTCAAAGATAGATTCCCGTTCAATAGTATTTTCGGTTATACGAAGTGCAATAATCCCCATAGACATATTGACTGACTACGAGAAAATCAGTGAGCCTGAGCTTTATTATGAGTCTGGTTTCAATCTGCTTCTTCCTGATAGTCATTTGGAAGATTACTATAAAGTTGATATAGACGATTTTGTGTCTGTAACCAAGAACTTTGACATCATAAGTCGTGAAATTGACAACTGATTTTAAGGAGAAATTAAATTATGTTGTTTTTTATTATCTTTATTATCAGCATAATCTTGCTGATTTTATCTCTCATCGTCTATGGCTTCATTCGGAGAAAGTATGATGAATTATGTTGGCTATGTTGGTGTGACGATGAGAATAACAATAAATATGAAAGTAAAATAATAAAGTTATCAAAAGCCGTTAATTGCATAGACGATATATTTCTCTCAGGAATTATAATAACCGATTTGGTATTTATCTGTTTTATAGGATGTGTAATATACTCATCAAATATTAGTGGTGGCAAGATGGAGCTTGAAAGTTCTGACAAAATAACCCCTATATCAAGTACATCATATTATTTAGAAGATGATAAGTATTACTATTTCAACACCTCTGACGAAACGATTGAAGTGCCAAAGAACAGTGTTAAGATGAATATAAAGTATGTTGAGTCAGAAGATGCCAGAATTGAAAAATATTCGACACACATCGACGAAAATAGCGTTAACCCTGTTTTTTATATATCGTGGGTTAATGACGACAAAACAATTTACAACATCTATATACCAAATAATGCAAAAGCAAATGATGTGGAGGAGTAAAAATGGCGAAAATTGGAATCACCGTATCAGCTGACAAAAAATCAATTTCTAAGGTAGAACAAATATAAAAAATAATTATATAACATTTTCCGCTATTCAGGGTGGGATAAATTTTTCTTGCAGGCTATAAAATTAAGATTTCAAATAACCAATAGGAGAGATATTACTTATGGGATATAGAATTAAATCACGCTTTATTTATAAGCAAGTAGGACAAAGACTAAAACAGCTGCGAAATCAAAAAGGTGTTTCTCAGAAAGTAGTTGCAGACTATTTGGGAGTCGACAGAAGTACCTATACTAACTACGAAATGGGAACTACTACAATGACATATGTAACTATACTAATGCTTGCAAGATACTTTTCTGTTGACTTCAATACCTTGCTCTGCTATGACCTTCAAACCCCAAATTAATACAAATAAACGATTGGAAGTGAAAAAATGAACGATAATTCATCTCCAAAAACAGGCTGTATAACACTTATTGCAGTATTAGAACAAATTATATTTATTGAATTAAAGCTGCTTAATGTAATTAATTGGAGCTGGTGGTATGTGTTGTCACCTACACTGATTTATGCAGATTTATGGTTCATAACCGCAATTATAATATTTTTTACTGACGATTAAGTTAGAGAAAAGAAAGAGGAACGGAAAATGAATATTTGGAACAATTACATAACAAGTGTACGAACCAAAATACAAGTCAAACAGGATAAAAAGTTACTTACTGAAAGACAATGGAAGTTAAAACATTTTGTGAAAATTAATGATAAATGCGGTAAATATTTATGGATTAATGCCTATTGCCCATCTAAGGAGCTTTACTTATGGGACGAGGAAGTCAGACCTATGACTGAAAAAGAGCTTACAAATTACCGTACTGAGGAAAAGGAAAAGCGTGCAGCTCAGGCAAAACGCAGAGAGTTAAAGGCTGAGTATAAGAAAAGACAAGAAATCGGACAAAGTGTATCAGTAAGGAATATTATGAGTACATTAAAAGAAAATGAAATTATAATAGTTGACACTGAAACGACTGGACTCGATTCTGTAACAGACGAGCTGTTACAAGTGTCTATTATTAATTGTGTGGGCAAGACACTATTTAACAGTTATATAAAGCCTGAAAGAACAAAGAGCTGGAACGAAGCTATGGCAATCAATCATATAACTGCTGAAATGGTAGTGAACGCACCGACAGTTTCCGATGTTTATTATGAATTAAACAATATTATAAAGTCGGCAAAAGTCATAATTGGTTACAATGTAGGTCTTGATTTGATGTTCTTGTCTGCCTGTGGCATTGAGAATACTAAAGCCACAACTTTTGATGTTATGAAAATGTTCGCAGACATATACGGTGAATGGAGTGAGTACTATGGTTGTAATAAGTGGCAGACTCTAACTAAGTGTGCCGAATATTACTGCTACGATTGGGGCAGTGAAACAGCACACGATAGTTTAGCGGATTGCAAAGCAACGCTATACTGCTACAAGAAAATTCAAGAACAAAAGATGAAATAAAACAATTAAAGGAAAATATAAAAATGAAAAAAGAAGATTTTTATAATACAAATAAAGATATGAATAACTTAACCACTATGATGATAGATTTACTTCTTAAAAGATTGCTTGAAGAGAGATACTCAGAGTTTTATACCGAAAGTCTTTCTGAAAGCAAGCAATATTCTCCTAATACGCTGTTAGCAGATAAATATCTCAGGTTTAAATCGGTAATTCATCAAATATCATTTCTTCTGATATTTCTAGACATATCACTTGGAGTTGCTGCTTTTTGTCTGGATATTTCCTCTTCCCTTGTATCTTTTTGCATTAATTGTGGATTTATTGTATTGTTGTATCTCTTTATTATTTCATCAATTGATTATAACAAAGAGTATCACAAAATCAATTCATTTATCATTTCAAAGAACTCTGACGGTTCGTTTGTTATAGTCGTTTTGTATCGGCAAAAAGAGCAAATTACGATTTTTAGAATTGACAGTATTCAGAAAATTTCGATTGATAATAAGTCTCTGATTGTAAAATTAAAAAATTATATTGTATTTAGTGATGATGAGAAATTTAATGATAACGGCACAATAACATTGCCGGCTGTCTATGATGATGAATTAATTGATGATATAAATAAACTAAAGGGATGATTATAACATGAAAAGTGAAACCGGATATGATGCCTATTTTGCAGGACAGCTCGACCTTGCCCCAAACGCCCACGAAGTTTTTATGAGCTATATAATTTGAAAAAACAACAAAAAGGCAGATAACATCTTTTGGCTCTATAATAAAAGTTGGGGTAAGGGATAGAGCCTACAAAAAAATTTCAAAAAAGTAGAGCATATTTACCTAAAATCCGTTAAAATGGAATTGACTAGAAACCAGAACGGAGGACAAAATATGCTCTACAATTATTTTACAGAAAACACTGTTTGAATTTAAAAAATATTTCAAGAAAACACTTGACATATCACCCATTGGGTGATATAATATAGATACAATAAAGAAAGGGGATATCAAAATGACAAGAATGGAAAACAAGGTAATCACAACAAAAGATTGGTTCGCTAATAAGATAGCAAATGAACTTGGCAAGAATATCACAATGTGCTATGTCTTTGCGATTTTGAAAGAGACTGAAAAAGCTGTATATGCAATGCTTAATGTTGGATGTTATCAGCATAAGACAATGTGGATTCCGAAGTCTGTTCTCGTTGAGGAAGATGTTCCCGATGATTCCAACCACAAAGTAATCTATACAGATGACTACGACAGAGCTGTTGAACTCTTCAAAGACCATTGGTCAGACTATGTTTAAGCATCGGCTTGACAGGTAGAAGATGAAATCAGCGACAAGGAGAATTTAAAATGAAAAAAACGATGAAAGATAAAATTATAGAAGTCATCGAAAATTGTTATGCCGATGACAAAGGGCATTACAGTTTCAGGAATAAAACTGCTTTAAGGCTTGTTAAAGAAAACCTTAACATCACATATAATGACCATTGGTACACGGTGAAAATCTATGATGAAACGATGAAAATTTACTGCAACCAAAAAGATTTTCGACGGTTAGAATATTTCGCACAAAACGAAACGGCACTTAAAATAGCTAAAGAATTAACAAAACAACATTTCAAAAAAGAATTATCCCCCGAAAGAAAGCGGTATTTCGAGGAATTGAATGAACAAAGACACAAAAAAAGAAAGGCGGAATTAAAATGACAAACACAATCACAAGAAATATCAGAAACAATAACGGCGAGCTCATTGGAAAGTATGAGGTCCTTGTAGAAGAACCCAGACAGATTTACATTGACGGTGCAATCGTTAATGACTTCTCAAAACTCGACTGCCGCACGGAAAACGAATTGAACAATGTCATTGATGACTTTGAAGAAGGATTCAATGCCATTGAAGACGGCTACGAAGTCTTGCACGCATCGAAATTCACGGTTAAAAGAAAAATTGCAAATATTATTTATTATTAATTCAAAAAAGGAGCTGAAATCATCTCTTGAACACCATATACATTGAAAAATCAGCCTACTCTTATCTTAGAGAATGGGCTGACAAAGACCGACTAAAATGTTCCTTAGCCGAACCGTTTTTCCGAAAATGTGAAATACGCAAAAAAGATAATCCTGAATACGTGCTATATGTCGAATCGAAAGGACTTGAAAGAAAATTCTCTCTGAAAATCAACAAAAAACTGTTCGCTAAAGGCGAGTTCTTCCCTACTCCCGAAGGTGCGAACGATTTTCAAATTCATTATAAAGTTGCAGAAGAAACTGAAATGAGCCAAGAACAGCTTAACATGATGATGATCCTGATAACTTCGTATGTTCACACGAACGCTTTCTTATGGTATGGGAATTTTCTTGACCGAGATAAGCGAGAATTTTCAGCAGTCGGGAAAAATCGAAACGGCAACAAAACAATTGTGTTCAGACCTTTTCAAAATCAACTATACGCTGCATCAGTCGGTCACCACCGCAGCCCTGAAGGAGTGTTCCAAGTTCGCGGACACTTTCGCCGATATCAGACTGGTAAGGTCATTTGGATTGATGGCTTTATGAAAGGAGTTGATAAAGTTGACGATTAAAGAGGCAAGGCTCAACGCCGGATTAACTCAACAGCGAATGAGCGAAGTTTTTGAAATTCCAAAGCGAACAATTGAAAACTGGGAAACTGGCAAGCGAACCCCCCCTGCGTATGTCGAAAAACTTGTAATCCGTGAACTTGAGAGGATTGCAGAAGAAAATAACAGTAAATAACAAATTCCCCCTCATCCACTTTTTACGGCGGATGAGGGGGTTTTGTTGACTAAAACACGCTCTAATATTTCTTTATAAGCCAAATTAAACTCAGCATCAGTATAAGTCATACTAACGCTCCAACCGAAACAGCAGATGGTATATGTTCAATTATCCACTCATATTCTTTTATATTGCTGTACAAAGCACCTAAATCAGACTGATTATCGCAAAGAATAATCTTTGTGTTGTATGAGCATAAATCCTTATACATCTTTTTCACGCAATCCAAAGCTGAGTCAGAGCGAAGATACTTTTCATACTTTGCCATAACGGCATTTGCATATTCTACCAAAACTTCACATTGAGCGGTTACAAGATAATTAGTTTTCATATACATACTCCTTTCAGTCTGAGCAATAATAATTAATTGCAATTTGTTTTATCCGATTGAAAATACTCAGTTTATTCGGTTCAATTTTAAGATTATCAAATGATTCATTGTTGGCGAAATAATAATTGCTCAATGCTTCAAGAAAAGCAAGCTCATCTATGTTGTCATAATCAGAAAGCATATCGTTTATAGTCTGATTAACAGTTGTACATAAAACACCGTCAAAATTGAGATACTCTATATCGTCAAATGAATTGACAATATGATATTCAATGTTATCAAATTGTCCTTCGTTCTGAGCATACACCTGTATCTTAGATTCATTGACATAACCATTGAATAATTCAAGGTACTCAAGTGCCGAAACTCCGCACAGGATTAAATCTGTACCTTGAACCACATCTTGTAACCAATCGACATTAGAAAGATATCGTGTACTTGTAATTGACATCATAAATATCACCACACTTCATTTTCTTTACATATTATCATATGTCAAAATCGGAAAATTTGCAAGTTTTAAGGACAACAAAAAAGAGCCGTTCAGAGCCGTCTGAACGGCTGCTTTTTAAATTAAATAAAAAATATTTATCTACCGCAAAATCGGAATAAAGAGCTGTTTAAAGCCGTTTCAAGCTATTATAATCACAACTCTTGTTCACTCCTTTTAGGCTCTGATTTCATAACTGTTTTATTCTGTGTTTGGTACGCAAGTAAAACCACGATTATTTATTTCTGTTTGCTTTTAAAAATCTATATCCACGCTATTCATTCCTCAATAAAAGGGAGCAACTGCATATAATGCAGTTGCTCCAAAAATCGTTACTTTTTGTCGCATTCTCCTGATATGGTAGTCAGACGGTAGCGAAGCACAACCTTAAAAATGTCGCATTCTCCTGATATGGTGGTCAGACGGTAGCGAAGCACAACCTTAAAAAATATCGCATTCTCCTGATATGGTGGTCAGACGGTAGCGAAGCACAACACTAAGATGAGTAACCAACATCGTTCAAATACTATTATATGTTATAACTAAGAAAAAACAAGTGTTTTAAAAAGAAATTCAGAAAAGAATTTCTGATTTTAAAGTGAAGTAACAATATAAAAAGTCACTTTGTCACTTATAAGATTATGAGCTAATAAATTTTGAACGGTTTTTCTGTCAAGTCCACCTGTTCCACACCCAAGTAATGGAATGGCTATTGATTTCATATTTAAATCTTCAGCTACCGCTACTATCTTTAGAATCAGCTCCATAATTTTTTTGATTTTTGCTTTGCTACCCGGAGTACGCATAGTAACTGCGTGTATTATTTTTCTACAACCAAGATTTGGAGCATCAGTCACAAAAACAGTTCCGGGTGAATAACCAAAAAAGGAGTGTGCCTTACATTTTGCTCTTGCAAGCCGTTCAACAGCACCTTGAGATGCAAATTGAATGCTCTCTGCAACTCCTCTATGTAATTCTTTAACACATCTTTTACCTCCCATATAGCCAAAACCGTTGGATGCATTTACAATAGCATCTACATCAAATTTTGTTATATCGCCTTGTGCGTAAACTATCATAATTCAGGTTCACTCCTTTTAGGTTCTGATTTCATAACTGTTTTATTCTGAAGTTGCTTTGAAGATTTGTTCCTGCCGAGGATTTTATCCTTACCAAAGTAATGTGTTTTGGGCTTTGATTCTGTTTTTTGGTGAGCAAGCTCAATGTTCAAAATCTTTGTTAATTCAGACAGACGTGCTGACTTTTCCTGCAATTCCGCTTCATATTCAAAAGGCTTTTCAAGCAGGGCAACACTTGTTTTGTAATCAAGGTCAAGCTTGTTAAGAGAATTCTGACTGTAATCAAGAACACTTTCGGTTTTGTACAGCAACCCCTCTATTTTACTGAGGTTATGCACAGCAGAAACACCGAGCTGAGCAGAATATGAATATTTACCCTTGATTGTAACTACAATGTCATCATACACATTTCCGTTGTTTATAACGCTTATATCGAATCCGCAAATGTTGCCAACGCTAACCTGCTTCTTTCTGTTGTCGGCTATTCTTACCTGAGCAACAGCAGTTGTAAGAGCTTTGGCAGCATTTTTTCGTTCCTCATCGTTCTTCAGGTCAAAAGTCTGAGAACCTAAAGTTAATTTGCAAATAAGTTTACCGTCCTTATCGACAAATGACTTAACATTATCGATATCGGATTTTATGTTGCCGATAGTACAAAGGAGTTGCTTGCGTTTTTCGGGATAAGCCGCAACAGCATCTTCAAGCTCATATTTTGTATTGTTGTAATCAGCTTTGAGAGAGTTAAGCTCCTTTACTCTGTTATCAAGCGTGAGCTTCTCACGGATACGGTCATCGCCCGTACAGAGAGCCTTAATTTCGCCATATGAAAGAGCCGCTTGGTCAACATCGGCACACTTGCGTGCAGGAGCTTTGTCAGTCATAACCTGACTGATAAATTTTTGCTTGGTTTCGAGGAGCTGATAGCTGTACGCATCAAAAGTTCCTTTGGTAACATATCTGTACAAATGCACTTTTTCGTTAATATTGCCCTGTCTGACCATTCTGCCACGCCTCTGCTCGAGGTCTGCCGGTCGCCACGGAACATCTAAATCGTGCAGAGCAATGATTCTGTCCTGCACATTTGTGCCTGTTCCCATTTTGCCCGTTGAACCGAGTAAAATTCTCACTTCACCGCTTCTGACCTTTGAAAACAATTCGGACTTTTGAGCTTCGGTTTTTGCATTGTGTATATATGCTATTTCAGTCGCAGGGATGCCCTTTGCAATGAGCTTGTCCCTTATGTCGTCATACACGCAAAACTTGCCTGTTTCCTCAAGAGAGTCAAGTTCCGCAACACTCTTGTTATCGTTTTGCTCTTTTGAGGAGTCATTGCCTGTGTTTTTTGACGGCACACCGAGGTCACAAAAAACAATTTGAGTAAGCTTGTCTTTTGCTGTGTCTGTATAAATGTCAAATACATTGTTTACACACACATTCAGCTTTGTATTTGGATTATCCTCAAAATCGGGACTAATAAGTCGGGGGTCAAGACCGAGCTTTCTGCCGTCACCGGTAATTTTGAGCATATTATCCTGTGACGGATCTACGGAGCCTGAATTAACCTCATCTGCTCTGTCGGATAATTCATCGACAAGCTCCTTTTGAAGCTCTGTAGGCTCTACATCAACAATGTGAAGCTCACAATCAGGCACTTTAAGTTTAAGAGTTTCAGCCGTCTTTACATCGGCTACCATCTTAAACATAGACATAAGCTCAGGCAGATTGGAATATTCCGCAATCCTTGTGCGTTCCTTAAACTTGTTTCCTGCCGGAGCTAACTCGTATTCTTTCTTTTGCACACCGAATGCAGAAATCCAATTATCAAAATTCTGCATATTGTTGTGACTTGCAAGAAAATCATAATTAAGGTATCTCATCATTGTGTGCAGCTCTGTAACGCTGTTTGACAACGGTGTACCTGTGGCAAACACAACACCTTTACCGCCTGTCTTTTCGTCAAGATAGCGACACTTTGCAAACAGCTCTGTTGCCCTCTGAGAAGCTCTTGAAGATATGCCCGAAACATTTTGCAGCTTTGTTGCACAGTACAGATTCTTAAACTCGTGAGCTTCGTCAACAAACAATTTGTCAATTCCAAGCTCCTCAAAATATACGGTATTGTCTTTCTTACTTGATTGAAGCTTCTCAAGCTGATTTTCAAGGTTCTTTTTGGTACGCTCCATTTCCTTAACGGTAAATTTATTACCGTCCTGAGCTTTCATCTCAGCAAGACCAGCAACAATATCATCAATTTGAGATTGTAAAAAGGCTTCCTGCCTTTCAGGAGATAGGGGTAGCATCTTTAATTGCGTATGTCCGATAACAACGGCATCATAATTACCGGTTGCAATTTTTGACATTAACATCTTGCGGTTTGATGATTTAAAATCATCCTTTGTTGCAACCAATATGTTTGCGTTGGGATAGAGCTTCAAAAAGTCTGCTCCCACCTGTTCTGTCAGATGATTCGGTACAGCAAACAAGGATTTGTGACACAACCCAAGCCGTTTACATTCCATAGCAGTAGCTATCATTTCAAAGGTTTTTCCTGCACCTACCGAATGAGCAAACAGTGTGTTGCCTCCGTAAATAGCGTGAGCAATGGCATTTTTTTGATGTTCGTGAAGCTGAATGTTTGAATTCATTCCCGGAAAATTAAGGTGTGAACCGTCATACTCTCGTGCGTGGACGCAATTGAATGTGCGATTGTATGTGTCAACAATATCTCTGCGGCGGTTAGCATCTTTAAAAATCCAATTCTTAAATTCACGGCGAATGGCATTGGCTTTTTGCTGTACAACCTGAGTCGCTTCTACATCAAGCACTCTTACAGGCTTATTGTTTTTATCACGCTCAACAACACCGTATTCGTCAACCTTGTCTTTATACACTTTCGGTTCGGATAAATTGAGAACGGATTCAAATATCTGATATGCAGATAATCCGCTTGCACCGTAGGTCTTTACAGTAGTTACCGACAAATCCGCTCTCTTATTCGTGATATTCCATCTGCCGGAATACTCTGAATAGTCAAGCTCTATTCTGTCGGATTTAAAAAATCTTGACACATAATCCGATTTAAGGCTTTGCGGTGTTTCAAAAATCTCATACATAAATTGCTCATAGTATTTTTTATCAATCCAAGTAGCTCCGAGGTTAATATCAATATCGCCGGCTTTCAGAGGAGTAGGCAATACTTCCTTTAAGGCGACAACATTTGATTCATATATGCCGTTGACCGAAGCGTATGCTTTTGCCATGTCAAGCTTTGCATATATATCTCCCGACAAATATTCGGAAGCAGTTTGATATTCGTAGTCCTCATCGCCTGTATATGACGGTACGGCAAATATTTCACCTTTTTCTCTCAGCCCGATTTTCAAATCCTCGGGCGGCACATCCGTAATTTGGCTCATATACTCGAAGTCGATAACACCTTTTTCTGCAACGCAGACAGCAAGAGCTTCTTCAGCCGTATCAACATGACTTATTGTTGCTGTCGGCTTATTTACACGCTCTGTAAATATATCGGACTTCTTAACAAGTAAATTATTATCTTTGGCAAAATCGGCTTCGAGAGAAGCAACAAGCGGATATGCTCCGTCAGAGTTTAACAAGCTGTGATTGTAACTGCTGTGAAGCAAGCCATACTTACTGTAGAAGCTGTCATAACAGTTGTTGAGCTTTTCCTGCAATTGAGCTATCTCTGAATCCTTGTTATCGTACTGCTGAACATCAAGCAATTCACGCAAAGTGTCACGAATATCAATAAAGGAATTGATGCGTTCGTGATTTAATTTTTTCCCAAGTGCTTTGTCTGCGGAAACATTAACTATTTTACCGCTCTTATCAGAGCCGTAAAAATATATTTCGCCGTTTCGGCGATAAAAGCTTTGTAAACGCAGTTTTAAAGGTTCGGCTGTTAAATGTTCGGAAACCGGAATCAGCTTTTCTGCAGAAGCGGAATATTCAAAATTGATATTCTTTACCGCCGAGGAAAGAAGCTCCGACAATGTTCTGCCGTCATTAAACGGCACGCACATCGTATCGTCTGTTCTGCCGAACATTTTATTGCCTTCAACAACTTCGCCGAGTATCATTTCGGGATGCTCAACAAAATAATTGTTGACGGTTAATCCGTTTTCAAGCTGTCCTGTATGTACCCAAGACGGTTCAATTTCTGACTTTTTTTCTCTTTTTTGGAGGAATATAATGTCAGCTGTAACCTCCGTTCCTGCCGATTTAAAGGCGTTATTCGGCAATCTCACAGCACCTACCAAATCCGCTCTTTCGGCCAAGGTCTTGCGGAAAGAGCTGTCCTTTTTGTCAAGCGTACCTTTGGAAGTTACAAAAGCCACAATGCCGCCGTCACGCACTTTATCAAGTGATTTCAAAAAGAAATAATCGTGAATTTTTAGATGTTCTGAGTTATATTTAGAATCATTAACGCTGAAATCGCCGAAAGGAATATTTCCGATTGCAACATCAAAACTGTTGTCATTGAAACGAGTATTCTCAAAGCCGTCAATCGTAATGTCAGCTTGCGGATACAGCTTTTGAGCTATTCTGCCTGACAGGCTGTCTTTTTCAACACCGTACAAATTCACCTTATCACGAAGCTCTTCGGGAAGTCTGCCGAAAAAGTTTCCTACGCCCATTGCAGGCTCAAGTATGTTGCCGTCCTCAAATCCTGCGTTACGAATGACCTCATATATACTGTCAACAATTGCTGTATCTGTGTAGAATGAATCAAGCACAGTTGACCGAGCTGCGGTATATTCTTCATCCGTAAGCAAACCCTTGAGTTCAGAATACTCATTTTTCCATTTATCATTATCAGACTCAAAAGCATTGGCAAGACCGCCCCAACCGCTGTAAAGGGACAACTGACCTTGTTCTTCAGGTGTAGCCGCTCTGTTTTCTGCTTCCGTTTGCTTTAAAATCTTAATGGCAGCAATGTTATTTTGAAACTTTGTTTTTGCTCCCGTGACAGCTTCTCTGTCCTCAATTACATAGTTTTTGGCTTTTTCATCATTTACGCTTGTTTCGGTCTGCTCGGAGCTTTCGACCATATCAAACAATGTAGGCGGTTCAGCTTTATTAACTACGGTAACTTCAGCTTTTTCTGCTCTTGACGGTGCGGCATTTTCAACCTCCACGGCAAGCTCGTCAACGCTCTGTAATTTTTCATCGCTCCTGACTTCTCTTTCTTTGCTTTCCGTTATCGGTAAATCTGCGGCTTTCTCATTTTCACCTTTATCAAGCTTTATATCGGCTTCGAGTATTTTTACAACACCTGAATACTGCGGATACTGCTTTAAGAAATCAATAACTCCACCGTCACCATCGCCAATATCCTGCCTGAATGTATGAGTTGTTCCGTTTGGCATATTAACAATAAATTTTGTCTTTTCATAACCAAGATGAATATTGTCAAGTTCACCGTTACGGTAAGCTTCGGCTACCGCATTTTCACTGCCGTATTCTTCAATTTCAAGCTGTCTTTGCTCAACCCATTCGTCATCGGCATTTTTCATAAGTGTGTCAAATTCAGAAACCGAGTATGTTTTGCCATTCTCAAATACCGGACTTTCACTCCAATCACAAGTAATTGTCGGACGAATATTTCCCTGTTCAGGCTCGTTTACCGGGACGGCTTCACTCTCCGAATTAAATTGATTAACAATTTCTTCTGAGCTGACTTTCAGAGCACCGGCATAGTTCCTTACCTTGATGTCAAAATTGTTCTGATAAAAATTACGCTCGGCATCGGTTTCTGCGTCAGCCATAACCTGTTGAATAAATGGATCACTGTTCAGCTTATCTTCATCGACAAGCTCACCGTTGACTATCCCTGCGTCCTCAAGCTGCTGACGAATAACTGCGGGATCTACGTCGTCAAGCTCGTCGTGTTCCTCATAAAACGGTGCAAGCTCCTCATCGGAAAGGTACACAAGGTCATCGAACGATAAAGAGTGCAGACAGTTATCAATCATATCTTTAAGGTCGGCATATGTTTCTTCTTTGAATAATTTGTCATCAACATAAGTTTCAAGCCTATAGTCAACAAGATTTACAACAGCTTCAACAGTATGCTTGCTGTCTTCTGTTGTTGTGTATGCCACTCCGACTTTTTTTAAGTCTGAAAAATCCGCTTCCGAATCAAATTCATCCTGACAGTATGAATTGATAAGTTGTTTTGCATATATAATAGTTGAATCACGAACAATATTGTCAATTGTAGCGTGAGTATATACATCGAAATCAATTTGATTATTGTGTAACATGTTTTTTAATTCGTTATCAATTGCAATGCTTTGTTCAAGATTATGTATTCGTCCCTCTTTTTCAAACACTGATGTATCACGCTCAACAAAATAATTAAAATTGTTATAAAGACCATAAAGTTTGTTCACACTATCAGAATATGCCGAATACACTTCGGTGTTTTTATCTTCATTAAGATAAGTGTTGTTAAGTAAAATTGGTGAGTCAGTAACTATAAAATCAACTTTACCGTACAAACGATTGATACGCTTCATCTGCTCGTTAAGAATTGCAAATTGATGTTCATAATGTCCGTCAAGCATAATAAGATTGTTGTCATATACAAGCTCTTTGGCATATTCCTGTACATATTCCGTAACAAATCCTTGCTTTTTCAATTTTTCGGCTACTTCAAGACAAGATGTTGTTTTTCCTGCACCCGGTCCGGCAAAAGCATTGATAACAATAGTATTTTTATCCGAATTATTGCTTGTGATTTCTTTTTGTTCAGATATGAGTGTATCAAACTTAGCTACATCAAAACTTTCAGGTTCAATAAGTTCGCCTGATTTTATCATTTCGGCAGTAGCAACATCTGCAATCAATTTTTGTGTGTCCGTAGTTAATCCCTCTGCAATTTGCTCACCAGAGTAAAAATAATTTAGAGATTCTCGGAAAAATTTACTGCCTACATCGGACAGAGTTTGATTTCCGGTGATTTCTACATATCGCCAAAATCGCTCGGAATCATTTGTAAAATCTCGGTTTCCTCGCCAAGCAACATTATAGTTTATATCAGTGCTTACGAACTGACCGCCTGTTTCGCTATCCGGATTGAAATACATAACCGTAAAATGATTTGCCGAGGGGTTATGAAAAATTAGATTTTTGCTTAAAAAATCATAATCGGGAATTTCGGGAGTGTATGTACCACCTTCGATTTGCCCTTCAATATCCGTGCGTGTAGTACCTTTAATATCTGCAATGAGATTGATTAAATCTTCATACGAGCCGTTCTTGTATGCTGTAAAGAAGTTTTGCATTTCATCAATCGAAAAAGTGTAATCAAGCAAGTTGATTACTGATTCGCTCATACCGTAAGTTACCATTTCTCTGATAATTTCAAGCTGAGTAGTTGAGTAACCACGATTTTCAGTTAATTTTGCAGTAATGTTATCATTAACAAAACGCTGTTTTAAATCATTAAACCTTGATGTATCTGCAAACATCAAAGATTTATCCGAAAAACTTTGATATGTGTCAACATAAATTTCGGCAAGAGCAGAAAGTTGTGATTCATAAAAATCAGTGCAGTCAGAAAACCATGAAACAAAGTTATCAGTCAAATTATCATCGTTTCTCGTTTGGATAAATTTTACAGACGGTGCAAGTGCCGAAAGTTGCGATTCATTGAAATGTAATTCAGATATTTTTTCATTAACTGATTTTGATTCTTCCGGTGATTCATTTTGAACAACCTCAGATTTTGACATAAATGATGCTCGCTGTTCTTTAAGTTCAGCAGATATTTTATTCAAGGTATCAGCATATTGCTTGTCAACAGTAATAGTTGTTGTTTTTCCGTAAATTCTGCCTGAAAAAAGGATGCCTTGCTCAGTAAGTCTTTGACCGATTTTATAGGCAAAATCGGTATTGTACTTACGGTATAATTTATCCTCAATAGAATCGTAGGTTGTAGTTCCTATGATGTTGTTGGTTTTATAGACTTTTGAATTACATTCAATAACAGTCTGATAATCAATATCTAACTTATCAATATTAGTTGCGGTAGCTCTGCCAATGGCAATATGTGCTTCACCGTTAAAAATATATGCACAATAATTAAGTCCTGAATTTTCAAGTTCCTGACATATATTATCAAGACTATCCTCACTCGCAATGATTACTTTTTTATATTTATTGGGAGTGTTGCTGTTCCATATTTTGTTTCCATATAATTCAATCATTTATTTTATTCACCTCTTAAAAAAAGACCTGTGCCTGAATGGCACAGGTCTAAAATAGCTTTATAATTCTTGTCCCTGAGTTTTGGTTTTATCATTCGTTTGTTGCTCATTATGAGCAATAGTGTTTGCATTTTGCTTAATCTGATTTCTCGATAAAGGTGCTGTTCTGCGTTCGGATTTCTTTTCAGGCTCTTTGAGTTTTTCGTATTCCTGCTGCTTATTGCCGTTGTTGATGATACCGTCAATGCTGTCATAATCATCTTCAATTGACATTTCGGCATTTTTTAGGTAGTTTTCTTCGAATACAGCTTTTGCGGCAGATGAAACGATTACATCAGCCTGCTTTTTTAAAGCCTGTGGGTTGGTTGTAAACTCATCAACAATGTTCTGACAGCTCTTGCTGATAATATTGTCAGCTTCCTTATCGGGCATAGTTTTAACCGATTCAAACTTATCTGACCACTCATTAAGAGCCTTGAGCTTGTTTATCAGCTTTTCTTTTTTGTTGGTGAGCTTGTCGATTTGTTTTCGCAGTTTGAGTTTTTCGGACATATAATGAGTTTGACCGTATGCTTTTATTGCAGCATCGAGTTTGCTCTGAGTAGTATCAAACTTTTCAGAGGTTGTCCTCATTGCCATTGTCCCGTATTCCTGCATACCTTTGACAAAGTTTTCTTTCCTGCCGTCAGGGGATTTCATATTGTCAAGAAATTTATTGATTTTTTTGCAGTTCTCAGCACGGCTTTGTTGCTTCAAAATCTTCTGCTCATTCGATTTGATGTTCAGCTTATGAGAATGGATTTTCTCATTGATATTTACTATTTTCTGTCGCCTTTCAGCCGATAGAACAGACAATGCTTTATACACAGGCATTGGTACAACATTTCTCATTGATTCAACCGTTGAAACAAATTCAGCACTGCGAACCTTTTTTATGTTGAGTTTTTCGATTTTTGCATTGAGTTTATCGTTTTTTAGATTAAGCTCATCAATCTTAAGATTGCACCTGTCATACAGCTTTGCAAAAATCGGTATTGAAAATTCTTTGCTTTTCGTTTGTTCAAGCAATTCGGGTTCGGATTTTGTCTGTTCGGGTTGGAGATTGTCATTATTGACTTCTTCATCTCGCTGTTTTCTTTTATCGGTATTTGGATTATTATCAAAATCATTTGTAATATCAGGCATTTTACTTCCTCCTTCGTTTATTTTTTATGGAAACAACAATTACTAAAATTGCCAAAATTGCGGTTATAACAATTACTGCAATAATAAAATCAAAACTTCCGTTATTGTTGTTTTCGGTTTTTGTTGCCGTATCAGATGCAGCTGTATCCTTTACTCTTTCAGCAGTCACAATAAGTCTGTGACTGTTTACACCGTATGGATAACAAGTTATAAGACTTAATAGGTCTTTTTCTTCGTCAACTGACAGTAACGATATGTTGTCGGGCTTAACAATGTTTTTTGCCGTAACAGCATAAGTAAGTGTTTCATCAAGGACGGATACCTTGATTTCATCACCAATTTCAAGCTCGTTGAGGTTATCAAAAAATACCTGCGTAGGATAACCCGTATGTGCAGACAAGACAGAATGATTGCCCACACCTCCAATCGGAAACGCTGTATTTGGCAGATGAGCAACACCTTTTTCAAGCACTTTATCCTCATCCCCGTGGTAAATAGGCAGTTTTACATTGATTTTTGAAATATCAATGTAGCCTATAAGACCGTCACCAAAATTGAGAATATCGTCATATCCGTCAATCACGCTGTCTGTATCGTAAGAAAAGCCATTGACAAGCTCTGACAAATTGTTGTTATATTCAGCAGCAGCCGACAAGTACTGTGACCTGTCGGCTGCTGAAATGCTGTCAAGAGATGCGGCATAATTGTTAATTGTGGATGCGGCGAAAAAACTATTGACAGCATTTGATACAGAAGGGTACAGCACAAAGCAGAGTGATGCAGTCATAAAAATTATCCCTATTATCAAGGTGCATTTGCTTCTGCATTTTTTCAATGTGCTGTACTCCTTTCTGTTTAATGTGAAATTACTTGTTTGTAGCTTTTACTCTTCTGCGAACGAGCAATGTTGCAATACCGCCCATAGCAAAAGCTGTGCCGAGAATGTAGAACATAACTGTTCCTACACCGCCTGTCTGTGGTACAACAACCTTTGTATCCTTAACATCAACGCTTGCTGTGCCGTCTGTTGGGCAGTTTGTGATGTACGAACCGTCAACAAATGTTGCACCGTATGTAACATCAATAGTCACCGGAATAACCTTACCGTAGATGTTGTAGCCTTTTGGTGCTTTGGTTTCAACGATATAGTATTTACCGCTTGCAAGCTTGATTTCTTCTTTGTTGGAGTTATAGAAAGTAACTTTACCTGTCTTATCAGATACGCCGGTTGCAATCTCATTTGTGAGGGTATTTCCATCTTCTTCCGATACAAAAAGATCGAATCCTGCCCCTTCAAGGGGATTGCCACTAGTATCTGTTTTATTTACTGTTACTGCAAATGTGTAAACATAAACTGTATTACCGTTTACTTCAGATTCAACACCGTTCTTGTTAGAATAAACGAGCTTTGTTTCTGTGTTAGGGTTGCCTGTCTTTCCTGCTACAGCGTACTTATTGAGCTTTGCTGAATAAGTTACAGATGTATAAGTAACACCCTCTGCATAAAAGTCATTCTTCTGGAGATAAGCGTTTGTGAGAGCTACATTAAATGTTGTAGCTTTACCATCAACTTCTGATGTTACATTGAGAGCATAATCAGTTGAAGCAAGGTCAGCAACCTTACCGCCCTGTGCGTTGAGAAGTGCAACCTTTACGCTGTCCTTGTCGAGAGTAAGACCGGCTGACATTTCATCATATACGGTATATGATTTAAGTTTCATTTCTGATGATCCGGCAGTTGATGACTTGATTTCAAAATTCACTGTGTCACCAAGGCTTACATCGGTAAAATTAACATTATCCTTTGTGCTGTTGGTGATAGTCTTGCCTGTAACAACATCACCGTCATTTACCTTTGTTGCGAGGTCAATATCATTCACAGAATAAACCCAACCGTTGTTGTAGTATGGGAGCGATACAACAGAGTTTGTAACGCTTTTAACACCGGCAGGATAGTTAGTAGCCTTGATATAATACATACCCTGAGCAAGACTTGAAAAAGTCTTTTTAACCGAGGTTGCAGAGGTTGTAAATGTACCAACCGTTGAAGCGGTTGACGGGATTGATGAAAGACCGTCAAGAGCTGAGAGAACATTCGATGTCTTTCCGCTTAAAATCTCATCAGAGATTGACGGAATGAGTGAATCATAGCCTGTCTTGTATGGATTTTCAGTAGTTTTGAGTTCTGCCACCTTGTACACCGTGAATGTATAGCCGGGCTTAGAACAATTGAGCGTGAATGAAACCTTCTTTGTTTCATCAAGAGCGTTGTTGTTTGTTGCGGCACTTGCAAACGGAATTGCAGTAAATACCATCATAACGGCAAGTACCATAGCTGTCAGAATTCGTGTGATTTTCTTTTTCATTTTTGATTTTCCTTTCGTGATTTTTTATATTTCTTGCTACCGTGTTTATGGTAGTCATAGATGAAAATTATAGCCATTGCTCCGAGTGCCACGGCAACGAAGTAAAACGGAGCAATTCCACCGCCGCCTGTTTGAGATAACACGGATTTGTTATCGGCAACGGTTAAAGACATGTTAAGTGTGTTTTCATTGTCGGCTGAAATTGTAAATTCAACCTTTTTACCGTATGGCATATAGCCTGACGGAGTTACAGACTCAACAAAATAGTAATCTCCTACCGGCAGTTTACGGATTAACAGAGTGCCGTTTGTTGCCATACAGTCAGTTGCAGATTCAGATTCAGAGAGGTACATATAACTACCTGTGCCGTTTTGAATGCATCTGACGGGTGTGTCATCTGACTTGTAGAGCTGCCAACCTGATCCGCCAAGAGCTTTTGTGCCGTCTGTTTTTGTGAGCTTAACCGAGCCTGTTTTTACAGTATTTTTGATACTTGCAAAGGTTACGGTATCAGTATCAAGCGTGACGGTTACACTTCGTGGCTTATTGTACTTATACGGTAAAGAATAAGTGCCGTCATCGTTCAGAACACCGAGTTCTGACACCTTATATTTGAGCAATTCGTCATCGCTGTTATAAATCGGCAAGTCTGAAATTTCAGGACTTAAACCTTCAAGGTTTGTGCTTACTTTTTCGTTAAGCCCTGTATCAGCACAGCTTATTTCAAAATACAAACCGTCCACAACATCATCTTCAGATGTTTTTTGAACCTGTAACGAACCTGTTTTTACGGTGTTCACACAATCATATGTATAGTTGTATTCATCGGTATCATAGATTGTAAATTCAACTGCATCTTTCAGTTCATAACGGCTCGGAAACTTGTATGTTCCGTCTGACTGTTTAATGCCGATTTCGGTAAGCCTGTAAGTAATTTGAAAACCGTTTAGGTCAACTACATACGGCAGAATACCGTCAATTTTGTTACCGTTGGCATCAAAAAACTGCTCATTGTCTGTACTTGCTTTACCATTTTCATCAGTAGTCAAAACGATACTTGTAATCTCGTTTCCGTCTGCATCATAAGCCATAGGAGTAGGAATAAGGTCATCATCGAACTCTCGTTCGTCATCAAAGGATTCGACCTTAAAGCTCAAGCCCTCGATAACTCCGTCCTCGGAAGTCTTATTGATGTTAATACTTCCTGTTGCAGGAGCGTTGTACACGGAATAATTAAGAGTAGATGTTGTTCCGTATTTGTTGGCAGTCTTAAACTCTGATTCAGCCTTTTCAAGGTAATTGTCAGGGAAATAATAACTGCCTCCGCCGAGAAAACCTTTTTCAACAACCTTATATTTTATAGGAATACAAATTGCTGAGTTTGGAACGGTTAAACAGCTTGTGAGCTTGTAACCGTATCGGTTGTAATAGTTAGCTGTTCCGGTAGAATCTGTAACAATATCACCATAATATTTGCCGTTTTCGTCCTGTACCTCAAACCAAACTCCAGACACTTTACCGTTGTATGAGGTCTTTTTAACAGTTAAATCTGTTTCAGAAACTGTATTCTGAAAATTAAATGTAACGGTTTTGCTTTCGTCAAGCGTTAAAGACTTACCATTAGCATTTGATTTTGCTTCTGATGATTTGCCATAGTAGTATCTTGAATAAGCATTCTCACAATTGCTGAATACAGCATTTGAAACACCTTCAAAATATGAACCTTTATAATTGATTGCATTTTCTTTCTTTATCGTCCAAGTGTAACCGCCATAGCTGTGAGATCCTAAAGTAGTCTTAAAACCAAGCTCCTTGACGGTGTAGGTAATCTTGTTGCCTTTATCGTCATAAACACGCAATCCTTTTACTGTAGCTTCACCGTTTTTGTCGGTTGAAACTGCATTGTACTCGTTGCCGAGGTTATCTGATATTGCAAACCACAGATTTGAAACAATACCGTCTGTTGATAACTTCTTGATTTTGAGGTCAGCTTTTATGGCATCTTCATAAATCGTCTGAATAACGGCTGTTTCAACGGTTGAGTTTTCCTCATTTGCAATGACAGGATAAACAGTATCGTCAAGCTCATAGCCTGTCGGTGCGGTTATTTCTTTGATATAATATGTTTTGCCGACATCTACCGATTTTGCAAAAGTCCCCTTGCCGTCAGCACTTGTTGTGAGCTTGTCATACAAGCTTGCACAAACTGAATCAGAGTACAAGCCATATACTGCTCCGCCGACACCTATACCTGACTGATTAAGCTTGTTAATGCCCACATATGCCTTTGCAGGCATTTCATCGATCGGCACATTGATAGGTGTGTTTGTGTCCTGTGCAAACTTTGCACCCTCTTGAGTAATTACTCTGTAAAAAGCTATATTACTGAGAGAATAGCCGTCAGGAGCTTTGACTTCCTTGATAACAATTGTTCCTATGGGAATGGTGATTAGCTCTATTCCACTTATAATGGTTGTAAAAAAATCATCAGAGTTGTACTCCGAAGTAAGGTATTTTTTGTTCAGGTCACAATATCCATCTTCATCAGTCTGAATATACCAAGTTCTTTTAAGGTTTTTACTGTCAAGTGCAGGAGCGGTTTCATCTGCTTTGACATCATAGTCCTTGTCAATTTCCTGTGCGTAGTATTCAATGCTGAAAACTGCACCGCCAAGACCTTGAGCTGTTGTTTCGCCCGTTACTGCGTTTTTCTTCTGCAAAACAATACCGACAGGGTCATTAACCGGATTATCCTGTGGCTCGGTTTTTTTGTCAGACAGACTAACTGCTTTAAATATTGCATAGCCGTTGCTGTCCTTTTTTCCTGAACTCACAAATGTATATACAGTTTTGTCAAGCTCATAGCCTTTTGGTGCTTTGGTTTCTTTGGCATAGTAAGAAGCTGTTGAATCAACATATTTACTGTAACTGCCGTAACCGCTCGCATTTGTTGTAATACTGCCGATTTTTTTGGTACAAGCCTTGTCTTTGTATATGCCGTACTCAGCACCCGACAAGCTGTAACAACCGTTGCCGGCTGTAAGCTCTGTGTTTGATGATGATTTTTGAAGTTGCAGCTTGACAACATCCGGAAATGTCAACTTAACATATCCGTCTTTAACTGCATAATTAGAACCCTGAGCAAAAGTCTGATATGATGCATAGGTATTACTTGTAATTAAATACAAACTGTTTTTGTTCTTGATTCCATATTCCTTCAAAAAAGAGTTTTTCATTGTCACATTAACTGTCGTACCAAGATTTTTGGAACAAGTGAATGTAATCTTATTTCCGCTTACGCTGACCTTAACATTTGAATTGCTGACGATTACATCGGATGCTTTTGTTACTGAAGCGGTACCGTTCTTATCAGTCAAAGTGATTGAGTACTGTCCGTTTGATTGATTATATGACATTTGATACGACTTCGCAGAACTGAGTGATGATGCTGTATATGACGGATTTCTCACGGATCTTTTGCACCAAGAAACCATATTGTTGTATGCCGTTGTGACATTCGCAAGCGTAGTTTCTGCCGAACTCGTTTCCTTCATTGTATTTGCAGGTGTAAGTAACGGCTTACCGGTAACCGCTTCAAAAGTTGATGCGTTACGCTTGCCTGCAACAATCTCAAAAATCAAGAGCTGCGTTGCATAGTAGTAATGAACCTTCTCTTTCTTTGCAGCTTCAAATCCGCCAAAGCCCCAAGCAAGTATCAGATTAACTGCATTTTGCTGTGCAGTAGTTAGCTGTTTCCAAGCTGCTGATTGAGATGTACTTTTTACAGTAGCAGAACCTGTTAATTCAGATGCTCTATCCGGTTCAATACAGTACGCTCTCTGTGTGTAGTCTGAAAAATTCAAGGTTTTTCCGGATGGAGCAAAAAAGTGAACCTTAAAATTTTCCCAACCTTCATAATGCTGACTGTGCTTTTTCCCGTTTGCGTCTGTATAAGTATATTCAGCTGTTTTTTTGTATATAAAACCTTTGCCGTCTGCTCCACGATTGCCTTTAACCGAGGCAGCACTTACGGAAAACAAACCAACAGACAATGAGCCAATAATTACAGTCAAACATAAGAACACCGACAGCATTTTTTTAATTAACTTCATTCAAATTTTTCTCTCCTTTCAACTAAATATTTAAATATTGAAAAAGAAAAACTACTGTATTCTTTTGGGTGATGCACGAATCATATTTACCTCCGTAAATTTATATTATTAACCACCTTAGTGGGGATTGTAGGGATGCATCGGACAAGTTAATGCCCGATGCAAAAGAAGAATAACAATGAAAACTTAAAAAGTCTTGCTGTCAAGTGAATAGTGAGAATCATAAAACAGAAAGTTGTAATCAACTTCCAATGTTTTCGCTAATTCTCTGATATATGCAAAAGTCGGTTCATAATTATCGTTTTCCCATTTGGTATAGGCTGACCGTTCTATATGCACGACTTCTGCCACTTGTTTCTGTGTCATATGCTTGTTTTTTCGAGCAATACGCAACTGCTTTCCAAACGACAATTATTTCACCTTCTCAAAAAGTTGTTATCAATTTAAAATGTTAAGGTTATATATGTAGTTAAGGTCAACGGTTGTTGATATGCCGTTGATTCTGCCGGTTTCAGAATACTGCCACACATCACACGAAATTGACGGCTTTATATACCATTCTGCGTTCCAAATGGAAATACCGTTATTTTTTAATGTTGTGCGATTGAGCAGATAGTCATAAACGCTTGCAGAGGAATACACACCCGATTTAAAGCCGTTGTTTTTGAGTTTCTTACAGAAATTGACTGCCATTTTTGTATAATTGCTGTTGCTTGTATTCATAGCCGGTTGGTATTCCATATCGTAGTAAACAGGAAGTTCAAACTTTTTACCTTTGATACAACTAAGGCAAGCATCTGCTTCTGCTGTTGCCGTTGACGGTGACATAGCATAACTGAACCAATATGCTCCGACTTTAAGACCGGCGGCTTTGGCGTTTTTGTAGTTTATTTCAAACATATTGTCTTTTTGGCTTTTTTCTTTACCGTAGCCGGCACGGATAATCACATAATTATATCCTGCCGACTTAACCTTATTGAAATCTATGCTTCCCTGCCAAGTCGATACATCCAAGCATTTTACAGCCGACCCCGAAACTGTTATTTTGCATTTAGCAGTTTTTCCGTTATAGGTCTTATATGTAATAGTTGCAGTACCCTGCGATTTTGCGGAAATTTTACCGCTTGAATTAACGGTTGCAACATATGTATTACTGCTTGTCCAAGTATTTCGGTAACTGTAAGCATTACTGTTATATGCAGCTGTCAGCGTTTGACTTTGCCCTACTTTGAGAGTTGATGATGAGTGATTTAAAGATACGCTTGACGGAGCCGACTTGACAGTTACTTTACAAATTGCTTCTTTGCCATTGTTTAGCTTGCATCTTACAGTTGTTGTTCCTGCTGTTTTGGCTGTTATAAGACCGCCTGACTTTTGGACGGGAGCAATTGCGGTGTTATTCGAGTAATAAAGTCTATAGTAGGCTGCTGTATTGTTCGGAATACTGCTGTTTAAATCAAATTGTTCGCCGACACCGAGAGTCAGATTTGATTTATTGAGCATGATACTGTCTGCAAGTTTTTTAACTGTTACGGTACAGCTTGCAGTCTTGCCGTTATATGTCTGTGCTGTGATTGTAGCTGTTCCTGTTCCGAAAGCAGTTATTTTACCGTTACTGTCAATACCTGCAACTTTACTGTTGTCAGTTGTAAACGACACCTGTGACAGCGTTCCGTTTTCAACCGTAGTTTTTAATGTGTAGGTTTCAGTTGTGCCAAGTGTGATACTTGACTTGTCAAGTTTTACACTTTTAGGTACAGTAGTAGGCTTTGGAACAGTTGTAGGTTCTGTAACTGCTTCCGTTGTAGGCTCTGTTGTTGATTCTGCTGTTGTCGGTTGTTCTTCTGTTGGCTCTTTAATCAGACCTACGATAATCTTCTGTACAAGTGTTGAATCAACAACGGTAATCACACCGTCTTTATTAAGGTCATACAGCTTAATTTGTTTTTCATCAAATGTCGTCATACCTACAACATTCTTCTGAATAAGCGTTGCATCTTCGATTGAAAACTTTTTGTCTGTGCTTACTGCTCCTGCACTAAAGGCACAAAGGCTCACAAGAGTAGTGGCAGTAAGTAAGCCCGAAATAATCTTCTTTTTTATCTTCATAACTTCCTCCTAAAAAAAGGTTTCTATATATATTCCGTAAAAATCGGGTTTTCGCACCCCCTAAATTGAAAAAAATTTTAAAATTTTTAAATTTTTTTTAAAATTTCTTTGAAGTTCGGCGATATTATTCGCAAAAAGAAAAATGCTCCGTTCAGGAGCATAAAAAAGGACAAAAAAAAAGACAGAACCGAAGCTCTGTCTGAAATTTGTTATGTAGTTTTATCGTCCCTTGCTCTTATCCTGAGAGTGTGGGGAGTGTTTCTGCTGTGAAATTGTGTTAGCATTTTTCTTTATCTGATTTCTTGATAAAGGAGATTTTTGTTTCGATATATATCGGTCAAGCACTTCTTCTAATTTTTTGAAGTTACAACATCTTTTTGCAAGATATTTGTTATCATCAGCATTTTCTGTAATTATATTATAAAGAGAATTAGCACGCTTAATTATGATATCAGAATTTGTCTGACACCAAGTAAGCTGATTAGCCATAAGCTGTTTATAAACTACTGTCTTATGATTGTCAGTCGGTTTAATCGAAATATCAATTTTATGTATTAAGGACAAATCGACAGGCAACATATTATTTATATTCAACCCACCGATAACTTTATTAGCACCGTTTTCATCTTTTACCGACGGATGACGAATTTTCAAAAAATCAATTGAGTTCTTTTTATTTTCAAATTTTTCCTTCGGAGAGGTTAGAGGAACACAATACATTCTGTCATTTACCAACACAATAACACCGACAAACGGTCTGTTAGATTTATGGATTTGGGGTGAAGTGGACATAACATTGCTGTCCTTTTGAGAAAGGTTTCTCACATACTTTAAATCAATAGAATAAAAATTAAGTCTTTGTTGCTTCATAAAATCACTCCAAAAAATAAAGGGACTGAAAAACAGCCCCTTTACAGATTAAAAGTTTCCACTTATACGGTAGGACTCACCTCTTGTAATGCTTCCACTTATACGGTAGGACTCACCTCTTGTAATGCTTCCACTTGTATGGTAGGACTCACCGCTTTTTACAGAAATCAAAGGATTTCCATACAATAGGACTAAAGCCTATCACCACCTATATTATACACTAATCCGAGAATTATGCAAGCATTTTTCTTTCACAGTTTAAAAAAACTAATGGCTAATTCACCTAATCCGTCCCCAATGTTCTCAAACCAATCAGCAATTGTTTCTCCAAGAGTAGAAATAATATAGGTTGACATAGCAAACAGCCACAAAATACCGATTACTACACATCCGTCAAGCAACGGAAAAGTCCCGTTTTGTATCCATCCTACCACAACTACTGTTCCGCTAACCGCAAATATAGTGGCAAAAACAGAAATAACAATATAAATCATTCCGCTTGCTACAGATACAAAAACTAACAAATAAGAAAGCAGATAAAACGCTCCTTTTAATAGGAAAGCAATTATCAGAACTGCAAGTTTTACAGGAAACAGCAATACTTTAAGAAGTATCAGAAGTATTACCTTTGCCATATTGCACGCCCCCTCAGTTAAATCAATAATACTCAATCTCTCCGCATTCTGTACACTTTCTGCCAACAACTTCGGTTTTTGTTTCATAGTGAAACTTTTCAGGGACTTCGACAGTTTTAGTCGAAGTGTGCCAACCCGCATTTTCACCATTTAATGCGTGTTGTTTCATATGTTCAGAAATTTGCTCGGAGGTGTATCCGGATAAGTCGTTTTGACAAGTAGGTTCACTACATACTACAGTTTGCATTTGCTTAACAGTAGCTTCCTCATCAACAACCTTTACTTTTGTTTCTTTAGTTACATTTTGCCAAGTGTGAGTATGCTCTTCGGAAAACATTTCAACTTTACCGCAAACCGTACACTTTCTGCCGACAACTTCGATTTTTGTTTCATAGTGCGATTTTTCGGGTACAGTTACAGTCTTTGTGCCGACCTGAACCTCTACGCTTACAGTTTTATAGCTTACAGGCTCCCCGTTAAGTGCGTGCTGTTTATTGTGTGCGGTTGTGTTTTCGGTTATATCTGCTCCACATACCTTGCAAATATACCTACCCTGTTTCTCGTAAATCGGTTCTTCGTAGGTATAGGCTTCCTTATCCACAACCTTTACTTGTGTTTCTTTAGTTATATTCTGCCAACTATGAGTATGCTCCGCAGGAGCTGATAAAGTAGTTACGGTAAAGCCCTTTGAATTATATCCGCTTGTGAATTTGTTTGCTGATGAATTGATACATCTCACGGTGTATGTATATTCTGTATCGGCATAAAGGTTTGTGTCCGTGAATGTGGTACTTGTTGTATCAAACAACCTTGACCAACCTTTTTCGCCCCTGCGATATACACGATACTTTTCGGCACCGTTCACCTTGTCCCAATTTAAAGTTATACTGTTATATGTTGCCTCAGTTTTTGAAATCTTAGGAGCAGATACATATTTAATTGACTTGCCTGTGCTGTTGTAACCGCTTGTGAATTTGTTCTTGCTCTTATTCAGGCATCTTACTGTGTAGGTGTAATTTTTGCCTGATGAAACATCCTTATCAATATATGAGGTTGAAGTTGTATCGACCATTCTTGTCCAGCCTTTACTGCCTTTGTAGTAAACTCTGTACTTTTCTGCACCGTTTGACTTGCCCCAACTGATTTTTACACCGCCGTTGACATTCTCTGTCTTTGAAATCTTTGGAGCTGCAATAAAGGTAGCCTTTGCACCTTTTGAATCGTAACCGCTCGTGAATTTGTTCTTACTCTTGTTAAGACATCTGACTGTGTAGGTGTAGGTTTTTCCCGAAGCTACCTTGCTGTCTGTGTAGGAGGTTGAGGTTGTATCTGCAAGCCTTGTCCAACCCTTACTGCCCTTGTAGTAAACTCTGTAAACTTCTGCTTTGTTTACCTTGTTCCAACTGATTTTTACACCGCCGTCTACGCTCTCGGCTTTGGTAATCTTCGGAGTTGCAAGATTAGAGCTGACTGCTCCGACAACCGTAGATGATACTGCTGTTGCCGACAGAGAAATTACTGCCGCCATAGCTACTGATAATAATGCCTTTTTCATTGATAATCCTCCTTAAAAAATTTTGTTATTTCTTCTTCTTTTTTACAGCCATAACACCGACCGTTCCGCCTCCGATGACAATCAGACCTCCGATAATTGACAATACAACTATTTGTCCTGTACTCATTCCGTTGTCATCTGCTGTAGCTTCGGCTTCTGCCGTTGTCGGCTGTGTTTCAGCATTTGCTTCAGTTTCTTCTCCGATAACATCAGAGCTTTGTTCGACTTCCGCTTTTTCATAGTAGGTTTTATCCTGTTTCTGTGTAGCTGATTCTGTTGTAACGGGAGCTTCGGTTGTGAGATTTTTTTCATAATCAGGATGATACCTGTCATACGATTCAATTACTTTGCCGTCAGAATCTGTTCTTGTAAACTTATCTGTTTCGGCATCATAAGTCCACAGATATTTACTTCCGTCTGTATATGTTTCATAGATTTTTCCGTCATCGCCGTAATCTATGGTATCAACACCTTCAAGCTCTTTCTTCATATACTCAATAAATTCATTGGCTACATTGGCAATGGATACACCGTGATTTAAAGGAGTATAGTCCTCAAGATAATTTTTAAGATAAAACTTATCACGAGAAGCAATAACCGCAGTAATGTCATCTAACGGTTTACTGTGGTCGTGACCGTTTAAAAGCTGTAAATCAGCGTAAACATTCCACACCTCGCTGTAAAGCTCGTCTTTGGTACATTCGTATGCTTTTTTGTACGGATGTGACTTTGCGGAAACAACAAAGGTTGAAATTACCGCAAGCATTACCGCAACAGCGATAACGCAAATTCTTTTTTTGTTTTTCATTTGCTGCCATCCCTTTCATTTTTAAGGATTCTTAAACCCTTTCTGATTATATTATACATCATTTAGGGGTAAAGTCAAGTATTTTTGGAATTTTTTCAAAAAAAGTTTTATTTTTTCTGCCAACGGTCAAAGAAGAGTACATTTTCATATTGCAAGATAAAGCTTTGTGTTGAATGAAAATTACCGGGTGTGCTGTCATAATAATCCTTTGTACACATATAAAACAGCCTGTGCCTGACCGCAAGATTGTTATCATCGAATATGTATTTGACAGCATTAACTGCGTTCTGCGAACGGTTGGCAGTTGAGCCGACATATCCCATACCTTTAATTACAGCCGATACGGAAGTATAGCCGTCATATACGATTGCACACTTGATTGACTGAGCAATAAGGCAAGAGCCTATATAACTGCCGCCAAATTCGCCCGTAACAATTCGTTCAAGCATATCCCTGTCCTTATCCGACAGCTTTACCATAGGTAATTTAAAGTCTTTGTTATCATATTTTGTTTTGACAAGATAACTTGTCTTGTTATTATAAGATTTATTGATAATATCAATATTCCTGTTACCTTTAACTATAATCTTATCTGTCGGATATGTCAATACTTGTTGCTTAATACATTTATGTGATATAATTTCGCCGTTTACATACTTATCTTTATATATATACTCTGTACTTCCCGGTTTGCCTTTTTGGAGCATTTTGGTTTGTCCGACAAAAAGTTTGTCCGACTCCTGTTCAACAGTTTTGTATGGGATAGATTTGTATATCGGATAGTAAGCATAATTAACACGGTCAATTTTAATCTCTTGACCGAGATAGACCATGTCTGATAAATCAGCATTTAATATATCATCATCCGAGAGTGATATATTAAGATAATTTAGTGCATTGCTAACTGTCCCCATAGGCACATAATAATCTTTGCTTACATCATCTACGGTTATATGTATTCCTATTTCGGGATTTATAAGTCTGTTATCAACAACAGACTGCCCATTATGAGCAGTCTGTGTTGTTGCACCTGCTATGGGTGCGGTATTGAGTAACGCTGTCATAGATATTATGACAGACAAAAAGGAGAGCTTAATTGTTGTATGTATAAATTTGTTCATAATCCACCTAACTGTTATTATTCCTTGTTATGTTTTCCGGTTGCTGACGGTCATATTGTTTTGATTTATCGTTGTCGGCAATTGTTCGTGCATTTTGAAGAATTTGGTTTCTGCTGAGTAAAAATGACCGTTTGTTTTTTCGTTCCGTGACTTCGGTTTGCCGTAACTCATTGTCAACGGCAGTATTGTCCTGTTGCTTTTCAATCTCTTTGATACCCACCTCATCAATATCAAGATTGACTATACCGTTCAGAGCTTCGGCAACATCATCCTTGCCAAGCTCACAATTGTTGATGTAAGCCTGACAAAGGATCTGTTTCATATCGGATGGGTATTGCTCAAGCTGAGAGATAGATATATTAAGAGCTTCTGCTATTTGTGGATACAGCTTGTCGGTGTCGGCAGTCTGTTCCTGTCTTGAGCGTTCTCGTTCCATAGTTTACTTCCTGTAAGATTTTTGAGATTTTGAAGAGCTTGAAAAAACAAACTCTGTTTTAAAATCCGAGTTAAGTTTAATAGCTGCGTCAAAGGATTTGCCTGATTTGGACTTCAAGCCCTTGAGCGTGTCCGTCTTGCCTTTAGTTAAGAGCTTTACAGCCTGTGCCGATGAAAGGCTCTTACCGCATATGTTTTTCCATATGACAAAATCACACTCTTTATTTTCACAAGCGTATGACTTTGGATATGCAAGAACTTTCTGTCCGCATTTAGGACAAATGCCGACTGTTTCCCAACGGGTAAAATGCTTGCTGTTGTCAACCTCGCTGTATGTATCAACAAGATACTTTACGCTGTCCTCAATCTGATTCATAAATTCATCGGCACTTGCAGCACCTTTTTCAATGTGTTGCAAAGCGGTTTCCCATACAGCCGTCATTTTCGGAGATTTGACATCATCGGGAACACAGTCTATGAGCTGAATGCCTTTTTCGGTCGGCAAAATTTTCCTGCCGTCACGCTGTATGTATTGTCGCTTAACAAGGTTTTCGATAATGCCTGCACGCGTTGCAGGAGTACCGAGTCCTTTTTTTTCAACATTGCTGTCTTCAACATAATCGGTATTTCCGGCTGTTTCCATAGCAGACAATAAAGTAGCGTCCGTATATTGCTTTGGCGGTGAAGTGAAGTGTTCTGATACGCTTGCAGGTACGGAACAATATTTACTGTTACGCTGTATTTTATCAGGCACTTCATCTCCGCAACACAACTTATCTACTTCGTTTTTATCTTTTTCTTTAGCAGATATGTCAATAAATTTCCAACCGAGATTAACGGGATATGTTGCTTTGGAAACAAATGGTTTATCGCTGTTATTAGATTTTAATTCACAAGTGAATGTACGATATACATAATCATCACCTGTTGCAACACAAAGTCTGACAGCAAGCATAAACAATATATTGTATTCTGCTGTCGGCAATGACGATAAGTCATAGCTTGTTATCTGTTCAGTTGGCAGTAATGCGTGGTGGTCTGATACCTTTGCGTTGTTGATAACTTTTGTAACATCAGTGGGTGTCTGTGGTATTTTTTCATATACACCGTAAACGCTTTCAATAAGATTTTTTGCTGTAGATTCCATATCATCAGTAATATAGTTACTGTCCGTGCGAGGATATGTAGCAAGCTTTTTTTCGTAAAGCGACTGCAAATAATCAAGCGTTTGCTGTGCGGTATAACCGTAAATGCTGTTTGCATCACGCTGCAAAGCAGTTAAATCATAGAGTTTTGGCGGAGCAACAGACTTTTGTTGCTCTGTTAAATCAACAACCGTAAAATCCGACTTATCAACACATTCAGCAAGCTTGTCAGCTTCATACTCCGACTTAAAGTCATCAACGCTTGTTGCCTTAAAATCACCGCAATCAATATCAACCTTGTAAAACGGCTCTTTCACAAAGTTTTTAACCTTGTTGTTTCGGTCAACAATCATTGCAAGAGTGGGTGTTTGTACTCTGCCAATGTTGAGCAACAAACCGTACCGTACAGAAAACAGCCTTGTGGCATTCATCCCAACAAGCCAATCGGCTTGAGCTCTTGCAAGTCCTGCACGGTATAGATTGTCATATTCCGAGTCATCTTTAAGCTCGGAAAAAGCCTTTTTAATAGCTTTTTCCTCAAGAGATGAAACCCACAATCTTTTGACCGGCTTTGTACAGCCCGTTTTGTAATACATATAACGGAAAATACATTCGCCTTCCCGTCCTGCATCGGTTGCACATACAATTTCATTTACATCATCTCGTTCAATCAGGCTTTTCAGAACATAATACTGAGATTTTGTCGAACCGCCAACCGAAAACTTCCAATTTTCAGGGATAATGGGTAGGTTTTCAAACTTCCACGGTTTTTCGGCAAACCTATCCCCGTAGGCAACCGGGTCATCAAGCTTGACAAGATGACCCAAACACCACGATACGATATACCGGTCATTGTATAAATAGTTTACACCTTTTTTATTTGCACCGAGGACAGTCGCAACAGTATTTGCAACTGACGGCTTTTCGGCAATAACCAATACTGACATAATTATTTACTCTCCGATTCTTCATCTTCGTTGATTTCAGGCTGATAATCAAAATCTTCGTCTGTGTATTCGGATTCATTGTTTGACGATTTTTTACCGCCTTTGCTCTTAAGCTTATAAAAAGCAAAGCCAATACCACCGAGAATTACAATGCCTATTACAAGATAAATCATATACTGATTGTTGCCTGATGAAGTATCGGTATTATCTGTTGTCTGTGCTTCTTCATCGGGAGCGGTTGTAGGCTCTGAAGTATCCTCACCTCCGCTTGATACATTGCTGTCATCTTGTGCAAGCTTATCAAGGTCGGCTGTATCAACCTCGTTCAGAAAGTAAACATTGTTTTCAGTTTTTGTCTTATCAATAATGACATAAAACACATCATCATCTCTTGTTGTTACGGCAATAAGCTGATATGTACCGTTTTCCATTACGATTGTTTCATCTGCGGCAAGATTTGCATTGCCTGTTGTATTCTTCGACCAATCGTAATTTGTTTTGTTGTCATCTGAACTTGAACTGCTGTCGCTGTTGTCTGATGATGAATTGTTTGCATTATCAGACTTGTCGGAATTATCCGATGTATTACTGCTGTCGGAAGCAGATGATTCTTCGCCTTTAGTTGTTTGTGCGGCAGAAACCGATGCCATACTGCACAATGACATAGATAGGCACATAGCTGCCGTCATAAGGACAGCAAGTAATCTTTTATACGGTTTGCGTTTCTTTTTCAACATTTGAACCTCCTAATTCTCTGATAATATCAATAATATCCTGTTCGGTGAGATTATTCTCTTTGAGGAGCTTAATTATTTTTAAATCCTCATTTAAGGTTGATACCGTACAGTTATTAGCTTTGATAATTGTCATAAATTCTTTTTCCTCTAATTCGCTGATTTGCTTTTCAAGGGATTTCTTTTTTGCAATCAATGAATTGATTTTTTCAGTAAGTGCATTTAAACTTTGCCTAAGTGTATCAAGCTTTTGAACGCTGTTTACAGGCATTTTATTTCCTCCTCCAACTTATGCCCCAATGGGGCATAAGTTAATTTTATTTGTTTTCACGGTAAATTAAAAATTGCGGGTCAACATCGTGCCACACCAAGTTGTATTTTATTTGCACACCGAGGTGCAGATAATTTTGATTAGCTTTAGTATCATTACCGTCACAATGCTTGTAGTCATCAACTTTACCGATATATTCACCAAGTTTAACTTTGCTGTCTTTTTTTAAGCCTGATTTAAGTGTGATATTGCCGTATGTAAGTTTAAAAGTTCGGGCAGTATCGTTTTCATACCATATGTTTCTGTCCTTTTCCGTGATTATAACAACGGTATGGTTTGAGGTGTCAATGCTTTCCACCTTACCGTCCATCAGAGAGTAAACATTAGTACCCTTACTTGCCGAAAAGTCTGTACCGTAGTGCATAGTATTTTGACAATGGCGATTATACCAACTTACTACATCGTAACCGAAGTTGTTATATATTTGGGCATTGTCAAAATTGCCGGGCAGGGGATTACACTCAAAGGACTGGTGCAAGCCGTATGTTGTGGCTGTATTACCGTCATCGTCCTTTTCCTGACAGGATAATATTTGATAATACTGCTTACGCTGTGCATAATCCTCTTTGATTTTTGTTTGAGAAGAATACAGACTCTGACTTTTGGAGTTTAAGACTGCATAAATTGCGTCATCAAAGCTTCTGACTTGTTTGACATTAGTGTAAAGACTGCAATCGGTAATATAGGTATCACGCTTATAAAATCTAACAGCTTGCTTACCATTTTCGCCAAATCTCGTTTTAACATCATCTGAAGATATTGCCCAATTAAAATCTTGACCATTGATAGTAAGCTGCGTTTTGCGATACACCTTTGTGCCTGAACCTCGCCAACCCCAAAATTTTTCATTATTTTTTTTGATGAGACTATAAAAAGAAGGAATGATGCCACCCATAGAATCCACAACTTGCTGATTACAATTTTGAAAATAGTATCCGGTTTTAGCATAGCTTTTATTGACATTGAGTATTTCGCCGGTTGATAAATTAAAATACACTTTTTTACTTTTGTGGTAAGAAGTTAATGCTGACGGTACTCCACAAGAACCAAAATCAATATAACCATAGGTTTTACCATTGTCGGTGATAGAGCCGGAACTTTTACTGTAATAGTATTCGTCCGATGCGTAACCGGGATAAGCGTCGTAGCTACCCAATTCCTGCCAAAAAGAACCATTGACATACTTGTATTGAAAGCTGTATTCCTTATCAAAAAGGTCTTGCAGAATATCATCAAACTTGTCATCATAACTCCAACTTTGCTCTTTATCGTCCGCATCGGTAAAATCATAAGTATAGGCACACATAAAAGCAATTAGTTTGTTTGCATCAAAGTCATACACAGGTTCGTAGTTCTGAACGATATTTTTGCCGTAATAATATTTAGTTGGTGTATCGTCCATACTGTCCGTATTGACTTTAAGGCTTTTAAGCCCCTGACGCCATTCGTTTTTGCTTTTGCAACGAATGAGGTTGCTATTATACTCATAAGCAATATTAGTGTACGATTCAATTGCTCTCGACATATCGTAATCATTGCAGTAATAAGTGCCGAGAATGGCAGAGTTTTTTGAAGCTCCTCCGCCGAAAATCATCAAAATTAAAGTAAAGAAAAAAATCACAATCAACAGAGGAGCTGCAACCGCCGCAAAAAACTTAAATATGAAGCCTACAAACTTCTTCGCAATTTCAGCTACCTTTTGAGAGGTTTTAGGCTTTGTTTTTGGTTTAGGCTTTTTGTTGCGTTTTTTGATTTGTTGCTGTCTTTGCAGTTTAGTCTGCCGTTGCCTGAGCTTATTTTGCCTTTGATTTAGCTTTGGTGTGCGTTTTTGGGATTTATTGATTTTATGGGCTTTAACAGATTTTTTTACCTGATTACCCTGTTTTGCCATATTGACAACTTTTTGTCCGGCTTTGACAAAATCGTTATCCTGAGCTTCCTGAGCAATTCGATTGCTGAAACGGTATATTCCGCCTTTAACCATACCGCCCACCGCCATACGCACAAGGCTTTTCGGCTTTGTCAGCTTTTTGAGCTTTTTATTATTTTTAAACTGCTTTTTCGGAATTTTACTGAGCTTTTTATTTAGCTTTAATTCTTTTTTTAACAGTTTTTTCCTTTTGCCGACCTTACGGGTAATCTTGACTTTTTTCTTAATAACAATGAATTTGCCTGATGATTTACCTTTGATAACCGTTGTACGCTTAAAGCTTCGTGAAACTTTTTTCAGCTTTAGTTTTCGAGCCGAAACAGCTGATTTATAATCCTTTTTCTGAGTCTTAAATTTACGCTTAGCGGATTTATATTTCAGCTTATTCGACTTTGCGGCAAGCTTATATCCCTTGAATTCCTTTTTTTGAGTATGGTGGGATATTAGAGTCTTACGAATATTGTTAAGCGTTCTTACTGTGGTTACGGAAGCAAGAACAGCCTTGCCGGTATCAATCGTATCCGCATTGTACCTTAATTTTTGCTCAAATTTATTCTGAGCTAAATCCTTAGCGGTCAGAGCAACTGTTTCAGAAGCAAGTGCCGTTCTCCACGCAGCTGATGTAGTGAATTTACGGGCTTTATTTACAGCCTTTAAGGAAACCTTTGCACTCTTGCCGAATGTACTTTTCGGACGCATATTGTTAATGCGTTTTGTAATCAGAGGAGGTTTGTCACCCTCAATTCTTCGAGGTAAATCATCAATTTTATGCAACAATCCACGCTGTTTGAACGCAGGAGCATCAGCTCTGACTATTTTAAGATGAGTATGATGTGTTTTGATTAAGCGACCGGGCTTTCGCTCAAGTTTTAAATGAAATTCTTTACCGGTCAAGCCCATACCATCACCTCACTATTTCGTCTTTTCCTTAGGCGGTTTTAATGCCTTTTTTCGCTTGGTTGGATCTGTGTTCAGCAATTGGAACATAAGGGTATCTTCCGGGAATTCGTCCTCAAACGGAAGAATTGTATCTCCGTAGAACACAAGACCGTGACCGGGCTTCGAGCCTTTAACATACTTGATTTGTGCATTCGATATTTCAAGCTTATTCTGCAAAATCTGACGGTCACCGTCAGATTGATTGAGCATATAAATAAAGTCGGAGTTATCAAGAATGTTTTCTATTTCTGCCGATGACAACAAGTCCTTAACATTTTGTGTAATGCCTGTCGGCACTCCGCCCCATTTTCGAAATCGCTTCCACATTTCTACTGAATATCTTGCTGTCTGTTCTTCTCTCAAAAGCAAATGAAATTCATCTATGTAGTAGCGTGTGGTCTTTTTGTTGCGGTTCAGAGCAACTCTGCTCCAAACTTGGTCTTGAATAATGAGCATTGCAATCTTCTTGAGCTGACTGCCGAGCTCTTTAATGTCAAAGCAGACAAGTCTGTTACTGATGTCAATGTTGGTGCGGTATGAAAATACATTATGAGAACCCGTTACATACATTTCGAGCGAGTTATGTACCCTGCTTAACACATTTATAACATCGGGTGCAGTAAATTCCTTGTTAAGGTCTGCGAGTGTCGGCATATTGTCCTTTGTCGGATTATTCATCAGATAATCGTTGTACAATCGCCTTGTACATTTATCAATCGCCGAACGCTCCTCCGAGGTTAATCCGTACTTATCAGCCACAACAAGCTCACACAGAGAAATGATAAAATCCGATTTTGTGGAGATTGGATTTTCTCCCTCCATATCGTCAATCAGATTGATGTCAAGCGGATTTATATGATGAGGACTGTTGGTAGATATTTTTACAACCTGACCGTCAAGATGTTCAACAAGGGGATAATACTCACCTTCAGGGTCGGTAATAAGAATATCGTCACTCCTCGTCAGAAATATATCTGTAATTTCACGCTTAACCGAGAACGATTTACCTGAACCCGGTGTACCGAGAAACAGACCGTTAGGGTTTTTAAGTTTGAGCCTGTCGGCTAAAATCATATTTTTTGTGACTTGATTAAGTCCGTAATAACAGCCGCTCGGTTGAAAAATCTCCTGTGTAGAGAATGGTATAAAAACGGCAACCGAACTGGTAGGAAGGTCACGCACAATCGGTACAGCATTATAACCGAGCGGCAGAGATGAAGCTAATGCCTGTTCCTGAAGATAATCAAGAGATATGAGCTTGCAGTTATTTTTTTGCGTTATTCTTGACAGAGTTTCAAGTTGTAACGAAGCTTGATTTTTGGTCATTGAATAATTACGAATTGTGACTGTAATCTCAAAAAGTCGTTCGTTCTTGCTGTTAAGCTCTTCAAGCATTCCCTGTAATTCTTCAAGATATATCTGTATGCTTTCGGGCAAAATATCAGAATCGTAGCCGCTTTGAAAAGCCTTTTTTTGTTCATCAATTTTCATTTTTTGAACATCAGACAGTTTTCCACGAATGTATTTTAACGCCTTTAATTGGTCAAAAGGCTTGATATGAAAATTTAGAGAAGCAAGACCCTCGGTGTTATCGAGGAAGTCTGAGATAATACCGTCAGATAATTCGCCGGCAAGAATGTTAATTGATGTAACGCAACCGTAAGCGTTGTTAATTTCAAACTTGTTTTTTCCGGTGAACTTAACGGATGCAGGGGCAATAAAATCTTTGGTGTTATATCCTTTTTTAACAAGCTCCCAATCGAACAAAAACGGCTGAGTTGTAAACGGGTTGAGTGATTGGTACATTGATTCCAATCGTTGCTCTCCGTTCAGCTTTTTTGAGCGTACCTTCATATCGCCAAACAATCTTATAATTTCCTGTGATACCGTACTTAATTTTGCTCTTGCTTCACGAATATTTTTCGCTTCGGTTGTAAAGGTCAGATATTTTTTGACGCTTCTGCCGTTTTTACCGCCGAGCAAATTATTAACTCTAATATCCGAATATTCCTTACGAACATCGTTAAAATCATCGTCAACGGAATCAATCTGTACATACTGAATCATTGACTCCTTGTCAATAACCTGATTTTCATAGGTATTTTGAAATTCGATTGTTTCATCGAAATAATTGAGAATATCACACCAAGCCGAAAATTTACTGTCCTTTTCTTCATATGTTGCAAGCTGATAATTTGTATCATAAAATTCAACTGTCTGTGAATATTTTTGACCGCCGATGTGACAGGTGCCGTCAGGAAACATTGTTTTGTACGGCAGAATAGCCTGAGTAGATGAGGAATCTTCTTCATTTTCTTTTTTAAGTCTTGCCATCCGTGCCTTAATCGACTGTATTTCTTCCTTTGTTAAGGTGTTTTTTTGATTTTTACTGTTTTTTGATTTTGAGTTTGTCAATAATGCTCACCTTCTTCGTATTATTAAACTCTGATATATCAACCCCGGCGGCAATGAGTTTGCGTTTTAATTTGCTGTATTCAATTTGGTTCAGAATCATTGCCATCGGAGATTTACTCTGATATGTTCTGACTCTCGGTTGTCTCATAAACGAGATAAGCAACTTGAGATACTCCTCCAAGTACATACCGTTTTTGGTGAACAAACCGCAGGCGATGCCCGGAAAAGCAAAGATTCCGAGAGCTATGACAGCTACGGTAATGTTGCTTGTTACCGTCTTAATTATGAAAAATGCAGGAATACCCATTGCAAGACCGATACCAAAACACATTGCCTGTCGTTTTGTCAAACCAAAAATAAATTTTTGCTTGATTAAAGACAAGTCTTTTGGTATCTTAACGAAATTTTGTTGCATATAAAACTCCTTTTAACTTGTGCCCCAATGGGGCACAAGTCAGTGAATTTGGATTAGTGTGCCGCAAAAGCAGACTTCGAAATGCTTGATGTTCGGAATATTGTGAAGATAAATGCAACAACAAAGCCGAGTAAGGTAGCCATTGTCATTACAACATCCTGTCCGCTCATCATATTTTTCAAAGTGTTATTGAACAAGGTCTTGAATATTGCAAGTGCAACGATAATGAAAAATCCCTGAAAAGCGAGAGCAAGCAGATTTCTTAGCCAATTCTTGCCGATATCGCCCCAATCCTTGTTCATCATAGTAGCCATAGGAATAGGGGATATTGAGAGCATCATATACACATCAATAATCCTTGATGCAAGCACAATTACAATTGCCGCCAACAGAACAAACGAAACGATGATGATAACAAAAGCAATAATCAGCGTAGTTATCAGCGTACCTATATCCTGCGACATCAAAGCTTGATGAAAACCGGACGAATTAACAACATCAGCCGAAATAAATTTGCCTGTGCCAAACAGCGTATTAAGCCCCGAATTGACGGCATCCGTGCCGAAAACGAAAATACCGGTTGCTATGTAAAAGACATTGCTTACGAGTAATATTCCGCAGAACGATTTTAATATCCAACGAATAAAAATTGAATCATCAAAATCTCTGAAATTATTGCCCTCAACAACCATTGAAAAAAGCTCATAGCACACAACAATCATCAACATAAACGCACCTATCGGTACGATTACATCGTTCGACAGCTTTTCAATCGTTGTCCAAATGCTTGTACCGCCCGAACCGGTAGTACCTGTAAAGGTTGTCGGGTCACCGAGAAACTGAGAAAATATTCCGTTTAATCCGGTATTATCGTTGTTATTGAGTGCACCCGACAGCATATCGTTGACTGTATTAAGACAGCCTTCAATAGCTCCCGAAAGGATTTCCTTGAACCAATTTTCGAGAGCGTTCATAAAGTCCTCAACAATCCAGACAATCGCCCTCTTTCCGACTTATGCCCCAATGGGGCACAAGTTTATTTTTGCTTACTCTCATTATTTACTCTGAGCCTGATTCATCATCTGACCGAGTACCGGCACGAGAAGTACGCCGGCAGCAATAAGTGCAATACCTGCCATAAGCTGCTTCATACCCTGTGATTTTGCTCCGGGGTTATCGTTGCCGTAGCCTTCAAGCAAGTTAATAATGCCCCACACGGCAAGACCGGCACCGATAAGACAGATAACGGCTGTGAGTACAGTCTGAGCTGTGCTGATAAAAGATGACGCATTTACTGCGGCAAAGCAGGACATACAGCTCATTGCGGCAATTGATGCGATTGCTGTAAGCACGGCAACAGCCTTTTTGGATTTCTTACATCTTCTTGAGAGCTTGTTAGGCTCTGTTTTTGATAAAAAGTTCATAGGTTTAGCTCCTTTATGTATTAATTTACCGATATTCGGTATATTGTGTGTTTTGTAAAACAGCAGCATTTTTTTGACGGCTCTTAACAAACCTTGCAACATCAAAATAATTTTTCTTGTCGCTGTCAAACAGCTTGCCGTAATTCTTGTGTTTTGTTATGTCAAATTTCTTCGACATAAACGGGTGCAAGCCACGAATTTGCAGAATACATTGAGAGTTATCCATAACACTCAATTCGTCCTGCGACATCAGCTCTTTGCCGAGCTTCTGATAATTTACTCCGTAGCTTTCCTGCGTACCTCTACTTCGGGAAGTGTTGAACATATAAATCGTTTCCTTGCCGAGAGATTCGGATATATCCTTGAGCGTGGTTTTCTCTTTTCCGCCGAGAAACAAGAGTGAATCACAGTTACCTTCGATTGTTTCTGCATTGTCTTTATACAAAGACTTGAGCTGAGATTTGGTCTGCAAAATGATACTTGCAGATATTCCACGGCTTCTGATTACCGAAATAATCTTTTCAAACTGAGGTATCTGCTTGATATTTGCAAATTCGTCTATCAGACAACGCACGGGATATTTCAATCGTCCCGAACCGTTAGGATTATTGTCAGCCTTTGTACACAGTAAGTTAAATAACTGCGAGTACATCATCGCAACGAGAAAATTGAAGGTGTCGTCCGTGTCGGAAATTATGATGAACAGAGCTGTCAGCTTATCGCCGATTGTGTCAAGGTGCATTTCATCGTAGCTTGTGATTTCAAGCACCTTGTCAATTGAAAACGGTGCAAGTCTTGTGGCACAGCTTATCAAGATTGATTTTGCAGTTTTTCCTGCGGCAAGTTTATAAGCCTTATACTGTCTTACTGCAAACCTACCAAGAGAAGCTCTCCAATCGTCAACCTCTGCGTCTTTGAGCTCGGCATAATTTTCATTTTCCTCTGAAAATTGTTCGTCCTGCTCCCAAGCGTTTTCAATCCACCGTTCAAGATAGTAAAATGCCCAATCAATAGCGTTTTTGAAGGTTTCGTTATCTTCACGGCATTCCGAAGCGTTTACAAAATCAATCAGTGTTTCAAAGTTCCACTCTTCTTCCGGACACATCGTAATGATGAGTGCTATGTATGAGGTGTATAACAGCTTTTCCGCTTTGACCCAAAATTCATCTCCGCCTTTTTGGTCGCCCGTTGTGTTTGTGATAAGTACCTCAACCGTGCGGAGAATATCCTGCTCACGGCTTTCGGGTCGAATATATGCAAACGGGTTGTAGTGCATTGATTTTGAAAAATCAATTGTATTAAAAACTCTGATGCTGTACGGTGTATATCCGATGATTTTTCCGTTTTTAACAACCGGCTTTCCTTTTTGGAGCATTTTGCCGCACTCAACAAGAACCGTTCCTTTAGGGTCTGTTACAACATAGCTTGAGTGCATTTGCATAAGATTCGGCTTGACATAAAAGCGTGTTTTACCCGAACCTGAACCGCCGACAACAAGTACATTCTGATTTCGTGCATACTTGACATTTGAGGGCTTACCCATCGTAATGCGTTCGGTTTGCGTGAGAAGCACATTGTTATCGAAATTCTGCCTGTCCATATACGGCTCAATATCCTTGGGAGTACCCCAACGAGCTGAACCGTACTCCTTGTCCTCGGCATATTTTTTTCGGTGCTTACGCTTGTATTCAAGTACAAGTTTTGCAATGACAGCAGTCATAAAGCCGACAAATGCGTCAAGCGGATGAAGAGAGGGAAGAGGATTTGTCAAAGCGTTGCCGAGATTTGTAAAAAAAGGCATTGCCTTAACGCTGATATTTCCCGATATACCAACAGTGCGGTATGCACAGCAAACTTTGTCGCCAATCCAAAAAAACAGCAGGCAAGGCAAAATGAAAATGATTGCTTTTTTTATTTTATCCGTATCTACACGCACCGACATCACCGTCCTAAATTTGACTTGTTGTGAGATTTTTCTTTGTCAACAGCAGCTTGCTTTTCGGATATGACTTTTGCATTTTGCTTAATCTGTTCTCGGTTTACAACCTGAGTGACAGATTTTTTATCAAGTTTTTTTGAAGTACCAAAGGCGTATTCCTTAAAGGCTTTCTGAAAATTTTCTTCTTTACCCGACTGAAAAAATATGTGATATGTAGGCGGTGATGTTGACTTGTCCCGTTTAAGTGCAAAGTCAATATCGTACTTTTTCGCAGTCGATAAAAAATCCTTGATGTTGTTATCGGTAATTTCTATACTTTCAAGAACACCTGTTTTTGCAAGCTTGTTGAAACTCTTAAGACCGGATTTTTGCTTTTTGCCTGATAAGTAATCACGCATTATCTCTTTGAGCAAGTCGCTTGATACGCTGCTTGTCTGCACCAAAAAGTCCATAATCTGTGACATTAAGCATTCACTTCCTTGGACTCAATGACCGGTTCGGGCATCTGAAAGACCGTTTTCCCGGCTTTGAGCGTTTCAATGAGAGCAAGCAGTACATTTTCGCACTCAGTCGTATTGTTATAAATGCCGAGAACAGTATCGCTGTCGCTGCTAATTTCCACATCATCTGATGATGCCGATTCAAATCCAACGATGGCATACACCGTTGTTCCGTCAACTTCGCCTTCGTACATTGTCACTTTAGCGAGTTTATCGTAGTTGATAAGCTCGTAGTCTTGACTTATGATTGTCATTTTGTTTTCTCCTTTCAACTTCTGCCCCGTTGGGGCACAAGTTTGTTTTTATCTGCTGTTGTGCAGGTCATAAGCGACTTGCAGGTCGGTATCAAGCTCCATTGTTGTCGGAGCGTTGTAAAGACAGCTCAATAAATAACTTCTCGGATTTTTGATTTGCTTTGTATTTGCGGATGCATCAATTTTTTCAAAAAGATATTCAATATGAGATTCATCTATTGTTTTCAAACGGTCGGCAACAATACCGATTGATGTTTTGATACCGTTAATTGTGACAGAGGTTGTAGGATGAGCGTAAGCCGACACATATACCTCCGCTATCAGGCTGACAATTAAGTCAAGATAACCTTTTTTGCTTTGATGATTGGTGAGTAAGTACATATACGAGATTTGGAGCTGCGTTTCTGCAACGGCATTTTTGTAAATTGAAATTTCTGAGTTCGGGTTGCTTCTATCTATCAATCCATCAGATGATGGGTTTTCAGACTTCGGTTGTGACTTCCCATTAGTTTCTGTAATATGATAGATAGATGGATAAGTATTACTATTCTCAGTATGGTTAATCTCAGTATGGATATATGACTGATTTTCAGAAGTCAAGACTTCTGCTTTATCGAAGTCCAGACTTCGGTTTTTCAGAAGTCTGGACTTCGGTATGGTACTGCTACAATCAAGTTCAGACTTCGGTTTTTTAGAAGTCTTGACTTCGGCACGCTTTTCTTCAGACTTCGGTTTTTCAGAAGTCTGAACAGCTGTTTTAGAAGTAATGCCAGAAGTCTTATTTTTAGACTTGCACTCGGTCAAAGACTTGATTCTTTGCAATACTTTGGTGTTGCTTTTAGATACCGGCTTTGAAAAATTCATAACATAAATTTTTGTAGGCTTTCCCTGACCTTGCTTTTTACGGATTATCAAGCCTATGTTTTCAAGCTCAACGAAAATCTTAACAGCTTTGTCTTTGCCAATGTTCAGACTTTCCTGTGCATTTTCCTGCTTGTAGAAAACATAGGTTTTACCATCAGCATCAACCCATTTGCTTTTTTTAGATAGGGAAGTCCTATCGAGCAAAAATCCATAGAGTAATTTTGCTTCACAGGAAATGCTCTTAAACCTGTCATCGGTAAAAAGCACTTGAGGTACTCTATAAAACTGATACTGTTCGCTGTCGCTGCCATAGAAAAAATCAAACATTATGCACACGCTCCTTTTCGTTAGCCTTTTTCAGCTCGCCCTGAAGTGCGTTGATTTCAGCTTTTCCAAGCTGATTGATTAAATCTGCTACATTCATTACAGCCGATGCAGTAACAGAGTTGCTCAAAATCATTGCAAAGAGCAATTTCGTTTCGGCAGAGTAGCCGTTGTATTCGTTTGTCATAAGTTCTTTTGGCAGATAAATGCACTGTCCCATACTAATTCCCATCTTTACTTTTAAATTTCAATCGTTGCCTGCTCAATCGCTTTTTGCCAAATAAAAAAAGCCAATCTCTTTCGAGATTGACTTTAGTGTGTATGAGTATTTAATTTTGTACCCTCAGCGTAACGACCTTTTGCTCGTTATTTCAGACAGCGCTTTGCTCCCTTTTTCCGCCACCGGCGGCGGTCGCAAGGCTACCCCTACATACTTTCATAAATTTTCCATTTTACATTTTCAATTTTCAATTTGACATCAGCGGTTTTTCATCGCTTTGTACATCAAAATTCCTGCGGCAACCGACGCATTAAGGGAATTTATCTGACCTTTCATGGGCAATGACGCTATTACATCGCACTTTTCACGGACAAGTCTTGAAATGCCCTTACCTTCGTTGCCGATAACAATTGCACACGCACCCGAAAAATCACACTCGTCATAATCCGTGCCGTCCATATCTGCGCCGTAAACCCACACGCCTTTTTCTTTGAGTTCATCAAGTGTAACCGCAATATTGGTCACCCTTGCAACACGCATATATTCAATTGCGCCTGCAGACGCTTTGGCAACCGTGTAGCTTAAACCGGCACTTCTGCGTTTTGGAATAATAATCCCGTGAACTCCGGCACATTCTGCGGTTCTGATTATTGCACCGAGATTATGCGGATCTTCAACCTCATCAAGCACAACAACAAACGGAGCTTCGCCCCTGCTTTCGGCATATTCGAGGATATCGTCAACCGTTGAATAATCCTTTGCCGCAGCAAATGCTACAATACCCTGATGAGTTGCGCCGCCGCTCACATAATCAAGCTTTGTGCGGTCAACCTCCTTAACGGGAATTTTCTTGTCACGGGCTTTTGCGAGGATTCCCACAATTGCACCGCTCTTTTCACCCTTTGCAACAAGAATTTTGTCAATTGGGCGGTTACTGCGAACAGCCTCGCTTACAGGATTTCGCCCTGCAATCACATCGGGCTTTTGTTCTGTATTTTCAAATCTTTCGTTTTTCATCATAATCAGCCTTATTCGGTTTCCTTTTTATTTTTTGTGTCTGCATGGGACACACCGCTTCATTTTGCTATCTATTATAACATAACAATTCAAATTATTAAATACTTTTAAGCCATTTGTTTTTAAAAACTCAAACTCTGTACAATGTATCAAGAGCAATCGCTCCGGAGTCGATGTATTCGGGAATTATGCCGTACATTCCCGTTTGTATGTCCTCAAAAAGTATCATGTGCGGAGGGAACACTGTAAAACTGCAGTACACGGCAATCAAAAGCAACATCATAAACACGCAGGGCAAAAAAAGCTGTTCAATTTTTCTTTCACCGTATTCAAGCCTTGCGCTGAGTGCAAACGCAGAAAAACACACGGCAATTGCACAAATGAACCTTGGCAGATCTGCACTTTCAACACCGAGTGCATAGATTAGCAGATATGACGCAAGACAGAATATTCCGACAAACCACAGCGAAATTATTCTTGACACGGCAAAGCGATGAAATCCCGAGCGTTTTCCGATTGCCTCAACAAGGCTCCACACAAGGTAGGAAAGCATAACAACCTTGGTCTGCTCCCACATACTGCCGTTTACAGCACCGAAAAATATGCCGAGCAACGCACCGTTTGTCAGCGAATAAAGATTTTTGAACACAATTATCATCAGCGGAACAATGACAAGCCCCCAAAGCCTCATTTTCACGGTTTCCTTTTTCATAAAACACACCTCGCCGATGTATTTTATGAGTATAGATTGTCATATATTACCTTGTCACAATTTGAATCGCAGAAAAAAATGTTTTTTTGAATCACGAATTTGCGATTTATTTTTCTAAATTTGCACTTATACATTCTGTATAACTCAACATTTTAAACATCAATGTGGAAAACTATGTTGAAAGTGTTGAAAGTGATGTTAAAAAATCCCGATACTACACGAAATTTACAAAGTTGTAACTTTTAACATTAAAAAAATAGGTTTTCCACATTTTTGGATACAGGATTGTAACGGGGAAATTAGATTACATTCTGTATAATCCACATGTCAAGTGGTATTTTTTGCTTTTTTCAACATTTTTAATTTACAGAAAATGTTTTATAAAATCAAAAAAACAGGCACACCGCCGTGTACCTGTAAATTTCGTGTTAAATTGTCGGCTTTTAGTTTCTGAGAAGATGAATCGCCGTTTCAGCTTTCTCAATAATCCTCAAATCATTATCATAGGAGCACATTTTTCGTGCCTGTTGCAAATCAACCCAAATATAACTGTCAATTTCCTCCTCCTGAATTTTGACATTATCCGTAAATGCCTGCGCAAGGAAAAAGACAACCCGTTTGCGAATTTTACCGAAAGGACAGTATTCGCTGATTTCACGAAAACCCTTTTCAATCACGACATCAAGACCTGTTTCCTCTTTAATTTCACGGATTGCTGTCTGATGTTCGTTTTCACCGTCTTCAATATGCCCCTTCGGAAAGCTCCAATATCTGCCGTTGCTGTTCTTTACAAGCAGAATTTTCGTGTTCTGTCTGCTTTTATAGAAGATAACCGCACCGCACGACTTTTCGTAAAGGCACACAATGCTTTTCAGCTTAATATTTTTCAGCTTTGAAAGCACCTGTCGCAGTTCGGGCTCATAAAACACCTCACCGTATAGTGAGATTATCGGACGCTCGCCGTCAAGGCCGTCAAATTCGGCAACGGCAACCACAACGCCCTCAAAATATTCTGTAACGGGTTTGTGCGAAATCACATACGCACTTTTACAGCGTCCTGAAACGGAGGTAATTTGTGCCGAATACAGCTTATCGCTTATTTTTCCGAACACGCTCACCTTCACGCTGTCTGCTATCATCGGCATACACCTCCTTACAAGAATTTACCCGATATGATATCAGTTAAAAAGTCCGCTCATACTGTCAAGCTGAACCTGAGTGTTGGCACTCATTACACCGTTCATAAAAAGCACCTCGTCAATTCCGTTGGTTTTGCAGTAATTAACAAGATTCTGTTTGAAATATCTGAAGTCGATAACATGAACTTCTTCGTAGTTGTTGGTGAGATACGGAACAAAAGCGTTGCCGTAGCTTTCCTTTACAACGGCAATCTTCTTGCCTGCCGCCGCATTTTCCGAAGCTGATTTCAGAACCGTGAGAGCATTATCACCCATAATAAACACACCGTAGGTGTTTGAACCGCCCTCTGCGGCTTCATAGTAGGGACTGTCATAGCTTGCGGAAGAACCGTCTGCCTGTGTGATATCCATTGTCACATTATAAGGGAACTTCCAATAACTTACCGTATCGCTGTCAAGTCCGTCTGCCGAGTTGGTAAACGAGCCTGTAAAGCCGTTAATCTTCTGTTCCTTGCAATCATCAAGCGAAAGAACGGGCAAATCTTTTGTATCGGCAAATGCTGTGTAAGCATAGTAAGCGCCGAGGCCTGTCCAATGGTGGTCGCTCTTAAAGTAGATGTAATCTGTATTATGTTCCGCAAGACGGTTGTAGCAGTTAATCGGCGTTACCTTGTCGGAAAGAGCCGCATAAGCCGCCTTGATGTTGTCAGCCTGTGAGGTTGACGGAGCGTCGCTGTCTTTGAGTCTTTGCGGAAGTCCCATTTCGGTATGGTTAGGAACAATCATATCATAAACCTTTACGGAACTGCCGAACTTGTCTGCAAAGCCGTTGATTGTCCGAGCATAGTTCTGCGCTCTTGCATCATCACTGCTGAACAATTCGTAGCCTGTTTTGTTCCACACATAAATGCTGTATGAAAGAGTTCCGTTTTTATTGTCGTCCTTTATGCTCGGTGTCATAAAGTATGTAGGGGAAAGCTCGTCTGCTTTGTTAGCAGTCGGAGATTTTGCGGTTTCGTCGGGAGATGCCGTTGTTCCCACTGTTCCCGTGGGAACGCTTGCAAGGGCATCTTCCTTTGAACAGCCCTTAAAAATTGAAGTTATAATAAAAATAATAACAAACAGAATTATCAATGCGCTCGCAACGATAATAATTCTGTTTCTGGTTCTTCTTTTGTTTCTTCTTTTTACAGGTCTTCTGACGGGACGCTGTGATGACGGTCTTGCGGCATAGCTTGCAGGACGGCGCTGTTGCTGTCTGCGACGATATTCACGGGAATCAATGCTGTCATCGAAATTATCAAGATCAAAATAATCGTAATCGTTTCTTCTGCTCATAGTGTTACTCTCCCAAACCGAAGAATTTTAAATTCAATTTGAATTCAATGAATTATATAAGTGTATTAATTACTCGCAGTGTACTCCTGTTTGAATCAAAGCAAGCCTTGCTCTGACCGTGAGGACATTATCACTTAGATTATACAACAGAAACTCATCAAAAACAATACAAAAAGCACAAAAAATACAATTTCCGTGAATTAACATTTACAAACGCAAAATAATAAATTACACATTTTTTGAATAAAATCGCAGTAAAAACAGTCAAATTTCTTGAACATATATGCAATTCGTGATAGAATTACAGGGTATGGAATTTTAAAAAATCCTTATCATCTTAAAAGGAGATATTTTTATGGAATACAGGTTTTCCGACAGGGTTTCAAGCCTGAAGCCGAGTGCTATCAGAGAAATTTTCAAATATGCCGCCGATCCGAGCGTTGTGTCGCTTTCGGCAGGAAACCCGTCGCCCGATGCATTTCCCGTAAAGGAGATTGCGGAAATCTCGGCAAAGGTTTTTGCAGAAGATCCGATTTCGGTTTTACAGTACAGCGTTTCGGAGGGGTACACTCCGCTGAGAAAGCACCTTACGGAATATATGAAAAAGGAGCATAACACAGGCTCCGACAATGACGACATTCTCATCACAACAGGCGCACAGCAGATTATGGACTTATGCTCAAAGGCTCTTGTAAACGAGGGCGATGTTGTAATCTGCGAGGCACCGTCATTCATCGGCTCGCTCAACACATTCAGAAGCTACAACGCAAAGCTTGCAGGTGTTCCCGTTGAGCCTGACGGTATGAGCACAGAAAAGCTTGAAGAGGCTTTAAAAGCCAATCCGAACGCAAAGCTTATTTACACAATTCCGAATTTTCAAAATCCTTCGGGTGTTACAATGAGCCTGGAAAAGCGTAAGAAAGTTTATGAGCTTGCCAAAAAATACGGTGTTCTCATCATTGAGGACAACCCGTACGGCGACCTGCGTTACAGCGGTGAATATGTTCCGAACATAAAAAGCTTTGATACGGACGGAATTGTAATCTATGCCGGTTCATTCTCAAAGGTAATTTCACCGGGTATGCGTGTTGCTTACACAATTGCACCAAAGCCGATTTTTCAAAAGCTTGTTGTGTGCAAACAGGGCAACGATGTACATACAAATATCTGGTCACAATATGTATGCGATGAATTCATCACAAAGTATGACTTCAACGCTCACCTTGCAAAGCTTCGTGAAATCTACACAAAGAAAGCGAATTTCTGCATGGAGCTTCTTGACAAATACTGCGCACCGAAAATCACATATCATAAAATTGACGGCGGTCTTTTCATTTGGTGTGACTTGCCCGAGGATATTGATATGCCGAATTTCTGCAAAGAACTCGTTCTCAAAAAGGTTTGCGTAGTTCCGGGCAACGCATTTTTAACTGACGAAAACGAAACCTGTCACAGTTTCAGAATAAACTTTTCAACACCGACTGACGAACAGCTTGAAAGAGGAATAAAAATCCTCGGCGAGTATGCAAACAGTCTTTAATCACGGAGGGGAATAATGGAAAATCAGACAAAAAAAGAGGTTGTATTCAGCGCAATACAGCCCAGCGGAACAATTACACTCGGAAACTATCTCGGTGCGGTTCGCAACTGGGTTACAATGCAGAACGAATACGACTGCATTTACGCTCTTGCAGATTTGCACACAATCACGGTAAGACAGACTCCTGCCGTTATGCGTAAGAATATAATTGACGCTTATGCTTCAATTATGGCTTGCGGTATTGATGTTGAAAAAAGCCTTTTCTTCATTCAGAGCCATGTTCACACTCACGCAGAGCTTGCATGGGCGCTCAGCTGTTACACACAGTTCGGCGAGCTTTCAAGAATGACGCAGTTCAAGGACAAGTCTGCAAAGCACGCCGACAACATCAACGCCGGTCTTTTCACATATCCCGTACTCATGGCTGCCGACATTCTTCTCTATCAGGCTGACAAAGTGCCTGTCGGTGCAGACCAGAAACAGCACATTGAAATTACAAGAAACATTGCAGAGCGTTTTAACGGCATTTACGGCAATGTGTTCAAGATTCCGGACGGTTTCATTCCAAAGAACGGTGCAAGGGTTATGAGTCTTCAGGACCCGACAAGAAAGATGAGTAAGTCCGATGAAAATGTCAACGGCTGTGTACATCTCCTTGATACACCCGAGGTTATAATGAAGAAGTTCAAGAGAGCCGTTACGGACAGCGAGGCAAAGGTTCGCTATGCGGAGGGCAAAGACGGTGTAAATAACCTTATGGCAATTTACAGCGCAGTTACAGGTCTTTCATATGAGCAGATTGAAAAGGATTTTGACGGCAAGGGCTACGGCGACTTCAAGACAGCTGTAGGCGAGGCAGTTGTTGAAGAACTTCGTCCGATTCGTGAACGCTACGAAAAGCTTGTTGCAGACAAGGCATATCTTGAAAGCTGTTACAGAAAAGCCGATGAAATTGCCCTTAAAATCAGCAGCCGCACAATGGGCAAGGTTATGAAGAAAATCGGTTTTATCTAATTCAAAAGGAACTTTGCCATGACAAAAATCGAAAGTAAAGCGATTGACTTTATAAAAAAACACATTCTTTTATTTTTACTCGTTGCGGTAACGATTATTGCAATTTTCCTCAGAGCCTGCGGAATGAATTTTCAAAGCGATGACTTCAACAGCTTTTTAAATCCCTGGTGGAGTGTAATTCAGCTAAACGATTTTAACGGGCTTGCAACTCAGGTGGGCAACTACAACATTCCGTATCAAATCATAATCTATCTTATGACTCTTTTGCCGTTAAATGCTCTGTATGCGTACAAAATCGTATCAATAATCTTTGACTTTGTACTTGCAATTTCAACCGCAATGCTTGTTTATTCGTTTGCAAAGAATAACCGACGGCTCAAAGCGATACTCACCTACTCAGCCGTACTTCTTTCGGCAACGGTGATTTTTAACTCATCGTTTTGGGCGCAATGCGATTCAATTTACACCTCGTTTATAATCCTTGCAATCCTGTTTTTGCACAAAGACAAGCCGATTGCATCGTTTGTGTTCATCGGCATTGCGTTTGCATTCAAGCTGCAGACCGTATTCATCATTCCTGTTCTGCTTTATTACTGGATTTCGACAAAGAAGATTTCGATTCTGCATTTCTTTATAATCCCTGCGGTTGATGTGATAATGTGCCTGCCTGCAATTATTATGGGACGACCGTTTATGGATATCATCACAATATATGCGGAACAGACCGACTACGGAAAGCTTATTCAGATGAACTGTCCGAACTTTTACGCACTAATATGTGACGGAAACGATATGACATATTATTATCTGTTCAAGCAGTTTTCGGTCTTTCTGACAATTGCCGTACTCGGAATTATGATGTGCATTATCATCTATAAAAAGGTTGATTTGAAAAACCTTGAAACTTTTCTTCTGACAACAGCGTGGACTGTGTTCACCTGTATCATGTTCCTTTCGTCAATGCACGAACGCTACGGTTATCTGCTTGACATTATTTTAATTGTCTATGCGGCGGTAAGTGCAAAGCATTTGTGGATTCCGATTGTGTCAACGCTTATAAGCCTGAGAGGCTATTGCTACTATCTGTTCTCCTACGAGCTTATTAGCCTTAAATTTACGGCAATCATCTACACCGCACTTTATGTTTATATAACATTCCTGCTCGTAAAAACAATTTTCAAAATTAAATCCTCTGATAAATTGCCAAAAGAGTCGATTTTAAATTGACATTTTTAATATTTAACAGACTAAACAAAATCCGAAGCCCTTTGAGATAGGTTTCGGATTTTGCTTTTTGTATGATTATAAAATAAATTACTTTTTGCTTTCAAGCCACATATCAAGGGCTTTTTCGTAGACATCAATGCTTGTGATTCCGAGATTCATAATGAATGTGTGATACTCCTTTGCGTCAAAGCTTGAGCCAAGCTCGCTTTCGGCTGTTTCACGCATATCAATCATCTTTAGGTAGCCTACGGTATAGGGGAGAAAATAACCCGGATTTGAACGGGCAAGGTCATACGCCTCTTTTGTTGCGGCTGTAACGCTCTCATCGTCAGCCGAACCGAGTGCCGTTGACATATACTCCTTGACTTTTTCATAATCCCAGCCGTTGTAGTTCACACCGACATCGACCATGGAATAGAGAATATAGCCGAGAATATCGTTTGCGTAGATAAGCTTCTTAATGCCCTCGCTTGTATCAAGGTAATCAAGTGTACATTTCGAGGCATACTGCGCCCAGCCCTCGGTAGCGCCGATAAAGCTTAAAATCTTGCGGACATTCGGGATATCCTTGTTTGCATTTGATGCGGTAAACTGATAAAGATGACCGGGATAGCCTTCATGGGCAAGGGTTGTGTACATCTGGGTCATACCCTTATTTGCAAAATCGGGGTTGATTTTGATGATATTAACGCTTGTATCGTCAATTCGTCCCTGAACATAGTACGCTCCCACATTGTCGCTCTTTGCGGAATCGCTCATATAATCTGCCGTGTAAGAGGTTGTAACGGGAGTCGGAAAGTCCTCCTCGATATTCTCAATCAAAAATTCAAGCACCTCATCGGCGTCCTTAAAGTCGGGTTTGTAGTCCTGAAATTTGCTCAAGTCATCCTGTGAAACATTGCTCATACTCATTCCAACCTTTGTAAAACTGTTTGTAAGGTATGATTTAAGCTCCTCGGGAGTCATACTGCTGCTTGTTTTGTCTTTGACAATTGCCGAATAATACTTTTTGCCGATTTTACCGTAACCGCAAAGACCTTCTTCGTTTTTGCCTGATTTTTTGAGACTTTCAAGTGCTGAATTTGCTGATTTCAAAGCAGGAATGTAGTATTCTTCAAAATACTTTTTATTGGTTTCGACAACAGTCTTTTTCTCGGAATCGCTAAGACCGAGTGACTTTATTCTCGACTCAAACTCGTCAACAAGCACGGACTTGTCATTCTTAATATGCTTTTCGCACTCGTCAATTGACTGCTGTGCGATATCTTCAGCCATAAAGTAACCGTCCTCAGCCTGTTTCTTTGTGAACTCAATGCACTCGTCCATATAGCGTTTTGTGTCCTTCAAAACAGCAAGGTAAAGGTCGGTATCATCCTTTTCATAGAAAGTAAACTCAGACAGGGTAGTAAAGAGGTTTGCAACAATTCCCGACTGCGGTGCAAATATACTCTGCAATTCTGTTGTACCCTCATATGAAAGCTGAATTTCAAAGTAGCTTTCAAGGGTGTCATATGTCTGCTTTTGAGAAGAAGTAAGTCCCGAACGGTCAAACTCCTCCAAATCCGTTTTTGCCTCTTTCAGTTCATCAAAGGATTCTTTTGTATCTTCATCGGACACATGACCGAGGGTATAGTCATCCTCGTCATATTTCAGACCGTAGTCCGACGGATTTGAAATGTCAAAATGTGCGGTAAGAGCGTCATCCTCAAGTTCTTCCGAAAACAAATCGTCACAATATTTATCAAACTGAATTTGTGCATCCGTTTTGGTTGGTTCTGTGTCAGAGTCAAAGTCACAGGCACAAACAGAAAATGCCATAACGGCACACAACATAACAGCAAGCGTACCCTTGAGTGACTTTTTATTTATAATTTTCTTCATTTTGTCCTCCGTAAAGATTGTTGTTTACCAAAGTATAACATATTATCGTGCTATTATTCAATGATTATTTTTCATTTTACCCTTTTCCGCAGTAACCGTAGCAACGCTCAACAGGCATTGCCGTTCTTTTTCAACAATTGTTGAAAACTATGTGGAAAATGTGTATAATAATCAACCCTGCTCAATTGTATTTTTGTAAATTGTAACCATTTGTAATTATTTGTAATTTTCTCTGTAGGGGCGTTCATTGGACGCCCGCCTTGATGAAATATTATGTCCATACACATATGTTTTGATATAACATAAATTGTGTATTCAAATTTACACGAATTTGGTACGGCGGCTCGCCGTAATTTTTAATTTACAAATGCTTTATCGCTTCGCTTAAATCCGTACACAAAAAATCAATCATCGGTTTAATTTCATCTGTGGGTTCGAGCAAATCGGGAACCATAACCGTGGTCATACCTGCGGCATGGGCAGATTTTATGCCGTTAATGCTGTCCTCAAACGCAACGCAGTCCACCGGCTCAAGCCCGAGCTTCTTTGCGGCAATCAGAAAAACCTCGGGATTGGGCTTGCCGTTTTTAACATCATCACCGCACACGAATGCGTCAAATTTATCATAGAGATTGATTTTCTTCATAATCTTCAAAGCCGTTTGTGACGAGGTTGAAGTTGCAAGCGAAATTTTACAACCGACTGATTTTAAATAATCAAAAATTTCGTACAAGCCTTTTTTTACAGGCACACCGTTCTTTTCGATACGCTTAAAATAGCGGATTCTCGACTCCGCCTTGTAAGCAGGATAGTCAAAATCATCGCCGTAAACCGACTTGTAATATTCGTAGGAATCCTCACTGCGAAGTCCGATTGTCTTTTTGAAAATGTCGAGATTAAACTTTTTGCCGTCCTCATCAAGCATTTCCTGCCAGATTGAATAAACAAGCCTTTCGCTGTCAATCATAAGCCCGTCCATATCAAAAACTGCGCCCTTAAACATAAAACCGCCCCTTTTTTTGCTTTTAAGTCTGTATATAATAGCATATTTTACAAAAAAAGACAAATCGGTTGTAATTGCGACAAAGTTATGATACAATCGTTTGAATGGTCTGTGAAAAATATAAATTTGAGGGTAAGGAAGTTTTATGGCAACATCAATTTATGCAAAACCTATCAAAGCAAAAACGATTCTGAAGTTCACTTTGCCAACCGTTCTTATGATGGTTTTTATGTCACTTTACACGGTTGTTGACGGAATCGTTGTTGCGAACTGTGTCGGAAGTGACGCATTGTCCGCAATCAATATTGTATATCCGTTCACGCTCGTATTTATGGCTGTGGGCTTAATGTTTTCAACAGGCTCAAATGCCATAATCGCAAAGAAAATGGGAGAAGGCAAACAGGAGGAGGCAAACCGACTTATGTCCGGTGTTGCAATCACGGCAACGGTCATTTCTGTTATCATTGCTGTGCTGTTCACGATTTTTGCCGAACCTATGTACATGATGTTCGGTTCAAACGAAAAGATTCTCCCCTACTGCATTGACTACGGCAGCGTTATGATTCCGTACGGCTTTGTAATGTGCTGGCAGATGCTCAACCAATCGTACCTTGTAACAGCAGACAAGCCACATATCATGCTTGTTTTCTCGATACTGTCGGGTTGCACAAACATTGTGCTTGACATTCTTTTTATGGCAGTGTGGGATTTTGGAATAATCGGAGCAGGACTTGGCACCATTATCGGAATGGCTGTGGGTGCAATTCCGCTTTTGCTCTTTTTCAACAAAAAGCAGGCTCTGCACTTTGGCAAGCCTGAATTTAAGGTCAGTGAAATACTCTTTGCAATGGCAAACGGCTCGTCAGAGGCTGTAACAAATCTTTCAACAGCCGTGACAACAGCGCTGTTCAACATTCAGATGATGCACTTTGCAGGCGCAAAAGGCGTTGCGGCTATAAGTGCTATTTTGTACATTCACTTTATTTTCATTGCGGTTTCGTTTGGATTCACTTCGGGAGTTTCACCGATTATAAGCTTTAACTACGGCGCACAAAATCACGAAAAGCTGCAAAAGCTGTTCAAATTATGCATAAAAATCACGCTGATAATTTCAGTTGCAATGATTGCGGCATCTGAATTTTTTGCAGAACCGCTTGTCGGAATTTTCTCGGCAGGCGACGAAAAAATTCAGCAGATTGCACTCAGCGGATTCAGAATTTTTGCAATAAATTATCTGTTGTGCGGAATGAATATTTTCGCATCGGGACTTTTCACCGCACTCAACAACGGCAAGATTTCAGCCGTGATTTCAGTTGCAAGAACGCTTGTTTTCGAGTGTGCCGCAATGCTGATTTTGCCGATGTTTATAGGCATAAACGGTGTATGGTCAGCATTGCCCGTTGCAGAATTGTGTGCCGTTGCAATTTCCGTAACATTTATAATTGCCAATGCAAAAAAATACCATCTGGTCGGTGTACCACCGCACTCCGTTCGTGCAGACAGTTTGTGATATCAAAAACATATCATGCCCGAGTGTAGCATTGTAACCATTTGTACAAATAAACGCAAAAAATCCGAGCATCAAAACAATGCTCGGATAATTTTTTACAACATTAAGGCTCAATTAAAATCGAAATCAGATTGCACGAACTCTGATTACGCCGTCAACTGCTGCGATTTTTGCAAGGTCATCTGCACCGGCGCCTGCAACATCAATAATTGTGTAAGCATAGTCGCCACGGCTCTTTGAAAGCATATTTTCAACATTGCCGCTGATCTGTGTGAGAACCTTCTTGAGAAGCTCTGGAACATTCTTGTGAGCAACGCAGAAACGGGTATCGTCAGCATTTGTTCTTGCAAGTGAAATTGCAGGATAGTTTACGGAGTTGATGATGTTACCGTTCTCGAGGTACTCCTTAACCTGATCACAAGCCATAACAGCACAATTTTCTTCACTTTCGGGAGTTGATGCACCGAGGTGTGGGAGGCAGATAATATTCTCTTCACCGAGGATATCGTCTGTACCGAAGTCTGTAACATACTTAGCAACCTTGCCGCTCTTAACAGCCTCAAGAACTGCTGTTGAATTAACAAGACCGTCACGGCTGAAGTTGAGAATACGAACACCGTCTTTCATCTTGGCAATCATATCGGCATCAACCATATCTCTTGTGTCGTCAGTAAGCGGAACATGGATTGTGAGATAGTCGCAATTTACCATAACATCTTCTGCGCTCTTCATGAGCTTAACTGTAGGAGCAAGCTTGAGAGCGTTGCCAACAGACATAAACGGGTCAAAGCCGATTACATTCATACCGAGAGCAACAGCGGCATTTGCAACAAGAATACCGATTGCTCCAAGACCGATAACACCGAGAGTCTTACCCTTGATTTCGGGGCCGACGAACTGACTCTTGCCCTTTTCAACCATCTTACCGACAGCTGCACCGTTGCCCTTGAGAGTCTTTGCCCATTCATAACCCTCAATAATCTTACGGTTTGAAAGAAGAAGTCCTGCGATAACAAGCTCCTTAACAGCGTTTGCGTTAGCACCCGGTGTATTGAACACAACAATACCCTGCTCACTGCACTTATCCTTCGGAATGTTGTTTGTGCCTGCGCCTGCTCTTGCAATTGCAAGAAGGTTATCGGCAAATTCCATATCGTGCATTGCGGCACTTCTTACAAGAACTGCGTCAGGGTTCTGAACATCGTCACCGTATTTATAGTTATCACCGAGACGGCTTGTGCCGATAGCGGCGATTTTGTTTAATGTAAGAATGTTATACATCAAAATCAATCCTTTTTAATTTTTTATTTTAAGAATTTACAATAACAGGCGAACAGCGTTCGCCCGTTATATCATAATATTCAATAATTACTTGTTTTCAGCCTCGAACTTCTTCATAAACTCAACGAGTTTTTCAACGCCCTCATAAGGCATAGCGTTGTAAATTGAAGCTCTCATACCGCCGACTGTGCGATGACCCTTGATATTAACAAGACCGTTTTCAGTAGCCTCTTTAACGAATTTAGCGTCAAGGTCAGCGTCACCAGTAACGAACGGAACATTCATAAGCGAACGATCCTCGGGAACAACAGTACCCTTGAAAAGCTCTGAAGAATCAAGGAAACCGTAGAGAAGGTCAGCCTTCTTCTTGTTGATTTCATACATCTTATCAAGGCCGCCAACCTCGTTCTTAATCCACTCAAGAACAAGCTTTGCAATGTAGATTGTGTAGCAAGGCGGTGTGTTGAACATTGAACCGTTGTCAGCGTGAGTTTTCCAGTTAAGCATTGTAGGAGTGATATCCATAGCGTTGCCGATAAGATCCTCACGAACGATAACAACCGTAAGACCTGCCGGAGCCATGTTCTTCTGTGCGCCTGCATAGAGAACGCCGAATTTTGAAACATCAATCGGTCTTGAAAGAATACAGGAAGAAATATCTGCAACGAGCGGAACATCACCTGTGTCGGGAAGCTCGTGATAAACAGTACCGTAAATTGTGTTGTTCATGCAGATGTAGAAATAGTCAGCGTCCTTTGTGAATGTTGAAGGATCAAGCTTTGGAATGTATGTGAAGGTCTTGTCAGCCGATGAAGCAACAACATTAGCCTGACCGTAACGGGCAGCCTCTGCATGAGCCTTTTTAGCCCACTGACCTGTAATAACATAATCAGCCTTACCGCTCTTTGTCATAAGGTTCATAGGGATAGCCGCAAACTGTGTTGACGCACCGCCCTGAAGGAAAAGAACCTTGTAGTTGTCAGGAATGTTCATAACCTCTCTCAAAAGAGCCTCGGCACCCTCGATGATTGTACCGTAAATTTTTGAGCGGTGTGACATTTCCATAACGCTCTGACCACTGCCTTCGTAGTCAAGCATTTCTGCCGCTGCTTTTTTAAGCACAGACTCAGGCAGCATTGAAGGACCTGCCGAAAAATTATATACTCTTGCCATTTCTGATATCTCCCTTTTTAAAGAAAATTTAAAAATATAGTTGTAAAAATAAATACATTCAAATTATACGCTTTTAGCACGCTAAAGTCAATAAATTCATAGCACTAAAGCATAAAAATCGAAAAATTTCGTGATTCTGTTGTGCAAATTAATCAGCCAAGCTTAATTTTGCCGATACAGCCAACGATTTCATCTCTCATACGCTCAGCCTCTTTACGAGCGGCAACGGCAAAGTCATCTTCTGTAAGCCCCTGCTTTTTCCATGCGCACATAATGCCGCGGCTTGAGTTGATGATTGCACCAAGACCGTTTTCGTCAAATGCGTTTTTAACATCATCGGCACCGCCGCCCTGAGCACCGTAACCGGGAACAAGGAAGAATGTGTGCGGAAGTTTTGCTCTCATTTCACCGAGCTGTTCGGGATATGTTGCACCCACAACTGCACCTACTGCCGAATAGCCGTGCTTACCCATAAGGTCTTCGCCCCAGCCTTCGCACATCTTGCCCATATGCTCATAAACGCTCTCATTTGTTTCAAGCTTCATATCCTGAAGTTCGCCCGAGCTTGGGTTTGAAGTTTTTACAAGAACAAAAATGCCCTTGTCGTCCGAATCGCAAATTTTTGCAAGCGGCTTGATACCGTCTGTTCCGAGGTAGCCGTTTACCGTGAGTGCGTCTGCACCGAATGCGTCAATACTTTCGCCTGCAACATCTGTATGACCGAGGTGTGCCGTAGCATATGCCTCCATAGTTGTGCCGATATCGTTACGCTTGCCGTCTGTGATAACGAACATACCCTTTGACTTTGCATAAGCGATTGTGTCGCAAAGAGCCTTAACACCCTGCCAGCCGTACATTTCATAATATGCAGCCTGTGGCTTTACGGCAGGAACAATATCATAAAGTGCGTCAATAAGCGCCTTGTTGAATTCAAAAAGTGCAGCAGCCGCACCCTCAAGCGTCTTGCCATACTTTTCAAAGCATTTTGTTTTGATTGATTCGGGAACATAGTCAAGCTTTGGATCAAGACCTGCAACCGTAGGATTCTGCATTTTTACAATATTTTCGATAAGTCTGTCAAATGCCATAGTGATTCTCCTCATTTTTTGTTATTCTGTAGGGGCGAACCGTGTCGCCCCTACGAATTATTATTTTTTAGCTGTTGATAATATCATAAAGTTCATTTGAGAACTTGTAATAATCCTGTCTGTCCTCTTTTACGAACTGAATTGCAGGACGGGGATGTGTGTTGTACTGACCTGTGAGAAGGTACGGAATATCGTAACCCCACTTAACGCCCTCAGCCTTAAACTTGTGGGTGTACTCCTCAATGATTTTGAGAATAGGAGCAACCTGATACTTCGGGTTCTTGAGGAAACCGAGAAGAAGTTCAAGCGCACAGTTGCCTGCGCCTCTGCCCATGCCGTCAACGGTTGCGTCAAGGTAGCTGACGCCCTGAGTCATAGCCTCAATTGTGTTGGCAAAAGCAAGCTGCTGGTTGTTGTGAGCGTGAATACCGACTGACTTGCCGTGCTTGTCGGCAATTGAGCAGTAAAGGTCTGCAAGTCGTCTTGACTCCTCGGGATAGAGTGCGCCGTAGCTGTCAACAATGTAGAAAGCGTTTACGGGAGTTTTGCCGAGAGTTTCAAGAGCCGCTGTAATATCCTCGGTTCTTGCCTTTGAAACAGCCATAATATTGATTGTTGTTTCGTAGCCCTTCTTTGCAGCGTCCTCAATCATTTCAACAGCCGCAGGAATTGCGTTGATGTATGTTGCAATTCTGATGAGGTCAATCGGGCTGTCCTTCTTTGCGATAATATCCTTCTTAAAATCTGTTCTGCCGACATCAGCCATAACAGCGATTTTAAGAGGAGTCTTGTTGTCGCCTACAATTTTTCTGATATCTGCATCGTTACAGAATTTCCACTTACCGAAATCTTCTTCGTTAAAGATTTCCTTTGATGCCTTGTAGCCGAATTCCATATAATCAACACCGGCTTTAACATTTGCATTGTAAAGAGCCTTGATAAATTTGTCGTCAAATCTGAAATCGTTACAAAGACCGCCGTCACGGATTGTTGCGTCTACTACTCTGATATCCTGTCTTACTGACAGGAGGTCACCCTTCTGTGCCATAATTTTACTCCTTTATGTTAAATAAATTTTCTGTTTATTTACCGACAGTCATTGACTGCCATTTTAACCGATTGGCGAACACGGTTCGCCGCTACAGTATATCATTATCTTTGTTTCATTTATATAATTTGTTTTAACAACAATTTCGCACTATTACTTGCGGGCGGATAATATCCGCCCCTACGGGTTTTATTTGCTCAATCTTCAAAAACTACCTTACCGCCGAGGATTGTCTTTTTGACTTTACCTGTGAGGGTTCTGCCTTTAAACGGGGTGTTTTTGCTTTTGCCGTGAAGTTTACCGGCATCAACTGTCCATTCTTCATCGGGATTTATAAGAACAACATCGGCATTTGCACCGACTGAAAGAGTGCCTGCGTTGATTTTCAAAATCCTTGCGGGATTAACGCTCATCTTCTCAACAAGCTGTGAAAGCGTCATTCTGCCTGTCTTAACCAGGTATGTGTTGCAAACCGCAAACGAGGTTTCCATGCCGATTGAACCGTTGGGGGCTTTTACAAAATCAGCCTTTTCCTCGGGTGTGTGCGGTGCGTGGTCGGTTGCTATGGCATCAAGCGTACCGTCACAAAGCCCGTTGATAATCTCGTCAACATCAGCCTGAGTTCTGAGAGGCGGATTCATTCTGTAATCAGCGTCACCTCTTAAAAGCTCCCTGTCCGTGAGCGAAACATAATGCGGAGCGGTTTCGGCGGTCACCTTAACGCCTCTCCTTTTGGCATCACGGATAAGTGCAACGCTTGTTTTGGTGCTGACATGGCAGATATGAATAGGCTCGTTAAGAGCGGCGGCAAGTGCAATTTCTCTTGCAGTTCCGCAGTCCTCGGCACCGACAGGGATTCCCTTGACTCCGAGCTTTTCCGAAACCTCGCCCTCGTTAATTTTACCGCCGTCGGCAAGAAACAAGTCCTCGCAATGTGCGACAATTGTCATGCCGAGCTTTGGAGCTTTTTTCATTGCGTCACTCAAATACTTTGTGTTTTCAACAGGTCTGCCGTCATCGGTAAGTGCAATTGCACCTGCACTTTTCACAGCGTCAATGTCTGTGGGTTCTTCGCTTTTAAGCCCCTTGGTAACGCTTGCCGCAACATAAACACGGCTGTCGGCGTCTTTAGCTTTGTCAAGAATATACTTTACAATTTCGGGGCTGTCAGTTGTCGGGTTGGTGTTCGGCATTGCAAGCAGGCTTGTAACACCGCCTGCGGCAGCCGCCTTGCATCCCGTGATAATATCCTCTTTGTGAGTCTGACCGGGATCACGAAGATGCACATGCATATCAACAAATCCCGGAACGGCACAAAGACCGTCTGCGTCAATAATCTCTCCGTCTGATGTAATGCCGCTGCCGATTTCGGCAATCACACCGTCCTTTATGAGAATATCTGTTTTTTCGTTAAGCTTGTCGGCAGGGGAAACAACCACTGCGTTTTTAATTAGCATTTCCATGTTTTTCCTCCGTTAAGAAAAGAAATTATCTTCTCTTGTTTCTGTTTGCAGGGCGGCGATTCTGCTGGGGGCGGCGGTCGGTTCTGCTGTGAACCTGAACAAGTCCGTCACTTTCGCCTCTTTCGGCACGCTTTCTTGCACGCTCTGCCTTTTGTCTTTCTCTCTCTCTTCTCTCTTCCTCTGCCTTTTTGCGTTTTGCAATTGCACGCTTACGCTTTATCATTATTGAAACATTCTTGCAGAAATATCCGCAGTGAATGCCAAAATTCTTAACTCCGCCTGCAAAGCCCCTGAGAGCGTTACCGATGTTTTTGCCTATATTGGCAAGAACATCTTCCGTTGACCGTTTATCATTCGGTTCACCCTCGGTTTCTTTATTATTCTCTTTTTCAAGAGCGTTCTGCTTTACGGTTTCTGCTTTTCTTTCAACCTCGCCGATAACATCAAAGTCCTCGGCATCTCTGAGGTCTGAGCTTTTGATAACCCCCATTGACTTTTTGGGAGCTTCGTCAAAAAAGTCATAACCGCTGTCAAACTTGTTTTTCTTAGCCTTTGCCCTTACAAGCTCCTCGTCATCAACCTCTTCCCCGGTTTCCTCCTCGGGATCGTCACTGCCGAAAATGATGTTTGCATACTCGTCAACCTTTTTTTCAAGCGGATGCTTTTGTTCGGAAACCTCCTCGGTTTCTTCAACATCGGCATCGTCCTCACGGTCGATATCGTCAGGCTCGCTTGTTTCAAAAAGATCGTGTTCGGGCTCGGGGATAACGAGTGTAGGACCCGACGAAGAGCTTATGTCCTCGTATTTTTCAGGTGTTTCTGCGTTATCTTTTTCGTTTTCGTCAATTTTTTCGGGTTCAGTCTCTGAGGTATCTGCTGCGGTAGGCTCCTTTTTTTTTTCGTCCTCCGTGCTGTTTTCCTCGTAACCGTAGTTGTTTTTATATGCCTCACGCTCAAGCTCACTCTTGTAAGCCTTTGCGGAGTTGATTATCTCGTCAATTTCTTTTTCCTTGGCATCATCCGTGTCATAACCAAAGTTTGAATACTCACTTGTAATTTCTTCCGGTTCTTCCATATTTTCGATTATCGGCTCGGGAGCATATCTTCTGCCCGGCGAAGCCGGTTCTTCTTCAACCTCTTCCGCATATCTCTGCTTTTTCTTTGAGCGTTTATCGGGCTTTTCGGGAGAATCGTCAAAATTGTCAATGTCGTAGTCCGTACCCTTTTCACCGAGTTTATACTTGACTGCAAGCTCCTCAAGAATAGCGTTATTCTTCTTAGCCTTTTTATGCTTTCTGATTCTCACGGCAAAAATTATGATGAGTACAATCAAAATAAGGATAACAACACCGCCGCCGATGATTATGTACGGAATAAATCCCTTTGAAAACGGCAGGTCGCTGAATTTTACCGAAGATACAATTTTGGAAAAAGTATCGTAGTCAACGGTTGTAACATCACCCTCTGTTCTCTGCATTGTGATATTAATGTTCATACCGTCATAAACCGTGTTGGCAACAAAGGTTTTCACATCGCCCTTACTGCTCTGAGCAGTTGCGTCAAACACAAGCCACACAACTTTTTCTTTTTGGTCGGGAGTACAGCTCCGATACTCGTCGGAATTAAGAAAATTGTTGCGTATATTTGAAAGCTCGCTTGAAGAAAGCTGAGCATAGTTGCCGACATTCTCGCTGCTCTCATTTTTTGTCATTGTCACGGTCAGAATAACCGATGACATATTATCCATACCCTGAAGATAGATATTTCCGTTCTGAAAGGTTTTCATTGTTGTGTCATAATCAAGACCGAAAACAGAAAAATATTTATCTGTGCTTTTACTGTCCCTTGTAACAGCGCTCATACCGTCAGGCATTGAAAGCGTCATATCGTCAATCTGCGGAATCTCGTAATCTTTTGTTGCGCCTGAACAGGCAAAAATACCGCAAAATACCGTTACGGCACAAATTGCAAGCGTTACAGCTCTTTTAAAAACAGTTTTCATCATGTCCGTATATTCCCCCGAAACTAAATTAGATTCATCAATACTGCTTTTTAGAATGTATATCTAATTAATTATACATAATCTGTCAAAAAAATACAAGGTTTTTACCGCTGAAATTTGAAAACAAGAGTAAGTTATGTAGAAGCGTTCATTGGACGCTCCTACAATTAAGCATATACTTTCATGTAAATAAAAAATGGTCGGGCGACAATGATTTGCATTTTGCAAACTGCCTTCCCGACCATAATTTTACATTTTCAATTTTCAATTGAATACAAGACCGCCGTTTATTCTACAGTAACCGACTTAGCAAGGTTCTTTGGCTTATCGGGGTCAATACCTCTGTTGATTGATGTGTAATAAGCAAGAATCTGGAGCGGAACAACCGCTGTAATCGGCATAAGAAGCTCGTCTGTATGCGGAATTTCAATAACATAATCCGCAACACCGTCCTTGAGTTCCCTTGCACAGGCGTCTGTACAAACAAGAATAACCTTTGCACCTCTTGACTTAACCTCAACAACATTGCTGATTGTCTTGGGGATAATATCTGTCTGAGTTGCAACGGCGATAACGGGAACATCCTCGTCAATAAGCGAAATTGTGCCGTGCTTCAACTCGCCTGCGGCGTAGCTTTCTGAGTGAATGTACGAAACCTCTTTGAGCTTGAGCGAACCCTCCATTGAAAGGGCATAGTCAAGACCTCTGCCTATGTAAAGCAAGCTGTCGGTTGCAACAAGCTTTGTGGCAACGAACTTGCAGGTATCCTCGCAGTTGTCAATTACATACTGAACTGCCTCAGGCATTTTTGTAAGAGCCGAAACAAGTCGCTTACACTCGGCTGTGCTGATTGTTTCCTTTGCAAGAGCAAGCTCAAAGGCAAAGAGATACATAACGGAAAGCTGTGTGATGTATGCCTTTGTTGACGGAACGGAAATTTCGGGACCTGCAAGTGTGTAGATGAGCATATCCGCCTCACGGGCAATTGAACTGCCCTTTGCGTTTACGATTGCAAGAGTTTTTGCACCCTTCTGCTTTGCAAGACGCATTGCGGCAAGGCTGTCGGCTGTTTCGCCCGACTGTGAAATGATGATTACAAGGTCGCCCTCGCCTACAATCGGATTTCTGTAACGGAACTCGGACGCAATGTCAACATTTACGGGAACTCTTGCGATATCCTCAATAACATACTTGCCGACCATGCCTGCGTGCATGGCAGTACCGCAGGCAACGATTGTGATATTTTTGAAATTCTTGATTGTTTCCGTTGTGATGCCGCACTCCTCAAGAAACGGAAGTCCCTCTTTGATTCTCGGCATAATCGTTGTTCTGATAGCCTCGGGCTGTTCGTTGATTTCCTTAATCATAAAGTGCGGATAACCGCCCTTTTCGGCAGCCTCCATATCCCAGTCGGCTGTCTGAATTTCCTTTTCAATCGGATCAAGGTGTTCGTCAACGAACGAAACACCGTCAGGTGAAAGTGTTACGATTTCATCATGGTCAAGAAGATAATAATCCCTTGTGTACTGAAGAATTGCAGGAACATCGGACGCAATAAAGCACTCACCTTCTGCAACGCCTACGATAAGAGGACTTTCACGGCGAACCGCAAAAACTCTGTCGGGGAAATCCTTGAACATAATTCCGAGTGCAAACGAACCCTTAAGCTCAGCCATTACGCTGTCAATTGTTTCAAGAGGATTTCCGTTGTATTTATAGTCGAGGAGCTGAGCAACAACCTCTGTATCTGTGTCGCTTAAAAAAGTTCTTCCCTTTGAGATAAGGAAGTCTTTAAGCTCCATGTAGTTTTCAATAATACCATTGTGAACAATTGTAACCCTTGCACCGCTGTGTGGATGTGAGTTTACATCCGAAGGCTCGCCGTGGGTTGCCCAACGGGTGTGACCTATGCCGACATGACCTTTCGGAGTGCCGACCTCTGCAAGCTTATCCTTTAAGTCCTGAAGCTTACCCTTGGTCTTTACGGTCTTGATTTCTCCGTTATCAAAAACCGCAATACCTGCCGAGTCATAGCCTCTGTATTCAAGCTTTGTGAGAGCATTAACAAGCACCTCACTGCAATCCTTAGGTCCTACATAACCTACAATACCGCACATAAAATTTCTCCTTTTCGGTTAATCATTGACCTTGTGGCAAAAAGTAGGTACAAGTTCTGCCAAAAGTTCAACTGTCTTTTCACTGTCATTGTTTTCTGCGGTCTTTTTGAGAACCTCAAGCTTTGACAGCATATCTGTTTCGTCTATTTTAATTTGATTTCCTATGAAAATTTTCTTGTTCTGTGTTGACTTAAGACCTTCTTCGTCCATAAGAAGCTCCTCAAAAAGCTTTTCGCCCGGACGAAGTCCCGTGAAAATAATCGGAACATCTTTGTACGGAACCTTACCGTACATTCTGATAAGGTTCTCGGCAAGGGTTGTAATCTTGACGGGAGCACCCATATCAAGAACAAAAATCTCACCGCCCTTTGCCATTGCACCTGCCTCAAGAACAAGCGAAACAGCCTCGGGAATAGTCATAAAATATCTGATAATATCGGGGTGTGTTACGGTAACGGGCGCACCGTTTTCAATCTGACGGCGAAACAGCGGAATAACCGAGCCGTTTGAGCCGAGAACATTACCGAATCTTGTTGTTACAAATTCGGTATCGGTGCTGTGCTGCGCCTTGTACTGAATAATCATCTCGCACGCACGCTTTGTTGCGCCCATAACATTTGTCGGATTAACAGCCTTGTCGGTTGAAATCATAACAAACTTCTTTGCCTTGTACTTTTCTGCAAGGGTTGCAACATTGAATGTGCCGAAGATGTTGTTCTTTACAGCCTCCTCGGGAACGGTTTCCATAAGCGGAACATGCTTGTGAGCGGCAGCGTGGAATACGAGTTCGGGGCGATATGTCTTGAAGATAAGCTCCATTTTGTCGTAATCACGAACCGATGAAATAAGCGTTACAAGGTTAAGCTTTGTGCCGTATTCAAGCACAAGCTCCTGCTGAATATCATATGCGTTGTTTTCGTAGATATCAACAATGATGATTTGTTTCGGATCATTCTTTGCAATCTGTCTTACAAGCTCACTGCCGATTGAACCGCCGCCGCCTGTAACAAGACAAATCTTTCCGTTGATAAGGTCATGAATCTCCTTTCGGTCAAACTCAATGGGTTTTCTGCCGAGAAGATCCTCAATCTTGATTTCCTTTGCCTGTGAAATAAGCTGTGTATGCCCGTCATCAAACAAAAGCTCACCGAGATAAGGGATAATCTTGATTTTGCACTCTGTTGCGGAACAGTAATCAAGAATCTTCCTCTTCTCATCTTCCTCACATGACGGAAGTGCAACAATAATATTGTCTATGCGGTATTCATCACATATTTTAACAATTTCGGGACAGGTTCCGACAACGGGGATTCCTTCGATTTTCTGATTCAGCTTTTTCAAATCATCATCGACAAAGCATACCGGAATGATGCTTTTTGAAGGATTATTAACATCACCCTGCTCTTTCGCATTGTGAATTTCACGAACAATCATTCTGCCGGCATTGCCTGCGCCCACAATAAGGGTGCGCTCTCCGCCCTCTGCCCTTCCTGCCTCGGTAAGGTCAAGAAAAGCCCTTCTGAAAACAAAACGGAATGCAAGAATTCCGACAAGGGCTATTGCGAAATGTACTATACAAAAAATCTTTCTCTGCGGAATCTGCAAAAACAACGAGATTACAAAGCCGAGCGTAAACCCCGAAAAGACGGCAGTTCCGCACACAATATAGTCCTTTGCGTTAAAGTATCGCCACAATTTTGAATATGTTCCGCTTATATAAAGCGTAAACAGACACATGACAAGATCAATAACAATATAGCTCAACAAGCCTTTGCTTGAAGCAGCACCTATGTAGCCGACAAGCAAGAGAATATAATTTGCAAGAATACCGCTGACAACGATAATAAACACATCTGCGAGAGCCAGCAACATCTTACGCAAATTAATCTTCTTCATAACCCATACCTCTTCTGTTTAACTTTGTGTAAATTTCCCGAGTAACATATAAATACAATTATGATTTATTATACAACAGTGCAAAAGGAATGTCAAACAAAGCAATTCCTAAATCAACTTAAAATCAGACAATCAAAGCACAAGGAACAGTAATAATCAGACTTGTTCGACACACATTTGTTGACAACCGCATAAAACGAGCCTAAAATAATACCATACTTAATATGGGCGGTAAATTGAATGAAAAATTTTTCGATAATCCTCGGAGCAATAATACTTGCGCTGTTTGTGACTCTCGTAATATGGGGCGTTTACTGTGACAACACAATTGCAATCACAAATTACTGTGTAAACAATACTAAGAACGACGCAAAGCTGAAATTTGTTGTCATCACAGATCTGCACAACAAGGAATACGGAGAAAAGAACGCAGACCTTGCAGAGCTTGTAAAGGAACAAAATCCCGATTTTATTGCAGTTTGCGGAGATATGGTCAACCGTGGCGATCCCGATACAACGAAGATGAAAGATGTGCTTGAAAAGCTTTCAAAAATTGCACCCACATACTGCTGTCTCGGCAACCATGAGCGTGACAATGCCGCCAAATTCGGAACGGATTTTAAAAGCGAAACAAATTCAACAGGCGCTGTATTGCTTGATAATGAATATATAAAATTCACCAAAAACGGCAAGAGTGTGCTTATCGGCGGAATGAGCGACTACCCTTATTATGAGTTCTATACTCCCGATGACGATGTTCCGTCAAGAACGCTGTGGGAAGAATTTGCCGAAAAAGCAAAGAACAATTTCACAATTCTTCTGCACCACCAGCCCGAATACATTGCCGAGGACGCAAAGAAAACCGACATAGACTTAATCGTCTGCGGTCACACTCACGGAGGACAGATTCAATTGCCGTTCATCGGCGGAGTAATCGCTCCGAATCAGGGACTTTTTCCGAAATATGACAAAGGCGAATTTGACCTTGACGGCACAAAAATGATTGTCTGCGCAGGTCTGAGCAACACCGTATTCATCCCCAGAATCAATAATCAAGTTGAAATAGGTGTTGTGACAATTAAGTAGGGGCGTTCATTGGACGCCCGCAAGTAATTGCACATAATTTATGATAAATATGATTCTATAAATGCCTCAATATAATTGTTATACCGTAGTGGCGATCAGTGTTCTCCCGTCTGAAATATAGTCGCAATGCGTTGCACATAAATGTGCTTCCTTTTGCTCGTTATTTCAAACAGCGCTTTGCTCCCTCTATCCGCCACCGGCGGCGGTCGCAAGGCTACCAATCGAACCGATTGTAAAATCGGTTCGACTTAACACAAACTATTTGTTAATTAACATATCTATATAGCATAGCAAAAACTGTGTATATGTTCGTTTTGGTTTTGCAACCAAAACGATTGGCGTTCACTGAACGCCGCTACATTAGGATACACAATTTTCATCACATCATAACATACACATAAAACAGATAATTTCATCAAGGCGGGCGCCCGATGAGCGCCCCTACGGGTTTGCAACATTTATAAAATATGTTTTTACATATATTCTGTACTTTTACTTGCCGGTGAACCGTGTTCGCCGCTACAAATAAATTTCATATAAAACAAAAATTGCATCAATGCCGTATTCGGGCATCTGATGCAATTCCTTTATCCGAGTATCTTCTCGAATAGATTGCGGTGGCACACCGCCGACCGCAATTTTCAATTTTCCATTTTCAATTTTCAATTTAAAAAACTTTCGCTCGGGCATAATATGTTTTTTGACATTACAAACTATCCGCACGAATTGGGTACGGTGGCTCGCCGTCAGTTCTTCTCACTGTAATTTCTAAGCTCCGCAGGAGTTCTGCCGTATTCGGACTTGCAGGACAGGATAAACGAATTTACATTCGGAAAACCGTTTTCAATCGCCGCCTGTCTGACGGTGATTTTTTTGTTTCTCAAATCATCAATAGCGTGTTCAAGACGAACACGGCGAAGATACTTTGAAAATGTTTCCTCTGTTTTATCCTTAAAATATTTTGAAAAATGAGCAGGCGTCATGCCAACATAATTGGCGATTTCATTGAGCGTGATTTCGTGTTTGTAATTATCGTGCATATATCTGATAGCACTTTTGGCGCAGTCAAAATCATCCGCCTGAGAACCGTGAACATATTGTATATCGTTGTCAATGCAATCACGGATGAGATAGTACGCAACGCTGTACATCACCGCTCTCACCTTCATGCTGATAAGCTTGCTCTTGTACTCTTCATATCCGTAGAATATGTCCATTGCTTTCCTGATAAACTCAAGAGCTTCGCCCTCGGGTTGTTTAAAACTCGGCACAATATGCGGATCGTCAACATACGGTGCAATTGCCTTTGGAACGATATTGAGCATAACAGCCTGAGTATCCTCACCGATGTCCTCGTAGGAATGAACCTCCTGACTGTTAAGAACATAGACATCGCCCGCATTGAGAATAATTTCACAGTCAAGCTTGTTAAGCCTTACCTTACCTTTTTTTATATAGGAAATTTCATATGAACCATGCCACCTGAGTCCAGATTCAAAGGCAGCTTTTCTGTCCGGATATCTTGTAACCCTGCCGCTGTAATACGGCTCGGGCGATAACAACACCTTCTTGTACTTCATGGTTTCACCCTCAACTCAATTAAAATCAATCAATTGTTAATAACATAGTCTGCGCAAAAATAAATATATTTAAGATCCGCAATTACCGCAGAATGGTCTGTTTTTACTACAACTGTTCTGCGTTCTTTTTTGCTGATTTCCTCAACACAGCGTGCAACATTGCACTTTGAAGGCTTGTAGCCGTACTTTTCAAAAAATTCTTCCGCAGTCATAACAAGAGAGCCGTAGCCCTCAAACATATGCAAAAGAGAATAGTCAATCAGCTTGTATTCATCTTCAATAAGGCTGATTCCGATATCGCAGTTTGTGACTGAACCGATGTAATACGGTGCGTCATTGAGGAACAAGCCTGTCTTGAACGAACCGATTGAAACGGTAAGATCCGAGTTTACCGCCGTACTGCACACACCCGTGTCACCGTTGATTCCGCTGTTGATGTCTGCACTTATAACATAGGCATTTGTCATATTAATCTGCTCAACCGCTTCAAGCATTTCACCCTTTAATTCACCCGAAAAGCCTGTTCCGAGCAGGCAGTCAACTACAATGTCAAATCCCGTGAAAGCCGCCGCCTGTGACATTGGCATCTCCTCGGCACCGAGCGACATTGCGGTTTTATAATAGTAAAGGCCGTCCTTTGAAAAGCCGTCGCTTACTCTGAAAATTGTCGGTGTAAAGCCGTTTTTGCATAAAACACAGGCGAGCGCATAACCGTCGCCGCCGTTGTTGCCCTTACCGCAAACTATGGCAACCCTGCCCACAAACTTTGCCGAATTAAAAATCCCCTGTGCGGCTCTGTACATAAGCTCCGCCGAAGGAGTATGCTCCGCAATCGTCCTTGCGTCGCTTTTTCTCATATTTTCAACCGAAACGACCTGAACAAATTCCATATTATATTCCCGCTTTCTGAAATTTCCATAGCCTTATCCGCCGTTTGCGGCATTGTAAGCCGTCATAACAGCGCTTTCATCCATATTACAACCGAGCAAAAACAACGGTGTTTCCTTAAAGAACTCATCAAGCAATTCAAGCAGCTTTTCCATTCTGCTCCGCTCAACATCAATAACCGTTGCCTCAAGCAACTGTTTCATAACCTGTGACGGCAACACCCTGACTGCCGTGTTCTCTTCTGCTCTCTGAAGAATATACACAGCCTTAACAGGCGCTTTTGTATTTGTTCCTATGTCAGCTTTCCCCATCCACGGAGTTCCGTAAGCATAAAATTTTCCGTCACATTTTCGTATAACCGGCTTGTCATCGTTAATCATCGTCACCCTGTTGCCAAAATGCCTTCGCCACAGAGCCGTGTGGGTAGACTTGCCCGTTCCGCTGACTGCCGAAAAAACATATCCCTCGCCGTCAAGCTCAAGACAGGACGAATGAAAAAAGAATCCGTCAAATCCGTCAAGCACGGCGTTGCAGAATTTTGAGAGTATCAGAACATCCTCCGCACCTTGTTCGCTGAGGTTGTCGGAAAGCCTGAGACGCTCACGAATTTCGTCATCCGAAACCGATATCGCAATGTCGGTCTTTCCCGATTCATTCGACTTAACGGCATAGCTTTCAAGCCGTTTCCTGCATATTTTAAATTTTGGATTAACTTCAACATTCAAATCAGCTATTCTGTATATCGGCATATCTGCTCCGCTAAATACTATAATGAAATATTGTAACACAAATTAATGTTTTTTGCTACGGCGAAATGAATAAATATTATTTTACCTTTTAGTGCAAGTTGTTCAGTCGCACAGCTTTAAAGGCAAATATTGCACAATACGAGCCGTGTTATTTTGTAACAATGCACATACAGCTTATTTTTTATTCATTTTAAAGCCTGTAAAAAAAGCATTATTTTACGACTTTTTCAATTTTGTTTACTTTACTTGTCCGACTGCTTTTTTGCATACTCTTCAAGGTATGCTCTTTCATAAATTCAAATATCCTGTGCGTAACCGTTCCTATAAGAATCGGAATGAATATTCCTGCGGCAAGGTAGATTATGCAGTAAAAATTTAAGCCGTTCGGACGATAAATGTACCAGATTGTTGACTTGAGTTTTAAAACATCAAAATCTTTAAACAGCGGTGTAATTACGCTCAATCCCCAGAACGCCCATTTTACAATCATAAAGGCAAAAATGTGGTGAATCATAATGCTGTAGGTATTGTCCGAAATCATTCTGACAAGCTTTTTGTTCTTGATAATCGGAGTAATCAGCTTTGCAACCCTCAGCCAGAACGCAATGCCCGTGATTGCGGTTACATAAGGAATGACGCAGCCGTTGTCAAACTTCACGCACTTTGACGGAGTGTACTCAAGATTTTCACAGAATGTGAGGAGAAGAAGCTGAACTCCGAGAACGATTGCAAAATATGCAACGCTGTTGAGATTATCGTGTTTTTCAAGCTTTTCGTGATAAAATCTGCCAAACTCAAAACACGGCAGAAAAAACATTGACCTGAACAATAACAGCAACGCACCCTTTGGGGCAGGATTCCAAATGCAGTATTGCACACCGAAAATTCCGATTGCAAGATACACGGCAAGAATGACATACTCGTTGCCCCTGTGAACCTTTTTGAGCAATTTGCGGAACAGTATGTTAAAAACATAAACACAGAACAGCGGATATACAAACCACGAACCGAGGTTGTAGGCAAAACTTTCGCCGTCAATAAACGGCATAACAAAAAGGTTGTACAGATCAAATTTGCCCTGAGCAATCGTATAGCCGACCTGAGTAAGTGCGAATGCGATTATTCCGTAAACAATGTTCCATAGATACGCTGGAATCAACAAGCGTTTTGTGCGTCCCCATATATATTTGAAAATATGTTCCTCGTGCTTTTCCTTGTAAAAATAGCCCGAAATGAAAACAAACAAGGCGAGATTGTACGAATACTTCGGAAACCAATCATACATCAGCGACACACCGCCGTTGTAGCAATGCCCCGAAACTATGATAATAATGCCGATTGCCGACAAAATTTTAAAAGTAAAATTAATGTTTCCGTCATCGCCGAGCCTTTTGTTTTCAGCTGTGACACTGTTTTGTTTAAGTGCAGATTTACTGCGTGTTTTGTTCTTTCCCATAATTCCCTCTCATCTGTATTCGTCGCAATTTAAAAATTCCGCAAATTCACACGGTAATTGTAACACAAAAGCAATCCGCAATCAATATATCAAATTCGCCGTGCTAAACACATATAAATCCTTATTTTGCACAATCTCACTTTTGTTTCAACAGGCATCTAAATCTTTCATTTGCAACTGTTACGCCATACAATTGTGTACATACCCTTAAAAAAACTAAGATTAAAATGTAAATAAATTCAGTCAAAAAGCCGGGCAAAGCATAAAATAAAAAAATATGCAAAAAACTATTGACACAACCTTTACATAATGCTATAATAATAAAGCTGTAAAAAACAGCAGAGTTGTATATCGCGGGATAGAGCAGCTCGGTAGCTCGTCGGGCTCATAACCCGAAGGTCGTCGGTTCAAATCCGGCTCCCGCAACCATTCAATAAGCACTAACCGTTATGGTTAGTGCTTATTTTTATTTCTGATACTTCTGAAATTTTTATTATCTCCATAACACACCAGCCTGAGCATTGTTACTTGATGCTCAGGCTGATTTTTTATTACTTATTATGTTTTAATGCGTATCTTCAATGCAGTACACAAAGTTTGTGAGGTTCATATTATCGTCAAAAGTGAAAGTTACATATCCGTCTTTTCGCTTATAGGTAACATCGCCGTGGGTTATGTTATTGTACATTGGCTCGCCGAGTTCAGCATAGACATCGTCATAGGTGCTGTTGCCGTTGATTTCGCCAAAACCGATGTTTGAATTGGCAAGGTTGCCTGATAAGTAATCAACCGTAATGCTGTAAATTTTATTTGTTTCGGCGGTGACCATAACATTCATACCGCTGTAGTAATGAATATACCACTTATCCGACGCTAAAAACGGATCTGAAATTTCTTCGCCAAAGGCATTTTTTACATCGTCAAAATCAGCGTTCAAAAAATTATTGCTCTCAACATCAAGCATTGAACTTTCGGACTTTTTAAGATAAAACTTTCCGCCTATATCCCACATTGATTCGCTGTTCTGATTTGTGACCGTGTTTTCAATATAGATTTCGCCGTCGGAAAACTTGATTTTACCCGTACCGCTGTTCTGCCAGCCGTCATCATCAAACGAAAAAGTTCCTATTCCGTCAATCACCTTTGTTGTCACATTGCTTATTCTCGCAATTCGGTTTTGCGGTGCAGACGAGGTTTTTGTAAAAGTAAATCTCACAACATCGTCTTTGACGGAAATTATCTCAAGAATATTGCCGCCGTTTTGAGTTGCGGTTGAAATATCGCTGTCTTTATCGCACCATATTCCGACATATTTTGAATAATCCGAGGTTTTATTTTCAGCCGTTGTCGTGACCGCAGTTGTCGGAACAGTTGTTGCATGTGTGGTAACATTATCCGATTTGCCGCCAAAAATCGTGCTGTTCAAAATTATAATCACCGCAATTACAACGAGCAAAACTATTACCGCTGAAACGGCAATAATAATCGGTTTTTTCTTTTTTACCTTAATTTCTCCGCCTGTTGTAACATCAATCAGCTTTGTCATACAATACGGACAAAAGGTCGATTCAATCGGAAGTTCCTTACCGCAATTCCTGCAAAACTTCGTATCCTTACCCATAACGCCTCACCTCTTTTATATATTTTAAAACAAAAAACAACGCAATGCAATACGCACTGCGTTGTTTTCGGTTATTCAACTCTGAACGATGAAAGTACATCATCCGTTTCAGCTCTGGCATCAACCATTCGCTGATTTGCGTATTCGTCCTCCAACATTCCGAAGCCTGTTGGATGAATGTACATAAAATACTTACCGTCCTTACTTCCGAGTCTGCGTGAATCTATGCTGACCGTTCCGTCATATGTCCAGTCAATAGCGAATAAAAATCCGTCCGAGCCTGTTTCAGAATGTTCGTGATTATACGATTCATAAAAAGTAACCTTATCACCATCAACCTCATATGTATAATCCTCGGGAACTTCAATTGAAAAGCCGTTAAAATAGCATCTTCCGCCACCATTTGAGTTACCTTCGCCATCATCTTTCGATGTTTCGGGCTCGGTCGGCTTGGCTGTTGTAGGCTCAATCGTAGTAGACTTTGCCGTTGTTGGAATATCTGTAGTCGGTTCAACAGTTGTAGATTCTGCTGTTGTCGAAATTTCCGTTGTAACCTGTTGGGTGGTTGCTTTAACAGTTTGCTCGGCATTATTATTGCCGAACATTTTCGGCACAAATACAATCGCACATACAGCCAACACGACTGCAACTGCTGATACAACAGAAATTATGACAACTAATTTTTTATTTGACTTTTTATCCGACTTTATATCAGTCGTTTTTTTATTAACCGATGTCATCGGCAAAGGCTTTATCTCTGCACCGCAATGTTCGCAAAACCTGTCGCCGTTTTTAATCTGATTTCCGCATTTTTCGCAAAATCTCGTTTTATTCTTATTATCCATTTAGTCTCACCTCTTCTACATTTTAAAGCAAAAAGCAACGCAATGCAATACACACTGCGTTGCAACTTTCATTTTTATATGCTACTCAACATATTTTTTCTCATAATTTCGAATGAAATTAACATTATACTTTTCAATATCATTGAGCATATCCTCGGTGAAATCTTCGGGTTCAATCGTTCCCACATACCACCATTTATCGTCAAAATAATCTTGTATGTAGTCCGTATTGAATCTTCGTCCTGCTCGGGCATAAATTTCATTTCGTGCGAGTTCAAGCTCATCTGCATCAAGTCCTGCCAAATCGGAATTTGTAAGCTTTCGTGTGCCACTGTCAGGCAATATGTAATCTTCGTCATAATAATCATCGTAATCATTATAATCATCATACGAACTGTCTGACTTGTCGGATTTTGCAGTTGTGGGTTCGGCTGCAGAATAATTTGTATCCAAATAAACTATATTGGATTTTTCAGACATCTCATTAATAAATTTATCAGAAGCGGCTAATAAGTAAAGCGTTAATATATCTCCAGGTGTTTTATAACTAAAACATATGTTGTTATATACAGACAATGTATTTTGATCATTTGCAACTTTATTGAGTGATTCATTAAGTAAATTGGCCGCATCTTCTAACGAAACATTACACATAATTGCAATGCAAAGTGTAGCGTTAGTCTTTAATGAAGTATCCGACAATATTGCTGATACATTCATAATTTTTCCGCTGTATTGCTCGGTACCTATCACAATGTTCATCCTTGATAAATCTTTCGGAGTATAAAGTTTCGTAGCTGTATTGGTTCGTTCCTGATTAACGTTATCAATATCGTAATTTGATACATTGGATAATATATTGACCGCCTGTTCGATATTATCATATTTATTGCTGTCGCTTTCTGATGATGACAACCGTGATACACAAATACTTTTATACTTTTTCCAAAAGCCGTAGAAATCATATTTAACTCTTGCACCCGTATCATTTGATGATTCTTCAACAACGCTTTCGTTTAGCGGTACAATGCCTTCTTCAACCGTTGTGGGTTCAGTCAAACTGCTTTCCGATTTTGTGTTGGTTTTGGTGTCGGAATGACTGCTGTTATTTAAAGGAAACAAAACCAACGCAAGTATTCCTGCAAACACAAGTACAAAAGCACCGAACACTATGCCTGCAATTTTCCATTGCTTTTTCAGCTTTTCTTTTTGCTCGTCTTTTGGTTCATTCAGGCTGACTGTTTCGGCTGTTTCGGAATCTTCAACAGCCGAGCAGTCTTCACCGCAGTTTTCACAATATCTGTCTTTTTCATTTAGCAGAAATCCGCATTTTGGACAACGCCTCATTTTTAATCCTCCTTATCACTTGAATAATCACCTATTTTATCAAAGTTGCTGTTATTCAGTTATGTTATATTTACAATGCTAATTTTAATAAAATCCTGTAACTTCAAAAGCATAGTATTCAGCAGCTGATTTATAATCATGGTCACCTGTAAGAGTACAAGTGTCATTTGTCAAATTTATAACTATGTATGCGTTACCGCTGTTATTATAATATCCATCAGGAGTATTTCTATAATTTCCGGAAATGGTTACCTGATACCCCAACAAAGTTCCCGTGTCTCGTGTTTTTGTCGGAGTGATATCAAGTTGAGGATTTTCAAACATTGAAGCCACTAATTGCCCAAAAGTTATATCTGAACATAATCCGTTTTGAACATATGATGGATCAATTGAGTCCATAAAACTTGTCGAATTTAATATATCTACAACATCATCCTCATATTCATTATTTCCTTCTGTAGTTTCTTCAACTGTCGTCTCTTCAACCGTAGTTGAATCAAAATTAGTTTGTGTGGCTGAAGATTCAGAACTCGGTTGTTTCGAACATCCGCTTAATACTGTTGATATCAATAAAATCACAGTTAATGCAACAAGCGATTTTTTCATAAATTTCACTCCTTTTCTTTATAATGAAAACGCTCAGGTTTACCGTTGGTTATCAATATTTTCTGACCGCAGACATCACAATCGCAACTCTGTGCGTCACATGGAATCACTGTTGTTTTTTGGCAATAAGGACATTCGACATATTTACATTTGATACGAAGTTTTTTAATTGAAACAACAAGTATAATCAACGCAAGAATTGCCAATATTACAAAAAATGTTATTGATCCCGGATTGTAGCCGGGAGTAATATATGTGCCATCACTTGGATCCCAAAATTTGTGCTGCGATGCATTTCCTTGTGTAATAATCGTACTAACGGATACAGCCAAAGTACCGCAAGCAACAATTATTCCACCGATTGACGCAGAATTGTATTTATAAACAATACCGCTTTCATCATCCTGATATATACTTTCATCAGTAACACAGCCATTGTTACCATTGATTTCATCAGGTATCTTTGCGCCACATGAAGGGCAAAAACTTGCACTTTCTCTTATTTTTGAACCACACTTTTCACAATACGGCATAAAATCCCCCATCACCTATATTATTTTACAAACATCTATTTAGATAAAACTGATTATTTTATCTATATAATCTGTATTTGTTTCAATGAAAAGGCTGCCTTTTCTCTTGTTTATATTACTGTCATCAATGTTAATTGACTTATTGATATTTGATTTGAGCCATTTTATACCAATCTCATTTCCGCATTCCTCATAACCATGATGTGTGTTTTCGGTTTTTAAAGCAGTTGTCACAATTCCAACCGCTTTAATTCTCATGGTTTTTGAACTGAGTGGAAGGGCCTTGATGTAAATGATATCGCCGATTTTAATGTTATTTAAAATAGCATATAATTCAGGCTTATCTTCTTTCTTCCAACCGATACATACAAACCCCTCGTTAACAAAATTATCCAATTGCTCTTCTGTTCCGCAGAACAGTGAACCCATTCCATAAACCGACATAATTTTCCTCCTAAAAATTTTATTTATTACAGACAGCAACACTGCGGTCTGTCAAAGTTCATAAAAATTTCATCTGTTGTAAAACAAGTTTAGCACAAATAATGCTACAAGTCAATAATAAATGCTTACAGTAAATTTATTTTTTTGTTCAAAAAGTTTAAAATAAACTATATATAGGATTCTGAGGTTTTACTTATGAACAAAAATATTGATTATACAGCTCTCGGCAAAAGGATAAAAGAAAAGCGGATTGAAAAGGGTCTGACGCAGGAACAGCTCGGCGAATTGTGCGAACTTTCTGCGGCACACATCGGTCACATTGAGCGTGGAACAAGAATACTTTCCGTTGATGTTCTTTTCCGTATTTCTCAGGCACTTGACACAAGCATTGACTGGCTTGTATTTGATTCGGTCGAAAACAAACATATGCTTAACGAAATTAACAGCGTGCTTAAAGACACCGACAAAACCAAAGTAACCACATTTCTAAACACGGTAAGAGTTCTTGCCGATAACATTGACAAGTTGTAAACAATTTGTTAAAAATCCACAAAATAATTACCATCCTTGATTAAACTCTAATTAAAGTATAATCAAAGACGGTATTTTTGTCCTGTGCTGTCAGCACAGTTTTATTCTGTTTTAAAGATTTCTTTTCAATTCTTTAACATTTTGATAGCGGTTGTCGGGAATTGTCTGGGTGCATTTTATGACAATCCTTTTTAGTCTGCCCCTGCAAAGCCGTATTTCGGGCGGCTGACCTGTGAGCATAACATTCATCAAAACACCTATTGCGTAAATGTCAGTCCGTTCATCGGTCTGATTAATTCCATACTGTTCGGGTGCGGCATATCCCATTGTGCCGATTGCCTGCGTATCCTGCGACTGAAACGGCTTGTAAATTCTTGCCGCATCAAAATCAATCAGCTTTACATTACCGTTGCTATCAATCATCACATTTTCAGGCTTAATATCCTTGTGTATAATTTGGTGCGAATGTAACAAATCAAGTGCGTCACAAAGAGACGAAATAACTTTTCTCACACCTGACGGAGAATACAATCCCGTTTGCAGATAATCTGCCACGGTCTGACCGTCAACATATTCTTCAAGAACGGTGACTCCTGTTTCGGTTTTGACAACATCGTAAACATTTGCAATATTTGGGTGTGAAAGCGTTCTAAGTGCAAAGTAAACCTCTCCCGAACCTTTTAATGTGCGTTTTACAATCTGTTTGCCGAGTTCCTTATGCCTAAAAACACAGATTTCCGTTTTATCTGTTCGTTTAAGCAATCGCACAAACTGATATTGTTCATTAATCACCGTATCAATCCAATTATTTCCCATAACATTTCCTCACAATATTGACAAGCACATAACAAAAACATTAGTATAATAATACTTGCTGTGCTTATAAATTGACATAATAAGCACTTTGCAAAATTATAAGTCTAATCGTACTTGCCGTGCTTATTATATCATGTTAAAATAGTTTTGGAAACTTACAAAACTTTAATTCAGGGAGTTTTTGATTATGATACGCAAAACCACAACTCAACTTTTAAAAGAACTTGAAAATTTCAACACATTTGAAGAATACGAAAACGCAAACAGGGATTCAATGATAAGCAAAAATCTCTCGGAATACCTTACCGACCTTTTGAACGAAAGGAATCTTACAAAAGCGGAGGTCATTCGTAAAGCCGAACTCAGCGACGGCTATGCCTATCAGATTTTTTCAGGCTTGAAAACTGCCCCGAAAAGGGATAAACTAATTTGCCTTTCAATAGGAATGGGTCTGTCGGTAAATGAAACCAACAGCGTCCTTAAAATTGCAGGGCTCTCACCTCTCTATCCAAAAATCAAGCGTGACAGCATTATAATCATAAATATGAATAACAACAAAAGCGTTGTAGAAATCAACGAGGCTCTCTATAACGAGGGGGAAGATACTTTGAATTAACAATGAGGAGGGCATAATGGGATTACTTGAGAATGCGAAATATGCGTCTATTGAGCGTGGATACGATTATTATAAAAGAGGGAATGTGATTTCCTTTAAACAGACAAGTGAAAATGAATATGAGGGCAAAGTATCGGGATCTGCGGAAAAGCCTTACGATGTTCACATTGATATTATTCATATAAAAAAATCATTTTGTAATTGTCCGTTTGCGGAAGGTAACAGAAAGGTCTGCAAGCACAAAATTGCAATATATTTTTCTGCATTTCCCGAAAAAGCCGAGGAATATTACAAAAGTCTCAAAAGCTATGATGAGCCCGAGTTTGACGATGATTATGACAATGATTATTTTGATGAAGATAATGAATTTGACGAAGATTTCAGAGAGGTTGTCTGTGATATTCTAAATCATAGGATTTCAAAAATGACAAAATCGGAGGCTCAATCTGCACTATATGATATTATTGAGTCAGCCCCCGAATGGATGCTACGGGATTTTGTGAATAATTGGATTTGAACAAATTAGCACAAGGCGGTACATATTATGGCAAGAGTTTATACATTTAAAATTGTCTATATAGGATGCGAGAACAAAATATGGCGAGATATTCAGATTTCCTCAAATTCGACAATGGCTGTGTTGGGCTATGCCGTGCTTTCGTCATTCAGCACCTGTGCTTATCATCTGTTCATGATGACATACAAAGGTACAAATTACGAGTTGGACGATGAAGAATCTCAGACAAAACCAAAGCTTATGTCAGAAACGAAACTCGGCAATTTAAAACTTGAAATTGGCGATAAAATTCATATGATTTACGATTTTGGCGAGGAACAGGAGTTTGAAATAACCTTGCTTTCTGATGAAGAAATGCCAAAAGGCAGCGGACGAGCCTATCCAAAGGTTTCTGACGGAGCAGGCAGAGGAATTATTGACGATATGTCGGCAGAAGATTTGCTTGACCTCATCAAAAAAATCGACAAAACCGGCAAAAGCGACTTCATCTACGCTCACAGAGGTGAGCGTGCCCCGTGGGATTACCACAACTATCAAATCGACATTGACAATTGCCTCCTCAAAGGCAGAATAGCAAAAATCAAATCCGCATATAAAAATCCCGAAAAAGATTTTTGAGGTTTAATAAAGTTAGAATAAAAATTTTCTATTAATAAAAACGCAAGAGGATGTTGATACCCTCTTGCGTTTTTAATATTTCGGATAACAATACTACTTAAAAATCCAAAAGATAGACACCGTCTTTATACTTTCTAAATGTTACATATGTTTTGCCATAATGCTCCAACATCTGTTTTGTAACAAATCCACCAGACGGTGTGCCGATTTTTTTACGAATCCATTCACCAAGTATTGCATTACTTTCAACACTATGAAGCGCTTTATTTCCTTGTTGTGCCATTCTCATATGAAAAGAACCAAAATCCTTTGTTATCACCTTGAACATAGGGCAATTTTTATCGTTAGGATTAATTCTGTCAGGAAAGAAACCTTCTTTTTTATCATTGTTATTATATGGTATATAGGATTGATTTTTATCTCTTTTAGTTCCGTTTCTTCTTATTCCCCAATTAATTCCGGAACCATATCCGGTATCCTTTCCACTTGCGACAAGCAACGATACATTTAAAGTATCAATTGGTATCATCGAATCGTAAACTGCGTATTCATCATCTGAAAAGTCCACTTCTTCGTAAGTATCCGCTTTTTTGTTGTTGACATTTTTAATTTGCTGAGAAACATTTGGATCAAAGCAATCTATTGTGTCAGGCAAAAGTTCTCTGTAATACTTATACGCCTGTAAAGAATCACAAACACTTACCGATTCCCTTCGCTTATAGAAAGCATTCATCGTATAATTCAAAGAGCCACAAAAAGCTAATCTTGGAATTTCTTTAGAACATCCATTCAATTGAGACCAAATATACATTTTGGAGTGTACTTCAGCACCTTTACATATATATCGACATGACACTTTTGGCATATCTTTCGATTCATTAATAAATCCTAAAATACGGCAAATATCTTCATGTTTCTTTTTTGACAAGCTGTACTTTGTCATGCCCAGAAGTATTTCTACTGATAACCCTTTCACTAATTGTTTATTCTTCATTCCATCTGATAGATGAATCATATGCGTTGAAATTCTGTCGCAATCTGTAAAAGCTGTTATTATTTTCAGAGAAGAACATGGATTATCAGATTTCAGATTTGCCGGTGCATATAAAACTGGGTCATCAAAATTTGATGTGAATAGTTTCTGATTTATCATAAATCTTCCTCCATATTTGCCTCAACATATGGGTATTTTATTCCTGAAAAGCAGTTTAATATGGCAGTTATAACTATCTCAGACAACTTACAGGGAACAGCCATGCCAATCTGTTTTCTCACACTACTATAACTACCAACGAATTCATAATCATCGGGAAATGTCTGTATTCTTGCTCTTTCTCTGTTTGTCAATTCTCTGTCTGTCCAATGATACATAAATGTTCCACCACCACCTGAGGCTGTCACAGTATATGCTGGTTTATCCGGATGCAATTTTCTGTAAATCTGGCTAATCTTAGTTTTCGTATGAATTTTCAATTCATCAGGGAACGCATCACCTAACCGTTTCTCAGCCTGCCAAACATTTTCACCGGGCTTTATCAAAGAAAGTCTTTCAACTACTTTTTTCGATAAATTACGAACTTCATTGTTAGTAGCATTAGCAGGAATGTTAGCAAGTGCTGTTTTGGATGAAATATCACAACCTGCATATGCAGACGGATCAGGAACATGGTATTTTATTGATATATCATTGCGTATTCCAACAATAATTACCCTGTGCCTTCTCTGAGGCACACCATATTGTTCTGCTTTGTAAAGATGCACATTCAATTTATATCCGGCGGCACGCATGTCATTTAAAATCACTTTAAAATCACCCGAACCTGCCGAACGAATACCTGATACATTTTCAGCTACAAACCACTTTGGTCTGTGTATCTTTAACACTTCTATACCATACCAATACAATTGACCGTATTTTTCGTTATCAAAGCCCTTATGTTCCCCTACATTAGAAAAGCTATTACAAGGGAATCCGTAGCAAAAAGCATCAATAGAAGGCAACTTGTTTATATCTAATTCTCTTACATCACAGCAATACACCGTGTCAGGAGAATCAGGGCAAATGTTTTTACGATAGGTTTCGCAAGTATCCAGATCGAAATCATTAGCCCATACATGTTCAATTGAGTAAGTTTTATTATCACTTTTTGCGTGAATCGCACCACATGCAATTCCACCAGGACCACAAAACAGTTCACCCAATCTGAATTTTTTTCGTTTCATTGTTGTTCCTCCAAATTGAGCTGTTTTCTTAATCAAAGCTTAATGTTATTCATCTCGTCACCGAGGACATCGGCGATTTCTTTCAGGTGGCCTGTGCGTTTGCCTTTTAGTTTATAGAACTGCAAAAGTCCGTAGCCGGGGTACTCGTTGCCCTCAACCATAACTGGACCGTTCTTTGAAAAGGCGATATCCCAACCGATATATCTCACCTGCGGAATCTTTTCCGCTGCCTCAACAACCATGTCAAGAGCCTCTCGAACGCCTGCAATCTTAACCTCGGAGAACTTTTTGCCTGTCATCGGGTGTTTGTCATAAACATTGCCGTAGTCGTCAATTACATTACTATCGATTCTGCCGTCTGCATCAAGGCTGAGGTAGAGGTCATTTGTACAGCCGATAACATTTGACTCGTCCTGATTGATACGGAGAGCGTTATTTATTATATGCGCCTTGCCGTCCTTATAGAGCGTAACAACTCGCCATGAATTTACAACGCACGGATTGATTTCGTTGAGGTCATCGCTCTGAACGATTGCTTCCTCAACAAGAAGCTGACCGTTTGCCTTGAGTTCATCATAAAGCTTGTCGCTGTCCTTTACATCGGCAACGGTGATTTTTGAAATGCCGTGACCGCCCTCGCCTGTCGGATCTTTTGCAAAAACGGTTTCTCTGCCGTCAAGGAACTTCATGAAATCTTCCTTACTGCCTGTGCGAAGGTTGATGAAATCTCTTTTGAGATACTTTTTGAAAAGCTCGTCAAAAACAAGTTTATCACGAAGAAGAACGATATATTCCTCATCGTTGAGATATTCAAGAATTTTGTAGAAAGTTTTTGCAGTTACAAAGGTTTTTTTCTCTTTAGCCGAAAGGTTGATAAAATCGCAACGGAAATAGTCCGTGTAGCCTGTGCCTCTGATGAGAAAGTTGCGAATTATGTCGAACTTGATATAAGCCTTTGACTTACCGCTGTTCTTGGCGATAATTTCAATGTGCTTATCCATTCTGCTGTGGTTAATATCTCTGAATTTATTCAAAAGCCATTTGTGTACCGAAACTGCCATCTTACTTCTCCTTTACAACCTTACCGTCTTTTACATAAAATCTCGGATTGTTCTTGCCTATATTCACAAGCGCCTCGGCATTGCCCATACCCGAACTTCTGCCGAACATTCCAACGGTTATACCGTCACCGAGGAGTGTTACCTCGTCATCAATTTTTACCGATGAATCAACCTTAACAGCCGTCATATTCATACACATCTCACCGACAACAGGATATTTTTTGCCGTTGATAACAACCCTTCTGCCGTGATTTGCGTGACCGATGCCGTTGTTGTAGCCGACAGGAAGAATTGCAAGAATAATATCCTCATCTGCCGTATATGACGCATTGTAGCCGAACCACTCGCCCTTGTTCACCTTTTTAAGCTGAAGAATACGGGTTTTCATCTTCATAGCCGGCTGTAAATCTATCTTTACATCAAAATATGTTTCGCTGATGTTGTACTTCTTAATGAAGTAATTGTTTCGCATTTTGCGAAGTTTGTCCTTTGGCGAATTTGAAAGAGAGTCGGGGGCAACATTGTAGCCGTAGATTGCAATGCCCATTCTCAAGCCTGTTGTAAAAGGCTGTTTCGGGTGGGTGAGCATTGAAACGGAACTGCCCATATGGACAATCGGGATTTTATTCAAATCAATAAGCGATGTAAGCTCCTTGAAGTTTCTGACCTGCTCGTCCCAATGGGGATCAAAAATTCCGGCTGTTGCAAAATGCTGATAAATTCCCTCAAGAACAAAATTTGAACCGTTAATCATATCAACGGCAGTTTTAACCTCATTCTTATCCTTGAAGCCGAGGCGGTTAAAGCCTGTATCAATCTGAAGATGAACCTTGAAATTGCAGTCAATGTTCAAATCAAGCAACCTTTTGAGGTAGTCAAGCTCATTCACGGCAATGGTGAGATTAAGCCGCTTTGCCTCCTCAATTCTCGAAAGATGAACCGGATGCAGGCACAAAAGCGGGGCGTCCTTGTTGACCTTACGAAAGCTTTGAGCCTCCTCAAGAGAGGACACGGCAAAATAGTTAATGCCGTTTTTGTACATTTCATTTGCCACTTCCATACCGTGACCGTAACCGTCACCCTTGAGAACGGCAATAAAATATTTGTAGTCGCTGTATTTTTGTGTTATCGCACGGGCATTTGCACCGATTTTGTCAAGGTCAATTTCAACATATGAATCCAGCATTCCAAAGCCTCCGTTAATACACTATATCCTCAGAATTATAGCATAATTGCATGGGTAAATCAATAGCGATATTGAACAGTAACGGTGTACGGTTCGGGCATAAAATTGAAAATTGAAAATGTAAAATGGAAAATTATGGTCGGGAAGACAATTTGCAAGAGTGAAAAACATTGTCGCCCGACCGTTTTTGTATATATGGAAGTTGTTGCAAATTTGTATGTGCGGATATTATATGCCTGCAGATAACCACGCAAAGATTTGTACAAATTAAAATTATATAAATAAAACAAAAATTGCATCAATGCCGTATCGGGCATCTGATGCAATTTCCTAATCTAACTATCTTCCGGAAAGGACTGCGGTGGCACACCGCAGTCCTAAATTTTCCATTTTCAATTTGCCAACGGCTTGCCGTTATATAAGCCTTACAATATACCTCTGAACTGTGGTTGCGTCAATGACGGTAATATCGGAATCAAAGTTTACATCAGAGTTTATACGCTCTATCTCGTTCTGATTGATAAGACCCACTATTGCTTTCTGAATTGCGGTTGCATCGGCAACATTGATTTTGTCGTCACCGTTTGCGTCACCGTAATATGCCTTTTCGGCTGAATTGGTGCTTGCAGTCATAACATAGTTTGTCATACCGATTGCAAGGTTGCCCTTGTCAACTCTTTTTACATACTGCAAAGTAGCCTTGTTGTTCGGAGAATCCGACACGGCAACATACATTGCGTCGCCCTTGAGAACCATACCATAGCAAAGCCTGCCCGATGATGCGGATACACCGCTGATGTCGGATGCGGCAACTGCCTGTCTGCCTGTTTCAACATCGTATGAATACACGGCATCGGAGGTATTAAAATACAGAGTATCGTTGTATTTTTCAAGGCTCATAAATGTATTTATCCAGTAGGAATTACCGCCTGCGCTCCATCTTTCGTTCAATTTCAGCTTTTTCTCATATGTATTGCTGTCAAGCTTGTATTTTAACAATGCACCCTTGTTAGCTGAAGAATTGTTATTGACAAAGCCGTAAAATTCACCGTTAACCTCGCAAAGCCTTGTGTCGAAATTATGGATTTCGTAATTATCATATTTTGTCGAATTTGCACCGTAGCTTATTGTGTAATCATAGTGCTTTGACGGAAGATTCTGAATGGCATTGTCACTCAAAAGGAAGTATGTATGCTGAGCGTGTCCCGGTCTGTCATTAATTGGATCATCCCATGTAACATCAACATTATACCAAGCGTTGCCGATATGAACCTTGTTCCACATATGGTTCATTGAGTTTGAAACAACAAGTTCGGAGTCTATTCCGACAAGTGAAAGCATGTAGGAATACGCAAGTGCATAGCCCTGACATACGGAAGTTTTTTCAACAAGCGAATTGTAAATATCAGCCTTGTTGTAATCCGATGTGCTGTACTCGCTCATAATGGCAAGCTCATCGTGGATTACAAGAGCCTTTTCGGAATCAGTCATATCCTCATTCACAAGTGAAAGTATTCTCTCGACCTCTTTATCAAGCGACTTTTTCTGTGCTGCATACTCACTTTTGCTGATTGTGTACTCGGGATAGATTGACGCAACCTTATCCTCTGACGGATAGTAGGAGTACGAAAATCCCTGATTCACATAGTAAAGCTCAGGATGAGTCAAGGTCAGCACCTTAAAAAATTCCGCAATGTCACTTCTCGGAACATTTAGACTGCTGATATCAATTTTCTCGTCAAAATTTTTAAGGCTGTCAAGAATCGTATTCTCGACCTTGCTGTATTTATTGTGTATTGTTTTGTTATAAAAAATTTTGCCCTCTTTCGGCGCTGTGTATGCCGAAACTGTAAAAATGCCCGTTGACACCACACAGGATACTGCAACCGATACCGTGAGAATCATTGCAAATAATTTACCTGTTAATTTTTTCATGTATATTTCCCCTTCTTGAGTCAAAGATACAAAATGTACAAAAAAATTTGATTTTCTCTGACTTTTACAACTAAATTATACCATTCACAGGCACAACAATTCAATTCACATAAACACCGAAGTTATGAACACTAATTTGTCTGTTTATACAAAAATTCAGTATAATCACAGATAAAACGCAATAAAACGCAATAAAACATACTAAGCTATACCGTCATACAATCTGATTTTCGCACATACAATCTATTACAGATGTCCCCCTAAGGAGGACAGACAGGAGGGCTGTATGTGAAAGGTATCGTAGAAGAAAGAGCGGCAATGCTCGGCGAATACATAATCGAAAGCAAGGCAACCGTGAGAAGTACGGCAAAAAAGTTCGGTGTGAGCAAAAGCACCGTGCATAAGGATGTCAGCCAACGGCTAAAGGTACTTAACCCTGCACTTTACCGACAGGTGAGGGAAATTCTTGACACCAACAAAAGCGAAAGGCACATAAGAGGCGGTCTTGCAACAAAAAAGAAATATCTGCAAAAGAAAGCCTCCGAAAGCAAAAAAAGCTGAAAATCAACTGCAATACGGCTCATACACCATACAAAACCGCATTTTCAGAGTATATTTTGGGTATTTTGGAACTTTACTTTTTATGACTTGCGTTGTATAATGGAGTGTAAATATTTTCAGATTTGTCTATAGTTTGTGTACGGCAGTGGTTAATGCACGGCTGTACCTGAGGAGAAATTAAAAATGAGAAAAATTCCCTTTTCGCCGCCTGACCTTTCTCAGGCAGAAATTGACGAAGTTATAAAGGTTCTGAAATCGGGCTGGATTACAACAGGTCCCGAAACAAAGCTTTTTGAAAGCCGTATTGCAGAAAGATGTCACACGGAAAAGGCTGTCTGTCTTTCATCGCAGACCTCTTGTGCCGAACTTACTCTGCGTATTCTCGGCATCGGACCGGGAGATGAGGTTATCGTCCCGGCATACACCTACACGGCAACCGCATCAATCATCTACCATGTGGGCGCAAAGCCTGTTATGGTTGACTGCAAAAGCGGTAGCTTTGAAATGGACTACGATAAAATGGAGGCGGCAATCAACCACAATACAAAGGTTATCATTCCTGTTGACCTTGCAGGTGTTGTGTGCGACTATGACCGTATTTTTGAGGCTGTTGAAAGAAAGAAAGGCGTTTTCAATCCACGCAACGAGCTTCAGGAAAAATTCGGCAGAGTTATTGTTATGGCTGACGGCGCTCACGCATTCGGTGCGCAATGGCACGGTAAAATGTGCGGTGAAATTGCCGACTTCACAAACTTCAGCTTTCACGCTGTAAAAAATATGACAACTGCCGAGGGCGGTGCGGCTGTTCACCGTTCACATGACGGAATTGACGAGGAAGAAATGTACAAGCAGTATATGCTTCTCTCGCTTCACGGTCAGACCAAGGACGCATATCAAAAAAACAAAGTCGCATCGTGGGAATATGATGTTGTTGACACTCAGTACAAGTGTAATATGACCGATGTGCTTGCCGCAATCGGTGTGGCTCAGCTTGAACGCTACGATCAAATGCTTGAGCGCAGACATCAGCTTATAAAGCTTTACAACGAAGAATTTAAGGATTTGCCTGTTCAGGTGCTTAATCACTGCGATGAAAACCACCGCAGCAGCGGTCACCTTTACTTTGTAAGATTTATCGGCAAAGACGCAGAATACCGCAACAAGTTCTATAATATGATGGCTGACCACGGCGTAATGTGCAATGTCCACTTCAAGCCATTGCCGTTGCTTTCGGCATACAGCAAGCGTGGTTTCAAGATTACCGATTATCCGAATGCGTATAATATGCACAAAAACCAGCTCACCCTCCCGATGAACTCAACTCTCACAGACGATGAAGCATGGTATGTAATCGAAACATTCAAGCAATGTATGAAAACACTTAAATAACGGTGTGCCACCGTTCCCCGTTCGTGAAGACAGTTTTATAAATGCGAGAATAAAATCGCCCGAGCGTATGGGAAATTGAAAGTTGAAAATTGAAAATGGAAAATTAAGGTTGGTGGTGTACCACCGTCCTTAATTTGAGAAGACAGTCAGATAAATAAAATGCATCAGATACCCGGTAAGGCTCTGATGCATTTTTGTTTTGTAAGGAATCTGCCCCTACAAATAAACAGCAACTTTCATATAAAATAAACGGTCGGGAAATACAGCTTTGCATTTTGCAATGTATCTTCCCGACCGTAACTTTTCACTATTAACTATTAACTTTTACTTGCCCGTCAGGGCTTGCGCTGTCCGTCAGGACAATTTAACTATCCGTAGGATAATTTAGCTTGCGTAGCAAATTTAGCTCACGCTTGCGTGAATTTAGCTGACGAAAATCAAGGATTTTCGTCAATACCCCCACCTATCAAAAAATCTGACAGTCTGATATGTCAGGATATAGTTCTGACTTTCGTGGAAAGCGCTCTGAACCATATCGGGATTATACATATACATAATGCGGTGCTGAACGGCATCCTTGTTTTCGTCAAAGATGTAGCTTACCGCCTGAATACATTCCTGATTTGTGCCGATTTTGGTACTGCCCGTATAATGGCAGTTCTCGATAACCGAGGCAACTGTCGGATAACCGTCAAAGCACATTGCATCTTTTACCGACTGAGCAATGAGCGCCGCTCCTATAAAACCGCCCGAACCGAATTCGCCCATGCAAAGTCTTTCAAGAAGATCCCTGTCCTCATCGGTAAGCGTTACCTTGGAGCATTCATAGGTTTTGTCCGGATTGTCAATTGCCACAAGATAACCTGCGTCCCATTGAGATTGGTAATCAACAGGCTCTTTCGGCGGAATTGCCGTAGCAAACGGAACGGTTGCCTGTGTTGTTGTCACGGGCTGAGTTGTCGCTTTTGTTGCCTTTGTGGCTTTTGTCTGAGGCTGAGTTGTTGCCTTGGTTGCTTTAGGCTTTGCCGTTGTTGTTTCAACGGGTACGGTTGTTGCGGAAACAGTTGTTGTCGGAACAATCTTCCGAATATTCGGATTTACCCTTGCCATTGCCGATTCTGTCGGAGTTTCTCCCGCATTGAGAGTACCGTTTGAGCAGACGAACTGCAAAACTACCAAAACGGATACTACAACAAGCACAACCGACAAAACCTTGTTTATATTTTTATTGAAAAACTTCATCGTTTCACCGCCGTTTAATACTTCTAAACACAAATGACGCACAAAAAGACACGCTGTCACACATATAATAATTATACCACGGTATGCATTTCTTTTCAATTTAATCATTCTACAAAAATGAACTGCCTTTTTTAAACAATATTACCTAAGCGGACAAATTATTACCATAAACAAAAGCCGACGCATATGCACCGGCTTTTTATTTTGAAAATACTTATTTATAATTTTATAATGACTGTTTCTCGGCTCTTCTGTACTTTGAAGGTGTTGTTTCGTAGTACATTTTGAATGCTCTGTTAAAGTTTGAAATGTTGTTGAAGCCCGACATACCTGCAATTTCGATAACGGGAGTGTCCGTTGTGGTAAGAAGCATTGCGGCTCTTGTCAGTCTGAGCTCGTTAAGGTAGTTTACAAATGTTGTATTCATAAGCTCCTTAAAGAGATGCGACACATAGTAACGGCTGAGACCTGTTGTCTGAGCTATTGTATCAAGAGTAATGCTGTCGCAGAAGTTGTTGTTGATATATTCAGTAATTCTGCGGAGAGCACGGTACTTTTTGCCCTGAGCCTCAACATCACAAATCTTAACAAGGCCCGATGAGAAAAGAATATAGAAAATGTCGTACATTTTGCCGTGAACAAGAATCTGGAAAAACTCGTGCTTTTCGTTCTCGGCAGAAATAACCGTGTTCATATCGTCAATAAGATTGTTATAACGGTAGTCGCCTCTCGTAACCTTTGCAAAGTGAGTGCAGTTGCCTGTTACAAGACCTCTGATCAGACTCTGCGGAATAAACTCCTGAGTGAGCGATGCAGGATTTGAAAGGTTAAGAAGAATAACATCAACTCTTGCATTGCCTGTATTATTAATTTTGTATCTCTGATTAGGTGAAATAAAGTAAATGTCGCCTGTTGAGAGCGAATAAGTGTCAGCACCCATTTCAACGGTCATATAGCCGTCCCTTACAACAGCCACAAGAACCTCGTTGTGAACATTCCACATATTGCTGTCAATAATCATTTCACCGCAGACTACTCTGTAAGCTGAACTGGATGCGGTTGCCGAACGCAAGAAATCAAAACTCATAATAATAACCCCGATTCTAAAAAATTATGTTTTCAAACATTTTGTGTCTAAAAACAACACAAATAATCACTGCAACAATATAATAGACTTTATGCACAATAAAGTCAATAATTACGACAAATGTGCAAAAAATAAATGTATAAACTGCAATTAGTGCAAATTTTAAATATTCCGCTGTCTGCTGTATGTTAATTGATTTTTAATTCTACCCAATAATGTATCAATTTATCTACTGATAATTGTTATGATTATTTCCGAATCAGACATTATTATTTAACGATTTTAATATGAAATATTGCCAACCGTATGGCAATTAAAATGAATCGTTTACATTTTCAAGCTGTTTTTTAAATTCATCAACAACATTTTGCGGTGATATAATTCTGACCTTTCCGCCAAGACCGAATACCCAAGCGTAGAACTGTTTGCTTGTCATAATATCAACCGATACACCGAATGTTGAGTCGCTTTCCTTTGTAACAAAAATATCCCTGCCGAACCTGTCAACAATAACACCTATGCAGTCATTGTCAACCGACAGCTTAACCGTAGCTTTTTCACCGCCGAACATTGAGAAAACGCCCTTTGAATAATCTGCAGGATCAAATTTTTCAAAGGTCTTTCCCCCGTCACGCTCATCGTCAAGCACCTCGATATCGTCCATTTTGTCAACACGGTAATGCTTTATACTGTCGGCACAGGTGTCATAGGCAATGAGATAGTAATTCTCATCATCCCAGCACAGCGCCCACGGCGATGCCGTATATCCGCCGTCCCTGATTTTTTCACGCTTGACAATTCGCTCCGTTCCCGAAAAATCGAGTTCCCAACGGTAGTATTTGAACGAGATTTTGCGGTTGAGTGCTATTGCATTCTGAATTTTATCAACCGAATAATAAATTCGTTCATTCATTGTTTTGGCTCTGTTTGCGACAAAAACCTGCCGTTGCAGTTCCTTGCCGTCGTGAACACTTGCAAGCCCTTCAAGCTTATGAATGAGGGAAATGCTCTTTTTTTCGGTAATGAATTTTGAGCTTTGAATTGCGTCAACAAGAAGCTTCAATTCGGGCAGTTCAAATTCTCTGCTTGCAACATAATATTTAACGGTTGATGATTTGCTCTTGCAGATGTCCATTCCGAATTTTTCAAGCACCTGCAAATCATCGTAAAGACTTTTTCGCTCCGCAGTAATTCCGTACAACGCAAGCTCTGCCAGAATTTCGCTTGAAGTCAGCCCGTGATTTTCATCGGTCTTTTCAAGAAGAATTTTCCGCAGATACAAAAGCTTCTGTTTTTGCATAGGATTTCTCGACATAATACAGTCCCCCTCAAAGGATTATATATTTTTATGTGTTCATTATATCAAATTTCAGCCGAGATTTCCATATATTTTTACGGTGAGCCACCGTTCCCAATTCGTGTAGACAGTTTGTAATATCAAAAACATATCATGCCCGAGCGTAGAATTGTAATTGTTTATTTAATCCTCCCACACGGCGAGCCGCCGTTCCCAATTCGAGAACATAAATTTTCTGCCATTACTAACGGGAGAACACGGTTTTCCTCTGCAATTAAACAGTTAAATTCATATAAAATAAAAATTGCATCAATGCCGTTTCGGGCATCAATGCAATTCATTTATCTCAACTATCTTCTCGAAAGGTCTGCGGTGGCACACCGCCGACCATAATTTTCCATTTTCAATTTTCCATTTTACATTAACTACTAAATCCGCTCATCATGCCCGTAAGCATTACGACAAGGGGCATTGTTGCAAGTGAAAATACTGTAGTTGCGGCAACGATACTAACCGACAGCTCAACATCCTTGTTGAACTTTGTTGCAAACATAGTTGTTGTTGCGGCAGTAGGGGCTGATGTGGCAATTACGCAAGCCATGGTAATTATGGGTGTGACACGGCACAATGACATTACAACCGCTGTAATCATCGGCAAAGCAATCAGACGGACTGCCGAAGAAAAATATACGCCCTTGTCAGTGAACGCCTTTTTAAAGTCAGCCTGTGAAAGGTAAAAACCGATAATAAGCATTGGGAGCGGAGTGTTCAGAACTGCAAGATATTCAACCGGTTGGCTGATTATGTACGGAAGTTTAAAACCTGTAATAAACAGGATAATTGCAAGAACAACACCGATAAGACCGGGGTTGAGAACAAGCTTTTTGAATGAAAGCTGTTTTTTGTCACCGCTCATTGAAACAAGTCCGTGCGTCCATACAAAAATGTTGAATACGGCAACAAAAATTGAGCCGTAAAACCAACCGTCATCACCGAGAATTGCCTTCTGGAGGGGCAAAGACATAAATGCACAGTTGGAATAGATTGTTGCAAAGCGGATAACAGCCTTACGGCTTTCATCTTTATCATGAAAAATCAGGTTACAGATAAGTATTGACACCGCGAAAACAAGTGCAGAGCAGGTAACGCAAATTATAAGTCCGCCCAAAAGTTCAAACGAGAACTCCCGCTGAAAAGCAGAAATCATAACGCAGGGCGTCACAACATACAATACTATATCGGTCATGTGACGGGCGGAAAAATCGGTGATAATTTTCTTCTTACCGCAAATAAAACCGACTGCAATCAAAATGAACAGTACAAGCACCTGTTGTGCAATAATAATGAAATTCTCTCCCATAAATCATTCTTCTCTCTTACATTAATTGCTATTATTTTAGCACAGTTGCAAGGGGTTTTCAAATGATGATGTGCTTTTTTTCGTTTTTTTTGACAGAAAAAACGACATAGTTCACAAATATGAGTTAATAACATTGTGCATTTTAACTAACAGGAATTTTATTTTTTCGCAAATATGTATTAACCGCTGAATTTTTGTACAGTTTATTGACATTTTTTACTCTCAAATGTATAATATTTACAAAAGATAAAACTTTTATTTCTGCAATATTTTATTACTTTGAAAGAAGGATTTATTATGGCAACAACAAAGAAAACAACTGCAAAAACAGCCCCTGCAAAAACTGCTCCCGTTAAGGAAGAACCTGTAAAAAAGACTGTTGCTACAGCTGCAAAGAAGGCTGAACCCGCAAAGACAGAAACCGTAAAGGTTGAAACTGTTAAGAAAGCAGAACCCGTTAAAAAGGCTCCTGTTAAGAAAGTAGCTCCAAAGAAGGTTGCTCCAAAGAAGCCCGTTCCGGTTGAAACAAAGGTTAATTTCTTCGTAGAATATGCAGGCGCACAGGTTCCTGTTGAAGAAGTAATCAAAAATGTTAAGGCTACATACGGCAAGGATGCAAAGGAAATTTCAATCTATCTCAAGCCCGAAGAAAGCAAGGCATACTTTGTTGCCGACGGCAACGCAGAAGAGATGGATGTATTCTTCTGCTGATTGCAATAAATTTTGAATTTAAAACACAAGCTTTAAAGACCGCTCAAAAGAGCGGTCTTTTGTTGTTTTAAGATGAATGTTGCGAAAAATAGTAGTGCGGATATTATCCGCCCCACGACCAAACAGTTAATTTCATATATAAAAAAGGGTCGGGCGACAATGATTTGCATTTTGCAAACTGTCGCCCGACTTTAATTTTCAATTTTCAACTTTCAATTTTCCATACGCTCGGGCAATTTAACTCTCGCACTTGTAAAACTAACTTCTCGAGCGGGGAACGGCGCCTCGCCGTATTATCTGTCTTTCAAATCAACATATTCCTTGTTTTCGGAAATGCTCATATATGCAGGACGGATAATCTTACCGCAGTTGATAAGCTCCTCAAGTCTGTGTGCGCTCCAACCCGTAATACGAGCTGTTGCAAAAAGCGGAGTATAAAGCTCGCACGGAATATCAAGAAGGCTGTAAAGAAGTCCGCTGTAGAAATCGACATTTGCGGCAACGCCCTTGTAGATTTTACGCTTTCTGCCGATAACCTTCGGAGCCAGTCTTTCAACTCTCTCATAAAGATCAAATTCATCATTGTGACCTTCGGCAAACGCAAGCTTTTTAACAGCACCGTGAAGAATCTGCTGACGGGGGTCGGAAATTGTATAAACTGCGTGTCCCATACCGTAGATAAGACCTTTTTTATCAAAAACCTGCTTGTCAAGGAGCTTTTCAAGATAATCTTCAAGAGCGTCCTCGTCCTCCCAGTCCTTAACATGCTTTTTGAGATCCTCAAACATATAGTAAACCTTAACATTTGCGCCGCCGTGCTTAGGACCTTTGAGTGATGCAAGTGCCGCAGCTACTGCCGAGTATGTATCAGTACCCGAAGATGTTACAACATGTGTTGTAAATGTTGAGTTGTTACCGCCGCCGTGTTCCATATGGAGAATGAGCGCCATATCAAGAACCTTTGCCTCAAGCGGAGTATAGTGTCTGTCGGGACGAAGAAGCGACAGAATAACCTCGGCTGTTGACATTGTAGGCTCTGCACGGTGTATATAAAGGCTGTTATCACGCTGATAGTGATTATATGCGTGATAGCCGTAAACCGACAAAAGAGGGAATACGGAGATAAGCTGTATGCACTGTCTTAAAACATTGTCGATTGATGTATCGTTAGCGTTCTTATCATAGCAGAAAAGTGTGAGAACACTTCTTGCTATTGAGTTCATCATATCGTTACTTGTTGCCTTGAGGATAACATCACGAACAAAGTGCTGAGGAAGGGTTCTGTACTGAACGAGAAGCTTCTTAAAATCTTTAAGCTGTTCTTCGTTAGGCATATCGCCAAACAGAAGAAGATATGTAACCTCTTCAAAACCAAAACGGTCATCCTCAAGAATACCGTCAACGATATCCTTTACATTATAGCCCCTGTAACGAAGCTCACCCTCGCAAGGAACAAGCTTTCCGTCAACAAGCTTATTCTGTGTGATTGTAGAAATATCTGTAAGACCTGTGAGAACACCCTTACCGTCAAGGTCACGCAGACCTCTTTTTACATTGTACTTACTGTATAAATCTGTATCAATAACGGAGTTATGCGTCATTTTCTGAGCCAGAGCATGAATCTGCGGTGTAACATCCGAATACTCGCTGTTTGTCATAAAAAACACTCCCTTTTAAAATTCACAATAAATTGAAACTATATTTTATATATTATAGCACATTTTTTAAAAAAAGAAAAGGTACAATTCTTGCAGAAGTGTCATAACGATTTTAAACCTTATATGTAGAATTTGCATAACTTTCTGTCTTTTTATTCATCATTATGCAACTTTCGGGATGTTTATTTATAAATGAAGTATAATTTTGACGGATATAAATCTGCAATCCGTCATTTGAGGGTTTAGGGCAGAAAAATACGGAGCAGGAAAAACCTGCTCCGTAAAAAACAACATTATTTTATTACTTGAGATATGCGCCGTTAGTGCCGATCTGACCGTCAATTCCGGTGAAACCGTCTGCACAGCAAACATAAACTCTCATATTAGCCTTACCAACAGAAGATACTGTAAGTGTGCCGTCTGTAACATTCTTAACATCGCCTGTAACTGCATCAATATACTTGCCGTTAGGAAGGTTCTGGAATGTAGCACCGCCTGAGATAGTTACACAAGCAAGGCTGTCTGTAGCACCCTGTGTGTAACGGCGAATGAATGCCATATTACCGTCAACATAAGTATTGCTTCTTGTATACTGACCCTTCTGAAGTGCAGGAACTGCTCTTCTGATTCTGTTGAGCTGCTGAATATGAACAGCGAGAGGTGCTTCAAGTGTGCTTGCAACAGCACCGCTTGCATTAGTATATGTACCAAAGTCTGTAGCTGTTACGTCGCCCTCGAGGTAGTCACCGAAGTATGCACGACCTGTTGTTGAAAGAGGTGCGTTAGGACCTACGTCCATAGGAACACCCTTCTGGAACTCAAGCTCAGAACCGTAGTAAAGACACGGAATACCACGGAAAGTAAAGAGCACATCAAGGTTCTCAGCCCATGCCTGTGTACCGCCATCATAACGGCTGTTCATATCAGGACCGTAGTCGTGAGAATCAACATATGTTACATTCCATGATGCGTCATTGTAGTACGGATCTTCTTGACAAGCACGGGTAAATGCGTTGCTTGCATTTGAGAAGTTCCAATGCATCGGGAAGTCGATTACGCTTGTGCCGTTTGACTTGCTGTAATCAGGTGTGTGATATTTAAGACCGTCAAGATAAACATTATCAGATGTGGGCTGATTTTCTGTACTTGCGTTGCTGTCATAGTGTTTAAGTGTAAGATCAATGTTTGCAGCCTGATCATTTGTAAATGAATCAATGTACTGGCTGTCTGATTCAGCCCATGTATAGAACGGAGCTGAAATTGCAGGAATGTTGTGGTTCCAGAATTCGCTTACACGAGTACAAACCTCACCAAAGATGAAGAAGTTTTTACCGCCTGTCTTGAGCCATGACGGGAAGAAATACTGGTTAAGTGTAAGTCTTGAAACGTGCTTTTCAGTATCAAGTCTGAAAGCGTCAACGCCCATGTTGATATAGTTGTTATAAGCTTCGTTAAGGTAATCTGCAACTTTAGGATTCTCTGTGTTGATATCAACGCAGTCACCGGCAATCTGACCTGTCTGAACAGTCGGGCTTTCCCAGCTGAGGTCTTTGAAGTGGTGATAGTAGTTTTCCGTGTCGTGATTACCGGAGTCAAGCTCCTTAGTATCCTTCATGATATTAAGTCTTGCGGCATACTGATCGCCGGGATCAAGTTCATCGTAGTTCGGGAATGTTTTAGCAAAGTCGCTTCCCTCAATAACCTTCATGCAATCTACAGAAGCAAGATCCTGAATTGAGTCGTACTCCTTTTTAAACATAGGAGCAAGAGTTGCCTCACCGAAGTTACCTGAATGGTTAACTACGATATCCTGAACAATCTTGATGCCCTTTTCATGAGCGGCATCAATAAGATCCTGATATGTAGCGCCGTCGCTCTCATAACGAACATCAACTGTTGAGAAGTCCATTGCGTGATAGCCGTGGTAATCGTAGCCTGACGCATTTGTTACAACAGGAGTAATCCAGATTGCGCTGAATCCGAGAGCCTTGATGTAGTCAAGCTTGTCGATAAGACCTTTGAAGTCGCCGCGCCATGCGGGATCGCTGTCGGGGTTGTTTGCCTGTGAGTCGTCCCAGCAATGAACATTGTTACCTGTGTCACCGTCATAGAAACGGGTTGTGATTACAAAATAAATTGTGTCTTCACGCATGTCAACACGGTCAAATTCCTGCATATCTTCAGGATTTTTACTTGACCATCTCTTATTTTTGTACCACCACTCACCTGTGTTTCTTGTGAGTTCCGCAGACTGCTTTCCGTTTGTAACAAACATCATATTGATTTTTGTTACATCGCTGAAAGTGTACTTGTAGTAGTTGTTTCCCTCGGAAGTCATCTTAACGCCGGGGTACTCCGTGCTGATGTTTTTCGGAAGACTGTTCCAATAATAGATTGTTGGCGTGCCTTCCTCACAGTAGTAATGTACTGTGATTGTGCTTGATGCCGAAGTGTCGTTATCGTCATCTGTATTAGCCGCACTTACGGACATAACAGATACCGTGCAAATTACGCAAATCGACAAAATCAAAGCAAGCAATTTTTTGATTTTTGCCATAGATTTTCCTCCTTTTGTTATACTTTGTACAACATAACATACAATTATATTATAATTTAGACAGCCTTATATATTTTTCTTTTTTAGAATTATTACAACTTTGATGCCGCCAAAGATTAAGCCCTCAATTTGGCTATTATATACAAAAAGGAGCGACAGATTCTGTTTTTTCAACTCTTTTAAAGGGTTAAGTCAAATCTGACGCTCCGTTAAATTGTATTTTATATATTCAAGCGTATATTAGGTTCAGACCTTGCGGCTATTGCTTTAAAACAAATTTATCAAGTGTGTTCGCAATACCGTCGTTATCGTTTGACTCGCAGATATAATCGGCAATCTTCTTAACATCGGTTTCGGCATTACCCATTGCAACGCCAAAGCCTGCATAACCTATCATTGTTATATCGTTGTAGTTGTCGCCGAAAGCGGCAAGCTCTTCCCTTTTAATCTTGAGTTTATCAAGCAAAAGCGGAAGCATTGAGCCTTTTGTAACACCAAACGGCATAATCTCAAGAAAATAAGGTGCGCTTTTATATACATCGAGCAAGCCGTCATAACGGTCTGCAAGAATTTTCTGATACTTATCAAGCTCATCGGGTTCGCCTGCAAGAAGAATTTTGTTGATATCAAATCTTACAGATGAGATAAAATCGTCAACAACAACCATTTCGGCTTTGATAATATCCCTTTCAACATAGGTATAGTCGTTTACCTTATTATCCGAGATGATTCGCCTGTCATCGTATGTGTTGATTGTAATGTTTGAATCCTTCAAAACATTCACGATGTCGGGAAGATATTCAAGCGGAAAAAGCTTGCTCACCATAGTTTCGCCTGTTTCGCAATTGATAATCCTGCCGCCGTTGAAAGCCATAATAAAACCGCCGAAACGGTCAAGCATAAGGTCTTTTGCTATCGGCATAATTCCTACGGGATGTCTGCCTGACGCAAGAATAATTTTCTTGCCCTGCTTCTGCGCCTCCATAAGAGCATATCTTGTACGGGGAGTAATCTCCTTTTGGGAGTTTGTCAGCGTACCGTCAATGTCAAGCGCTATTAATTTGTAATCCATGAAACCACCCTTAACATATCAATTTCTAAACACAATCAGTATGTTACGGTCAAATTTGACCGTATAAAATATACCACAAATCGCCCAAAAATGCAACTAAAAAGCCGATTTTAGCCCATATAAAAGCTGTTTTCACCATTTTTCCGCTTTGTCTTTTTCGCCAACAAAAAACGGACGAAAAGAGAATTTTCCTTTCGTCCGAAATTAAATATATTCAGCTTTTATTTATTCTTCCGATTTTGTATCGTTGTCGGATTCAGTCTTTTGTTGTAATTTTTCCTTCTGCAAACGGTCTATAATTTCATTAATGTCGCTGTCCTTCGGTGATTTGTCGTGACCTGTAAGTATGCGGATTATAACGACAAGCTCGTCAATGAATATCAGCAGCAGCGCCGCAATAAAAATCAGCAGTCCCCACGGTGAGAAGAAAAGGTTGTACAGAGTGTCAATGAATCCAAGCTTGCACACCATAATATAAAGCACATCTTCGGTTGAAATTTCAGGGTCGGGAGCATCGTTTGCAATGCCCTTTGTCTGTAGCTTATATGTGCCGTCAGAGGTTTTATACGGTGCAACTACAACCTTATGAGTCACAAGAAGTCCCTCGGTTTGCCCACTGCCGCGATAGGTGATAATATCGCCGACCTTGAGGGCGGTCGGATCGTCAACGCTCTTTCCGAGAATAACATCGCCGATCATAAGCTCGGGCTGCATACTGCCCGTTGAAACTCGAAGCACGGAATATCCGAAAAGCGAAGGTGTTTTTCCGTTCACCTTTGAACCCATAAACACAATTACAGTCAGCACAAGTATTGCAAGCACTCCCCAACAAATTATATTTTTAATTATACGCAGGGTTTTGCGGAGCTTTGATTCATGCCTTTTCCTTATTCTATTTTTTGATTTGGGGTGCTCGGTTGTTACAGATGTCACTTCAACCGCATTTTCAACATAGTTTTTTTTATCCATAAATTCCTCCACGGTGTGCCACCGTTCTCAGTTCGTGAAGACAGTTTGTCAATTCAAAACATATTTCGCCCGAATGTAACATTGTAATTATTCGTACAAACATAAACTATCCGTTAATGAACATATTTTATATAACGAAAATGCGTATATATTCATCAAAACGGGCGGATTTTATTCTCTGCCGCCGATTATAAATTATAATAAAAAAGGGCTGTAAAAACAACCCTTTTGTAAATTTAAAAATCTAAAATTTTAAAGCGAGATGTAAACATCTTCAAGCGAGTATGTTATTGTTGATGACGAATCATTCTTGATGTACCAATACACCTTTGAAACCGTAGGTCCGTCAGTAGCTGTCGGCTTGATTTCAAGGTTTGTCACAATAGGTGTGTCAACTGAATCTTTTCTTGCAGGTGTAACACTGATTTCCGTGGTTACGGAATAGGTATCTCCATATGCATCGCCCTTAATTGTGGTTGTGAGCGTTGCATTACCTTCAGCCACAGGAGTAATTACACCGTTTGCATCGACTTTAAACACGCCGTTTGATGATGATGAATAGCTTATACTGCTGCCTATATAGTCCGTTCCTGCAACAAGACCTGCGTTAAATGTACTGCCCAGAGGAATAGTGATACTGTTGTAACAATTGATAAAGTTAGCACCTTCTTTAGCAAAAGAAGATGTATCACAATTATGGTTACCGAAAGCTCCTGTATTGGTCTGCAAGGTAAACTTATAGCAGTTATCAACAGGCAAAGTCGGACAATAATCTTTCAATAGCATATACGGTGTAGCATTGGCACCGGTAACAACATCGTTAGCATAAAATTGCACAACTTTTGCGGTTACAGGTACATCAACATACAACACTCGTGTGCTCTGACCGCTGATTGGTGTCATAGCAATAGGCTCGCCCTGCCAATTTGGATTTTTGACATCACCTGTTCCGTAACGGATGTTGATTGTTGTAGTGGAATCTTTCCAAGAAGATACATTGTTTGTATCAAAATAAAATCTGTATTTTCCGTACGAAGTTTTCGTATATGTACTGCCACTACCGACAATATCATTATAGGATCTATATGTCTTGAGCGGTTTGTTGACGCCGACATAAAGTCCCGAAGCAGATGCCGTACCGCTTGTTTTCAGATTTTTTATAAAAAGCGAAACATTCTGTTCGGTATTGCCCGAGTTAGAAATTTCGGTACAAAAATATCTTCTCTTACCTGCCTCCAGAGAACCGCCGAAATCAGTAACTGCATTTTCACCGAAAGTAGAGCCGTCATCACTTGACTCAACGGTTTTGATGCTGATGTTTTGACCGTTGCTGATTTTGTACTGACCGCTCCACCTGAGAGAGTCCCCCGATTCGGTTCGAGGACGGCTGAACCATGAAAAAGTCGTGGTCACACCGCAAAGCAGACAAAGTACAAGTCCGAGTGCGATTACAATTGCAAATTTTGATTTCTTCATGGTTTCACCTCCGTTGATTTAACCTTTAATTTTACTTTGTTGTCCAAGAACCACCGCAGTTATCCCAACCATCGTTTCCGGTTCCCTGAACAAAACAGTTTGTTCCGTCTGTCGGAATGGCAATACCTTCTACATTACCTCCGTGAGTACCCGGAGTACGGTTCCATTCATTATCCCAACTATTCTCGGTTGTACTGCCGTTCATTCGGCTAAATATAATCCTGTCATATTTGCCCGATGCATCCATAGTAAATGTATAGCAATTATGGGACGCATCTTCGGTCATGCTGTACCACTTTCCGTCGCCGGTTGATTTTTCATATACATAGGCAGCAAAACGCTCATTTTTATGGGTTGTCCAGTTATCGTTCGGGTCAAAGTACATTACCTTTGTTGAACTCTTAACAAACTTTGCATAATAATGAATCGAAGAATTTACTGAAATACTGAGTTCGGCATTATCTGCAACCTTATGTATGCAGTCACTGTCGGAATACCAGCCGGCAAACTGATAACCTTCATTGCAAACAGCTGTTGCCGTAACGGTTGTCTGGTCGGGATATGTATTTGTTACGGCACTTGTGTGCTCAACACCGCCAACGCTGACTTTACCGCCTGTAAAGCCGTTTGTTTCCTTAGTGTTTGCCGAATCATAGCTTACGGCATCAAGCACAACGGTAAATGTATCAAACGGATATTTTACCCATTCACCTATCGCTTTTCCGTCATTCTGTTTACCGGTAATCTTAAAACAATCTGTATTATCTGACTGAGGCGGTATTGTTAAGTCTTTAGTCTGAGCATCAACACTTCCCCATCTCTTATCTACGTCTACGTCAAATATAGATGTAGCTTTAACCTTTGTAAAGATGATATTTTTCTTAGAAGCCCATGTTCCCGTAATATCAGCACTATAAATATTACCCTCAACTTGTTTCATCTCAAACCATGTGTAAGTGTCTTTATCAACCCACATATATACGGCGAAACTTGATGTATTTGCACCATGGTTATATGTTTTCCAATCATCCGGAACTTGCAGATATACAACACGCTTTTGTTCAACTTCAAATTTAGCATAAACAGTTGTTTTAGCCTTGATAACCGTTGTCAAAGAATTGTTTTTGTAATCGTCTGTATACGGTTGTGTACAGCCAAGGTCTGTGTACCAACCGCTGAACGAATAACCCGACTTTGGAGTAGCTGTAAGCGCAACACTCTCGCCCCACTTTGCAACAGTAGAAACTGTGCTTGCGGCTGTTGTGTCGCCTGCCTGAACAGTACCGCATGCATTGCTGACTGCTCCGTTAAGTACGGCTGAAGCCTTTACCTCAAATTCTTTAAGCTTGAACCTTGCATGTAAAGTAAAGTCAGCTTTGATGTTTTCACAAACATAAGTTGCCTCGTTGCTGACGGGAGTATCGCTTGAATCGTTATACCAACCGTCAAAGTCATAACCCTCGGCAGGGTTTGCAACAAATGTTGCACTTCCGTCATAATCAACCGAAACTGTAACTGCAGTTGACGGTCCAACTTCTTCAGGTGCGGTAAACTTTACCGTACCTACTGAATCACCGTCAACAACTGCGTTGACTGAAAATGACTGCAGCTTAAACAATGCGTAGTATTCGCAATCGGCATCGACATTTGTAAGAACAAACTGTTGTTCTGATGCTACAGAGTTTGTACACTCCCTGTCGGAATACCAACCCATAAACTTATAATTGGGCTTTGTATTTGCAACAAGAGTTACGCTGTCACCGTTGGTAACCACCGCAGTTGATGTTGCACCTTCCTGCGAATCGCCTGCCTTAACAGTACCTGCTGTATCAACAATATTTCCGCCGAACACAGCATTAGCGGTAACTTGGCGAGATGATACATCCGAAAACTTTGCATACAGAGTCAAATCCTTCTTTATTGCCGCAGTTTCCACTGTCTTATCTGTGTACTGACAATCATTAAGAATCTTGCTGTCTGCCTTTATACTGCATTGCGGATCGGTAAACCAACCCTTAAACTCATAGTTGGCATTTGCTTTAGCCGTGAGTGTGGCAAGCGTACCCCACTCAACAGTTGTCTCTATCTTTGCGGCAGGGGTATCAGCTCCAAGCTGAACCGTACCGCCCGCTCCGTCGATTTTTCCCTCTGTTACTGAATAAACTTTGAGATTAAGATTGATAATCTTGAATTTTGCATACAGAGTATAGTCAGCCTTTATGCTGCTTACTTTGTACGGAGTCGTTTTACTGACAAGTGTCTGACAGTTTTCGTCCGAATACCAGCCGTCAAATTCATAACCCTCGCCTGCATTCGCAACAAAAGTTGCAGAACCGTTGTAGTTTACCTTGACGGTAACGCTTGTATCAGAGGCCTCGGATGACGGTGAAGAAAACTGTACTGTGCTGTTTTTCTTATCATTCGGATGATTTGCAACCGCTGTTACCGAGAACTGCTTAATCATAAATTTGGCATAATACAAATGATTTGCCTGAATATTATTAATTGAAAGCGTAAGATCCTGACTTTCCAGTTTTGTGCAATTCTCGTCAGAATACCAACCCTTGAAGTCATAGCCCTCTTTTGGAGTGGCTGTGATTGATGTGTCTTGCCCCTCAAGGTACGAACCGACAGTGTATGCGCCAGCTTCGCCGCCTGAAATTTTAACAGTACCACCTGTGCTGTTTGCAACAGCTCCGTCCGAAACAGCTTTTGCCTCAACTTTATACTGTCTTTGGAATTTCGCATAAAACTTATGCTCGGCTGATGTATCATTTGCTGGGTAAGCACCGTTGCTGAGAGTAACGGGAGCTTTAAATTCGGGGTCAGCGTACCAACCGATAAATCTGTATTTGTTGCTGTCGGTCGGTGTCGCATTAAGAGTGACGGTTGTACCCTTTGTAACCTTAACTCTTGTTGCACCGTCCATACCGCCTGTTACGCTTACAGTGCCCATTACGGCATTATTATCCTTTTCATCCGTACATGTAGAATAAACGGAAACAATAGCCGGAGGCGCCCAGTAACCTGTGTTTTTTGAAGTAATAACATAGTTCACCGAAGAATTTCTGTTCGGTGCGCTGATGCTGTAATCTTTGCCTTTGTAAGTAAATTTGAATGTAATCGAATGTGCGGCATCGCTGTTAGGATTGGGCAAATATGCAACCCAACCGCTGAGTGACGCATTTTCATTCGGTTCAAAAGTCATTGCTATCGGAGTTGAACTGCCCTGAACATACATATCAACCGCAAGATACTTTCCGTCAACCTGTGTCATCGGCAATGTACTTGCATCTTCACTTGAAAGGAGAATTTTCTGAACCTCTCCCCATGTGCCGTAGCCGTTATTTGACTTATCCTTATATCCGTAGGCTGTGAATGTCTGTGAATCGGCATCAACACCAGCTTGCAGAGTTGTTGTCCATTTTGCAACATAGCTGTTCTGCGGATTCGATGTTACGGTTGATTCACAGCTGTAGAAAGTAACTGTTGCGTTAGGATTATCTGTATAGTCTGAACCGAGCTTAATAAAATAGTTACCGCTCGAATCCTTTGAAAGCTTTTCATACTCGCTTTTGCCGGCCTGGTTAATCCAGATTGCACGATTGTTTTTGGTAGCCCAACCCGCACCGAGTGACGGATCGCCCGTTGTTTTATCGTAAAAAGTCAATTCTCCCGCCTGGGGACTCTGAGTGATAAGCTTGAAGTTGTCAATTGTAACAGTCTGTCCGGCATACTTTGTCTTTCTGCTGTCATCCTGTAACCACACACGCATTGTAACCTTATGCGGTTTTGAATCTGCCGGAACGGTAAAAAGAGGACTTTCTGCTGTTGAACCCGTGTATGAACCGAAAGATTTGACATTTTCCTGTCCTTTGATATTCAGGTTTGTACCGGAAACAACCTCTGCCGTGCTCTCGCTCTTACCGCAGACAACCGTATTACTATTACTGCCGTCACAAACGAATGAAACACGGAGCTTTTCCTCGTCTGCATCAGCATCGTTAACCTTGATTGTTGGAATCTTTTCAAAATAGAATGACGCCTTTGTTCCCTTTGCGGTAACATTGAAAGAAAAATCAATGTAGTTGACATTCTTATCGTTTACAGTAGCCTTTCTGTATGTAGCAGACGGCTCGCCGTTTGCAGTTAAGGTCGGAAAATAAACATCTGTGCCGTTTGCGCTTGTTGCCGAGGCAAGGTGAACATCGCCTGCCTGACGAAAATATTTTGTAAGATCAATTGTATTTCCGTCATAGCCGTTACCGTAGCCGATATTAGCGTTGGTAAACACATAGTTATCAATTGTACCGTTGTTCAAATCAAGCTTAATGGTTGAAATTGTTTCCACCCATGCAGAAACCGACACAATAGCGATTGCCAACACTTCAACAAGTGCCACAATGCTTAAAATCATGCTTTTTCTCTTTTCTTTGCCCGACTTTTTGCCGATTGCAAACTTTTCTTTAAAATAAGCCGCCAAAAGAGCAAATCTTTCTTTCATTGTGACACCTCCTTTTTATATTTTGCATTATTAATGATACGTTGCGGTATCATCGTTGTTTACTTCATAAGAAACATTGAACGGAGTGGAGAATATATATTCATTCTTCGCCGGAATAAGCAGAGTGTGTGTACCGTTCTTGTTCACAAACTTAAATCCGATAACTCGTGAGCCTCTCGGCGCACTACAGTTATCAAGTGTACATCTTGAACCGTCAGATTCAAACTGCATCAAATGCTCTGATTTTACGCCGTTATAATTATAAATTACATAAGGTTCATAAGTTCTGCTTGTAAGATAGTTTCTGAGCCACTGTTTAGTATCCGGAATGTTGAGATACACACCCGTATTTACTTCAGGATCTACGGAAGATCCTCCTCCGCTTGTCGGAGTTGTGGGTGAAGGTGCTGTTGTTTCAACAGTTGAGCCGCTCGGACTATAATCCCAGTATCCGATACAAGGGGACAGTCTTTGAGCAGTATCATCGGTTTTACCATAACCGTTACCTCTCTTGGCAGTGTAAACAAGGCTGCGATTACCGTTTACAATTCTGCTTTCCTGTAACGGATACAAATCTTCGTCGTTTTTTATCCAATTTTGTGCCGTCGGGCTCAATTCACCGTTCACATTATCCTTGGTGTGCCATGAGTTATAGATTATATTATTCGTTGTACTGAATCTGAAAAAGCTTATATCTGTTGTTACATCTTTTGGCAACGCAGCTGTCCATGTGTTATATCCGTCTACCGAACCAAGATATTTCATAACGACAGTTTTCTGAGTTGTATCAGTATCTTTATACTGCATGGTAACTATACAGTCATCTGTTTTAATCCACGGAGTATTTTCGCCCTTATCACCTCTTGTTTTATCAATAAAGGTGATAGCCTCCATATCATTGTAGTTACTTTCGAGTTCAACATCAATTGTAACAGATGCACCTGCATACTTATCATAAACAGACTGATCTTCATACGCACCCTCAAACCATGCTACCAATGTTACATCAAGAGGTTTCTGACCTAAAAGCGTGAACAAGCTTTCGCCTGAATAGAAATAGAAATCAGAAAATGTCTTGCATGATGAAAGCTTCGTAGCAGGAGAGCCGTCCATATTTGTTGAGCTTACTGCATTATAATTTTTAGCATGCTCGTCAATCAGAGCACTTGGATCAATTACAGTAGGAGTTTTACTGCTGTCGGTAATAAACGCAAGTCTTAACGGACAAGGATCATAGACTTTCTGATTGACAGGAACGCCTTTATCGTTACGAATAATCTCGGTTGAGCCGTCAAACTTACCGAGAACAGTTTTACCGTCTGCCGATACAATTGTAATATTATAGCCTTTGATATAAACATTTGTCATATCTGAATCGGCATTAAGCTTAAAATCCTTATATACATATGTTTTATTCCTGTCGCCTGCCGTTCCTTCACGGAATTTCATGGCAGATGTTGAATCCTTAAAGTTGCCCTCTGACGGGAAGAACATATTCCTTCCGTCAACGCTTGAAGCCTCTTCAAGCTTAAAGCCTTTAACAACAAGGTGGTTTGAAAGATCTTCCTGGCCGTCATTGACACGGAGTGCCGCACTTGACTCAAGTGAAAACGGCTGAGAATTAATACTTGCCCTATCTTTTACGGTAAACCATGCCATCGTTGTCACAAGCACAAGAGTAAAAACAAGGAACAATGATACATATGAAATTGCGAGCTTTTTTCTGCCGAGAAGTCTGTTATCGGAAAGTGCAAAAAACGAGTTCTGCATTCTTTCTTTCAGTTTCATACTTCATTGCTCCTTTCCTGATTTTTATTTATTGTTGTACATCGCCCTTTGAGAGAACAAGGTTTGCTTTAAACTTTCCGTTTACAAGGGCAAGTCTTGCCTCTGCGTCTTCGCCGTCAACCCACATATTACAGGTTACCATTCCTGTATATATGCCGTTTTGAGTTGTGTCCTTTTCCAAAGACAAAGTCATAATTTTTTTCTTTTCACCAAGCTCATATGTGTAATCTCCGTTGGATGTAAAGCCGTTGCTGTTTGCAACAAAAACCTGGCTGAGTGGTGAACCGTCGCCAGCGGAAACGGACGTTTTAACCCATTTACCGTTTTTCACATAATAACCATGCGAATATGATTCGCCCTCACTCTTGTCTGTGTCTACAGAATACTTTGTTGTATCTGAGTTTACATTAAGAAAAATGTTCGGAGCAGGAATCCACAAAAGCTTTGTTTCGTGAGTATTATAATTTGCAACCGAAAACCTTACCGCACCGGTTACGCAATCTCTTGAAATTCCCTTTGAGTCACCGCTTTCACCGAAATCACTCTTATTATCTGCATTTTCACCTGTCAGATTATTTGCATTCGGACTGATTTTAGATTTACCGTCCAGATAAATATCAAACTTGGATTCTGAACGAACATACAGGTCAAAAGAAAGGTAGTGAACCGAACTGTCTGCACGATCCCAATTATCAACATCAAGAATAGGAGAAGCAACTCCGTTTTCCTGTTTGAGGGGCGGCTTATAAAATGTGTATCCGTCGCTCGAAACCTCAGTCATCTTGATATCATCAATAAACGAATAATTTTCGCTGTTCAATTCAATCGTATTTTTGTACGCTGCTTCATCCGTCGGAGCCGGATCGCCGTGCTTAACAACAGCAATTTTAATACCGTTAGGCGCATGACACTCAATGTTGATGCCGTCGGCATCTGATGACTGTTTATCAGTGAACCACGCCTGAATGCCATAAAAGGCGGCAAGTGCAACAGTGAACAGAACTATTAAATTTTTAGCAATCATTCTGCCCGTTTTTCTGTTGGGCGCAGTAGAGTTTTTCATTTTTGCCCCTTATTCTTTACCAAAGTAAACTGAAACAAATCCGTCAGCCTTCAATGTTTTGTTATGAACAACAGTTGTTTTTTTGCCTGTTGACTCACGAACAATGTTTTCAAAGTTCATTGCAAACGGTCTGTCAACTCCTGAGAATGTTATCACAAGCGGAAGCCTTCCGGCACTTTTCAGCTTTGAACACAAATCCGAAAAAGCAACTTCAAGGTCTGCCTGCTTTTTATAGATTTTGTAAACATCTGCACCGTTACGGGAATATCCTGCAAGCATAACACCCTTTTTGCTTCTGCAAATGCAAAGTGATCTTACAGACTTTTGAGCGTCCATAAGCTCGTCTGCGATTGAAAGCTTGCCGAATTTTGCAAGCTCTTCGGCATATTTAGAAACAACTGCAACACTGCCGAAGCCGTAGTCACGAACGAACAAATCGCCGACATCCTTAATCAACTTGACTTCTTCCTTTGCAAGGCTGATTTTTTCGCCTGCTTTCTTTTCGGCTTTGCGAATTTCAGCCTGAGCCTCTTTTTTAATCTCGGCAACCTTGGCTTTCATACGCTTCTCGCAAGCCTTTTCTGCCTGCTCAACCTTTTTGTCAACCGATTTGTATGCCTTTTTAAGCTCTGACGCATGAGCGGCGTCATTTGCGGCTGATGATTTAAGGTTGGCTTCCTTAATTTCAACAAGCTCATTCCTGTGGGTCTCTTCCTTATCGGCAAGTTCTTTAAGATGCTTTTGCTCTGTTTCATTTGCCTTTGCCGCAAAATCCGCATTCAGCTTTGCTACATAAGTGTTATGTTCAGCCTCTGCATCGTTGAATTTATGGTTAAGCGATTCAACCTCTGCCGAATGAGCATCGTTCATCTGCTGTTTTTCTTCAGCAAAATCAGCATTCATTTTGTTGACTGTTTCCTTATGCTGAATGCGTTCGGTTTGGAGAGTATCAGTAAGCTTCTCATTTTTGTCAGACAAATCGGTAATCTTACGAGCGTCCTCTTCAATCTGCGCATGACATTTTTCAAGGTTTTCCGTAAGAGCCGTAATCTTTGCAAGCTGTTCGGCAACCTGAGTTTCAAGCTCTGCAATATGAGCTTTCTGCTCGGCGATAACAGTTTCCTGCTCTTTCACCTTTGTCTGCAAACGAGCATTCTCCTGCACAAGCACGAGAATTCTGTCATTTAATTCTACTATTTTTTTATTGAGTGTGTCAATAGTCTGATTGAGTTCATCAATCGTTTTATTCAACTCTTCAATAGTATCTTTTAACTGCTGATTTTCTTCCTCAAGCTCGGCAATTCTCTTTTCTGCCTCCATCAACTTGAGTTTTGTCTGCTGGAGTTCAGCCTTAACCTCTTCAAGTCGGTCTTCAAGAGCAGAAACCTTACCTCTGAGTGTGAGAATCTGCTGTTCTTTCTGATCGATTATAACCTTTAAATTTTTGATTTCACTTGTAAGGTCAAGAATTTTCTTTTCACGGTCACGGATTTCACGAAGGCGGATTTCCATTTCCTCTTTACGAACAGCCTCAAGCTGTGCCTTCATAACCGCCTCACGGGTTTTTTGAGGTTTTGCCGCCTCCTCAGCAAGACGGGCGTTTTCTGCGTCGTACTGTTCCTTGAGAATTACACGAAGTCCGGGGTTGGTTGCTATAGACATCATAAAATGCTCAAAGCCCATTGCAAAATAAACATCTTGCTGAACCGTGTCCGTCATCTTACCGTCATAATCCTCGGTAACAACCTCAAAGCCCTTGCGCTTGTAGCTGTCAAGGAAGTTCCACAGTTCAATAGCCTTTTTGAAGTTAGGGTTCTTCTTGAGAAGGTTGGTCTGCGTAAGCGGCGGGTGAACCTCAGGCTCATTTGCGATTTCCTTCATCAACTGAGTGTTCAAAAACTCATTGAGTGTTGTTCTGATTTTTCTGATTCGGTCAAAGTCCGAAAGCTGTGTAACATCAAGAACATCAAGGTCATCAGCAAGAGTTTCATGCGATTCATTTATATAATTAAGATTAAAATCTACTTTTTTCTCGTTAAAATTAATGTGACGAACCATTGAAATATCGTTATAACTGTCGTTCGGCACATCCTTCATCTTTGAATACTTGTCATCAACAAAGTGAAGCGCTTTGCGAATGAGCGTCATAAGAACACGGTTTTCGTAAATTGCAAAGCTCTCTTCACGCTCAATTGTGAGGATTTTGTTAGGCGTTACCATATCACCCTCAACCTTGGCAATAAAGTTAGTGTGCTGCGAAAGGTGTTTAACCGACTCGGGGCCAATCTTTTTTGCAAGCTCAACTCTAACAACATTGTCAACCTGCTTAATAAAACGGCGCTGTTCGTCTATTGCTTTCTGAATGTACGGAAGTGTTTCCTCAATGGCAACAACCCATTCCATGTCTATAACCTTTTCGTTGGTCTTACCGTCGAGTCTGTCCTCGCCTTTGTCGCCGTCTTTAAGGCCTTCCATTATGTAGTTGTAAGTAAAATCATTTTTCAGAATATCCTGCATATTCATATATGCTCTGAAATATTTACTAAAATCAGCCATTGATTTTTCTCCAATCAAATAGTTTACCGTTTATAAAAGGCGCAAAGTCCTTTCACCAAGCAAAGGGCGAACAGAGTTCGCCCTGAATTGCTAAAATTATACAAGCTTTTTAAGCATACGGAGATAATCCTTGCTTTCGTTCATGTTTTCTTCACCGAAAAGCTCGTCAATATACGCACAAAGGCCGTCAATCTCATCACGGATGTATGAAAGGTTAAGTGACTCAAATTTTCTGAATACTTTACGGGCAAGAACATAATCAAGACCGTCAAGCTCGGTTCCGCCTGTACCGACATAGGCAGGAACAAAGTCACGAAGCTGTTTAACAATACGGTTACCGAAAGCTATACGGAAATGCTCAATAACATAATCGTCAAGGAGAGTAATCTTCTTGATGTTTTCTTCGGAAACAACAAATTGAACCTTAGCGGCATTGAGGATGTACTCAAAATGTTTGTATGAAATGTAAACAGGATCTGTGAGAGGTGCGTCAAAAGGAACACCCTTTGTGTCAATGTTAATCGGCATAGCACGGTCGTAAACCTTATCGGTAATGGCAAAGGTCGAGTCATCGTTATTGGCAGTACCGATGTACCACATATTCGGCGGGATTCTGAGCTGACCGTTTACAATATGCTTAGGGTCGCTCGGCCATGAGTTCGGGATAATATCAACAACCCACTCGTCTCTTGATGGCATTTCAAGAATTGAAAGCATTTCTGCAAAGTAATACTCAACTCTTGCGATGTTCATTTCATCAAGGATTACGGCGTAGATGTTATCATTGTAGGAAGCCTCGTACATTGCACGGAGAAGCTCTGTTTCGTTAAACTTCTTAGTAAATTCGTTGAAGTAACCGAAAAGCTCTGTTCTGTCACGCCATGACGGCTGAACAGATGCAACGATGGACGGGTTGTTTACAAACTTACCGAATGCATATGCAAGTGAAGTTTTACCTGTACCGGAAATACCCTGAAGGATAATAAGTCTTGTTGATGCGAATGACGCAACAAAAAGTCTGATAAGCTTAATATCGTAGTAAAGACCAAGCTGTGAACAAGCAAAGAGTCTGAAACGCTCACAGAACTCAGGAAGTGTGATATCGTTGTCATAAACCGGCGGAACATAATCTGCCCAAAGCTGGTCGATTTCCGTAAGCTTGTAGAAACGGCTTTCGCCTGTGTCCTCTTCTTCGCCGTTGTTGAGCGACTCGATTTCTTCGCCTGTAAGCTCTGAAATCTCGTTGGGGTTAAGACCAATCTGTGAAACCTTCATAGAGAGAATCTTATCCTTTTCAAGGTTGAGTCTCATAACCTCTTTGTTGAGTGCCTGAACCTCTTTAACAAGAGAATCTGTATCTTTTCTTCTTCTGTGCGAACGAATAAACTTTTTTACAGCGACGACAATAAGCCATACGCAAAGTGCAAGCACAGCAACCAGAAGCACAATGGCAATAATTGCAATTACCCATGCGAGGCCGCCAAGCTCCGTGGTATAGGCATTAATAATGTTTACATAAGCGGAAAAATCAAAGGCATTGCCTACTCCGCCAAATAACCCGGTGATTATTGACCATAATGAGCCAAAAAACTGACCGAGAAATTCAAAAAGAAATTTAAATACTGTATCCACGGTACTTCGTCTCCTTAAAAAAATCTACTCTCATCTTCTTTAGGCGAAATTTTATCGCCTTATGTTGCGGCAATCAGCGACTGCCGTTCGTTTCCGACGGAAACGGTTTTGTGTTAATCTGTTGTTTTTGTATTATCAGAAAATCCGTATTTCAGATAGAAAACACGGTTCACCGTTATAAATTAACTGATAATTTCTGTTGTGTTTTTACTGTGAGCTGTAACTGTATTTCTTTCTCAGCTCTGAGACTGAGAAAGAAATATACCGTTACGATAAACGCTATAAGTGCGTTAGGGACAAATTTGTCATAACTTAATCGGAATTATCAGCGGAATTATTGCCGTCAGCAGGTGTTTGTACTTCGGGCTCATTTTCCGCCTTGTCCTGATTTTCTCCGACGGAGGCAAGATATTCCTCAATAGCTCTCTTTTTCTGTTCTTCGGTAAGCTCGGCGGAATCAACCGCAAGCTTTGCCTCTTCGAGAGTTTTTTCCTTATTGTAGGCAAGGAGGTTGAGAACAACTCGGATTGCTTCATAAACAAAGAAAATAATCATCGGAAGCAGAACGCAGAGGAAAAATCCAAGCTGAGTTCTGATAAAGCTTAAAAAGTTACCCACGCCGCCAATCTTCGTACCTGTGTATTTGGCGACAATAGATGAAGAAGTTTGAAGTTCTTCATCGGGCTCAGGGTTAGTTTTCTTATTGTCACCCTGTGTTCTGTAGTAGGTAATGTTGTCATCCTTAACAACCTCAACAATTCGGTGAGTATTGAGTTCGGATTTACCGTTGATATTCTTATAGAAAGTAACAATATCGCCTTTCTTATATTCATATGAAGGATCATTTGTAACCTCACAGAGGATCATATCACCTGTGTTGATTGTGTCCTCCATTGAACCTGTCAGAACGCTGAGGGGTGCAATGCCGAAAATATTGGGGACCCCTGATGACTTGGAAGTTAGTGACAATGTAACGATTAAAACCGACACTGCCAGAATCAAAATCACAATAATGTCAATTATTATGTTTGCTATTCTTTTTACAACTTTTTTCATAAGGGGTCTCCATTGCATTTGAATTTTAAATAATGTTTAGAAAAAACAAGAAATTATTCTTCTACAGGTGTACCATCTACATCGAATACGAGTCCAGGAATCTTCTGACCAGATTTAGCATCTATACAGTCTACATCCTGACCCTCAAACCAAACATAGAGGGCATAATAAGCAGCCTGATCTACATCGAGATCTGGAACGTTAACTTCATATTTTGTAGATGGTGTAATAGAAGCACCTAAATCGCCTGCGAGTGAGCTGATTGGCTGATAAGGAGTAGCTTTCTTACCATATACAGTACCTGTACCGAATGTACCGTCAGTTGTAATAGCAGAACCGTCGACACCGATAGGAACAAGAGCTACACGAGCATAGTCACTATTTTCGCCCTGGAGTGTAAATGTAATCTTAACATCCTTAACCTTAACTGCACCAGCGTTTTTAATGTTAAGTTCATCACTGAACACATAGTCTGCTGTTGTTACGCCAGGTGCCTTTGCGTCCTTGATTGATGCGTTGTCAACTGCACCTGAAACAGCGTCAGAAGCGTTAGCAAAGAACCAATCGCTTCCGTTTGATGAAGAAGCAGGATACATTATTCTGTTATCTACGCCATACTGAATGTGGCTCTGCCAGTTTGTTCTGTCTTTCTTACTAAGAACGAGAGAACTTACTTTACTTGTTTTTGCGTTAAGCTGGTCAGCATAAGAACGCGTATCCTGTGTAAACCAAGCAAATGTTGCTGTACCAAGTGCGAGCATTGCTACGAGGAGCATTGCTACGGAAGAGATTAATAATCTCTTTCTTGATGTTGTTTTCATAGAGAAATTCCTCCTAAATAAAATAATTTTTTGTCCCTAAAACACCATAGGGATTTTTTGCTATATCAGTGCCGAGGCACATAATACCAAGTTGATGTAATACTGTACCGAAAATTACGGTTTTGCTGTGGATTCTTCATCGTCACGAACCGAGAACAGCATTCTCATTCTGACATGACCGTTACGGATATCGTCGATACATTCGGGATCGTTACCCTCAATCCAGATTACGATTGTGTATTTGTCAATATCGCCAACCTTGAATTTTTCGGTTGATGTTTTATAAACTTCCTTATCGCTTACAAACTTTGTGCAATCGGTTTCGGCTTTGCTTCTGTCTTTGTACTGACCTTTGCCGTAAATTGAGCTCTTGCCGTTTTTGTAAATCATAACTCGGGTTGCTTCATCTGCCGACTTAGCCGCACCTGTGATTTCAAGCACTGCGTCATAGTCAAGCTCGACCTCTCCGTTATTTTTACAATAGAAGGTATAAGCAACATAGTTTTTGCCGTTGTGCGCACCGTCCTTGCTTGTGTCAAGGTCAACAGGAAGCCATGAATATGTAATGTTTGTAACATCCTTAACCTGCTTCGCAGTAAGTGAAGCACACTGAGTTTTGAAGTCAGCGTCTTCGCTAAGCACGATACCTTTTTTTACGGCAGGAGAATCAATGCTGATAATCAAGTCGCCCCATTGCGTTACAAGCGTTGAAACAATGAACAGAATAAGAAGAATGATTATGCAGACCGAAAGGATAATGCTCAAAAGCCGTCTGCGCTTTTTGTATTTTACAATCTCGATTGAATCATTTTTTACATGAAAATGTTCAATCTCGGCATCTGCCATTTTCTTATCGTTTAAGCGACTTAACTCCTCGGGAGTAATCGGTTGTTCAATTTTTGGTTTCTTTTTTCCGAACAAGTTTTTCTCTCCCCTCAAAAGTTAAATCTTTACATATATATTAGTTAGGTGGTTTTGTAACCACGGTTCTTCTTTTTGTCAAGCCTCGTTGTTCTCCGCTATTCCTTAAATAACTCCCACTCGTCTAATCCGCTCCAATCACTTTCGTGATTTTCTCGGCTTAGTCCTCACCGGTCGTTATTTCAGGGCTGCGAACCTCGGCTCTTCTTTTAACTGATCGGTTTATTGTCCTTATCGCATCCAACAAAGCCAAGCTGAACAGAAATGTGTGCATCCTGAACATCGTCATCACACTCTGGGTCGTTACCCTCAATCCAAAGGCGAACTGTTACCTTAACAGGTTCGAGCTGATTAAGATGGAAAAGTCTTGTGTTGTTTGAGTAAACCATTGAACCTGACGGCAAATCAAAGGTTGTCTGTCCGTTTACGGGAGTGCTTCTGTTCGGCTCATAAATTGTTGTGCCGTTGCCTGTTCCCTCGGCCGTGAAATCAACTCTCGCACAATTTACTACATCAGCCTTTGCACCGGTTGATTCTGTCGATACCTTTGTACCGTCATCAGCGCCTGCTTTTGTGCTTTCGGTTGTGAGGTGAACCCACATTTCCTCAGTCGCAATGAAGTAGCATTCAAACTCAAGGTAGCTGCGCTTGTTAGGCTCTCTGACTGTGCCACTCTGATTGGTGAACTCTGTACCCTCTCTTGTTGTAACAGGGTCAAGCACCGTATCTTCAAGGCTTGAACCGTGCTTTTTAAGGTAATCGTCAATCATCTCGTTCGTGATTACCTTGCCGTATTTTTCAAGGTCTTTGCCGTGGTTTTCCATACTTACTTTGAGCTGAGCGGCAAGGCTGATATTAAGGTCAAGCTTGTCCACACCTGCAAATGTATTTACCGAGAACCACGCAACCGTTGCTGTTGTCATTGAAAGAAGGGTTATGATTGCAACAAAAACAATCAGCCTTTTTCTCTTTTTAAATGGAACTTTGTCGCTGACCATCTTATCAATAATCCTGTTAAAAAGGCCCATAAAAACCCTCTCCTCATAAATATAATGCGCTAAAATGACGCACCGCTGTACAAAATATAATAATATTCTATACCTCAAACGCACATTTTGCAATAATTATTTGTCCTCTGTCATATTTTTTGGATGAATTCACAAGATTTTCACATTGCATTTGTGCATTCCTCTAAACTTTTCTTTTTCGATAATATTTTAGCGGACTTAATTTTCTTGTCCTTTTTCTATATTCTAACCTTTAAAATGATATAAAAAAACAAAAAATCCCCTTTTATTAAGGGGATTTTAGGTTTACAATAATAATAAACGACATTTAATAAATCTTGAGGTAAAAGTTACAACCGTGTAACTTATTTTATTATATTGCTGTTTTAAATTATTTAATTTTGTTTTCTCACTATTTTGTACTCATCATAAAGTTGAAAGTAATGACAGGTGTCTGTGCTTCGGGTTAAAAACCTTGCCATTTCGTCCTCGTCAAGGTTGATATTGCAATAATCACCGAATTCGTCATCACTGACAAAGTTTGCACAAAATTCGCATTGGTCAGCCATTATGTCCACCGTCCTTTTTAAGAAACTCATATTTGTCATAGCTGAACGGAACATAATTCTCGAGCTGATTGAAAACCTCTTCTTCGGTATCGGCAATCGTGTAGAGTCTGTTACAGGCATTTGTCATAAACTTTTCACTTACGGCATTGTCAAGCATTGCAAGCATTGAGTTATAGTAGCCTCTTACATTATATATAATGATAGGCTTTGTGTGTCTGTTAAGCTGCTTTAGTGTGAGAACCTCAAAAAATTCTTCAAAAGTACCCATACCGCCGGCACAGATTACAAAAGCGTCCGCTTGATCTTCCATAATACCTTTGCGTTCACGCATTGTATCTGTTACAATAAGTTCAGAGCATTTGTCAAAAACAACACCCACATCAATAAAAAAATCGGGTGTAACTCCGATTGTGTGGCCACCTGCGCTGTATGCGCCTCGGGCAGATGCGCCCATAACGCCGTATTTTCCTGCACCGAAAACAAGGTTGTAGCCCTTTTCGGCAATCTTTTTGCCGAGATGCTCGGCAGATTCGAGATAGATTTTGTCAATTTGCTCACTTGATGAGCCAAAAACGCATATATTCATACCTATTTATCCTTTCGCATTTGCGTTGTATTTTTTCTGATTTTATCGAAAACAACCGTCGGTTATCTGAACTTAGTTTGAAGATTGCGACAGATTGCAACCATCCGCAATTAGATTATACATCTCAAATACACGGCGGTCAAGCAGTCAGAACAACGGCAATGCACAATTTACACAGAATTTATTTTTTCAAAACATACAAAACATAAGAACTTATATTAATCATTTTATTCAACGGAGATTACATTATGTCTGCTACTTCTTCAAAACTCAAAAATCCGAATGATTCAGTTATGAATCAGAGCGTAATCAAGCTTGCGTGGCCGATATTTTTACAGCTGTTGCTCGGCATCTCACTCGGCTATGTTGACACGATTATGCTCTCAAACTACAACGAAACCGCCGTTGGCGCAATCGGCAACGCAAACCAGGTTCTCGGTTTTCTGACTCTTGCCTTTAACATTATATCAAGCGCAACGGGCATAATCGTCAGCCAGTACCTTGGGGCAGGTAAAAAAGAAAAGATGAATATGATTTACACGGTTGCGTTGTCATTCAACTTTGTGCTGAGTATTGTAATCAGCTTTGTTGTATTCATATTCAGCAGAAATCTGCTTGAGGCAATGCAGGTGCCTGCGGCAATGCTTGACGAATCGGATATGTATATGCGAATAGTCGGCGGTACAATCTTTACTCAGGCGCTTATTAATGCCTTTAACTCAATTTTTGCAAGCAACGGCAAAACCGTTTTCGGCATGATTATCGGTCTTGGAATGAACATTATCAATATCTGCGGAAATGCTCTTTTGCTCTACGGACCGCTTCAGGTTCTCGGACTCGGTGCGTCGGGTGCGGCTGTTTCCACTTGCGCAAGCAGAGTTATTGCGGTAATTGCCTCTGTTATATACTTCTACACGGTTATCAAAGGCCAATTCAGTCTTAAATATCTTCGCCCGTTTCCGTATGATGTTCTCAAAAGCCTTCTTAAACTCGGCGTTCCTACAGCAGGCGAGAACATTTCCTACAACTGTTCACAGCTGTTTTTACAAGCATTCATCAATACAATGGGTATCGTTGCAATCAACGCAAAAATCTACGCCAATATGCTTTCAATGTTCACATATATGATTGCTCTTGCCGCTGCAAATGCAACACAGATTATTGTCGGTCACAGCGTAGGCGCTCACGATTACGATTTTGCATACCATAGAGTGCTGAAAACTTTGCGTTTCGGTATGATAATTTCAATCTCGGTTGCAATTGTAAACTGGTTGATTTCGCCGTTTACACTCGGACTTTTCACAGGCGATAAGGCTGTTATCGCACTCGGTTCATCGGTTATGTTCATTGCGATTATTCTTGAATTTGGCAGAACAACAAACCTTGTTATAATCAACAGTATGAAAGCCGCCGGCGATGTTAAATTCCCGACTGCACTCGCAATTTTTTCAATGTGGCTTTTGAGTGTCGGACTCGGCTGGCTGCTCGGAATTTATTTCGGAATGGGACTTACCGGAATTTGGATTGCCATGGCTGCCGATGAAATTTTCAGAGGCGTCGTTGTGTTTATCCGCTGGATAAAGGGCGGTTGGAGAGGCAAAAGGGTTGTGCTTGAAGATAAGATAAGTCTAACCGAAGCGGCAGAAGTTACGGCTTAATCCGACAAAAGGAATATGATACCATAAAATAAAGGAGATCAAAACTATGAATTTTGCGGAATACAATGTTAAGGATGCAAACCTTGAAGAAGTTTTGCTTGCACTCAAGTCGCTTGATACGGTTGAGGCTGTCGCACTCGGCGGTTCTCGTTCAACAGGTGCAAGTGATGAAAATTCGGACTACGATATTTATGTTTACTGTGCTGAAATTCCGACAGCCGAAACAAGAGAAAATCTCCTCGGAAAATACTGTTCGATTGCAGAATTCGGCAATCATTATTGGGAGAGCGAGGACAATACGGTTATGAATAACGGTATTCCCGTTGACATAATCTACCGTGAAGTTGACAAATTCGGTCGGTATATTGATACGGTAATCAAGGGTGGCAAGGCTTTTAACGGCTATACAACCGCATTTTGGCACAATATCAAGAACAGCAAGGTTCTCTTTGACAAGACAGGCACTTTTACAAAATTCAGAGATATGGCGCAGATTGATTTTCCTGAAAATCTCCGCAGTGCGATTATCAAAAACAACCGCAACCTTTTGAACGGAAAGCTGCCGTCATATGACAGGCAGATTAAAAAGGCTCAGGAGCGTGGCGATATCGTCAGTGTCAATCACAGAATCACCGCTTTTCTCGAAAGCTATTTTGATGTTATCTTCGCACTCAACCGTCAGACACACCCCGGTGAAAAAAGACAGGTTCAGCTATGCAAAAAGTATTGCACCCTCTTGCCAAAGGATTTTGAAGAAAACATAAACGCTCTTATGAAGTCAATCTCAGACGGCGGTTCATATGAAATCGTCACAGCAATGGTCAATAACCTTGATGAAATTCTTAACGATGAATTCAAATAAAAAAAGCGGTGTCGGAAAGTTCCGTCACCGCTCAATATTTTCAGCCATATAAAATTCAAATGGAATATTGACATTGCTTTTTGCATAATATATAATAAGAACACAAGGAAAACCGTTAAAAGCGGTTAGCCGAAAAAGAAAAGACAAAAATAGCCGTCCCTAAGTTTTCGAGGCTGTAAGGGCGGTTATTTTTTTATTGCAACAATTATTATTGTAACAAGTAAGGTAAAACAAATTATGTATTCCACCTGTGTCACCTCCTTGCACATATTAGCCAATGCTTTCATCGGTTTGTGTTCGGATGTGACTAACCGCCTTAAACTTCCTTGTATTCTCGTATCATATTGTATCAAACCGGAATTGCGATGTCAACCATAGATAAATCCTACGCTTACTTCATATACATCTCATCAAAAATTTCTTTTGCCGTAACCGCATTGTCGGTTATGGCATTTTTTAATTCGGTGATATTGTCAAACTTTTTTTCGGGACGAATGAAATCGAGCAGACGGATATCGGCTGTCTGACCATATATTTCACCGCCGTGAAAGTCAGGCATCCATGTTTCGCTCAAAAGCTTTGTTCCTCCGACCGTCGGCTTTACACCGATATTAGTCACACCGCAATAGACCTTTCCGTTTTCAAGCGTAACGGCAGACGCATAAACACCGTATTTCGGCACGGCAAGATTTTCGGGAAGTTTCTGATTGATTGTCGGAGTACCGAGTTCTCTGCCAAGTCTTTTTCCGTGAGTAATCACGGCAGAAAAACCAAAATATGAACACAAAAGCTTGTTTGCACGGCGAATACTTCCCTCACTTATAAGCAGACGGATAAGTGTTGACGAAACAACATCGCCATCGTCACGCTCAGGCTCAATCACTTTAAGCTCCGTGCAGTTTTCGTCACAAAGCTTTTTGAGCAAATCGGTATCGCCCTCGCCGTTTTTTCCGAAACGATAGTTAAAACCGCAGACAACAAATTTTGCGTTGAGGTTGCCGAAAATAATTTTCTCGACAAAGTCCTTTGCAGACATATTCATCAGCTTTTTAAAGTCGGGACTGAAGGTATGTTCAATACCCAGGCTTTCAAGCGTTTTCAGCTTATCTTCCGTTGTCATAAGCGCACCCTTAGAAGATTTTCCGAGAACCTCCTTCGGGCTTTGAGCAAATGTAAAGCACACGGGCAAAAGTCCGTTTTTCTTCTGCTCAACAGCCGAGAGAATAACCCTTCGGTGTCCCTTGTGAAGTCCGTCAAAAAATCCGAGAGCAACGGCAGTATTCAATTTTTCGTGTTCTGAAACAGTAAAATTCTGCATATATATTTCCTATGATTAAATTAAATTTTACCGCTTTTCAAAAGTGCGGCAGTCTTTAAAACGGCAATCTGTGTTTTGGCGTCGGGAATCATATTGTTAAGCACCATTTCAACGGCTTTGTTGAGGGAGATTTTTTCAACATTCAAAAACTCACCCTCGTCAAGCTTTTGCTCACCCTGTGACTTTACCCGACAGGCATAAAGATGGATAATTTCCGAGGTGTATCCGGGAGACGGATAGACTTGACCGAGAGAAATGTAGGAGTAACCCTCAAGCCCCGTTTCTTCAAGAAGCTCACGCTTTCCGTTTTCAAGCGGAGTGGAACCCTTTTCAAGCTTGCCGGCAGGAAGCTCAAGCACAACCTCCTTGTACGGATAGCGAAACTGCTTTACAAAAGAAAGATTATTGTCCTCATCAAGAGCGGCAACGCATACTCCGCCCGGATGATTGACAACCTCCCTCTTTGACCTTTTACCGTCAGGAAGCTCCACTTCGTCAAGGACTATATGCAGAACTCTGCCGTCAAAAATTTTCTTGCTGTCAAGAGTTTTTTCAAAAAGCTCCATAATTATGCCTCCGTTTTAAAGATTGAATTATCGAAAGGAAAGGATTTTGTTATGCCCGATTATAATGTTTTTCCCGATTACAAAACACGCAAGGAAATCATAAACGAGCTCTGCGACAGGTACAAGTTCATCAAGCATTGCTTTGCCGGAAAAAGCGTGTGCGGAAGAGGTATTGATGTTCTGCACATCGGCAACACCAAGAATCGTGTACTCTACTGCGGCGGTTTTCACGGCTCGGAGTACCTCACAATACTTGCCCTGTTGAAATTTTTTGAAGAATGTTGTGAGGCAATGGAAAGCGACAAAACTGTCGGCGGATGCAAAATCGGGAATTTTTTAAGCATTCGAGGTCTTACGATTGTGCCTTGCGTAAATCCCGACGGCACGGAAATTGCCTTGCATGGCAGTGACGCCGCATTCAAATACAAACCGCTTGTCGAAAAGGTCTGCACCGATACATATAAATGGCAGGCAAATGCCCGCGGAGTTGACATCAATCACAACTTCAATGCGGGTTGGTGCAGACTTAAACAGCTTGAATTAAAGAACAATATCAAGTGTCCGGCGCCGACAAGATTCGGCGGCAATCATCCCGAAAGCGAACCCGAAACCAAAGCTCTGACAACACTTTGCCGTAATATTGATTTTGAACGGGCAATCGCTCTGCACAGTCAGGGACGGGAAATTTACTGCTCGTTCGGCAGACACACACCCGTTCTGAGCTTTCGGCTTGCGTCAATTTTCTCACAGGCAAGCGGCTACAACATAGCCTTTCCCGAGGAGATTGCCACAGGCGGCGGCTTTAAGGATTGGTTCATCGAAAAATTCCGCCGACCTGCCCTCACCATAGAAATGGGGCTCGGAAAAAATCCTCTCCCCCTCTCCGATTTTGAAGAAGAATACAAAATCCTGCAAAACATTCTCTGTCTCGGAGCGGTGGTTTAAAAATTTAATTTCATTGTATTTACAGCACTGAACACATATTGTTTGGTGCTGTTTTTAATTAAAAGGGCGCGTTAAACACGCATTTGGGCGCGTTAAAATTATTCCTAACATTTTCTTATAAAATTCAAGGGCAACCTCGGTTGCCCTTGCTTATTTTGTTATTTTTAATAACTTTGATTAATTTTTATCGTCCTCATCATCAAAGAATGAGATTGAGTTTACGATATTGTCAACAGCCTCGTCTGAAATTACATTCGGCTCGTCAAGATATTTTGATCTTTTTTCAATGCTGTCAATAGCCATCTGCATCTGCTCCTGGGGAGTTGACGGTTTTTTCGGAGCGTCGTAAATCTCGTTATCCTCGGGATTTGAGATGTTCACATACTCCTCTTTTTTAGGCTCTTCTTTAACCTCGGGTTCTTCCTCAGGCTCAACGATTGCAGGCTCATTACCGTCATCGGGAACTTCAACTTCCTCTGTCACATCTTCCGCAGATTCCTCTTTTACGGGTTCTTCCGCTTTTTCGGCAGATTCGTCATTTTTTTTTGACTTGTCAACGCCAAAGTTCGGAGCATCGTAATTTTCGTCAATCTCCTCTGCGGCAGCCATAATTACCTCACCGGGAGCGTCAATCTGCTTTTCTCTTCTCGCCTCGGCAACAGCCTTGAGTTCATCAAGGTGATTTACAGGCTTTTCAACCTTTTCGCTGTCCTCATCAAAATAGATATCATACCATACGAGGAACACATAAATTGTCCAAACTCGTCTGCTGTTATCTTCTTTTCCGCTGAAATGACTGTCGAGCCATGAAACAAGGACATCTGTATTGAAGAATTTCTCGGCAGTTTTGCCCTTGAACTTTGTTTTTACAACATTATAATACTTCTCGTCACGAAGCCATACTCTTGTCGGTACAGGGAAACCGAGTTTCTCTTTTTCGGCAGTAGCCTCAGGCATATGGCGAACGGCAGCCTTACGCATTGCATACTTTGTGTTGTGCTTGTTGCAGCGCAGTTTTGTCGGGAGCGATGACGCAACCTTGAAAACCTCCTTATCGAGGAAAGGAACACGAAGTTCAAGCGAGTTAGCCATACTCATTCTGTCGGCTTTAAGAAGGATGTCACCGACCATCCACATATTGATGTCGAGATACTGCATTTTTGTAACATCGTCATACTTACGGCAACGATAATAATATTTTCTTGTAAGATCCTGTGGGCGTGTTGCAATTGACGGATCTTTCAAAAGCTCCTGCTTCTGCTTGTAGTCATACATAAATGCGTTACCGATATAACGCTCCTCAAGCTTGTCACAGGCACGGATAAGATAATCTCTGCCCTTGATGTCGGGGAGCTTTCTGCAAATTGCTCTTATTGCCTTTCTGATGCAATGCGGAACAATTGTCTGATAAATTTTGAACACTCTCGGATCGTTGTAGCAGGTGTAACCGCCGAACAATTCGTCTGCACCCTCACCCGAAAGGACAACCTTTACATAATGGCTTGCAAGACGGGATACAAAGTAAAGTGCGATACATGACGGATCCGCAAGCGGCTGATCCATATGGTACTGAACAGTCGGAACAGCGTCCCAGAATTCTTCACTTGAGATAAGGTGAGTGTGGTGTTCAACACCGATTTTTTCGCTGAGATTTTTTGCCCAGCTGATTTCGTTATATTTTTCGCCAAAGTCAAAGCCGACTGTAAATGTTTTCTGGTCGGCAAAATATGTTGAAACATAGCTTGAGTCAACACCGCTTGAAAGGAAACAACCAACCTCAACATCGGCAATTTTGTGAGCATTTACGGAGTTTTCAAAGACCTTTTCAATTCTGTCAACAGCCTCTTCCTCTGTCATTTCTTCGTCGGGATTGAAACGAGCCTCAAAGTAACGGGTAGTTTCAACCTCGCCGTCTTTGTACCAGAGGTAGTGACCGGGCATAAGGCAGTAAACACCCTCAAAGAAAGTTTCGGGCGGAACTGCATACTGGAAGGAAAGGTACGAATCAAGTGCCTTTCTGTTGAATTTCTTTTCAAACTTAGGATATTCAAGAATACTCTTGATTTCACTTGCGTAGACAAAGTCATTGCCTATCTGAGTGTAGTGCATCGGCTTAATGCCGAAAAAGTCACGGGCAATAAAAAGTGAGTTGTCCTTTGTGTTGTAGATAGCAAAGCCGAACATACCACGGAGTTTCGGGAGCATATCTTCTTTCCACTCTTCAAAGCCGTGAACAAGCACTTCACTGTCTGTATCTGTATAGAACTTATGGCCTTTTGCGATAAGTTCTTTTCTTAAATCCTTGTAGTTATAAATTTCACCGTTGAATGTGAGAACAAGGCTTTTATCCTCATTGTATATAGGCTGATGACCTGCACCGAGGTCAATAATGGAAAGTCTGCGAAATCCCATGGAAATATTGTCGTCCGTAAAAAATCCGTCCGAGTCGGGACCACGGTGAGTGATAACCTCTGTCATATTTCTGATGACATCGGCTCTGTTTTCAACCTGTCCCATAAAGCCGGCTATGCCGCACATATCACAATTCCCCTTTCAAGGTAATTTTCAAAATTAACCGCATTAGACTAATGCCCTATTTTAAACATTTTATCACAATTTATTCCCAAATTCAACTGTTTGCAGGCATAAGTTTCAAATCAAAGCAACGCCCATCAGCCTTTTTTATTCTTTAAGTATTCATCAAGCAAATCCGCTGCATATCTGCACAATTCAGGACACGGACGGGCGGCATAATATTTTTCTGTTCTCTCAGACGGCGTCGGGTTGTCCTTTGCCTTTGCTCTCATACCGAGAAGGTCACGGCAGATGATTGAACCGTTGTCCTCTTTGAACCTTTCGGCAAGCTGCTGAACCTCGGTGTAGACACGCTTTTTGTCTGCATTATCCTTGCTGTCACTGTAACCCCTTGCAAGACCTAAAGCCATATACATTCCAGTAACAGTACCACATACCTCACGCATTCTGCCTATTCCGCCGCCAAACGGCGATGCAAGCATAAGAGCAGTCTGTTCATCAAATCCCAAATCGTCACAAAATGCAAGCAATACAGCCTGAGCGCAGTTGTAACCCTTCATAAAATTATTCTTAGCAATTTCACCTTTTGTCATACCAATTTCTCCTTTTGACAAAGCAATTTCATACAAGCCAAGTATAGCACCGAAAACCGCATACTGCAACGATTTTTTTGCTTGTGAAAGAGATTGCCATATGTTATAATTTAGGGAGTTATGATGATAAATAAATCAATATTGCTTAACCGTAGCGGCGGTCAATGACCGCCATTCAAACCGATTGCAAAATCGTTTTGACATTACTCGGCTGTTGCTTGTAGTACAGATAAACGTATTTATAATTCAACATAATGTTATTAAAAGTAAAATCGGAGGGATAATATGATTGGCATTTTATATTTCAGTTCAACAGGCAACAGTTTATATATCGCACAAAAGATACAAGACCAAATGGGCGGTCAAATAAAATACATTCCGAACTATAACGGTAACGGAAGTGAATTTGAAAAAATCATTTTGGTTACACCCATTTATTCCTTTGGAATGCCAACATTTGTTTACGATATTATTCCGAGATTAAATAAAGCAACAGAACTTATTATTATTCAAAATTACGGCGGTATGGTCGGCGGTGCGGATTACTATATATATCAATATGCCAAGGAAAACGAATTAAATATTAAAGTCGTTTATACAATTAAAATGCCTGAAAATTTCACGCTTACATTTACCGTACCTAAATTTTATGTCAATCGTACTTTAAAAAATGCAGACAAAAGAATTAACAATGTAATAAACAGTATAGTTTCAGGTTATTACAAAATACCAAAGAAATGTAAAACAAAAAGAGATACATATTTAAAAAACAAATCTAATTGGCATCTCATCGGCGAAGATTTTTCAACAACCCAAAACTGCATAAAATGCGGAAAGTGCGTATCAATTTGCCCTGTTAATAATATTTCACTGCAAAACGAAAAAATTGTATTTTCAAACAAATGTGTTGCCTGTTTGGGTTGCTATCATCGTTGTCCGCTAAAAGCGATTATTTATAAAGGAAAAAATAAGAAGGACAGATATATCAACTCAAATGTGATTGAAAGCAACATAGGCAGAGATTTATAACTTTCGATTTTCCCACAGATTTAATCAAATACGGTTGCTTTATTCGGCAGAATTGGTATAATAATTTACAGAACATAACTCATTAAAATTCAGACATTAAAGAAAAAGGTGATTAGCATTGTCTTTTCCACAGGATAAAATAAGAAATTTCAGCATTATTGCTCACATTGACCACGGCAAGAGTACGCTTGCGGACAGAATTCTTGAGCAGACCAACTCCGTTTCCGAAAGGGATATGGAGGCGCAGCTGCTTGATGACATGGACCTTGAGCGTGAGCGTGGCATTACAATCAAGGCGAGGGCGGTAAGTGTTATCTACAAAGCCGATGACGGCGAAGAATATCTTTTTAACCTCATCGACACCCCCGGTCATGTTGACTTTAACTACGAGGTTTCCCGTTCACTGGCAGCTTGTGAGGGCGCTATTCTTGTTGTTGACGCATCACAGGGCATTGAGGCGCAGACTCTTGCAAACACATATCTTGCCGTTGACAGCGGACTTGAAATTGTTCCCGTTGTCAACAAAATTGATTTGCCGAGTGCCGACCCCGACAGGGTTATTCAGGAAATCGAAGATGTAATCGGTATTCCTGCCGAGGATGCTCCGAAAATTTCCGCAAAGGCAGGAATCAACATTCACGCAGTTCTTGAAAAGGTTGTTCACGATATTCCTGCTCCGACAGGCGATATCAACGCTCCTCTGCGTGCATTGATTTTTGACAGCTACTACGACAGCTACAAGGGCGTAATTATATATGTAAGGCTCAAAGAGGGACAGATTCACCCGGGCGATGAATTCAAGCTTATGGCAACGGGCAGTGTGTTCAATGTTGTTGAGTGCGGACTTATGCACGCAACCGCCCCCGAAAAGACAGACGGTCTTTATGCAGGCGAGGTTGGCTACATCACGGGTTCAATCAAGACTCTTGCAGACGCAAAGGTCGGCGACACGGTTACACTCACATCAAATCCCGCAGAAGAACCGCTCCCCGGCTACCGTGAGGCACAGCCTATGGTTTTCTGCGGTATCTACCCTGTTGACGGCGCAAGATACGGCGACCTTAAAGATGCACTTGAAAAGCTTCGGCTTAACGATGCGGCTCTTTCGTTTGATCCCGAAACATCGGTTGCTCTCGGATTCGGTTTTCGTTGCGGATTTTTGGGACTGCTCCACATGGAAATCATTCAGGAGCGACTTGAAAGAGAATATCAGCTTGACCTCATCACAACCGCACCGAGTGTAATTTACAGAATCACACGCACAGACGGCACGGTTGAGATGATTGACAACCCGACAAACTACCCCGATCCGTCACTTATTCAAATGGCGGAAGAGCCTGTAACAGACGCTCACATCTATGCACCTAAGGAATATGTCGGCAATATTATGGAGCTTTGTCAGGACAGACGAGGAACTTTTGTCGATATGCAGTATATTGATGCCGACCGTGTTGATTTACACTATGTACTTCCGCTTGCCGAGATAATCTACGACTTTTTCGACACGCTCAAATCACGCACAAGAGGTTATGCATCATTCGACTATGAGCTTAAAGAATATGTTCAGAGCAACCTTGTTAAGCTCGATATTATGCTCAACGGCGAGGTTGTCGATGCACTTTCGTTCATCATTCACGCCGACAAGGCATATTCAAGGGCAAGAAAGATGGCTGAGAAGTTAAAGGAAAAGATTCCGAGACAGCTCTTTGAAATTCCAATTCAGGCTTGCATCGGCGGTAAAATTATCGCCAGAGAAACCGTAAAGGCTATGCGTAAGGATGTACTTGCCAAGTGCTACGGCGGTGACATTTCCCGTAAGAAAAAACTCCTTGAAAAGCAAAAAGAAGGTAAAAAGCGTATGCGCCAGCTCGGTTCTGTTGAAGTTCCGCAGGAGGCATTTATGGCGGTTCTCAAGCTTGATACGGATTAACGGTGAAGATATGAAAGAACTTGCTATGTTTTACAACTTTTCGGACGAAAGATTTCGCAAGGCAAAGTTTGCACTTATGCCGTTGAAAATTCAGGTTAAAAAGGTTGAAAAAGAAGATTTCAATCAGCCTATCGGCTTCCTTGCAGGCATCGAGGGCGTTGAGCCTGTGGCAGAAAAGTTTGACGGTGACGGCTTTGACGAAGAAATGATTGTCATGCACAATTTCACGAATAAGACAATTGATTCGCTCATCAAGGCGCTGAACAAGTGCGGTGTCGGACGAGTTCCGCTCAAGGCGGTTATTACTCCCACAAGCAAAGACTGGGACAGTCTGACTCTTATCAAAGCACTTAAAGCCGACCATGAGGAAATGCTTAAAAAATTGAAAACGAAAAGTTGAAAATGGAAAATGAAACTCGGGAAGACAGTTTGCAAAATGCAAAACAATGTCTTCCCGACTGTTTTTATTTATATGAAATTACCGCCGCATTATTACAATCAATTTTTAAGAATTTTCTCAATCAATTGTGCAACACCATCGTTATTATTTGACGGGATTACAATATCGGCACGGTCAAGGCATTTTTGACTTGCATTTTCAACAGCCGCACCAAGTCCCGACTCGGCAATCATGTCGGCATCGTTATCTGCATTTCCGCAGGCGCAGACACTTTCCATGCCGATATTCAAAAAGTCACACAAACGCAGGAGCGCCTTCGCCTTTGATGCCTCTGCCGACATAATCTCAACAAAATGGTCGGTTGAAGTCGTAATTTCAACGCTGTTGCAAGCCTTTTCGATACTGCTCCACAGCCTGTTGCGAAGTTTTTCGTCCGTACTTATAATGCTGATGAGGTCAAGCTCATTTCTATGCTTGCTCAAAAAGCTTCTCATATCGACAATCTTGCCGTGGCATGAACGGGTGTATTCAAAATATTCAGGCTCACAGCCGTAGTCAAGCGGTCTATGCACATATCTGACATCGGCATATGTAAATCCGTCAATAAATCCCTCAAGAATAACATCGTCATTACGCACAGCACCAAGAATTTTCAACACATCATCGGGTAAAATCAGCGAACGGTGAACCGTTTTACCGCACTTGCTTATTACAGCGCCGTTCGAAGTAATCGCATAGTCCAGACCGACAATGTTCATCACGCTGTCGGGCATCATAACGAACGGTCTGCCGCTTGCCGCAACAACGATTATTCCGCTTTTGATCGCAGATTCAATGGCAGTTTGCGTTCGTTTGCTCAAGGTGTCGCTGTCGGCAAGAGTTGTGCCGTCAAGGTCAAGTGCAATCAGCTTTATATCTTTCATCTTATCCATACAAATCCCTCTGTCAGATTTTTTTCGGGCAAAATCCGTTCATACAGCATTCTTCACATTTTGCCTTTCTTGCGGTGCAGACTGCTCTGCCGTGCAGAACAAGTCGGTGACAAAAGTCATTGCTTTCATCAGGCGGCAAAAGCTCACGCAATGCAAATTCAATCTTTTTCTGATCCTTTAAATCGTGAAGTCCGAGCCTTTTTGTAATGCGTATGCAATGTGTATCAACCACAACCGCAGGCTGACCGAAAATGTCACCGCACACAAGATTTGCGGTTTTTCTGCCGATTCCGGGGAGTTTTGTCAAATCGTCAATATTATCGGGAACAACGCCGCCGAAATCGTCACAAAGCATTCTTGCCATTTCGACAATATCTTTTGATTTGGTCTTATAAAGTCCGCAGCTTTTTATATACTCAGCAACTTCTTCAGGAGTTGAGTCGGCAAAATCCTGAACCGTTTTGAATCTGTCAAACAACGAAGGAGTGACCATATTAACCCTTGCGTCCGTGCATTGAGCGGCAAGCCTTGTTGCAATGAGCAGTTGCAACGGATCTGTGTAGACAAGCGAACATATTGCGTCGGGATATTCTTTTTTCAAGGCATGAACAGCGTTCACGGCAATTTCTTTTTTAGTCATAAATTCACCCCGTAATTTTAAAAATGCGATTAAATACTGTTTTCTTCAGTATAACACAAAAATTCTGCTATTGCAATCAGGATAAAAAACTGGTACAATAGACACATAAAAGTTAGAAATTTGTTTCGGAGGACAAAAAATGTACAATAATTACATTTTTGACTTATACGGCACGCTTATCGACATTAATACAGATGAATGGAACGATGATTTGTGGAAGAAAATTGCCATTCTCTATGCCTACAAGGGTGCACACTACACCTATGACGAGCTTAACGAGGAGTACGACAGACTTGTTCAGGCTGAAAAAAAGGCTGTTCTCAAGAAATCTCCCGACACAAAAGTTGTTGACATTAAAATCGAAAAAGTTTTCCGCAAACTTTTCACACAGAAAGGCGTTAAGGTTACAAAAGCCGAGGTACTTTTTATTGCCGAGGCATTCCGTTGCTACTCAACAAAGTACATCAAGCTTTATGACGGTGTACTTGATCTTCTCGACACTCTCAAGGCAAAAGGCAAAAAGGTTTATCTTCTCTCAAACGCACAGCGTTCATTCACAGAAAATGAGCTGAATATGTTTGATCTGACAAAATATTTTGACGGCATTTGCATCAGCTCTGACGAAGAATGTTCTAAGCCTGACGAAAAATATTTCAAAACACTTTTTGACCGTTACGGACTTGAAAAGAGCGAGTCAATTATGATTGGCAACGACTATATCAGCGATATCGGCGGTGCGGCTGATTTCGGTATCGACAGCCTGTACATTCACCAGAGCATTTCACCCGAGATTGACGGTGAACTCCGCAGTACATATAAGGTTATGGACGGCGATTTGTTCAAAATCAAAAAGCTCATTATTAATCATTCGTGAAGACAGTTTAACTAATAAATAACATTTAATGCCCGAGCGAAAGTTATTAAATGTAAAATTGAAAATGAAAAATGGAAAATTAATGTCGGGAAGACAGTTTGTAATGTAAAAAAACATATTATGCCCGAACATAACATTGCAACCATTCGCACAATCCCGTAGGGGCGGTCATTGGCCGCCCGCTTTAATAAAACTATTTGTTAACGCAATAATTTATGTTTTAAACAAAGTTGCGGTTATTTTGTAGCGGAGGTCAGTGACTTCCCGTCTGAAATATAGTCGCAATGCGTTGCACATAAATATACTGTAATATCGCACTTTAGGCAGTACATCCTTGTACTGCCTTTTATTTTGCAAAATCATTATGTAAAACGCATAAATTCAATTCATCCGCACACACTTTTACAAAGGAAGTGTGCATATGAAACGCAAAGTACCCGATTACAAAAAGATTTTAACACCAAGTGATTTAGAGCTGAACACCTGTTCAAATCAGGATTGTACAGGGCTAATCCCAACAGCAGTAAAAAGTCCCGCCGAGGCTGATTCATACGAAGAACTTTATCCCTACATCAGCGGTGTAGCACCGCACCATGTTCGAGAAGATAGTTTGAAAAGCGATAAGCTCTAATACCCGAGGTAAGTTATCATGTTACCTAACTGCTCGTTATGCGGTGTGTCACCGTCCCTGGTTCGTGAAGGCAGTAAGAATAAGGAACAACTTTAATCCCGAGATGTACTATATTAAGATGACACTAAAGACCAATCAAAAAACAGCGGAAGCAATGTGTTTGTGCATTACTTCCGCCGATTTTATATTTTCAATTTTAATCTGAAGAAATTATTTTGTATAGCCGTGTTCTTTACACATCATATCGTAATAACCGACTACGAAAAAGTCTGTATGCTCATTTTTAACATACGGACCATAGGTAATGTACGGGTACCTTGGAGAAATATTATAGTTACCGTAAGCATACCAACGCATTGTATCATCAAAATACTGTATACCATCCTGCTCGTCAAGGAAAATATGATTGTTTCCAAAGTCGCCATTAAGACCAACAATAAATTTTTGTAAATCAGTAGCGGCAATGACCGATATATCGCTTTCATACTTTGCTACATTTGTTAACATCTTCTGCGCACCTGTAAATTCAACCTCATGGGCGATATATTTCTGAATAAAGGTAGCATCGACAACATTAACAACACCGTCTTTGTTCACATCACCTTTTAAAGTATAGGCATTCGTCATCTTGTTGTACACAGCAATAAGTTCGTTGTAGGCATTTGTAATAGCCCAAACATCGTAATCATTAGTGCCTGCAATATACGGCTCTAAGGCGGTTTTCAAATCAGCAAGCTTATTCTTAAATTCGTTCCATTGCTCATCAGAATACCAGTTGTTGTAATTCTGTTCCTTACAGGCATTATCGTAAGCAGTTTTAGCATATGCAACATCAACATGAAGGTTATAAGCGGCACTATACAGCTTGTCCTTCATATTTTTATATTCCTCGGCTGTTGCAAGTTCGTCCTGATTATAAAGATTGTATGCAGCATTATATGTATCACCTGCAACACAGTTATAGATTCTCGCCTCACCAATGTTTGTGTTGAGAATTTTAAATGCGTCAAGGAGCCAGCCAAGTTTCTCACGCTCTATCTCAGTTTCGGACTTTTCATTTTCAGCAGCAAATGTTGTTAAAATGAAAGATGAAACCGCCAAAATTCCAACGAGTATGATTGATAATAATTTTTTCATTGTTTATCCCCCTATATCATCTTCTGTATTAATGTGCTGTACCATCCAAATTTACATCATAGTTTTTAGAACTGTTATCATTGTACCATATACAGTAATTATAATCAATACTATTTCAATCTTTGGCTATAAAATATCCCTTTACTTTTTTGTAAAATATAAACAAAAAAGCACCACATAATGTGGTGCTGAAAGTTCAAATGAACCACCGATTACTTGGTGTATATAAAAGGGTAAACACCCTGAAAACTGAATAAAGGAAAGAAGATTAAGAAGAAAGATTAGTTAAATTCATATTGGAATGACCAATCGGGTTAAAGTATATACTACACAGCTGACCAAAGAAATCTTGTGGTCAAGCCCTCGACCTATTAGTACTGCCAAGCTGAATGCCTCACGGCACTTACACACGCAGCCTATCAACCTCGTAGTCTTCAAGGGGTCTTACTCGTTATACGATGGGATATCTAATCTTGGAGTCGGCTTCACGCTTAGATGCTTTCAGCGTTTATCCGTTCCGTACATAGCTGCCCAGCCGTGCCATTGGCATGACAACTGGTGCACCAGAGGTACGTCCATCCCGGTCCTCTCGTACTAAGGACAGAGCTCCTCAAATATCCTGCGCCCACGACAGATAGGGACCGAACTGTCTCGCGACGTTCTGAACCCAGCTCGCGTACCACTTTAATCGGCGAACAGCCGAACCCTTGGGACCGAATACAGCCCCAGGATGTGATGAGCCGACATCGAGGTGCCAAACCTCCCCGTCGATGTGGACTCTTGGGGGAG